>Ga0194125_10014367_pt1 | contig 10140 bp, 10 predicted proteins | sample TA2KigC250mmetaG_FD_148626 | JGI IMG/M metagenome (GOLD analysis project Ga0194125, IMG submission 148626) | Freshwater microbial communities from Lake Tanganyika, Tanzania - TA2015034 Kigoma Deep Cast 250m | ecosystem: Environmental > Aquatic > Freshwater > Lake | place: Tanzania: Lake... | reverse complement strand
TTCCTTCAACCGGATCCGCCTGCCGCCCGGCGGACCCCGACCCCGTAGCCTCCATGAACCCGGACCCGCGTGCACACGCGCGCGGCTCTCGTCATGCCCGGGCCTTGTCAGTGAAACACCGGTCGGGCCGCCGGGTTCCCCTTCGACCACGCGGCGCGGATCCGGACCCGACCCGGTCTCACCCTCGCGGCGCTGCGAGGAGCGCCTGGAGCGCCTTCTCCATCTCGCCGACGTCGAAGCCTCCCGGCCCAGGCCGCCCCCGGTAGGCGATCGTGCCGCCGGCCGAGAGGATGAAGAGCCGGTCCGGCCAGGCGCTGTACGCGCGCGAGGCCGTGTCGTCCATGTCGTCGACCAGGAATGGCATCGTGAGACCGAGGGCCTCGCAGCAGGATCCCGCGACCTCCTTGCGCCTGTCGAAGGTCGCCGGCTGCTCGATCCGGACGTCCGGCGAAGGACGGGGGCTTCCGATCGGGTGAGCCTCGCGGATATAGACGAGGTAGAAGTCCGCGCGCTCGCGGTACCGCTCGTAGACCTGTTGCAGGCTCCCGGCCTGCTTGGCGAAGGGCGGTCAGGTGTGGGAGCCGAAGATGAGGACCGTCGCCCGCTTCGGCTTCGCCAGGTCCACGAGAGTCCCGTCGTCCAGGCGCGCCGCCTTGACCGCGGGCGCCGCGCTGCCGGCCGCGGGGGCAGTGTCGATCCGAGCCGCCGGCCGGGGCGCGGAGGCCTGGGGGAGAGGAGCGCGCCCGGCCCTTGGTGTGCCGGGCCCCCGTCCCCGTGCGACCAGCTCCGCGAACGTCAGCCTGCCGTCGCCGTCCGCATCGGCGGTCTCGAACATCCGCCGCACCTCGACGGCGCGCGCGTACTCCCGTGGCGACAGAACTCCGTCTGCGTCCCGGTCGAGCGCCTCGAATTCCGCCCGGATCTGCTCGAGCACGCCCGCTCGCGCGTCCGGCGCGGATCCTTCGCCCGCCTGCACCGCCAGGGGCAGGAGGGCGGCCGCGGCGGCTCTCCGCAGGATTCCTCTCACGGCGCACCTCCCATCGTGACCACGACCTTGACCCGCTCGGGCGTCTCCATGACCTGCAACGCCTCGCCGATCCGCTCGAGCGGGATCCTGTGCGTGACGATCCGGGCCGGATCGACCAGGCGTTTCGCCTGGAGCTCGAGGCTCCGCACCATGACCCTGGGCGTGACCGAGAACGACGCATCCATCCGGATCTCCGTGAAGTGGATGTGCGCCGGGTCGACCTCGATCGTCCCGGGCACGATGACACCGAACATGTTGATCCGCGTCCCGCGCCGGCAGAGGCGGTAGGCGAGCGCCGCCGCCTCCAGCACCCCGGCGGCCTCGAAGACGAGGTCGGGACCGTCCGGGAGGATCGCGCGGATCGCATCGTAGGGATCCGCGGCGCGCGCATCGACGGTATGCGTGGCGCCGCACGCCTCGGCGATCCGGAGCTTGAAGGGTTCGATGTCCACCAGCACGAGTTTGCCCGCGCCCGCCGCCTTCGCGACCTGACAGAGGAGGAGGCCCATGCCGCCGGCGCCGATGATGACGACGTCCTCGCCCAGGCGAAGCTGCGAGTACTCGATCATCCCCTTGTACGAACCGGCGAGGGGCTCGGTCAGGCACGCGCTCGCGAGCGGGATGCCCTGGGGGACGCGGTACACGGCGGAGCGCGGGGCCTTCACCTTCTCGGCGAAGCCGCCGTCCCACACGCGGTCGAAGCCCTCGCCGCCGATGGCGAATCCCTCCGGGCAGTAGTGCTGGAGGCCGAGCCGGCACCAGCGGCAGAGGCCGCACGAGACGGCGGGGCAGACGGCGACGGGCTCGCCCGGCCGCAGGTCCCCGACGCCCGGGCCGAGCGCATCGACGACGCCGGCCATCTCGTGGCCGACGATCATCCCCTTTCGCCAGTTCATCCGGCGGCCGGTGTACGCCGTGAAGTCGGTCTGGCAGATCCCGCACGCGCGCATGGCGACGACGACCTCGCCGGGCCCCGGCACGGGATCCGGCACCTCGCGCAGGGTCATGCGGCGGACATCTTCGAGTACGGCTGCGAGCATGGTTCGGACTCCTGAGGACCGGACCGACCGAGACCGCGATGGAGCGCGGATCCGCGCCGCGTCCTATCGGCCAGGATCGCCGCGCCGGAAACGGCTGTCAACGGGGCCGGGCAGGCCTCTCGCCTGCCCGGCCGCATTCCGGTAACGTGTGGCGCGGATCCGAAACGCTCGGGCTTCGCCCGAGCGCGGCCTGTTGAGCGCCACGCATCCTTCGTGCGTGGCTAGGGGGATCCGGCGCGGCGCGGATCCAAAGCCGGCGCTCGGACGAGCCGATAATGGACCGGGAGGTTGCCGGATGAAGGAGATCATCAATGCGATCGTTCCGGTGGCGGGGCTCGGGACGCGGCTCCTGCCCGCGACCAAGTCGCAGCCGAAGGAGATGCTCCCGGTCGGGAAGAAGCCGATCGTCCAGTACGTCGTCGAGGAGATGGTCCGGAACGGGATCCAGCGGATCCTGTTCGTGACCGGCAAGGGGAAGGACTCGATCGAGAACCACTTCGATCCGGACGAGACGCTGGTCCGGTTGCTCCGGGAGAACGGCAAGGAGGATCTCCTCGCCGAGCTTCCGTTGAGCCTGGTCAACGTGAATTTCTTCTACACCCGCCAGTCTCACCCGCGCGGGCTCGGGGATGCGATCCGATACGGCGAGCACTTCGCCGGCGACGATCCCTTCGTCGTCGCCCTCGGCGATTCGATCATCGGGCTCCACGCCGACTCGGCGGTCATCGGACGGATGGCGGAGTGCTTCCGGGCGAACCGGGCGTCCGCGGTCGTGGCCCTCCTCGAGGTGCCCGAGGAGTCGATCCCGCGCTACGGGATCGCGAAGCCAGCGGGCGGGGGAGAGATCTTCCGGCTCGAGGACCTCATCGAGAAGCCGAGCGTCGCCGAGAGCCCGAGCAACCTCGCCGTCGCGGCGCGGTACATCTTCTCGCCGGCGATCTTCGGCGCCCTGGAGGAGACGAAGCCCGGCAAGGGCGGCGAGGTCCAGATCACCGACGCGATCCGGATCCTCATCCGGCGAGGCGAACCGGTCTACGGCATCAAGCTCAGGCCGCAGGAACGCCGCTTCGACATCGGGAACTTCGAGTCCTACTTCGAGACCTTCCTGATGTTCGCGCTGAGCGACCCTCAGTATGGGCCGGGGCTCCGGGCGACGCTCCGGCGGTGGCTCGATGAGAATCATACGGACTGAGGCGCATCCGCGGGCGGCCATCGCCGGGAATCCATCGGATGGCTACGGCGGCAAGACGATCGCCTTCACCTTCCGCGACTTCGCCGCCCGGGTCATCCTCTACGAGTGGCACGAGATGGAGATCGTCCTCTCGGAGAACGACCGGTGCCGCTTCCCCAGCCTCGATGGCCTGGTCGAGGACGTCCACCTCCACGGTTACTATGGCGGTCTGAGGCTCGTGAAGGCCTCGATCAAGCGCTTCGCCGACTACCTGCGCGAGAACGGGATATCGACGGATGCAGGCAGTTTCTCGATCCGGTACGGATCGGACATCCCGCGCCAGGTGGGCCTCGCGGGCTCGAGCGCCATCGTCACCGCCACATTCCGGGCGCTGTGTGAATTCCACGGCGTCGTCATCGCGAAGGAGCGCCTGCCATCGATCATCCTCGCGACCGAGCGGGAGGAGCTGGGGATCGCGGCGGGCCTCCAGGATCGGGTGGCGCAGGTCTACGGCGGGCTCGTCTACATGGACTTCGCGCCGGAGCACTTCGCACGCATGGGGCACGGGCTCTACGAGCCCTTGCCCGTCGAGTGTCTCCGGAACATCTATGTCGCCTATCGGACGAACCTGAGCAAGGTCTCGGGCGCCATCCACGGGAACCTTCGCGCCCGCTACGATGCGGGCGAGCCCGAGGTCATCCGGACGATCGGAGAGATCGCCGATGTCGCGGCGGCGGCGCGCGAGGCGCTCCTCGCCGGCCGCCAAGACGAGCTCAGGCGCCTGGTGGACAGGAACGTCGACCTCCGCGCGGCGCTCTACGACATCGGGCCGGGGAACCGGGAGCTGGTCGAGGCCGCGCGCGCCGCCGGCGCGAGCGCCAACATGGCGGGCTCGGGCGGCTGCATCGTCGGGTGCTACGACGACGAAGCGATGTTCGATCGCCTGCGCGCGCACCTCGAGCGGATCGGCTCCCGCGTGCTCTCCCCGCGGATCGGATAGGCGTCAGCCGATGGCTTCGCCTCCCTCCTCGCCCGTGCGGATGCGGATGCACCGCGGCAGGTCGATGACGAAGATCTTGCCATCGCCGATCTCTCCCGAGCGCGCTCCGGCGATGATCGCGTCGATGGTCGGCTGCACGAAGGCCTCGTTGACGGCGATCTCCAGCTTGACCTTTCGCAGGAGATTCCCCATCTCCTTGTGACTCCGGTAGACCGCCGCGATCCCCTTCTGCCGCCCCCGCCCGACGACATTCGAGACGGTCACGAGGTGGATCTCCTTCTCCGTCAGCCTCCTGAGCACCTCGTCGAGCCTGTCCGGCTGGATGATGGCAATGACGTACTTCATGACCCGCACCCTTTCAGTCCACGATCGTGTACGCGGCTTCCTTGTGGAGCGTCAAATCGAGCCCGACACGCTCTTCGTGCTCGGTGACGCGAAGCCCGACGAACCGCTCGACGAGCTTGAAGATGACGAAGGAGAGGATGAGCGAGTAGATGCCTGTGATCGCGGTGGCCTTGATCTGGATCCAGAGCTGCGCGGGATTTCCGGCGAGGAGACCGTCGGCGCCGTTAGGATTCACCGATCGGGTCGCCCAGATCCCCGTCGCGATGGCGCCCCAGATTCCGCCGATCCCGTGAACGCCGAAGGCGTCGAGCGAGTCGTCGTACCCGAGGCGGGTCTTCAGGAAGGTGACGGCGCACCAGGGCAGGACCGCTGCGCCGATCCCGATCCCGATCGCCCCCATCGGCGTCACGAATCCCGCCGCGGGTGTGATCGAGACCAGGCCGGCCACGACCCCCGTGATCATGCCGAGCGTGGTCGGCTTCTTGTGGAAGGCGCGGTCGAGGAGCGCCCAGACGAGCCCCGCCGTGGCCGCCGCCGTGTGCGTCGCGACGAAGGCGCTCGACGCGAGTCCCGCAGCCGAGAGCGCACTCCCGGCGTTGAAGCCGAACCACCCGAACCAGAGGAGGCCCGCGCCGAGAACCGCGAACGGGAGGTGATGCGGCGGCGAGATCCCGTCGGGGAATCCCTGGCGCCTGCCCATGGCGAGCGCAGCGGCGAGGGCCGCCACGCCCGCGTTGATGTGGACGACGGTGCCGCCCGCGAAGTCCAGAGCGCCCATCGCCCGCAGGAATCCGCCGCTCCCCCAGACCCAGTGCGCGACCGGATCGTACACGATCGTCGCCCAGAGGAGAGAGAAGATGGTGTACGCTGCGAACTTCATCCGTTCCGCGAACGCCCCGATGATCAGGGCGGGGGTGATGACGGCGAACATCAACTGGAAGATCATGAAGGCGAGATGCGGGACCGTGGGCGCGTAGCCTGCGGGATCGGGATCCTGGCCGACGCCGGCGAGGCCGAACCACTCGAGGCCGCCGATGAAGCCCCCCTTGTCGGGTCCGAATGCGAGGCTGTAGCCGAAGAGGACCCACTGGAGGCTCACCACGCAGAGGGCCATGAGACACTGCATCAGGACCGAGAGGACGTTCTTCTTGCGGACGAGGCCCCCGTAGAAGAAGGCGAGCCCCGGCGTCATCAGCATGACGAGGGCCGCCGACATGAGGAGCCAGCTCGTGTCCCCCGAGTTCGTCGAGGGCGGTGCGGGCGCTGCGGGATCGCCCGCCATCGCCGGCGCGATCATCGCGGGGATCAGGGCGCATGCCGCGAGGGCGACCCTCGACATCCTCCGCCCGTGCATGATCGGACGTTTCACAGCAGTTTCCTTTCGTGGTAAAAGGTGCGATCGTTCACCTCAACGCGGAAGTCGACCTGAATCGCACATCCCGTGCCACGGCGGAGAGAGCGCATCAATCCTCACCAGGACAATGCGTTGCGAGCACGGCGCCCGAGCGCCGAGTGAAGGGAAGGGGTACGTTTTTGTCGGCTGCACCGGCCGGGGGCGACGACCTTGTCCCCTCTCGCACCGCCGGAGAGAATGCCGGCGGTCTCCGGCGCGGAGGTGTCATGGTCCGAAGAATCCTGCTCGCTCTTCTCGCCCTTGCGGCCTCCGCCGCGGGCTGCGCAGCGCCATCCGTCCGTCTCCGCGTCCTGTCGTACAACATCCACCACGGGCGCGGATCGGATGGTCGGATCGACCTTGAGCGGATCGCCGGCGTCATCCGCGCGGCGGATCCGGATCTCGTCGCTCTCCAGGAAGTCGACGATCGGACCACCCGGAGCGGCGGTATCGACCAGCGCTCGGAGATCGGACGCCTGACAGGTCTCCACGCGGTCTTCGGAAAGGCGATGGACTATGCCGGCGGCGGCTACGGCGTCGCCGTTCTCTCGCGATGGCCGATCGAATCCTCAGCGACGCACGCCCTCCCCTTCACGGAGCCCCATGAGCCGCGATGCGCGCTCGAGGTCTGCGTCGCCCTCCCGGACGGATCCGGAACGATCCGCTTCTTCGGTACGCACCTCGATCACACCGCGGATCCTGCGGATCGCATCCGCCAGGCGCAGGCGATCGCCGATCTCGTCGCGCGCGGATCCGAAGAGCCCGTGGTCCTGGCGGGAGACCTCAACGACCTGCCGGGATCGGAGACGCTGGCCGTCTTCGGCGAGCCGTGGCTCGATGCGACAGCCGGGGATCCGGCGCCGACCTGGCCTGCGGACGCCCCGCGCAAGAAGATCGACTATGTCCTGGCCGCACCTGCCGACCGATGGCGCTTTGTCTCGGCGGAGGTCATCGACGAGCGCGCGGCCTCGGACCACCGGCCCCTCCTGGTCGTCCTGGAACTCCTCCACGTGAAGGCGCGAGGTCTGTCCTCCGCGAGGTTGACGGCCGCCCCGGCTGTGGGTCCAGTCTTCTCGCCATGAGTCGGTTCTTCAATACCCAGGGGCCTGTGAATCCGGAGTGGCACTACTCTCTCCCGCCCCTCTCGCGGATCGACATGGGCCATGTGTGGATGCTGATCGATCAGCAGATGTACTTCGGCCCCCGCGCCCCGCGCCGGTCGGGGAAGACCTCATGCCTCCTCGCGATGCAGGACGCCTTGGATCGCGAGGGGAAGCACCTGTGCGTCCATGTGAATCTCAATGGGACCGGGTGACTGACCGTGCCCTCTCGCAGGGCGACGAGAGCGCGGAGGCGGTGCGGCCGGATCTCGAGTCCGCGCGTCCTCCTCCTCGAGTACATCGGCACCTTGCCTGCGGAGACGCTGGTCATCGTCCTTCGCCACCTGCGATCCCTCCATGACGATATGGAAATCCCGCGCTAGGAAAGCTGGAGTTCGTTCAGCCTGCGGCGGACTTCCTCCGGGCCGAGGCGCATCGCGGTCAATACGTTTTCGTAATTCTTCACGGTCGCGCCGAGATGTGGGTGTTGACGCCCTGTCCGGCGAGTGAATTTGATGAGGTTTTCCACGGCCCGGCGCATCAGCGGCTCGGCCTCTGCATGCTGGGCTCTTTCACCAAACAGGAGGCCGAGTACATTCATCAGCCGTGCCGTCGGCTCTGCGACGTGCTCATGATCGGCGCGCTGTGCCACGGCTCGGACATGAGGAGCCAATGGGACGAGCCTGGACCACGTGCGCACGTCCTGCGGATCGCCCACAAAGGCGGCGTTTAGCCAATGCAATGCCTCGCTCAGTGCGCGGCGCCCTCGGTTCCGTCGAAGACTACACCGCGTCACGTCCTGCACCAGACGATGCACCGTGAAGCTGGGCTCCTCGGCGGTTCGGGTGACCAGCGAGTACCTCTCCAGGCCCGCCAGATCGCCGTGGGGATCCGCGGCGACTCGCGATGCGATCCCTCTCGCCGGCAGCGGCACGTCCAGCAGCGACTCGGGAATGGGCTCGGGGCCCAGCCAGGCGAACCGGCACAGGAGTCGCCGCGCGGACGGGGTGAGTTGCTCGAACGACATCTGCCACGTCGTCGCCACGCTGCGGGGGTACTGCATCTGCCGCTCGTCGAACCAGGCCAGCACCCGCTCGTGCTGCGCCCGCCATTCTTCGAGGTATCGGCCGAACGTGAGGCGGCGGGTCGCGATGTAGGCCCCGGCCTGCTCCAGCGCCAGGGCCAGTTGCCCCAGCTCCGTCGCCACCTCCCCGGCCCGGGCCGCGTCGTCCTCCATGGGGCGTCGTCGGCCATCGGTGCGCTCCAGAAGGAACGCGACGGCGTCCTCAGCGGCCAGCACATCCAAGTCCAGCGTCTCCACGGCGCCCGACCAGCCGCTCAAGCGCGAGGTCACCAGCACCTGGCCCGCAGAGTGCAGCCGGCCCAGCAGGTCCTCCACCGCCCGCGCCGCCTCCTCGCTGTCCACGCCGTCGAAGATCAGGAACCAGCCCGGATGCCCCTCCAGCCAGCGGAGCGCGGCGGCCACCTGGATCTCCGTCTCCCGCTCGCTCTGCTCCGGTAGGTTGAGGACCAGGGGCCCACACAGCCCCGCCAGCTCCCGCTTGAGTGCGGCGGGCGAGTCCGCCCGCACGAACAGGAGCGCCGTGTACTCTTCGGCATGCCGGTGTGCGTACTCGATCGCGGCCCGGGTCTTGCCGATGCCGCCGAGGCCGTACACCGCGGCCGCCGTCGCCGTCGCCGTGATCGCGGCGAACCGCTGATGGCCTCGGTGGTCGACCTGCCCGAGCGCCGCCCGGATCCGCTCCAGGAACTCCTCCCGCCCCTTGAAGAGGGAGCCCAACGACTTGTAGGGCAGGTTGTTGACCTTGCGGCCCGGTTCCAACGCCAGGTCGTGGAACACCTCGCGGACCAGGTGATGGAGGCTCCCGAACGACTTCCAGTGCTGGCCGGACTGGTTCAGGAACTCCTGATGAGCCTGCTGCAGCCGGGCTTCGTCTTCACCCTGCCGAATGGGCAGGCCGCTATCGCGGGGGGCCTGGGGCTGCGCCAGATAGACCAGCACCCTCCTGTCGAAGCGGAGGGCGAGCCGGTATTCCCACTGCGTGTACGACCAGCCGGGCAGCGGATCGGGCGGCGTCTCGCCGAGGTGCCGATAGAGCGTGCGCTCGTGCTGCGGTGTTGGCCGCGCGCCGCAGGCGTCACCCACGAGATGGATGACCACGTCGCAGTCGCGAATGTATTCGCTGAGCCGGTCGAGGAGCGTGCGGCCGCCCTGCTGAAAGTCCTCCTGCACTTTCACCTCGAAGGACCGGTCGCGGACCGCTCCGAGATGGTTGGCGAGCCGGAGGCGATAGGAACGAAACTCGCCGCTGACCGCCGAAACGAACACGCGGGCCGCAGGGGCAGCCATGCCCCGATGGTATATCTCGGCCCGAACCTCCGTCAACAACCTCCCGATGAATGCCGCACGAAACGCGGCGAATGCATCGGGAAGAGGCCCCCTCCGATCCCTGGTCCTTTCGGCGGGTCGATCCGCTCCACCTATCCGCACAGATCTCCTTGTCGCGTTCGAGGGGCTGCACGACTCCAGGTCCTGCCCCGGGCAGACCAGGTAACTCTCCTCGGCAGGATGGGCGATGGGCCTGGAAGTCCAGATGGACCGACTCCCCATCGATGCTCCCCGCCTTCCATCCTGCCTGGACCAAGGCGGGGACGAAACGAAGGTCCTTCGCTCGAAAGAACTCGTGGCAATCCATCATGTGGCTGTAGCGTTCCATCCCCAGGAGCTACAGCGCCAGGAGCGAGAGGACATATTGAACAGCCGGCATGGTTCTGGTCTTCGGAGACCCGGTGCGACACACAGCTTCCTCGATGTCCATATTCAGAAGATCAGGGAGCAACAAGAAAAGGCCGGCGACAGCCGTGTCGACCACGTGCCCGGGGAATACGTTCAACATCCACCGGTTCGCCTTGGCGGCCGGCTCGCGCCGGCGCGAGCGGGTCTCTCTTCGTCCGGTCGCCGGGGGAGGCGAGGGGAGATCACGTCGCAGAGCCGCTGTCTGGCATCACCGGGGCGGGCGAAGAAGAGCGATTCAGTTCCTCG
>Ga0194125_10014365_pt1 | contig 10142 bp, 7 predicted proteins | sample TA2KigC250mmetaG_FD_148626 | JGI IMG/M metagenome (GOLD analysis project Ga0194125, IMG submission 148626) | Freshwater microbial communities from Lake Tanganyika, Tanzania - TA2015034 Kigoma Deep Cast 250m | ecosystem: Environmental > Aquatic > Freshwater > Lake | place: Tanzania: Lake... | reverse complement strand
CGACTCGAATACAGGGGATATGATTCTGCTGGTATCGCATTTTTTACCAATGGCAGGATTGGTATCCTAAGGTCAGCCGGAAAGATAAAGGATCTGGAAAGGATCATTCAAAAGACGAATATTAAAAGTACTGTCGGTATAGGGCATACGAGATGGGCAACGCATGGAAGACCATCAGAGGAAAATGCACATCCGCACAGATCAGGAAAGACCGTTATTGTCCATAACGGGATTATCGAAAATTATCTGTCACTGAAGGAGAGATTAACTGCTGAGGGACATATCTTCAAATCAGAGACTGATTCTGAGGTGATATGTCATCTGATAGAAAGCTTTATAAGAAAGGGTATGGATTTAGAAAAAGCTGTCAGGGCTGCGATAAAAGAAATGCACGGCGCTTTTGCTATCGGCATTATACATGAAAAAAACCCTGATAAGATTATTGCAGTTAGAAAGGACAGCCCTCTTGTTGTTGGACTTGGTAATAATGAGTTTTTTATGGCATCTGATATTCCGGCATTTCTGAGCCATACCAGGGATGTCATATTCCTCGATGATTTTGAGATGGCTATACTTTCGACGGATGGATTACGCATAACAGACTTTGAGGGAGGGCCTGTTGAAAAGAATGTGGTTAAGATTTCATGGAACCCTGCAATGGCTGAGAAGGGTGGATATAGGCATTTTATGCTCAAGGAGATATATGAACAGCCACGGGCTATCACCGACACGATGCGAGGGAGATTTTCACTTGAAAATGGAGAAATTAATCTTGATGAATTCTCAATGGACAAAGATACACTCAGAACGATTAACAGGGTGCTTTTTGTTGCCTGTGGTACGTCATGGCATGCATGCCTTATAGGCAAATATCTGGTAGAGATGCTGGCGAGGGTCCCTGCAGAGGCAGAGATTGCATCGGAGTTCAGGTACAGAGATCCAATAATAAATGATACTGATCTTTTTGTCTCGATAACACAATCAGGCGAGACTGCTGATACCCTTGCTGCTCAGCGTGAGGCAAGAAAGCTTGGTGCCAAAATATTGAATATATGCAATGTTGTTGGAAGCACGAGCGCCAGGGAGGCTGAGGTATCAGGTGGAGGTGTTTTTTATACACACTCAGGGCCTGAGATTGGAGTTGCCTCAACAAAGGCATTTACCTCACAGCTCACTGCACTGTATCTTCTTGCCATCGCATTAGGCCGCACACATAAGATGCTTGATAAGGAAACGACAAAGACCCTTCTGACTGACCTTATTGAAATACCTTCAAAGGTTGAGAATATACTTTCAATGGATAGTCAGATAGAAGCTTTAGCGCGAGAGCTCTTTCATGCGAATAATTTCCTGTACCTGGGCAGGGGGATAAATTATCCAATAGCACTCGAAGGTGCATTAAAATTAAAAGAGATTTCTTACATACATGCAGAAGGTTACCCGGCTGGTGAAATGAAACATGGCCCTATAGCACTCATTGATAGAGACATGCCTTCTGTATTTTTTGTACCAAAAGACAGGACATATGACAAGATATTATCAAATATTGAAGAAGTGAAAAGCCGTGGAGGAAGGGTAGTCGCAATAGCTACAGAGAGTGACACCATGATAAAGTCTATCGCCTCACATACACTTTTTATCCCTGAAAGCAATACGTATCTTTCACCAATTCTTTTTGCAATACACCTCCAGCTTCTTGCCTATCACATAGCTGTCCTGAGAGGTTGTGATGTTGACCAGCCGAGAAACCTTGCTAAAAGTGTGACGGTAGAGTAACCAATTAAAAATTACCAATTATCAATGCAAAATTATCATTTAAAATTTAACCTGGTAGTTGATAATTGATAATTTTAACTTGAAAATGAGCCTTTTAAACATAATATCCATCCTTTCAATTCTAACATCCATTATCGTTTCAGTCTTCATGTTTGCTAAAGACAGAAAGGGCATTTCAAACATTGCCTTTGCATTCGGTATGCTTTCAATTGGAGCAATAGAATTTGGAGATTTTATGACCTTACGGGAACCGAATAATATATTGATTTATAAGAAAATTTCGCTCATCGGAGAATCACTCCTGCCAGGTTTATGGTTATTGTTTAGCCTTGCATATAGCAGGAAGGATTTTAAAGAGATTAGCATATTCTGGAAATCGGCACTTGCTCTATCAATCCTTCCATTCTTATTTGTTTTTTCTCTTCCGCTTAACCTCTTTTTTTATGCGCCCGATATAGAAACAGAAAAGATATTGTTCCTGGGGAATGCCGGGTATTATTTTTATCTCTTCATCCTCGTTTATGCTGTCTTAACCCTGATTAATCTTGAAGGCACATTAAGAGCATCTTCCGGTACCATACGATGGCGGATAAAACATACCCTTATCGGTACGGGTGGTATTATGGCATTATTGATTTATTACTACAGCCATGCCCTTCTTTATCGTTCCATAGATATGAACCTCAATCCTGTGAGGGCAGGGGTAGTCATTCTATCCTCTCTCCTTGTCATGATTTCGATATTCAGGCAGACTTTTCCGAGGGAGGAAATAACGGTATCGAGGGGAATATTCTATCGGTCACTGGTTCTTGTTGTAGTAGGTATATATCTGTTTGGACTTGGAATAGTTGGGACGGGTATGAGGTATCTTGGAGAAAATACCGGGAAATATTTATCAATAGGGATAATCTTTGCCAGTGCCATAGGACTTATTTCAGTATTATTCTCAGAAACCTTGAGAAGAAGGGTTAAGGTTTTTATAGATAAAAATTTTTACCGCAATAAATATGATTATAGGGCTCAATGGTTACAGTTTACTCAAAGGATGTCATCTACAAAATCCTTTGATGGACTTCTCTTTGCGATACTTGAGGGATTTGCCTCTACAATAGGCTCAAGGATACAATCCCTTTGGCTTTATAACAATGCAACAGATGCATTTCATCAGGCACAGCCTCATGATGTTTCACATCCTCCTATCACCGTACAGGGTAATAATAGCCTTATATCATATTTCAAGGAGAAAGGCTGGGTATTGAATACAAAAGATAAAAAAGAGAATGATACAATCCTTGAGGAAAACATGGAATTTTTTGAAAGAACTCATGCATCACTTGTTGTGCCCCTCAAGAACAATGGGCATGTAATAGGTTTTATTGTACTCGGAGAATCCCTCAGTAACGATGCATATAATTATGAAGATTACGATATCTTAAAAGCCCTTGCCAGGCAGGCGAGTTCTGCCATACTGAATGCAAAACTATCAGAAGCACTCGCAGAAGCCCGTGAGATGGAGGCAATGGGAAGGATCTCATCATTCATCATTCATGACCTGAAGAACCTTGTATATACATTGTCTATGACTGCCGAGAATGCGTTGGATAATATCGGGAAACCAGAGTTTCAACAGGATATGATTACAACCCTTTCAAATACTGTTGATAAAATGAAGGTACTTATCAAAAAGCTCTCGGATATGCCTGAAAAGGTGGAATTACATATTGAGGCAGTTGACCTGGCAGAACTAATTCAAGAGTCAGTGAAACCTTATTCAAATGGGAAGACAAAAGTTGAGATAGGGTCTCTTGAACATCTTATCATTCGTATTGACAGAGAGGAGATTCGAAAGGTAATAATAAACCTCATCTTAAATGCGGTTGAAGCTTCAAATGGCGGAAGGGTGAATATTCAGGTAGGTAAGAAAGACAGCCTGGCATGTATAACTGTCAGTGATAATGGCTGCGGGATGTCAGAAGAATACATTGAGAAGCACCTGTTTAAGCCTTTTCGTTCAACAAAAAAGAAGGGCCTCGGCATAGGACTTTTCCAGTGTAAGACTGTGGTTGAAGCCCACGGTGGGGACATAAAGGTTAAAAGTAAGGAAGGCGTGGGAACGGATTTTATGGTATATTTACCTTTAGATCCTGAAAAAATGTAAAATTATTTGATCTTTGCTTTAAATATTTTTACATTGTCATTGCGAGCCCGAAGGGCGTGGCAATCTCATCATGGCTCAGCAATCTGAAAAGGGTATAAATGAAGAGGCAATACTATGTTTATATAATGACAAACAAACATAATACCGTTCTATATGCAGGTATGACCAACGATCTGAAAAAGAGGGTTTATGAACACAAAGAAAAATTAGTTAATGGATTTACAAATAAATACAACATTATAAAACTTGTCTACTATGAGGTCTTTGAAGATCCTGAAAATGCTATCTTGAGAGAAAAACAAATAAAAGCTGGAACAAGACAGAAGAAAATTAACCTGATTAACAGTATGAATAAAGAATGGCTGGATCTGTATGAGAAAATATGAGATTGCTTCGCTTCGCTCGCAATGACAGGTGAGGGTCATGGAAAAGCTACTAATCATAGAAGATAACAAAGATATAATTACCCAGTTGAAGTGGGGTTTATCAAAGGATTACAGGATAATCACAGCCACCAACAGAGAAACAGCAACAAAATTGCTCTGGAAGGAAAAACCCGGTATTGTTACCCTTGATCTCGGTCTACCTCCCGACCCTGATGGAACTGATGAGGGATTTGCTTGCCTGAAGGATATCCTTGAAGAGAATCCCTCTACAAAGGTCATTGTGATTACGGGAAATAATGATAGGGAAAGTGCTCACAGGGCTATCTCCATGGGAGCGTATGATTTTTACCAAAAACCGATAGAGATGTCAGAACTCAAAATAATCTTAAAGAGGGCATCCTATCTCTATCACATAGAGCAGGAAAATAAAAAAATGCAGAATGTTCTCAATACAGGAGATAGCTTCGAGGGTATGATAGGAAATTGTCCGAACATGCAGGAAGTCTTTGCAACAATCCATAAGGTAGCAGCTTCAGAGGCTACGATACTGATAACAGGTGAAAGCGGTACAGGAAAGGAACTGGTAGCAAAAGCAATACACAATAGGAGCCTCAGGAAGGATGGGCCATTTATCCCCATTAATTGCGGTGGCATACCTGATACCCTGATAGAGTCAGAACTTTTTGGATACGAAAAGGGTGCATTTACCGATGCAAAGACTCGCAGGATTGGTATGATTGAAAAGGCGAATGCCGGAACCTTTTTTCTTGATGAGATTGGTGAACTTCTAATCCAGCTTCAGGTAAAACTCCTGAGATTTCTTCAGGATAAAAAAATTCAGAGGGTAGGTGGACGAGAGGAGATAGAGATTGATACACGCATCATTGCAGCTACCAATACTGACTTACAGAAGGCAATAAAAGAAGGTAAGTTCAGGGAAGACCTTTATTACAGAATAGGTGTTATAACAATACCGCTCCCTTTACTCAGGGAGCGTGGTGATGACACATTGCTCCTCGCTAACAGCTTTCTCGCACGATTTAATTATAATCACAAGAAGAATATTAAAGGCTTCAGTCCCGAGGCAATCAAAGCCATAGAAACATATGAATGGCCAGGAAATGTCAGAGAGCTTGAAAACAAGGTTCAGCGGGCAGTAGTGATGGCAGATGATAAGCTGATAAGTCCCTATGATTTGTTATTAAAGGCGCCAGAGGTGAGTGTATTCATCTCAGATAATGCTCCTGCTACCCTGAAAGATGTCCGCCATAAAGTAGAACTTGAGATCATACAGAAGGCTCTTACAAGAAATGCCGGGAATATCAGCAAGACGGCAGAAGAGCTCGGCATAAGCAGACCAACCCTTCACGACCTCATTAATAAATACAAAATCAAGGTTGTTGAGGAATCCGAGAAATAGAGATAGAAACTGTCATTGCGAGTGAAACGAAGCAATCTCGCCTTTTTGCAAAGAGATTGCCACGCACCCTTCGGGTGCTCGCAATGACAAACATATCAAGGTGTTAGATTGTCTATCTCTATTTTTGGGAGGAATCATAAAACTGTAAAGTTTTTTTACACTCACCTGTCGGAAAACTTTACAGAAATAGCCCCCCATAGAAAGCATTCCTAAAAATTTCCTTTAAATTCAAGCACTTTAAAACTGGCACAATAGTTGCTTTAAATTTAAGTGTAATGAAACCTGAATTGAAACTAAGGGAAATAAGAAAGGAGGTTATAGAGATGAGAAATAAGCTTTTAAGCGGATTAAATTTTGAAAGAAAGGAGGTGAAAGAAATGAAGAAAATTTTAGCTGTATTACTGCTACTGTTTTTAGGATTGTTTATAGCTCCTGGCAATTCATCAGCGGTTCCTGTCTCAATGTCCTTAGACGGACTATGGGACTGGGGTACACTCTATAATTTTAACGGAGCAGTTTGGACACCTAATAATCCTCTACCTAACGTCAATCCATACTATGGAACCACTAGTCAAAATATCCCTAACGGGGTTGTAGTTGCTCCAGATGGAACAGAAGATAGCTATGGACCATTTAGGGTTAATACAATCTATCCCACTGCAGGGGGTCCTACAATTTATGACCGTGCAACCGCTCCATATGAATTAACTGGGTTGTTCTTTGGATTCGATGATATCTACATCGGCGGTACACTCGCTTTTGCAAGAATTTTACAGGAAGGTGGACATGCTGCACTTTACGCTGATTTTGCGAAAAACTATGATGCTACCAATCCACTAGGACCAGGACCTGTCCCGCAAGGTGGCCGTTGGAACCAGAGTGGGGGTGCAGTTGGAGACGGTTTTTTGACTGCTACAGATGGGGTTCTCATGTTGGATTTAACACCTGTAATGAGAGTTGATGCTGATACAGGAGCTACTTATACTCTCGAAAACTTCTTTAGTTTTGTAGCAAGCGCAGGTGCCGGTAATGTTTTATTTGATGTTACAGGAGGGCTTTGGGCACCTTATTTTGATACCAATACATTAGAACTGGGCTCAGACATAAGACTTGACTTTGCATCATTCCCTGCATATGGACATCCTCAGTGGACTGTTCAAGGTGTTGGTAATGTTCAAGCAGATTTGATACCAGAGCCAGGGACAATCTTACTTATGGGTGTTGGGTTGATTGGTATTGGCATAGCAGGCCACAGGAGATTCAGAAGGAAGTAGCAAAGACAATTCAACATAGGTTAATAAAAAAAGAGGGTGAATTTTATCACCCTCTTTTTTTATTTTTCAAAGGTATTAGTATACGCTGTTGCTAATATACGCTACACGCTAATCGCTATACGCTAATTTAAAATATACGGCAACTTTCTTTCAAAATCTAAGGGCATATTCTCAAAATCTATTAGCTCAATTTCTATCACATCGCTGTAATCTTTATTAAATATCTCTGTAATCTTATCCTTTATCTCAGGCTTTGAAATGCCTTTTCTCAACTGTATACGCATTTTGACCGGCTTACTACCCTGCTCATTTTGGGAAAGCAGAAAGTTTCCGGTAATGTGCGATGCTACTGCCAAATCACTATAGAGCACCTCTTTGATTTCTTCGATTAATATAGTTCTCTCGCCTGTTTTTATTCCTTTTCCCCTTCCGAAGATTGCAACCATTGGAAGTTTTGGTCTTTCTGTATTTACCAGTAAGTCGTCCCCGGGACTAAAAAGCATGCCCCTATCGTGGGTATTGTATCGTATCAAGGGCAATCTTCTATCCATACTTAATGGAGTGATGACCAGCTCTGGTAAAGGGTCCTCTGTATCTATTTTTAATGCCTCAATATATAATCGTATGGGTAGATAATGAAAAAGCATTGGAGTGAATCTGATATCACCAAAGTATTTCTTTCTCAGTTCATGGTTTTTATCCAATGCGCGTCTTATCTTGATTGCACTATCTGATTCCTGAAACACACTCAGTCCTATTTCGGAAATGCCCATTGATGAGCCTATGATTACTTTATGTGTCTTGTCCAGATCCTTTCCTAAAAGAGTAGCTAAATATGTTCTCAATCCTTCGGGAAACGTTTCTTCACCTAAAATAAACTTGATATTATAGGTAGTCCAATCAAATCCTCTCTCTTTTCCGAGGTCTAACATGAACTTAACGAAGGTGTTTTCTCCAACGACGATGATTTGATCAAACCTGGGGCCAAATGATTTTATCAATGCAAGAGCCATATCAGGACGAACGCTTACATCAGCCACTACCATAAGACCGCTCGGGACCTTGACACCCATCGGAAGACAATTAATCAGAAAAGTCTTCTGTTTTTCGATATCGAAATAATAATCTATATAGAGGTCTACGAGTGTTTTCACGCTCCGGTCCTCTTTTTTCGATATAACACCATAAGAAAATCTGCCAGAATGGCCTGAACTTGTTAATATGGAAACAATATCTCCCAATTTCCCGTCAACGCATAAATCCTTTATATTATTTTCATATTTTATAAAGGTGTCATGCTTATCAATGAGCGGGACGTGACTCTTAAAGTCTTCTATCGAGTTTATCGCATCGGGGTTTATATTCTTGTCTTTCAGGAATTTTATATATGCAGGGACTGTTTTTGATGCATACTTGAATACTTTTATTACTGATTCTTCCTGCTTTTTATGTTCAGAAGGGGTATTGGCTTTCTCTACATATCTGCGTAAGAGCGTCTTATAGAACTTAAAGGTTAGGGTAGAGAGCATCTCTATTTTCTCGCATGATAAATCTATAACTTAAAAAAGGGCCAGAGATCTGGTCTCTTTACTGACATCCTTTCTTCTATTTTATTTACCTCAGCAATAAAAAGTCTCACCTTCCCATAATATTCAATAGTATCTTCCCCTAAATGCTCGAATGTAATAGCATACATATCGAGGACACGAAATAAGGTTTCCTCCATACTTGCTATCCAATATTTAATTCCATATTTGTTGCTGGTTACATACATTTTTTTAAAAAGGTGAAGTAAGATTACCGGATATCTCCTTCGCTCATCCTTTTGTTCCTCCAGATAACTCTCTATACCATACAAGCCATCCTTTGGCGCTAACCTTCTGCGATACTCCTTTGATATGCACAATCGTGATATCTCGGCAATTTCGTTTTTATTCCGGGGAGATAAAAGTTCATATAACTTAGCATAATGTTCATTTGTGGGAAATCCTAACGGCTCAGAATATTTCACCAGTCTCACGGTACCAGCCGTAATTCTGTTATCACCCTGCATATTCAATGAAACAACATGTTCAGAAAAGACATCATATTGATCACTTTCAATACCCGAGGGATAATCGTCTTTGTTCAGGAAGTGGGTTTCCTCACAGTAAACGCTATATCTCAATCGATAAGCCTCTTCAAGTATTTCTGGGTCATCTTCAGATTCAATATGAATGGTAAGTAAATTTAAAGCACCGGGAAACATCGAACTCTTTTCACCTCATTGTATTTTAGATAACAATTATCATACTGAATTCCCAAATATAAGTCTACTGTAGTTTTTAATTATTGAGATTATTCAAGAAGAGGTTGTTTTCTATGTCATTCATGTCTGCAACAAATGGTGCACAGAGTCCGCCATAGTATTCTTTCGGTGATCCAATTTTCGAGAATCGAATATGACATTTACTCAAAAGCCTCCAGAGACTCGTTTCCATAGCAGCGCACAGATGTTTGATACTACGATTCCTGGCCTCCTGATACATAGCACTGAAAAGGCCCCATGTAATTTTTGTCTTTCGATATCCTGATATCAAGACTGCCTTTTTCATAACGACGAGTCTTGATATTTCAGTAGTCATTTCTCTTTTCGCACCCATCTGTGAAATGTCAAAATTGTAGTGCCTTTCTATAGGGAATCCGATAGGATTATTCAAGACCAACCGTGCTGTCCCCACAGGTTGTGACCCTATTGTAGCAATAAAATTTACAGAGTAAGGATCATACTCATCTGTCTCAAATTGATTGGGATATTGTTTATACGATAGATAATTTTTTTCTTTGCAATAAACTTCAAAACGAAGTTTATATACGTCTGATAATTCTTTTTCAGTTTCAACCTTTTTAAAAATAACCAATCTTGTTCCCTCCTCATAAAAAGAGATAGAAATTGCGTATTAATCCCTCATCAAATTATTATGAGAGAGTTAGGGTAAGAGTAATATAACATAACAAATTTATGTTGTTGGCAATTATAAAACGAATAAATCATGAATGTCAAAATAAGGTTCATTCACCCTGTTACTGTAAAGTTTTTTTACACCTACTGTCGGAAAACTTTACACAAGTAACCCTTTTGTGAAATA
>Ga0194125_10014363_pt1 | contig 10146 bp, 5 predicted proteins | sample TA2KigC250mmetaG_FD_148626 | JGI IMG/M metagenome (GOLD analysis project Ga0194125, IMG submission 148626) | Freshwater microbial communities from Lake Tanganyika, Tanzania - TA2015034 Kigoma Deep Cast 250m | ecosystem: Environmental > Aquatic > Freshwater > Lake | place: Tanzania: Lake... | reverse complement strand
CAAACCCGCTAATTTTCAAGTTTTGGGGTCAGAGGTCATTTAAGTCTCTGTCTAATAGAATTTTACACGCCTGTTTTTCAGGCTTTGGGGTCAGAGGTCAAATTTTCACCGCCAAACCCGCCAAGACCGAGAGGGTGGGCAATCAAAAATAAAAAATCCCAAATCCAAAATCATAAAAGTGCGCCGTAGAGGACTCGAACCTCTAACCTTCTGATCCGAAGTCAGATGCTCTATCCAATTGAGCTAACAGCGCCTGACGTCTCTAACTCTGCGCCATTTTTTTGGCCGCCGCCAGATCCAGCTTCCCACTCGCCAGCAACGGAATCTTCTCCACCCGCTTGAACTTTCTCGGGATCCACAGGTTCGGCAATTCCGCTTCCCGCAACCCCTTCTCCGCCTCCGCGGGATCCAGATTCACCGCATGCAAAACTACCAGCGACTCCCCCTTCTTCTCATCCTCCACCGCTGTCACCATCACCTCCAGTCCGCCTTCACCGCCGTGGCCCAGCTTCTTGCACCATTTGGCCAACTCTTCCTCCACCACCCCATGGGGCACCATCTCCCCGCCAATTTTGGAAAATCGGGCCCGCCGACCCTCGATAAACAGGAACCCGTCGACATCCAGCCGTCCGTAGTCTGCCGAGTGATACCATCCATCCTGCAGCACCTTCTCACTCAGGTCTTGCCGCCCCAGATACCCCGGGAAAATGTTCGGCCCTCGAAACTCCAGAATCCCCGGCTCGCCTTTGGTCAAAACCTGCCGATTCGCCTCATCCACTGTTCTCACTTCCATCTCTGCCACCGGCTTGCCCACCGACCCCGGCCGCTCGGCCCCCGGCACGTTCACCGAAACCACCGGCGACGCCTCGGTCATGCCGTAACCCTCGTAGACTTTCACCCCAATCTTTTCCGCAAACTCTTCCCGCAGGGACCCGGGCAGCTTCTCCGCCCCCGTCACCACCATCCTTAATCCCCCGAGCTTCTCTTTCCCGGCCCGCCGCATCAGCGCCCGCAGGAACGTGGGTGTCGTCACCACCAACTCTACCCTGTGGCCGGCGATCACTTCTCCCAGGGCATGAGGGTCCAAAGGACTGGGATAAGTGACCACCCTCGGCCCTCCCGTGAGCGGCCACCAAAGCGTCACCGTGAATCCAAAGCTGTGAAAGAGCGGCAAACATCCCAGCAGCGATCCGATATTCGACTCTCCCAGAACCCCCTGAATCTGCTGCAGGTTGGAGAGAATATTTTGATGGGTTAAGACCACCCCCTTGGGCTCCCCCGTACTCCCACTGGTGAAAAGCAGCCCCGCCTCCCGATCCCCGCCTTCCCGTGGCACTCCTGCCAAGGAAGCCAGCCAACTCCCCGGCAAAGCCACCGCCAGCAACGACCAAACCACCGCCGCCTTCTTCTCTTCTTTCAGTAACCCGCCCAGATCCAGTTTCCGCTCGGTTCGGGGAAAATGCTCCCCCACCTTCTCCTCCATCGCCTTCGCGGTGATCACCGTCTTGAGCCCAGCCTGCCGCACCGCCGACTCCGCGGCCATTCGCCCAGAGGTAAAATTCAGATTCACCGGAGTCTTCCCCGCCAACACACATGCCAGATTGGCGATGGTTCCGCCCGCCCCCGGGGGCAACACAATGCCCACTCTGGGTTCCGGGCACTCTTGCTTCAGCCTACGGGCCAACGCCAAGCCCGCCCCCAGCAGCACCCCAGCTTTGATCTTTCGCCCCCCCATGCCCGCATCCACGAGCACCAATCGGGCGGCCCCGCGGGCTAATCCCTGCACACAGGCCAACCCGAGCGAATCGCGGGAGCTATTCATCCCCGCCCTTTGCGGTTACTTGAAAAGATTCTGCAAAAATCCGGCCGCTTCCTGAACTACCCCGGGCACCGGCACCCCAAAACCCTCTGCCAACTTCGTCACGTCCTGCCCCATCTGGCCGGCGAGTTCCTTCATGTTCTGCAGCACCGCGGTTGTCGCCCGGGAGCTGATCTCGTTGGAAATCGCGGCGGCGATCTCGGAGGGCGTATCCCCGTCCGCCCCACCCAGGTTGCTCATCCGGATTGTTCCCAGGTTCAGCTTACCCACTTTCATGATCCCCGAAGTCCTCACGTCCAGCTTCACGTCATTCATCACCAACGAGGCGATTCGGATTTTGGTCTCCTTCTCGGCCTTGCCCTTCTGCGGTCGGGAGGCCCGCTCGTTCACCTGCGCCTTGAGGGCGTTCATGTTGTTGGCTTTGCCCCGGCCCTCGAAAAGGATCGAAACTTCGTTGAGATTGACCTGGTTGACCCGAATTAAAGGCCCCGTGATCGATTTCAGATCCAAGTCGATCGAGCCCTTGCCGATGGCCAGAAGCTCATCCCCGCTGAAACCCTTGGGATTTCCCAATCGAAAATCCTTCAGTTGCCCGTCACCCTGGGTCAACTCCACCCGCACGCTGCCCAAGTGCACGTTCACCCCGGTCGCCTTTTCCGTGGCGCTGACAATCGCGTCGCGGATCAGCCAATCCTTTCCTTTAAAGAGCCACATCAACCCAGCCACGCCGACCAGGGCCACAATCACCACGAGATAACGGGATGCTTTCATTACCGTAATTATGCCCTGCTTTCCCCGGGCAGGGAAACGCCGATTTTTCTCAACTCCGTCCTCGCCCCGGCTCCGTCACCTGCTAGTTTGAAATTTTTATGGCCAACCAGAAACTCAGGAATATCGCGATCATCGCGCACGTGGACCACGGGAAGACCACCCTGGTGGACCAACTCCTGCGCCAAGCCGGCACCTTTCGCTCCAACCAGGTCGTGGCCGAACGGATGATGGACTCCATGGATCTTGAAAGGGAGCGGGGTATCACCATCCGCGCCAAAAACGCCGCTTTTGAATACGAAGGCACCCGGGTCAACATTGTTGACACCCCTGGCCATGCCGACTTCGGCGGCGAGGTCGAGCGGATCCTCCGCATGATCGACGGGGTACTCCTCGTGGTGGACGCCGCTGAGGGTCCCCAAGCCCAGACCAAGTTCGTCCTCCGCAAGGCCCTCGCCGTCGGCGCCAAGCCCATTGTCGTCCTCAACAAGATCGACCGCGAAAACGCCGATCCCAAGAAAGTCCTCGATCAGGTCTTTGAACTCTTCCTGGAACTCGACGCCACGGATGCCCAGCTCGACTTCCCCGCCGTCTACGCCTCCGCCAAGGAGGGATACGCCACCCTGAAATGGGAAGGCAAGGTGACCCCCGAAATCAAGGCCGCTGGCATGAAACCGCTCTTCGAAACGATCCTCCAGGTTGTTCCTCCGCCTCCAGGCGACTTGGAGGCTCCCTTTGCCATGCTCGTCGCCAATCTCGACCACTCCGATTTTGTCGGGCGCATCTCCATTGGCCGGATCGTATCCGGCACCATCAAAATGGGAGACCCCGTGGCCTCCCTGAACCCGGAAGGCAAACCCGAAACCGGCCGGGTCACCAAGCTTTTCTCCCATCGCGGCCTGGAGCGAATTGAAATCGAGAGCGCCTCCGCGGGTGACATCGTTGGTTTGGCCGGCCTGGCGACCCCGGAAATCAGCGTCACCATCGCGGACAAACCGGACCGTGCCCCCCTGCCTTTCGTCGCCATCGACCCGCCCACCATCCACATGCAGTTTCTTGTCAACGACTCGCCCCTCGCCGGCCGTGAAGGAAAGTTTCTCACCGCCCGTCACCTGCGGGAGCGCCTGGAGAGGGAAATCCGCACCAATGTCAGCCTCCGCTTCACGGATGGCGGCTCCGCGGGGTCCTTCGAAATCAAGGCCCGGGGAGAGATGCAGATCGCCATCCTCTTGGAACAGATGCGTCGCGAGGGCTTTGAAGTTCTCGTTTCACGTCCTGAGGTCATTTTCCAGAAAGCGGCAGACGGATCAGTCCTCGAACCGATCGAAACCCTCTACGCCGAGATCCCCTCCTTCGCCCTCGGCGACATCATGGGAAATCTGGCCGGCCGTAAGGCCGAGATCGAGGACATGAAGCCCCATGGGGACAACACCTCGATCCGAGCGGCTATTCCCACCCGCGGCCTGATTGGCTTCGAAACGGATTTGCAAAACCTCACTAAGGGCATGGGCATCATTTCTCACCTCTTCCGGGAATACGGCCCGTTCCGCGGAGAAATTCCCGCCCGAATCAACGGCGTGCTGGTGGCGCTTGAGCCCGGCACCTCCACTGCCTACGCCCTCGATGGCCTGCAGGAGCGTGGAACCCTTTTCGTCGGACCCCAAGAAGAGATCTACGCCGGCATGGTCGTGGGGGAAAACTCCCGTCCCGCCGATATGGTGGTCAACCCCTGCAAATCCAAACATCTCACCAACATGCGCTCCCAAGGGGACGGTAAGGGCATCCAACTCAGCCCGCCCCTCAAGCACAGCCTCGAACGCGGGCTCGAATATTTGGCCGAGGACGAGTACTTGGAGGTGACGCCCAAAACCCTCCGTTTCCGCAAAAAGATCCTCGACCACACCAAGCGCAAGCGGTCGGAATAAATCCCCGCAGCTGCCGCGGTTTTAACTATTTTAGACAGATCGGGCAGTTGCCGGATTCGGCAGGCCCGTATCAGTTTGGGCTTGGATAAAAACTCGCCGGTAGGCCGCGGCCTGTACTAAAAACCCAAACGGCCACGCCAACAGGGCCAACCCAAAACAACCGACCATCAGAAGGGATGAGCCGGCGTAGATTTTCCAAAGCGAATCAAAAGTTCCAGGAAGTTTCTCCACCATCTCGGCAATCAGCAGGCCTGTAACCCCAAGAAACATGAGGCTTGGCAGAAAGGAGGCCAACCATCCCAGCATCATCCAAAGCGCCACCATTCCTAACCCTTTCCGACAAGCGGTGCGACTGGCTTGAATCGACCGCATGACCCCCCCATCACGTTGGGCCACCAAGGGAAGCGCAAGGTAGGCCCCCAGATAAAATCCCAAGGACTTGAGAATCACCCCGAGAAAGAAAACCAGCGGCAGGATCCAGGCCAAATGCAGAAAAGAAAAGGACCATGCCCACTTGAAGGGAATGCGGATGAGAAACCAGTCCAACAAACCTGCGAACAGCAGCGCCACGGCTGCCCCGCACACCAGGTAAAAGAAAAACCACGCCAAGACCGTGTAATTGAGCACCACACACCGCAAACCCCAACGAAACCAATCCAGAGAGCCGCTTTTTTTATTCCGTCGGTGATCCAAGATAAGATGTAACATCGAAGCCGAAACCACCGGGGCCGCAATTAGCCAAAGATAGCCCCCGACCCAGGGCACATAGGACAACCACATCAGGAGAAAAAAGAGGCACGCGCTGACCGCCCAATCTGACCACTGCCAAACCTTCGCGAGGGCCCAAATTTCTTGGGCCATGCCACGGCCACCGAGTCGACCTCGGGACTGTTGCGGCCGCACCACAATCCGCTCCGTTCCCCGGAGCCATGAGTCGAGAATGATCCAAGGCTCCAGCAGAATCTTGACCATTTTTCTCATAGCTTCGGTTGGGGCGAAGTGAGTTTCTTTTCAAGAATTCGAATCCGGTACTGCACGATCGAGCTACTTTCCCAATCTGGATGGTTATCTCTTAGTCTTTTCAAATCCGCCAAAACTTTCCGGAACTTTGGATCGGCCTCACTCGTCTTTTTTAGGGCCTCTAGTTTTTCCGCTTCCTGAAGAGCCTCAAAGATCCTCAAATACTCAGTTGCAGGGGAATCTTGGCTCAAAAGCTCCTTACGGGCCTGAGCCTCGTAAAACCGCCTTTGCCAATGCTCAGCATCTTTCGGTTTCCCGACCCAATCGGCGATCGCCGCCGTCATTCGCAAGACCTCCGCATCCGTCGGGCGCTCGCTGGCCGCTCGTTGCGCCCATTCCCATGCCGCCTCTTTTTCTCCAAGTTGAACCTGAATCATCGCCAGGCGTGCGCAGGCCCTCCCGCGGGTCTCATCTTTTTCCGCCAGACTCGTGTATAGATCTACGATTTGCATGGGTGACAGGACCCCCAGCTGTGAAAACACATCCGCAGCCTTCAACATCCAGTCTGGTTTTAGTAATAAAACGAAAGGTACCACCAGCTTCCAACTCGCGCTGGTAAGTTGGCCATGGAAAAGGCCGCTCCCATGACTAAATCCAAAGCCGAAGCTAACTTCGCCCATGGCGTTACCCCATGGAAGCACGCCTTTCTGAACAAAATTTTCCACCTGCAGACTCCATCCGCGCTTGGGTGGGGCTTGATTCGAGGAGTTTGGGTCTTTTTGCTTTCTTTTTTCTGCTGCAGCCAGAGCTTTCTCGGCCAGTTCATTTTGTAAGGACTGAAGCACCTTTCGGGTTTGATCGGCGTCTTGATCCTGCCAGGCCAAAATGGCGTGGCCCAGCCGTGCTGCAAAATTGGATGCCAGGGTTTCGGCGATTTGAAATTGCTCCTGTGCCAGCACTCGATTTCTTAAGGGGAAGTCGGCCCAGAGAAAGGCTCCGCCTTTCCCGGGACCGCCGGTCGCGGTCAGGGCCAGTGTCCGAAACCCCCGCAGGTTCTGTTCCCTCCAGATTTGCACTCCCCATTTGATATGTTGAATGAGATAGGAAGCCCAACGACGCGGCGCAATGGGGGCTACAAAATCACCGGAGTGACGAAAATCCACCCGGCTTTGGGGATGCACCAACTTGATGTTGAAGTTGACCATCCCGACCGGCGGTGGAATCTCCAGCCTTTGCAGCCATTTTTCAGGGAAAGTTCGTCCTTGGACCTCGGATGAGTTGATCGTGTCCTCCACCAAGGCGGCGTATCCTGCCAGGACGTGCCATCGGGATTTTTGCTCGTTGTCGGCCTGAATTCGGTTCGAGGCGAGGAGTTCATGAGTCATTTCCCGGGCCTCGGTCACGTACCCAAGACTTAGGGCTTGCCCAGCCAAAGTGCCTGCTTTTTCGGCCTCCTCGGGTTGTTCCCGCAGGGACTGTCGCTTGATTTGGATCCCCTTGAGAGGGTCGGCCTTATCCCAGGCTAGATTCCCGATGTGCAGTTGGTGCAGCCAATGCGCCGCTGGACGATATCCCGAATCCCACGCCGCTTGGAAACAACGCTCGGCAAGATCATATTCACCTTTGTAGTACCGGCTCGAGCCCAGGGCCACGATGCGATATTGGGCCCAGTGCCTTTTGTCCTGAACCGATGGCAGGTAAAAACGATAGGCCATCTCCGGATTTTCCTCGGTCCCGATTCCCTCTTCATAAAATCTCCCCGCTTGCTCCCCCGCCCATAGGCTGCCCTTTTGGGCGGCCTTCTCATACCAGCGCAAGGCTTCCGCATCGTCCTTTTTGGTGCCAATCGCTTTTTCATGACACCGACCGACGTTTTCATCCGCCCAGCGGTCACCCCCCCCTGTCTCCGCCCTTTTTCGGTACCATCGGTAGGCTTCGACAGGATTTTTTTCCGTTCCCCGTCCACTTTCATAAAAGATCGCGCACTGCCCCATGGGCCATTCCTGCCCAGCCTGAGCCGCCTTAAGATACCATGGCAAAGCCTCTTTCTCATCCGCCTGAACCCCAAACCCTTTCTCATAACACCAGCCGATCTGCCCCATTGCCCAACCCGACTTTAATTCGGCCGCCTTCTGATAACACTCCAGTGCTTTCGTGTAATCCTTCTTTACCCCTAGGCCATTGAAATAAAACCTTCCTAGATTATCCCAGACCCACGCCTCCTTGCTTCCCGTTTTTTCCTCCAACTTGGTCCGTACTCTACCATACCACTTGTCCGCCTCTTCCGGATTTTTCGGTGTACCGATTCCGTCGGCATAGCACCTTGCCACATTCTCCGGTGCCCAGAAGTCGCCTGTTGCCGCCTTTTGATTCCACCAGCGAAAAGCTTCGGCAGGATTCTTCTCTGTTCCCCGCCCGTTTTCATAAAAGACCGCACACTGCCCCATGGACCACGCTTGCCCCGCCTCCGCAGCCTTCAGATACCACTGCAATGCCTCTTTCTCGTCCCCTTTAACCCCAAATCCTTTCTCATAACACCATCCGATCTGCTCCATTGCCCAGCCGGACTTCAGTTCTGCCGCATTGCGGTAACACTCCAAGGCTTTGGTGTAGTCCTTGGTTACGCCTAACCCCTGATAGTAAAACCGTCCGAGATTGTCCCAGGCCCAGGCCTTTTTCTTCCTGGTCTCCTCTTCCAGCTTCCCCCGAACTTTTCCGTACCACTTCCGCGCCTCAGCAGGGTTTCTGGTTATGCCAACTCCATTCGCATAGCAGCGCGCCACATTCTCCGGCGCCCAGAAATCACCTGTTTCCACCTTTCGGTTCCACCAGCGAAAAGCCTCGGCAGGATTCTTTTCTGTTCCCCGCCCGTTTTCATAAAAGACCGCACACTGCCCCATGGACCATGCTTGCCCCGCCTCCGCCGCCTTCAGATACCACTGCAAGGCCTCTTTCTCGTCCCCTTTAACCCCAAATCCTTTCTCATAACACCATCCGATCTGCTCCATCGCCCAACCCGATTTTAATTCAGCTGCCTTGTGGTAACATTCCAATGCCTTCGCGTAATCCTTCTCCACCCCCAAGCCGTTGAAATAAAACCTTCCAAGATTATCCCACGCCCATGCCTCGTTCTTTTTAGTTTCCTCCTCCAGTTTAATTCGCATCCGACTGTACCATTTGCGGGCTTCCTCTGGGTTTTTCGGCGTCCCGATGCCTTGGGCATAACACCGCGCCACATTCTCTTCAGCCCAAAACTCCTTTTTCTCCGCTGCCCGAAGATAAGCCGCCAAAGCCTTGCTGGTATCTTTTTCGATTCCGCGACCGTTTTCATAACAAACACCCAAACGGATAAAAGCCGCCCCGTTTCCCCTTTCCGCAGCCTTCTGGTACCAACGGACAGCCTCGGCTTTGTCTTGGGTTATTCCGATCCCGTTTTCGTGGTAAAAGCCAAGGCTGACCATCGCGGCACCGTTACCCTGCTCGGCTGATTTTTTATACCACTCATAGGCCTTCTTATAGTCCTTTCCCGTTCCCCGACCGTGATAATAACAATTCGCTAGATTATTCTGCCCCCATTCGTCACCCAACTCAGCCGATTTTCGGTAGGTCTCAAAGGCTTTCTCGTTGCTCTTTTCAACCCCGGCTCCGTTTTCGTAACAACTGGCGAGGCGATTCATGGCCCATCCATCTCCCCTGTCGGCTGCTCGAGTGTACCAACGGATCGCCTCAGCCGGATCTTTAGGCACTCCTTTTCCCTGCTCATAAAGAAGGCCGATCGCGTCAACCGCATAAGCATTCCCCGCATGGGCAGATTGGCGGTAAAGATCGAATGCTTTGGCCAAATCGACTTTCGTCCCAACTCCTAATTCATAGAACCAGGCGAGGTCATACTGCTCAAAGCTTGAGGCCTCGGTAGATACTTCCTGCATTAACCGAAAAGCCTCCGCACCCTTTTCTGCCGGGAAAAGGATCCCCCAAGAATTAGCCAAAGACCGCTTGGCTTCCGGCACATTGTTTGTCGCCATTTCTTTAAGCGTGTTTTCAATTTTCAAAAAGGCGGCTCTAGCTTCGTTGGTTTGCCCCTGATAGTGAGCCTGCCAAGCTTCCCAGGCCAAGGCGCGGGGGTCCCCCAATCTGGCCGCTTTCCGATACAGCTCTTTGGCCTTGGTTTCTTGAACGGGCCCGTCGAACCCGGAAGAAAGGTTCTTTGCCTTCAAAATCAAAACGCCGGCGGTTGGATCGGCCTGCGAAAAACCAAAATTAGACAAAAAAATTAAGACCAACCCGACACAGACAATTTTGGACTTCAACAGGAGACTTTTCGGCAGAACCTTTTAATCTTCAAGAGCTATTTTTGGATTTTTAATGAAATAAAAAGCCGCGCTGATTAAAAAATTTTAGAACTTACGATTTTGAATCCAAGAGCCCGCTTCGCCAGGCGGCACCACTTCCATCGCTCCGGTCCGCCGGCACTTAATCTCCACCCCACCCGCCGCCAGCGATTTCGCTCCGAGTGTGACCCGCCATGGGAAACCCAGTAAATCCGCATCTTTGAACTTCACTCCCGGCCTTTCATCCCGGTCGTCCCAAAGATAATCCACGCCGGCTTTTTCCAGGGAGGCCATCGCCTCGTCGGCCGCCTTCTTCACCGCCGCGTCCGCCAGATCCAGGGTC
>Ga0194125_10014354_pt1 | contig 10150 bp, 5 predicted proteins | sample TA2KigC250mmetaG_FD_148626 | JGI IMG/M metagenome (GOLD analysis project Ga0194125, IMG submission 148626) | Freshwater microbial communities from Lake Tanganyika, Tanzania - TA2015034 Kigoma Deep Cast 250m | ecosystem: Environmental > Aquatic > Freshwater > Lake | place: Tanzania: Lake... | reverse complement strand
CCGGTTTGTCCTGAAAGGCGCACTTCTGCTCACTGCGTGGCGCGCTCCCCTGTCACGGCCGACCATGGACATCGATCTGGCTGCCAAGACAAGCAACGAGCTCGATCATATCCGTTCGCTCGTCCGCGGCATGTGCGTTCTGCACGCCGAACCGGACGGAATGGAGTTCGATCCGGCTTCCCTCGAGGCAACTCGGATCAAAGAGGATGCGGACTACGAGGGAGTTCGTGTCCGCTTCCAGGCCACCCTTGCGCGGGCGAGTATCCCGATGCAAATCGACATCGCCTTCGGCGATGTGATCGTGCCGCAGCCGACCTTGATTGAATATCCCAAGCTGCTGGATTTCCCGCCACCCATTCTGGCGGCCTGCCCGCGAGAGACCGTGGTGGCTGAGAAACTCGAGGCTCTCACCGTTCTGGGGCTCCTCAACAGCCGCCTGAAGGACTACTTCGACCTGTGGCTCCTGGCGCGGCTGTACGCATTTGACGGTGCCCTTCTGGTGAAGGCTATTCAGGCGACCTTTCGACATCGAAGGACCGCCGTTGAGGCACTCCCGGTCGGTCTGACGCCGGCGTTCATCGCAGATCCATCGAAACCCGCTCAATGGAGAGCGTTCCTTCGTCGGAGCAGGTTCGCGGAAGAACCAGCCGCCCTCGATGAGCTGGTCACCGCCATCCGCGCCTTCGCCTCACCGCCCCTGTCATCCGCCTCGGGGGACACGCCATTCTCCTCCACCTGGCCACCCGGCGGCCCGTGGGTGTGAGGAACCCGGGATGCAGGGTCAAGAAACACAGACTACCCGCTTCTGAGATTGCGCAAGCCGCCTAAGGCGAGAGAGCGATGGTGGTCCCTGCGTCTCGTTCCGGGAGCCAAGGTCTATGGGATTTCGACAGGGGTCGGAGAGGGCCGCTGCCTTCCGTCGAAGCAATCGCCTAGCGAGCACCCAGGATGTCGTCTACGGTGCTCTGCATGTGCCCTCGGGACTCCGTTTGGCCCAGCTCGGTGGAGCCGAATCGGCCCGTGACATTCCTTGCAGCGCACTGACGGATCCGGGAGGATCAGCGCTTCGTCCACTGGGATCACCTCCCACGTCGGCTTCCCGTCGACCCACCGGCCTACCTCACACTCGTAGGTTCCTCGCATGCCTTCCTCGGTTCGAAGAGTGATTCTGTCGCTCGATCGTCACGCCACGCTTGGGTGGACGGCGCCTCCGATCTTACCGCACCCTGATCTTGTGCGCTTCCAGCGTCGCGCCCAGGGCCTGGCGGAGGCGGGCCACGGCTTTGTTGAAGTCCAGGTGCGCCACCAGCTCGCGGCGGCGCGAGTCGGCGTACTCGTTCTGCCGGGTCAGCACCAGGAAGTTGGTGCTCTCGCCGGACTGAAACAAGCGGATCTCGCTGTCCAGCTTCTCCTTGGCCGCCCGCGCGCTGGCCTCGGCGGCGACGATGCGCTGGCGCGCCGTGTCCAGAGCCTGCAAGGCGTTGCGCACCTGCGCCTCGATGGCCTGCTCCAGCCGCGTGCGCTCCAGCGCCAGCCGGCGCTCGGTGAGCACGTTCTGCGCCAGCGCCGATTCGGCCATCCGGTTGCGCAGCGTCAGGTCCATCGAGAGGCCCACCTGGAGCGTCTGATAACGCCCGGTGAATACGTTGCCGAGCGCCGCGCCGTAACCGCCCACCAGGAACTCCGGCAACGGCCCGCCGAAACTCATCACCGGCAGCGGCGGCAGCCCGGCCCGCGCCGAGAGCTCGTTCAGCCGGACGGTGGAGGCCATGCTGACGGCGGCAAACGGATTCTCCTTGGCGGAGACCGCGCCGCCCAGCCCCGCGTTGCCGTAGCCCGCCACCAGGTTGACCTGCGGCTTGGTCTGGTCCGCGCTCAGCCGCTTCTGGATCTGGTTGGCCTCCTGCCGGGATACCACCGACCGCAGCTCGGGCCGCCGCCGGATGGCTTGAGAGACGGCCTCGCGCAGATCGCCCGCCTGCGGCGGGGCCAGGGTCCCCACATCCACCGGGATGATCTCGTCGCCCCAGAGCAGGGCCTCCCGGCTGGGCGCCAGCAGGGCCTTGAGCGCGTTCTCGACCTCGGTGACCAGCCCCAGGCTGGCGTAGCAGGTGTCGCGGCGCCGCTCCAGCTCCGCCTCGGCCGCCGCGATCTCGACTTGCGCGATCACGCCGGCGGCGGCCATGCGCTGGGTGCGGGCCAGTTGTTCCCGCGCCAGCTCGACATTGTCTTCCGACACCTTCAGCGCCTGCCGCGCCGCCACCAGGTCCCAGTAGGCCTGCTCCACCCGCGTGACCACGTCGATCAGGCGCAGCTCGAAGTCCACGTCCGCCGTTTCAGCCTGCTTGCTCCGCACGCGCAGCTCGGCCCGCTCGCGGTCCAGGGTGCGGTTGCGCAGCAGCGGCTGCGTCAGCGTGAACACCAGGCGCGAGGTAGTGAAGGGATTGAGCGACACAAAGGTGTTGGTGGTGGATTGCCGGCTGTTCTCGAAGTCCGCCCCCAGAGTGGCGCCGTTCCACGGCAGCCGCTGGCGGAGGTAGAAGTTCTGGAGCAGGAAGCGATCGGTAAGCTTGCCTCCGGCGCCCTGCAAGACCGACGTCGTCGGCGTGTTGCGTGACTCCGCCGAGGGCAACCAGCGGAGAGTAGTATCCAGGTATCCGCCCGCGCCTTTCACCGATTCGTGGGCCGCCGCCCGAGTGAGCTTCTCGATCTCCAGATCGAGGTTGCTGGCCAGGGCCATTTCCACAGCCTCGCCCAGCGACAGCTTCTTCTGGACCATGCCCACGCCCACGCGGGTCTGGGCCACGGCGGGGGCGGCGATCATCAGGCACAGCAGCAACACTGAGAAGCCGCCGGAGATGCCGTTCCAGGCCCGGCGCGGGCTCAGCCGCGCCACCGCGCTCCGGAAGGCGCTCCAGGCCCGTGCGTGCGGCAGATCGTCGAACAGGGTGTACATCACCGGCGTCACCAGCAGGGTCAGCAGCAGGCACAACGACTGTCCTCCAATAACCACCAGCGCCACCGTGCGCCGCGAGCCCGCGCCCGCGCCGCCGCCCACGGCCATGGGGAGCATGCCCGCCACCAGGGACGCCGTGGTCATCAGGATGGGCCGCAGACGGTCCTCGCAGCCGTGCAGCACCGCCTCCAGCCGCGGCAGGCCCTGCTCGAACCGCAGCCGCTTGATGCGGTCGATTTGCAGGATGGCGTTCTTCTTGACGATTCCGAATAGCATCAGGATGCCCAGCGAGGAGTAGATAATGGAGAAGTTCTCGCCCATCACCAGCAGCGTGAGCAGGGCGAAAGGCACCGCCAGCGGCAGGCTGATCAGTATGGTCACCGGGTCGATGAAACTCTCGAACTGGGAAGCCAGCACCATGTACATGAAGACGATGGAGAGCAGGAAGGCGATCACGTAGGCCAGCGAGGCGCGGCCGAACTCGCGGGTGCGCCCCAGCAGCCCGGAGCGGTACTCCGGGGGCATCCTGAGGCCGGCCACGGTTTCGTCCAGCACGGGCAGCACGTTGCTGAGGGCCTGGCCCTCGACCAGGTTGGCGGTTATCATGATCTGGCGCTGGCGGTTGACCCGGTCGATCTGGCTGGGGCCGCTGCCCGGCTCGGTCCAGATCACGTTGGCCAGGGGCACGTTGCCCAGCGCGGACGAAGGGACGTAGAGCCGCTCCAGAGCGCGCGGCGAATCGCGGAACTGCTTTTCGACGCGCAACAGCACGTCGTAGCGGTCCTCGCCCTCGCGATAGGTGGTGGCCTGCTCGTCGCCGCCCACCAGCGTGCGCAAGGCCGTGGCGACCGAGGCCACGTTCACGTTCAGATCGGCCGCCTTGTCGCGGTTGATATGCACGCGGATCTCGGGCTTGCCCGGCTCGTAGGAGCTGTCCAGGTCGCGCACGCCGGGGATCTTCGCCAGCCGCTGCTGCACGGCCGCGACGTACGTCTCCAGGCGCGCGAAGTCCGGGCCCTGGATGAAGAACATCAGGTCCTTGTTGGCCGAGCCGCTGCCGAACAGCGACGGCAACTGCACGCCGATGGTCAGATCGCGGTACTTGAGCAGGCGGTTGCGCGCCATGAGCATCAGCTCCTGCTGGCTGTGCCGCCGCTGGTTCACCGGCGTCAGCTCCACCAGAATGGAGCCGCGGTCCACCTGGCGCCGGGCATCGGAGCCCACCATGGTCAGCAGGTCTTTCACTCCCGGCAGCTCGCGCAGCTCGGCCTCGAGCTGTCGCATCACGGCGTCGCTGCCCTCCAGCGAGGAGCCTACCGGCATCCGCACCGTGACCTCGAACTCGCTGCGGTCATCCACCGGCAGGAAGTCCTTGCCGATAGCCATGAAGAGCGGCAGCGAGGACAGCGCGATCAGCACGGCCAGCGCCACCACCGCCCAGCGATGGGTCATCGACCAGCGCAGCATCCGGCGGTACGGGCCGGCCAGCAGGCGGAACAGCAGCGTCTCCTTGGTGGCGCCGCCTCCGCCCAGCTTCAGGAAACGCGAGCACAGCATGGGGGTCAGGGTGAAGCTCACCAGCAGCGACACCAGCACCGCGAAGGCCGCCGTGTAGCCGAAGCTGGACATAAAGCGTCCCACAATGCCCGTCATCATGGCCACCGGCAGGAAGATGATCACCAGGCTGAAGGTGGTGGCCATCACCGCCAGCCCGATCTCGCGCGTGCCCTGGACGGCCGCCTCCATGGGGGCCAGCTTCTTCTCCTCCGCGTTGCGGAAGATGTTCTCCAGCACCACAATGGCGTCGTCGATCACGATGCCCACCACCAGCACCAGGGCCAGCATGGTGATCTGGTTCAGGGTGAAGCCCATCCACTGCATCAGGGTGAAGGTGGCGATGATCGAGGTGGGGATGGCCAGCGCCGCGATGAGCGTCGAGCGCCAGCTCCGCATGAACAGCAGCACCACCAGCGCCGCGCAGAATCCGCCCAGGATGAGGTGCTCCTGGACCGCCTTGAACGACTCCTCGATGAACAACGACTGGTCCGCGGCGTAGCTCACGCGGAAATCGGCGGGCAGACTGGTCTTGAGCAGGTCCAGGCGCGCCTTGACGCGGTGGATCACCTCCAGCGTGTTGGTGCCGGACTGCTTGCGCACCTCCAGCAGCACGGCGGGAACGCCGTCCAGCCGGGCCAGCGAGCGCGGCTCGGCCACTCCGTCCTCCACCCGGGCGATATCGCGGATCCGCACCGGCGCGCCGCCCGCGGTGGCCACGATGATGCCGGCGAAATCGGCGGGGCGCTCGACCCGGCCCAGGGTGCGCAGGCTCACCTCGCGCGGCCCCTGATCCACGCGCCCGCCCGGCACCTCCACGTTCTGCGCCGCCAGCGCCGCGCGCACCTGGTCGATGTTCAGGCCATAGGCGTACATCCTCTCACCGTCCAGCCACACCTGAATCTGGCGCGCCCGCTCCCCGATGAAGCGCACCTGGCCGACTCCGTTGATGGACTCGATGTTCTTCTTGATCTGGTCGTCCACCAGCTTGGTGGTCTCGCGCAGCTCGCGCGGTGACGAAACGGCGATGATGATCACCGGCGCGGCGTCGGTGGAGATTTTCTCGATGACCGGCGGGTCCACGTCGCGGGGAAGCTGCCGCAGGACGCCGGCGACCTTGTCGCGCACCTCCTGCGCGGCCACGTCGGGGTTTTTCTCCAGGACAAAGGTGACGAAGACCTGGGAGATGCCCTCGGCCGAGATGGAGCGCAACTCATCGATGCCGCTGGCGGTGTTGACGGCCTCCTCGATGCGGCGGGTGACCTGGGTTTCGACCTCCTCGGGCGAAGCCCCGCGCAGGACGGTGGTAACGGTGACCGTGGGGAACTCGATCTTGGGGAACAGGTCCACACCCAGGGTGCGGTAGGAGTTCAGGCCCAGCACCACCAGCGCCAGGATGAGCATGGTGGCGAAAACCGGACGGCGGATGCAGATTTGCGCCAGTTTCTGCATGACCTACCTCCCCGCCTCGAGGCGCACCGGCGCGCCGTCGGTGAGCGCGGCCAGGCGGCTGACGGCGACCTGGTCGCCGGGGCGGATGCGGTCGCCGGGCGCCTCCACCCAGCCCTCGATTTCGGCGCCGGGCGTGATCTTGTGCTCGACGGCGCGGCCGTCGCGGATTACGAAGACTTTGTTCAGACCGGCCACCTGATACAAGGCGGCCTTGGGCACCACCACCGCGCTGGCGGCGCGCGAGAGAGCCAGTTCGACCTGCACGAACATGCCGGGCCGCAGGCGCGGCTGGCTCCGTGTGAGCCGGGCCTCGGCCACCAGCGAGCGCGAGCGGGCCTCCAGGGAGGGATTGAGTTCACTCACCACCGCGTGGAAGCGCTCCCCCGGCGCGGCCCCGGTGGTAAATGACAGCGTGCCGCCCACGCGCACCTCGGCCGCCGCCGTCTCCGGGATTTCCACGCGCAGCCGCAGCGGATGGGTCTTTACCAGGGTCGCAATGGGCGCGTTATCCCGAAGGTACTGCCCCGGCGATACCAGCCGCGCCGAGATGGCGCCGTCGAAGGGGGCGCGCACGGTGGCGTCGTTGAGACGCTTGTCGGCGAGCTTCACCTCGGCGCGCAGCGCGCGGATGCTGGCCAGCGCCGTGCGCAGCTCGTCGCGCGCCGCGTCGCAGGCCGCCTGCCGCGCCTGGTAGAGCTTCTCCACCTCGGTGAAGCGCTCCCGCGAGACGTCGCCGGTCTTGACCAGCCGCGCGGCGTTCTCGTATTTGAAACGGGCGTCTTCCATTTGGGCTCGGGCTACGCGGATGGCGGGCGTCGCCTCCGGCTCCGTTGCTTCCTGGCCAGGGTCCAGCCCGATGCGGGCCAGCGCCTGCGCCAGCGCCGCGCGGCTGCGCTCGAGCTGGAGCGTGAACTCGCGCTTGTCCAGTTCGGCGATGATGTCGCCCTGGCGGACGCTCTGGCCGAAGTCCACGCGGATCTCGGCGACCCTTCCCGAGACCTCGGAGCTTACGGTAACCGTTTCGTCAGGCAGCAGCGAGCCGGTGGCCGACAGCGTGCGGGCCAGCGTCCGGGTCTCGGCCGCGGCCACGCGCACCGCCAACGTTTCCTGGGCGGGCGCCTTCGAGGACGCTTCCGACGGCCGGGAGCTCCGGTTGCAGCCGGCCGCCAGGAGCGCCAGTGCCGCCAGTAGGGGAAACAGTGGGGATCTCATTACTGTTAGTGTCCACCAAGCCCATGGATGCTAACAAGCCGCCTTCCCGCGGCGGGTACAATGGTCCCCATATGCTGCTGGTACGCCTTGGGATCGGCCTGGTTCTGTTGGGCGCCGTGGCGCCGGGCCAGAAGCCCGGCGACGAGGAGGTGCGGCGGGTTCACCGCGCCGCCATCCTCATCGACGCGCACAACGACGCGCCGCTGCGGGTGATCCGCGGCGTGGACATCGGCCCGCGCGCCAAGGACGGGCACACTGACCTGGTGCGGCTGCGCGAGGGCGGAGTGGACGCGGTGTTTTTCGCGGCGTACGTGTCGCCCACCTATGTGCCCAGGCGGCAAGCGGCGCGCCAGGCGCTGGAGATGATCGACGCCGTGCGCACCAGCATGGTGGGCCGCTATCCCGGCGATTTCACGCTGGCGCTCACGGCCAGCGACATCGAGAGCGCGCACCGGGAGGGCAAGATCGCGGTACTGATCGGCGTCGAGGGCGGGCACGCCATCGAGAACAGCCACCGCGTGCTGCGGAGCTTTCACGCGCTGGGGGCCCGCTACATGACCCTCACGCACGCCAACACCAACGACTGGGCCGACTCCTCCGGCGACGTTGACAACCCCAAGGTGCCGCACCACAACGGGCTGACCGATTTCGGCCGCCAGGTCATCGCGGAGATGAACCGGCTCGGAATGATGGTGGACATATCCCACGTCTCCGACAAGACCTTCTGGGACGTGCTGGAGGTGAGCCGGACGCCCATCTTCGCCTCGCATTCCTCGTGCCGGGCCCTATGCAACGATCCGCGCAACCTCACCGACGAGATGATCCGCGCCCTGGCCGCCAAGGGCGGACTCGTTCAGATCAACTTCCGCGCGGCCTTTCTCACCCAGCGCGCCGCGCCGCCGGCCGGCGTGGAGGACGTGGTGGCCCACATCGACCACGTGGTGAAGCTGACGGGCATCGGGGCCGTGGGCATCGGCAGCGACTACGACGGCATCGACTACGCGCCGGTGGGGCTGGAGGACGTCTCGAAGTTCCCCAACCTGACCCGCGCCCTGCTGGCGAAGGGTTACTCGCCGGAAGACATCGCCCGGATCTACGGCGGCAACCTGCTGCGCCTGATGCGGGCGGTGGAAGCCGCGGCAGGGCGGTGAGCCGGGCAGGGCGCTCCGCCTCGATTCAAGCTCCTGCGCGTGCGAGAATATGACCAGAGGGAGTATCCTGAAATGGTCGAGAACGCTCTCCCCGATCCTGAAGTGATCGCCGGTTTCTGCCGGCGGAATCACATCCGCAAGCTCTCGCTGTTCGGCTCCGTGCTGCGGGAGGATTTCTCCGCCGCCAGCGACATCGACGTGCTCGTGGAGTTCGAGCCTGACCACATTCCAGGCCTGGCCTTCTTCCGGATGGAAGCCGAGCTGTCGGAGATCTTCGGGCGGAGAGTCGATCTGCATACCCCTGGCTGGCTAAGCCCGCTGATCCGGGATCGCGCTCTGGCCGGGGCTGAGTTACAGTATGTCGCAGCGTGACCCGCGCGTGGCGCTGGAACAGATGCGTTCCCACGCGGCTGAGGCGCTGGCCATCATCCAGGGACGGAACCGGCCCGACCTCGATACTGACCGGCTCCTGTGCCTGGCCTTGGTGCGGTTGCTGGAGGTGATCGGCGAGGCCGCCACGCGGGTCCCACTGGAGGTTCGTGACGCCCATCCGCAAGTGCCGTGGGCTCAGATCATCGCCTTGCGCCACCGGTTGATTCACGCCTATGATCGGGTCGATCTGGATGTTGTCTGGGAGATCGCCTCACACGATCTGCCCGTGCTCCTGCAACAGCTCAACGCGATCCTGGGAGCAGAGCCCATGTAGGACCCCGCGGCGGCACGCTGAGCCGCGGCCGCGGCCTCAGTCACTGGTTCGTCTAGCTCAGTGCGCTACCACTCTACGCGGACGCCCATGCGGAACGACCGGGGGCCGGGCTGGTCGCCCGTCGAGGCGCCCTGGACTCCGCCGACACTGGTGATCACGCCGACCGTCGCCAGCGAAGTGATGGTCGTGGCCGGGTTGCTCCAGTTCGGGTGGTTGAACAGGTTGGTGGCGGTCAACTCCCAGCGCAGCAGGGGGGCCTTTTCCGCGAAGACGAAGTCCTTGAACAGGCCCATGTGCCAGACATTCACCCACGGTCCCTTTATCACGCCTTTGGCGGAGGTGCCGAAGCTACCCGCCTGGGGCGCCGCGAACGCGGTGTAGTCGAACCAGCGGCTCAGACTTCGCTGGCCCGCCGGCAGGTTCGCGTTGCGGAGGTGATCCGGCCGCATGGTGACAACCGGCGGCGTGCGGCTCGTGGTGTACATGATGCCGGTGGGGCAGGGCCCGCTCCAGAACGGCGTCAGGAACATCCCCGAGTAGTAGCTGTAAATGCCGCTGAGCTCCCAGCCTCCCACGGCCAGGTTCAGCGCGCGGTGGATGCCGCTCAGGTAGTTCTTCCCTTTTCCAAAGGGCAACTGGTAGAGCCAGTTGGCCGTGAAACGATGCGTGGGAATGTCTTCCCAAACGGAGCGCTCGCGTCTCCGGTCAAACGGGTTCTCCGGCGAGCCCCCGCGCTCCAGGTCGCCGACGTCGCGGGCCCAGCCCCAGGAAATCTGGTAGTAGAGGCCCTTCGCCATGCTCCGCTCGGCCTCGACCGTAAGCCCGTTGTATTGGTGCCCCGCGCCATTGGTGAAGTAGCTGATGCCGGGATACTGCGGGAAGGGACGCGGCTTGTCCACGAACAGGCGGGTGTCCGGCACGGGCGAATTGTAGTTGTAGCTCCAGTCGCCCTGCCGGGTGTTGGTGCCGACGTACGACGCCCGGAAGCCCGTATCCCACCGCCGGTGCTCGATGGTCAGGTTGTACTGCATGCTGTAAGGAATCTGGAGGCGGGTATTGATCGCCGCCGGGAGGCCCACGGTTGCCGGGCCGCCCACCCCTGTGGCCGGGAACACCCGC
>Ga0194125_10014351_pt1 | contig 10151 bp, 4 predicted proteins | sample TA2KigC250mmetaG_FD_148626 | JGI IMG/M metagenome (GOLD analysis project Ga0194125, IMG submission 148626) | Freshwater microbial communities from Lake Tanganyika, Tanzania - TA2015034 Kigoma Deep Cast 250m | ecosystem: Environmental > Aquatic > Freshwater > Lake | place: Tanzania: Lake... | reverse complement strand
GCGGAGTATCCGCGGGTGTTCTTCTTCCGCGGGGCCGAGGGGGCGGCCCGGCGGGCGACCGACTACGAGGCGTGGGACGCGGAGCACGCGCGGCTGATGGGCATCATGGGGAAGTGCCTGGACGAGGAGATCGTCGGGCACACCGCCCGGAACCCGGAGTACTTCAACCGCTTCAAGGAGCGGCATCCGTCGCAGGCCGTTCTGCTGCATTTCAACGGGAACTCGAGGGATCCGCGCTACGAGACCGGGACCTACTTCCCGGGGCACTGGGTGTACCGGCGGGCGACACGGATCCTGGCGGACGTGCCGGCCGCGGCCGGCGAGACCGACATCCGGGTCGAGGACGCCTCGGACTTCCAGACCGGCGCCGGACGCTACCGCACGTCCAACGACGACATCGCCCTCTTCGGCGTCACGCCCGGCGGGACGCACGACTGGGCGCATTGCGAGCAGGTGCAGCTCGTCTCGGTCGATGCGAAGGCGGGCACGATCCGCGTGCGGCGGGGCTGCTACGGGACGAAGCCGCTGGCCTTCAAGGCCGGCGCCGCCCGGGCGGCGGCCCACGCGGTCGAGGGACCCTGGGGCAAGACCAACCACCTGCTCTGGTTCTACAACTACGCGACGCACTGCCCGCGCGATCCGCAGGGGAAGACCTGCACCGACCGCCTGGTCGACGACCTCGCGCGATGGTTCGCCCCGGACGGAATCCTGGGCCGCCTCGACGGCATGGAGTTCGACGTCCTGTTCAACGTGACGCACGGCGACACCGACGGCGACGGCGTCGAGGACGACGGCGTGGTGGACGGCATCAACCGGTACGGCATCGGCGTCTTCGGATTCGCGCGGCAACTCCGCGAGAGGATGGGCGAGGGGTTCATCCTCCAAGCCGACGGCGCGCTCGGTCCCGGCGGGCAGCGCTCGCAGCGGGCGTTCGGCCTCTTCAACGGCATCGAGAGCGAGGGCTGGCCGAATCTGAACGACTGGGACTTCAAGGACTGGTCGGGCGGCCTGAACCGTCACCTCTTCTGGCAGGCGCATGCGCGGGCGCCGGCGTTCAGCTACTTCAACCACAAGTGGGTCGAGGGCGTTCCCGGCAAGCCGGGCGAGACGCAGAACGCGGACGTCCCGTTTTCCCGCCACCGACTGTCCTTCGCCGCGGCGCAGTTTGTCGATGCGATGGTGTGCGCCGCCTATGCTCCGCCGCGCGGGAAGCGGGGTGTGACGCCGCTCTGGGACGAGTTCGTGCAGGGCGCCGAGAACCGGCCCGGCTGGCTCGGGCGTCCCGAGGCGCCCCCCGTGCGCCTTGCGGCTGCCACGCCCGACCTGCTGGCGGGGGCCGACCTCTCGGCGCGCATCCGCGGCGCGGTTGCGGTGAGTCGGCAGGGGGCCGCGTGGGTCGTGTCCGCCCGGGATCCCGCCGCGGCGGACCTATCGTTCACGCTGGCGGACCTTCCCGCGCGGGGCAGCAATCTGACGGTCTTGCTGACGCTGCGCGGAGAGCCGATGAAGGGGTATCCGGATGGAATGGCGCGGTTCGCCGAGGTCGTCGCGTCGGGCGGGGAGGCCGGGCTGGTCGATCGCGTGCCGGACTCGACCGGGATGCAGCTCCGCGGCGCCGAGGAGACGGCGATCGACCGCGGCTCCGGCGCGAGCGTGCGGCGCGCGGTGGCGCACGACATCGGCGGTCGCGGCCTGCCGGCGATCCACGCGCATCCGCCCTACAAGACGGGGCGGGGGAGCGCGTTCTGGACGCGCGACGCGGACGTGCCGGCCGGGGCGGAACTCCGCTTCGAGATGGGCATGAGCGAGAAGGCGCCGGAGCGGTCGGATGGCGTCTGGTTCCAGGTCTGGGCCGCGCCGCTCGTCGGCGCGACACCGGGCGCTTTCGTGAAGCTCTTCGAAGCGGCGTCGAAGGAACACCGGTGGATTCCGCAGGTCGTGCCGCTGGGCGACTGGGCGGGGAAGCGGGTGCGGTTCAAGTTCGTCGCCGACTGCGGGCCGAAGGACAATGCGACGACCGACCACGCAAGCTGGGGCGACGTGAAGGTGGTTCGATCCGGCGGCGGAACCACGCGGCCCGTGCGGATGATGACGTGGGTCGGGGCGCGCGACTTCCAGTCTTCCTACTTCGTGCGCGAGGCGGGGTCGACGACGGTCGACCTGGCCGTGACGGTCGAGGGTGCGGCGCCGGTGACGATCGCGGCCGTCTCGGCTCACGCGGCGCCCGACGCGATGGCGCGGGTCTTCGAGCGTGGCCTCGTGCTGGCGAACCCGTCGCTGGCGCCGGTGACGTTCGATCTCAAGTCCCTGTCGCCCGGCCGGACCTATCGCCGCCTCCGTGCGACCGCCGGCCAGGACGCGGAAGCCAACAACGGCGCCCCCGTCGGCGACACCGTCACGCTCGGCGAACGCGATGCGCTGTTCCTGGTGCGGACGGCCGGGGGAACAACGCCCGGCCGTCCGTAGACAGGCCCGCCGGCCACCGGCTCATGTGCGGCAGACGCAGGACCTGCCCCAATCCCCGGCCAAGCCTCGGATATCCGGTGATCCACCCGTGGGAAGTACGCATGGATACGGCCGCGACCACGCGCCGCTTCGCGTCGAGTGGCAGGCAAGGCGCGGCCCTCCAGGTCCGTCCTTGGACGAGCCTGGAGGGCGCCGCTCCGTCGGCGCCATGGTCCGGTTCCATTCCCTGGAGATGCGAGAGGACGAGCCTGGAGGGCGCCGCTCCGTCGGCGCCGTGCAGGAGGCCCTCGAAGCCTCGTTCGTTCCCAATCGACCAGGCCCAACGGAGGATCGGGAACCTGCCCGACGGGTTGATTCCGGGGCACTCCTGGGGCAGGATGTAGCCCCGCTGCCGCCGTGCCGCGGGTGAGGACGAGGACTGGCGATGGCAAACACGAACTTCTGTGCCGCCTCCCCGGAGGAGATCCGGGCGATGCTGGCGGCGGTGGGGGCGAAGTCGTTCGGCGACCTCTTCGATCACATCCCGGCCGATCTGCAGACCGACGACTTCCGGATCCCCCCGGGCTCCTCCGAGCTGGAGATGCTTCAAGGCGCGCGCGCCCTGGCCGCGCGAAACTCGACCGACCTGATCAACTTCTGCGGCGGCGGGTTCTACGACCACTTCATCCCCTCGGCGGTCGGGGCCCTTTCGGGCCGCGGGGAGTTCTTCACGGCCTACACGCCGTACCAGCCCGAGGCCTCGCAGGGCACCCTGCAGGCGATCTACGAGTACCAGACGGCGATCGTGCGCCTCACGGGGCTCGATGCGTCGAACGCGTCGCTGTACGACGGCGGCACGGCCCTGTTCGAGGGCCTGTCCATGGCGCTCCGGATCACCGACCGGCCGCGCGTGCTGGTCGACGAGGGCGTGAACCCCATCTACCGGACGATGCTGCGGTCCTACACCCGCAACCTGCACATCGACTACCACGAGATCCCGATCACCCGGGGCGGGACGCATCGCGCCTCGTTCCTGAAGGCGCTCGACGAGAAGGTGGCCGCGGTGGTCGTGCAGAACCCGAACTTCTTCGGCTGCGTCGACGACTACAGCGACCTCGCCGAGGCCGCGCACAAGGCGGGCGCGCTGCTGGTGATGTCCGTCTATCCCGTGTCGCTCGGGCTGCTCCGGACGCCCGGGGAGATGGGGGCCGACATCGCGACGGGCGAGGGGCAGAGCCTCGGGCTCCCGCTGGCCTTCGGCGGCCCGTACCTCGGCTTCATGGCGACGCGCACAAAGCACATCCGGCGCATGCCGGGCCGCGTCGTCGGCGCGACGCAGGACGCGCAGGGACGCCGCGGCTTCGTGTTGACCCTCCAGGCCCGCGAGCAGCACATCCGGCGGGACAAGGCGACCTCGAACATCTGCACGAACGAGGCGCTCTGCGCCCTTCGCGCCCTGATCCACCTGTGCCTGCTGGGACGCCAGGGGTTCGTGGACCTCGCGCGCGTCTGCGCGGCCAGCGCGGAGTACGCGTTCAAGCGCCTGACGGCCATCCCGGGGGTCCGCCCCGCGTTCGACCGGCCTTTCTTCAACGAGTTCGCCGTCGAGCTGCCGCGCGATGCGTCCGAGGTCGTCGGGCGGCTGATCGACCAGGGCATCGCGGCCGGCTTCCCCGTCAGCCGCTACACCCGCGACATGGATCGCGTCCTCCTGCTCGCCTTCACCGAGAAGCGGACGAAGGAGGAGATCGACCTGCTGGCCGCCCGCCTCGAGGCGGCGGTTCGCTGACGCGGGGGGACGGATGAAGGGACTCGCAGCGGGCGTCGTGCTGGCGCTGGTGGGGATGCGGGTGTTCTTCGCCGTCTTCCGGACCCACCTTCCGTCGGGCCCCGACATCGTCCCGGACCGCGCGACCTGGAAGGGCGCCGGGGCCCCCGGGGTCGAGTTCGGCGACGAGGACGGGCGGCCGGTTGTCCGGTTGACGGCCGCCTCCAACGCGTCCGCTTCGGTCGAGTTCCCGGTGGCCTCGGTGTCCGGGATCGACGCCTTCGAGGTCCGTGCGCGCTGCGCGGCCGAGGGCCTTCGTCCGGGCCGCCATCGCTACCAGGTGGGCCGCGTCCTCCTCGCCTTCGTCGACGCGCAGGGAAAATCCCGGTGGAACTGGCCGCACGTTGCGGGCACGACGAAGGGGACCCGCGGCTGGGCCGCGGTCTGGCGCCGGTTCGTGGTCCCGCCGGATGCCGTGTCGGCGCGGGTGATCCTTGCGAATCAAGGATCGGCGGGAGTCCTCGCGGTGCGGGATCTCTCCGTCGTTCCGGTGGCCCTGAACCCCCGGGTTCCGCTGGTCTTCGCGGCGTGGGGTGCGGTGTGGATCGTGGGCGTGGGATTGGCGGTGCGGCGGCTCCGGCTGGTGTCGCGTCCCCGGGGCCGCGCCGTGCTGGCGGCTGCCCTGGCCGTGCTGGCGGGCATGCTCGTGCCCGAGCGCGCGATCGCCGCGGTCGGGACCGGGGTGCGGAACGTGACGCGGGCGGTGCGCGGCCCTGCGGAGCCCCGTGCCGTCGCGGTGCAGGGCCCATCGACCGGGGGCGCGCCGGCCGCCGTCGCGCCGCCTGCGATGGCGGGGTCCCGGGCGCCTTCCGCCTCGCCGGAGGGGGCGGCGCCCCCGGTCGACCTTCACAAGGCCGGACACCTGGCGGTCTTCGCATGGCTCGCCGCCGTGGCGTCCGGCTGCTTCCGGATCCGGCTCGTGCGGGCGCCGGGAGCGGCCGCAGGGCTCGGAGGATTGGTGCTGTTCGCCTTTGCCGCGGAGCAGTTGCAGTGGTTGACGCTCACGAGGAGCGCGGCGCTCGCGGACGTCGGCTACAACCTGATCGGCATCGCCGCGGGCCTGCTCCTGGCCGAGGCCTGGCGCGCGTGGCGCGGCCGGACCGCCGCGTGACGCGGCCCGGCCCGGCTCCCGTCAATCGACGGAATCCGGCTCCGCGTCCCCGCCGTCGTCCGCTGCGGCGCCGCTCGCTTCGAGGGCCGGCTCGGGCGCGCCCGGGGGCGGGGCGACGACAACGGTGTACTCCCCGCGGCCCTTGCGGGCGGCCAGGGCTGTTCGCACGTCGGGCACGGTGCCCTCGACGGTTTCCTCGAACTGCTTGGTCATCTCGCGGCAGACGCACACGCGCCGCCCGGGGACCGTCGCGGCCAGCTCGTCGAGGAGGCGGTGGATCCGGAAGGGGGATTCGAACAGCACGACGGGTTCGTCGCGCGACAGCAGCGCCGCCAGGCGCCGAGCGCGCGCGCCGGACTTCGGGGGCAGGAAGCCGCCGAAGGTGAACCCGACGCCGCCGTAGCCGCTCAGCGCGAGCGCCGAGGGCACCGCCGACGGGCCCGGCACGACGAGGACGCGCGCGCCGGCCGCGCGGCAGGCGCGGACGATCCGCGCGCCCGGATCAGAGACGCAGGGCATGCCCGAATCGGTCACCATCGCGACGGCCTGGCCGCCGAGGACCCGGGCCGCCACGTCGTCGGCCCGGGCGGCCTCCGAGAAGCGATGGCAGGACATCAGTGGCGACCGGATGTCGTGGCGATCGAAGAGCCGGCGCGTGATCCGGGTGTCCTCCGCAAGAACCAGTGCCGCGCCCCGGAGCGTTTCGACGACGCGGGCCGACACGTCGCCCAGATTCCCGATCGGCGTGCCGACGATGTAGAGCGCGGGCTCCATGCGGTCATGCTCGCCGAGAGGCGGCGGATTGGCAAGCGTGGGAAGGGGACGGGGGGGGGAGTGTGGCAGTATGGCGGTATGGCGGTATGGCGGTATGGCAGTGGGGCGGTGGGGCGGTGGGGCGGTATGGCAGTGGGGAAGTGTGGCCGTAGGGCAGTGGGGAAGTGGGGCGGGGCGTGGGAGCGGTTTCACCGCCCCACGCCCCACTTCGCCAGCATTCCGTGCCGGTGCTAGGCCCCCAGGCGGGACTTCAGCGCGGCGAGTTCGTCGCGCAGGCCCTGGGGAAGCCGGGTGCCGAAGGTGGCGAAGTGCTCCTCGATTCCGGGGATCTCGCCCTTCCAGCCGTCCGTGTCCACGCGGAGAAGTTCCGCGAGGTCGTCGGCGTCGAGGTCGAGCCCGGCCGTGTCGAGGGCGTCCGGCGCCGGCACGCGGCCGATGGCGGTGTCCCTCGCGGCGGCCTTCCCGTCGATGCGGTCGACCATCCACTTGAGCACGCGGCCGTTCTCGCCGAAGCCGGGCCACAGCCAGCGGTCGTCGGCCGACTTGCGGAACCAGTTCACGTAGAAGATCCGCGGCAGCTTGTCCGCCGTCGTGCGGCCCGCCATGCGGAGCCAGTGGGCGAAGTAGTCGCCCATGTGGTAGCCGCAGAAGGGCAGCATCGCCATCGGGTCGCGCCGCAGGACGCCGACCTTGCCGAAGGCGGCGGCGGTCATCTCGCTGCCCATGATCGAGCCGAGGAAGGTGCCGTGCCGCCACGAGAAGGCCTCGGTGACGAGCGGGACCACGGATGCGCGCCGGCCGCCGAACATGATGGCCGAGATCGGCACGCCGGCGGGATCCTGCCATTCGGGCGCGACGACGGGGCACTGGCGGGCGGGGGTCGTGAAGCGGGCGTTCGGATGCGCGCCCTTGCGGCCGCAGTCCGGCGTCCACTCCTTGCCCTGCCAGTCGATGCCGCGCGCGGGCGGGGCGGACATGTCCTCCCACCAGACGTCGCCCTCGGGCGTCAGGACGCAGTTCGTGAAGAGGGTGTTCTCGCGGAGCGTCCGCATCGCATTCGGATTGCTCTTCATGCTGGTGCCGGGCGCGACGCCGAAGAAACCGGCCTCGGGGTTGATCGCGCGCAGGCGGCCGTCCGCCCCGAACTTCATCCAGCAGATGTCATCGCCGATCGTCTCGACCTTCCATCCCGGGAGGGTCGGCTCCATCATCGCGAGGTTGGTCTTGCCGCAGGCCGACGGGAACGCCGCGGCCACGTACTTCACCGATCCGGAGGGGCTGGTGATCTTGAGGATCAGCATGTGCTCGGCCAGCCATCCGTCGTCGCGGGCCTGGACCGAGGCGATCCGGAGCGCGTGGCACTTCTTCCCGAGCAGGGCGTTTCCGCCGTAGCCGGAGCCGTACGACCAGATCTCGCGGGTCTCGGGGAAGTGCGTGATGTACTTCTTCTGGATGTCCGGCGTGCAGGGCCACGTGACGTCCTTCTGCCCCGGCTCCAGCGGCGCGCCGACGGAGTGGAGGGCGCGAACGAAGTCGCCGTCCGGGCCGAGCGCCTCGATCACCTTCGTCCCGACGCGCGTCATGATGTGCATGTTGACGACGACGTAGGGGGAGTCGGTCAGTTCGATGCCGATGTTGGAGATCGGGCTGCCGATGGGCCCCATGCTGTACGGAATGACGAACATCGTCCGCCCGCGCATGCAGCCGCGGTAGATGCGCTTCATGTCGGCCCGCATCGTCTCCGGGTCGGCCCAGTAGTTGGTCGGGCCGGCGTCGTCGCGGTTCTTCGAGCAGATGAAGGTGCGGTCCTCGACGCGCGCGACATCGCTGGGGTCGGAACGGAAGAGGAACGAGTTCGGGCGGAGCCGGTCGTTGAGGCGGACGGCCGTCCCGGACTCGACCATGGCCGCGAGGTTCCGGTCGTACTCCTCCTTCGACCCGTCGCACCAGTGCACGCGGTCGGGGGTGCACATCGCCGCAATCTCGTCCACCCAGGCCTTCAACTTGAGGTTCGTCGTCATCGGCTGATCTCCCGTGCCGGTCACCCGGCGACTCCAATCTCCATCTCTCCCCTCAAGGGGGCGGGCACACTACCGTCGCCGGGCGCGGAGCGCAAGTAGGAATCTCGCGGTCGGGATCCTGCGGGCGCATCTCCGGCCCTGCGCGGGGTGACGGCGCCAACGTAGTCCTCACGCTCCGCGTGAGGACATCTGCGCAATCCGGATGGTCATCACGCGGAGCGTGATGACTACGATGCGGGGCCACCGCCGATCGTGCGCAGAGTGACGGCCGGGGGCGGGCGCAAAGTAGTCCTCACGCTCCGCGTGAGGACATCTGCGCAATCCGGATGGTCATCACGCGGAGCGTGATGACTACGATGCGGAGCCACCGCCGATCGTGCGCAGAGTGACGGCCGGGGGCGGGCGCAAAGTAGTCCTCACGCTCCGCGTGAGGACATCTCCGCAATCCGGATGGTCATCACGCGGAGCGTGATGACTACGATGCGGGGCCGCCGCCGATCGTGCGCGGGGCGGGGCCCGGGTCCGGCGGCCGGGGCCTTGCGGGACGGTCCGGATCGCGGTAGAGAGGGCCGGGCACAGGCCCGGAAGGCGGCAACGATGAGCATTCGACTCGCGGCGATGGTGGCGGCGCTCGGAGCGGCGGCGTCGGTGGCGGGCGCGGACGATGGGGGCGTGCCTGTCCTGCGCGACGTGGACGTGGTCGTCGCCGGCGGCGGATGCGGCGCGGTCGCCGCCGCCGAGGCCGCGGCGAAGGCCGGCGCGAGCGTCTTTCTCTTCGCGCCGCGCACCTACCTCGGCGACGACATCGCCGGCTCGCTCCGGCTCTGGCTGGAACCGGACGAATCGCCCGCCGCCGGACTCGCCGCGGAGGTCTTCGCGGACCCGGTCGCCGCGCGGCGTCCGGCCGTGACGTACACCTACCGGGCGGACAAGAAGACGAACGAGAAGCACAAGGACACCTGGCCGCCCTCCCTGCTCAGCCGGCAGCGGCCGGCGGAGGACCCCCAGCACGACAGCGTGCAGTACGACGAGGACGTCGTCCTCACCCTGACCCTCGGCGCGGAGCAGGCCGTGAAGGCCGTCGAACTCGTCGCCTTCCGGCGCGCCGGCGACTTCGAGGTCGGCGGGGCCTCGCTCCGCGTGAGTTCCGACACGAAGACCTGGCACGACGTGAAGGAGGCTGCGCCGGCCACGCAGGGCGGGCTCACGCGGATCGCGATTCCCGTCGACCGCGCCTTCCGGTACGCGATGCTGTCCGTCCGCCGCGCCGGGAACGCGAAGCGCATCCTGCTCGGCAGCGTCGCCGTCCTCCCGGCGGACCCCGGCACGCCCGCCGCGCCCGGCGTGCCGCGCCCGATGCACGTCAAGGCGAGCCTCGAGAAGGCCCTCGCCGCCGCGGGCGTGCCGTTCCTGTTCGGCTGCTACCCCTCCGACCTGCTGGTCGAGGCCTCCGGGAAGCCGGCGGGCGTCGTCCTCGCCACCCGCATGGGCCGGCAGGCCGTCCGCGCGAAGGTCGTGATCGATGCGACGGAGGACGCCACCTTCGCCCGCCTCGCCGGCGCGGAATTCCGGCCGGCCGCCGCGCCCGCGCGGACCGCCCGGTGGGTCGCCGTCTCCGCCGAGCCGCGGGAGTCGGCCGACTTCGAGGTCCGCCGCCTGCCCGGCACGCTGCCGGTCTACGACCTGAAGGGACAGTCGCTCCGCACCGAGCCGGTGTCGTGGTTCGAGTACACCGTGCCGGTTCCGGCGGACGACGGATCCTGGCCCGCCCGGGCGCGCTTCGAGCAGGCCCTGCGCGATGCGACCGTCCTGACGACGCAGCTCTACACAGCCGACGCGCCCCTGATCCCGCCCGCCCGGGGCATCCGCGGGGCCGGGGCGGCCGCGCCGGCCTGCTTCCGTCCCGCCGGCGTCGAGCGGCTGTGGGTGCTCGGCGGCTGCGCCGACATTCCGCGCGACCGCGTCGACGCCG
>Ga0194125_10014350_pt1 | contig 10152 bp, 7 predicted proteins | sample TA2KigC250mmetaG_FD_148626 | JGI IMG/M metagenome (GOLD analysis project Ga0194125, IMG submission 148626) | Freshwater microbial communities from Lake Tanganyika, Tanzania - TA2015034 Kigoma Deep Cast 250m | ecosystem: Environmental > Aquatic > Freshwater > Lake | place: Tanzania: Lake... | reverse complement strand
CTTGTTCTTCGCCCTCTTCTTCTATTTCATCTTCAATAAGATCTTCGTAATCATCGGGGGGAATATCCTTCATAACGAAAGTGGGAGCAATATCAGGCATTGTATGGTATTTAAACTTCACTTTTGAAATCGGCCAATCACCTGGAAGCTGAAAATATCCCTCAAGATCATTAAGCGTCATAATATCGTTTGCACTTACCAGAGATTTGTAACGCTTTTGTTCCGTCAGATTTACCCCATCCCTAAACTGATGAGCCCCATATGAAATACTCTCCCCACTTTCTGATAAATATTGTTCCCCCAAAAACCCAGACAATCTCTTAGCCACTTGAGCATCCGAGGAACGCAATATCAGTTTCGTTCCAACCAAGGAAGCAATGGATTTTACGAGATCAGCCCCATAGATACTATCCAACTTGGAAAGATTCTGAACACCCATGACATAGCAGCCCCCGTATTTTCTGATCTCTTCCAGATGGTTCGGAAGCTCGTGCATTTTCTTTAATGTCTGCATCTCATCCACGACAAACCAAATACGTCTTTGATGATCGGGTTTCTGGGACATAAGAGCATTTACAGCTACATTTATCCAGGCAGTGATTAAGGAAACAAGAGCAGCTCTCTGTTCCGGTTGACAGGTTAGAAACAGCCAGGATGTATCATTCTCATTCTTTACCCAATCTTTTATCGAGAACACACTCTCGGAATTATCATCTCCCAAATACTTAAAACCTTTAAGATTCGCCGCAAGCGTAGCACGTATTGATAAAGCTGGTTTTTCTGAATCGGGGTCAACCATTGATGAAGCTTCTGTCCCTTTCAATAAAGTATAAACTTGTGTCAAAGGGGCGCTTAAGGCAATATCACGAAGACTTTTTGTAGATGGGTTCATCTGAAGTTTTTGAGCAATATTTGAAAAAACCATACGCGCCGCATTTGTCCAGAAAGGATCATATCCTGTTTGGGGGATCAAGCATTCTGCGAAAGCCTCAAACTCATAAGGGAGCTTACAATCGGCCCAAACATTCCAAGAAATGCCCCTTGAATCAAAAGGGTTTAAGATTTTATCGACCCCTTCCCTATAATACTTACCAACATAAGTCCCTGTGGTATCGATGATGACAGCCTTTTGGTTTAAATCTCTCACTTGGTTTAAAAGCTCGAAAAGAGCATTTGTTTTACCCGATCCTGTAGTTCCTACAGCCAAAAAATGTTGAAGTTCACTATCTTTTAGTAAAGGCACCCCTGCCAGAGTTAACTTACTGGCCTTATTTTCTTTTTGAAGAATCACTTTAAGCTGTGAAGGCTCAACAATACTTTGTCCCTCCAGTATTTTAGATTGCCTTCGTTTATAACCTTTCCATACCCAATAAAGAGATATGCTTAAGAAGGAGAAAATACTTGCTAAGCCCCCATATAGGAACCCTTTTAGTAAAATTACATCGGCCAGGCTTACAAAGTTTATAATCCGAGGGTTTGATGCAACCCACCAGCACGGAACAACCATCCTCCCCTCTGGAAAAGGAAAGGTCACGTTTTTAAAGATATCTTGTGTAACTCCACTTTCCACACATAACTTTGACCATTTGTAGGCCAACACCATAAGCAAATCATTTATTGATAATTCATTAAATATCATGACTATCAGAGCGATAAGGCCAACCAGGATTGAGACATAAAGGGTTGTACCCAAGACCTGTCGGATCATGTGTAATTTATGAAGCTGGGTTTGTCCGCCCTGCGTAAAGCTGTCTGAAACTGTAGCCATTTTACCTCACCAATCCTTTGAATTTCTTATATATTGTTTTTAAACTTGTTGTATTTTGCCCCTAATGTGCTATTTTAAACTATAGGAGATTGACATGAGCACCTTTTGGAATATTTTTAGAAAACCTTTCATCTGGAAGCCACTATTTGTCCTCTCTGTTATTGGCATAAACCTTGTTGCCGGTAGCGGATGGGGTGATTTGGGCTTGTGGACCTTCTTCTCCATTATTTTAGCTATCTGTATAAACAAGAATCGTACTCGAGTCCTTCACCGTGGGGAAGAATCTTACAAAGACTTCTGCACGCGACAACGATTAATGTATGGGTTTGGAGGAGTTCGTTCCTTTTCAGACCGGAAAAAATGGTTTGGGTTTTAATTCGTATTCCTAACATGAGAAGTATACATCCTCTTTGCAGCAGCTTGTTGTACGGTACTTAATTCCCCTTTCCGATGATCATGTTCTAAGTCCTTAAAGTTCTCTTGTGCATTTCTTGTTTCTGTTTTTCTCCTTTGTTCATCAAACTTAACTCTTGTCACCAAAGCATCAGATTGTTGGATTGCATGAACTTGTGGTGTATGGTCAATATTTCTATTAGTTGAGACGTTATTTTGGACGGAAAGATCATTAGCTCTCTCAAAATTTGGTTTAACTGAGTGCTCTCGTTCGATATTTCTAGAGGCACTATCATAGTCGGCTCTCATTTCCATTTTATTGGCGGGCATGGGATGGTTAGAGCCTCCATACTGTTCCTTGAGATACTGACTTCCCATCTGTTGAAGGAGTGGTACATTCTTTCTGGAAACATCTTCTAGCCTATCAAATCCTCCAAGTCTATCTGCTGCCCATTCCGCAAACTTTTGATTTTCTATGGTATCTATGCGTTGAGAGTTGGCTTTCACGTAATCAATTTGCTTAGACAGGTTTTGACTCTTCTCAAATGCTGCGGAAGCGTTTTGCTGATGTTGATGAGATTTTTCAAAATGATCCCCGAAACTCTGTACAGATTGCTTAAGGTTTTGATCTCCTAAATCATAATTGTGAGATTTTGCATATTCTTGAGCATGAGACACCGCCGAACGAAACTCTTGACTTTGACCAAGTTGCACAATTTCATCCGCTGCTTTTGAAGCTGTCGCATTACTCATTCTAATTAACTCGCCTCTAGCCCCAATATCTACTCCCACAAGATTTTTTATAATTCCAGAAGTGCCAACACCTGCACTTGCTGACAACACGCCCTGACTCACTAATTGTTCGTCAATTCCATACTTTTGTGAAATATCTTTCATCTTGTTATAAATGCTGCCTGTTTCCTTCATGAATGAGGCTGTTTGGTTATCTGACCATTGTTTATTGGAAGATTCATGTTGGGAAGCTTGTTTAGAAAAGTCCAAGAAGTCTCGTGACGCTTGCATTTTTGAGGTCGTTGCCATTTGACTTTCTGATTCTTGGGTACTTACAGCTTGATTGTAAGCATCTCTATAGCTTTGTTCTTGGTAGCTCGAGCTATTAACGGTTACGGGCAAGCTCGATTGTTCAATGTGGAGCAATTGCTCCCCATCTCCCGTTATCACACGAGATGACATCCCATCATTAAGGGCAAAATGGCCTGAGTTATAAGCAGCAGAATTATCATGCTTTAACATACTGGTATTATTGGCTTGAATACCCCCCATAGCCACATTTCCAAAGCTGTAATTACCCGTAAATCCTTCAGCCGCAGCTGAGGAGGCGGCTCCTTGAGAAACACTCAACAAAGATGAAGCCATGTTAACAAAGGCATACCCTCCCCGCTCAATGAGTGCCCAGGACAATAAGGGGATCAGAGTACACAAGTATCCTGCGGTCGCCGCCATATCTAAGGCAGCATTCTCAATACCCACAAAATTTGCAATAGAAAACCCGCCAGAGCTTGTAACTCGATTCATGATTTGCGAGGCCATAGCTTCCGTCATGATAAAGTTTAATATTGAGAATAAGGGTGCCCAGAGCTGAATCCAGCCACATATCTTACACCAAAATCCAATAACCTTCCAACCTTGGGGCATTAAAGATAAAGGTAGGACAAAGATGAAAAGGCAGTATATCAAAGCTTCCAAGACATTCTTCAGGTAGGGCAGTGTTTGAGAAATCGTCTGCCCAATGGTTTGATAAGTATTTCGTTGCTGTAAATAGGCTCTTCGAACATCAAAGTTTGGCGACCCTCCAAGTTCTACTGTTTTAAGCTCATTGGCTTTTATAATGCTAGATATCATAATCTGCTGTTGGATACGCTCATTAGCGCTCGTTGCAAACCCTGTCAACTTATCAAGTGCACCAGGAAGATGAGAAGAAATATGTATATTCAAAGCATCTTCACCATTTCCTTTTTGCTTGAATCCAAAAAAATCTAACAAGTTTGAAGCTACGTCCGAGAGAACCGATTGAGTCGTTTCAGCCCAAACGCGATTAATCTTCTCAACGCCTTGTGCACAAGTGATGATTTGGGTTTGGGGAGTCCCCGCGATTCTCCCGTGATGTCTGGGGACTTCTCGCCAGGCAAATCCTCTAATCTTGGAGGGTCTTTCACTCACCAACCGCCAAATGTTATCTGAGTTTTTTAAGTCATGGCGCGTGTACTTGTTTCCATTGGCAATATCATAAACAACACATTGGTTCACAAACTCATGAAGATTGTCCGCTAGGTCATCATCAGGAATATGGATGTTTTTCATCTGGGAGATTGCATGGGCTCCAAAGATAAACCCTGTTTTGGTATAGCTTATGGCCGCAAAGTCTAAGTCCGCTATCCCACGCGGATTCAATCCCCCATAGCGAGGAGAAGGTTGAAACACCTGTTCCATGGCTCGCGTTACTCCATAACCAAGAGAACTTAAATTGGATGCCACAAAAGCCAAGCCAAAAGGGACATGATCAATCGGTTTGAACTGTCCTGTCATAGTATCTTTGACAACAACAGTGGCCATAGGGACAAGGAGAATATTCATAATCAAAAAATGAGAGATAAACCAGGATGCCAAAGGTCTAATCTGGGTTCCAAAGGCCACATAGATAACTGCATAAAATATAGCAATTGCACTTGCCATTTTTACCATAGGCTCAAAAAGACCACCTTCATCCGATCGAAGAAGGGAGGCAATTTGGTTAAAAACAGCAACAAAGATATCAAACCCGCCAATCGTATATATTGAGTATTCCATGTTCTCCTACCCCTTCCTCACCCTAAAACCCGTATTCGTTTGATAAAGACCCCATCATGGTATGAATTTGCTTTTCTATGAGTTGGGTCTTTTGAATAAAACCTAAGAGAAGATCCATCTTCGCAAAGGCACTATCTCGATGAAGGCTCAGCTGAATCTTGGATTGGCGAATACCTTCCATAAATGGAGCCACATGTTCATCCGTAAATTGAAGAGCTTTTAAATGGTGACTCGCATCTTGAAACGCATCCAGAACGTCATTGATGTATTTGTAGGTCACATCAAAGGAGATAAGTTCCCCATATTGGCTGATATTGATCGGAGCCCTTCCCTTCTGATAAGCAGTTGTGACATTCAATATTTTGTATACTGGCAGATGTGATGAGTTTATAAGGGATATTTCCCCTTTTGAAATTTCCAGATCTCCTTGATCATTCCTGATTTTAGTGACAATGCTTTCAAGAATACGCTCTATCTTGATTTGAAGCGCTTCATCAGAAGGTAAATCCTTTCTAGAGAGCCTTGGATTTAGGCATTTTTGAGGCTCATCACATTCATAAACTTGGATACTCCCCCCTTGCATCAACGCCTTGATAAAGGCTTCCTGGTTCGCTTTTGAAGGCAGAGTAACTTGTGTATACCCCCCGTCCCTTCCCGTCTTTTTGTTGATGATCGTTCCCGACAAAGTCATAAAAATTTCTTTAAGAAGTTTTTCTTCTTGAGAACTCATCTCACCAGGCGTTAATAAATCAAGATTGGTACCTGATGACTCAAACAAGAATTCCATCTTTTCTAAGAGTTTCCAAGCCAGGTTGAATTCACCAACCAGCATATCCCGATTCGCTCTTGAGAGATAGGAATCCCTGTTATTCCCCACACCACACTCATGGCGGGCCTTGACACGATCCGCTACAGATCCATCCTGCGCAGAGATCATCTGGCATACAGCTTGGCTTCCCGTATCCGATTTTGGCCAAAGGCCTCCTAAAGCGAGAGCAGCTGTCTCACAAGAATTAATGTTCAGGCGATTAAAGTCAGCGGCTAGTTTATTCAACTCATTAACAATGGAATGAATCTGAGGTGCGTAGGTTTCAATAGCGAGCATCACTGCATAAGAAGGAGCATTGGAAAGAATAGCTTGCATCATATTATTGAGGCCTTCCCCATTGATATATGAAAACCCGCCTGACCAAATATCAATACCCCCGCACCCTGCTCGGTATCCTGGCATGGTCATGGAAACAACTCTTTGACTCCTCACAGGATTGCGGACAAACAAACTCCCGCCGGTCATATATCCGGCAGATTGATCTTGAAAGGCCGAACCCGATGAGGTGTTGCCAACACTGCCGAACTTATTGAAGAAGTGCTGCATATCTTTCAAAACATTGGCTTTGACGGAGCTGCTCATCAGAAAAACCAAAGCTACCAGCATAATATGCATAAATATGTTATTATGAATTTTCATATTTATGGTGATATTTCTAACTGCCACCAGATCCCCCTCCTCTGCTTTGAGGTCCGCGCATAAGGGACACAATGTTCTCTTCCAGCCGATCAAGGGAGGTCATGGCATAAGAAATCGGGATGAGGTTTTCCGTTGTGGGGTGGTAGGCAATAAGGGCTGGTACGGCTTTAATACCCAATCCTTCAGCCATACCGTTGTCCATCTGGATATTGTCGAATAGTGGGTTGGGAGAGCCATCTACAGATATGGCCATAACTTCCCAAGAGTATTTATCAGCAAATAGTTTTACGATCGGGGAAAACCCTTCACAAGCAGGACAACCTCCCTTGAAGAAGTAAAAAAGCCCATATTCTTGGGAAAGACTTCGGATAAGAGATTCCTTTTGTTTTTGCTGTTCATCATTTTGGATGTGACGCGCATACTGAGCTGTCGGATAAGTGCGCTCAAAATTAAGTTCTGGTTCATTCAAGACTACATTTTGCCAAACTTGCCCAAATTGTCGAGCTTTTTGCATCATATCTTGTTGGATGCGCATATAACTCTCGACATTCTCAAAAGTTGGATGGGCAAGCGCGAGGTTTTTCTTGTCTTCAATAAGTTTTTTGTAAGCCAGCACTTCTTTGGTAGCCCTTTCTTCAGGGGTGAGATTTTTTGGAGATGTTTGAACTATTCCTTTATTATCGGCTTCATTTTTTTCCTCATCCTTTTCTTCTACGGGCAATGGATCTTTGTACCAAAACCACCCTTCCCCATGCTTTTTGTAAAACCCTTCACTCTGAAGTGACATTGAATGCGCGATCTCGTTCCCAAACATCAATACAATGAAACTAATAAGATATTTCTTCATGAACGCCTCTTTCTGGGGCTTGGGAAGTACTTTGTTTCATTTTTGAAAACAAATCCTCCTGCTTTTGTTTTTGAAGATTTTGAGCATTATCTTGGGAAAAAGCCTTTTGTTTGTGGTCCATTGATTGTTTTAAACGCGCTGTTGCTTTTGAGATGTCTTGAGCTAGCTCAGCAAACACTTCTTGAAAATTGATCTTGCTCATATCAATTTTTTGAAGCTCATCTATGGTTAAACCACGGCAATCTGGGTTTTCTGCTGTGCCAAATGAGAGCCTTAACTGTCGCCGCCCCTGCTCTTGAAATATCCGAGAAAGTTTAGTCGGAAAACAGCAATAGACATACTTTTTAGAGAAGTTAATGTCGAGAGGGTTATCTTTTTTGATGGAACCTATAAAAACACAACATCCCTTTCCACGTCCAGCTGCTAAGCGGTCTTCATCAGCTGTGCATGAGGTAGCTAGTTTTAAGGTGAGGCCCAATCCATCCATTCCACCACAACAATCTTTAAACGATCCCCCAAAGTTGGTGGTACAAGACAAGGCTTCTCCTGTAAAGATTCTAATGGGATCTCCCATTTGACTTTTCTGAATTTGCTTTAATGCTTCTAGTTTTGAGAGAGCATCCAACATGTTTTTATTGGATGATCGCGTTGTCTTTAAACAATCGCCGGTCATGCAATAACCGGTTGGTAGCCCTTTAACGCCACGTTGAGCATAAGAAGTGGTTACCGGACACTTATATTTATGCTCGTATTCAAGGCATATCCGAACATTCTCAGAGGTAACATGCTCTTTTGCACATTTTCCTTCCATATGAATACAGCCCATAGCCTTTAAGGGCTCACAGTTATCTGGTCTCTTTTCTGGGGTCTGCTTCTCAACGTCAGCTTGAGGAACCAAATTTCTTGCAGCTTTTTTCTCATCTTTGGCTTTAGAAGAAGGTTTGGTGGTAGCTTTTGGTTGCCACTTACTAAACAATGATGCCCAGAAATCGTCTGCGCCATAACTATAATGAGCAAGGCTCATGAAACTGTTGGTGAGAAGTACCAGAAAAATACGATGTTTCATTGACAACTCACTTTCACACCGCACTTATAAATGCGTGTGGTTTCCCAATAATCTCGACACACTGATTCTCCTTGGATGATTCTAGTTTCGTTATGAGGGCCTGGACGCTCATCAATAAGTTCGCATAATCCCTCTTCATGGTTTTTATCTTCCGCCTCGCAACCAACCCATTCTTCTCTAAGGACTTCGACTTTTTTATACTGAGTAATAACCACTTTCGTATCACAGCCACCGCAATACTCTGTCCAATGACTATAATGAAAACTCATGCCCCTTCTTTCTTTTTTTGCATGGCCCGGGCAGTAGGTCTGTTTTTCGCGTTTTTCTGGTGTAATTTTGAGTTTTAAAATTCTTTGTCGTTTGCAAACACGGTTATAAGATTCACCTGGCGTGCGACAAGTTTTGATCTCATAGCCTTCCTCTGAAGTGAGGTTGGCATCCCCCATATTCTTCAAAAGACCATTGGTATCAACTTCTAAATGATCTAAATCAATTTGAACCATCTCACGCGTTTGGTGACTTTTTTGGATGAGATTGGCTGTTTTATCGGTACGAAATGTATGGCTGGTTTGCTCTTCGAGTTGTTTCGGGTCAGAAGTTTGCTGATAATGGGGATTGGGAGATATTCCCCATTTATTAAGGTTGGCAAAGCTAGAAGCATTTTCTGAAGCAAAAGCATCTTTGCCAGCCTCGTTCGCCGCCAAGCCAGACATAATCCCACTATCTTTGGCTTGATCCATACCCGAAGCGTAAATGGGTTGTAAAAGAAGAAATAGGTATAATAAAATCATCATGGGTGAGATTCCTGTTTATCCCGTGTGGCCTCACCCTTTCCAACATCAAGAGCAAACCCTAAACTGACATTTCCTCGTATGACATGCCATTTGTTATTGTCTTGATCTTCATGAGGTATTACAAATGTTGGAACCTGAGTAACTCTGTATTTTTTAAAGAGTTTAGGATCTATATCAAGTGGATGATTGATCTCCTTTACAAGTAGGGCTGTATCCTTCATAGAGTTATTGACCATACCTCGGATGATGAGTCTTGCTCCTTGAGCTTTGGCTTCCAGAGCCAACTGCTGAAGAGACGTTTTAGGCATTGATGAAGACACAAATACAAGCGGTTGAAACTGCATATGGCGGCTTTGAGCAATGGGTGCTTGCTCTTTTGACATTCTTCTAAAACAATCTTGATTTAAAGAACACCTAGAAGGAGAAACCTTAAGATTAGGATTTTGAGTAATAACACTGTTCTTACTGACCTCTTCAGCCTTTCTGGCACATTCATTAACAACGTTCTCGTAAATTTTTGCCACATTATGGGCTTTATCAGCTTGATGTTGAATTGAAGAAACTTCCCCCACACTGGAGCATAAAGAGAAAGAAAAAATCAAAAGAGGCAGCATTGGCGTTTTCTCCAAATCAGATACCCATAATTGTTAGATCCTTGCAGAATTTCTCGTGTTTGGTGACGCCCATGCCAAAAATCGGATTTACCAATGGGCATGCAAGCGTTATCCGTTGCAGGGATGGGGTTAATCATTTGCAAGCGATACATAGATTTTTTGATGATAGGCGCAAATTGTTTCTTACACTCAGACCCAGGCCCAATATAGGCATACATCAAGCCATATCGATGCATCTTGGCCATGAACCGAGCAACCAATAACTCTGTTGCCTGAACACTGGTAACCGTAGCCGCAACTGATCCTGTAAAAGGATAAAGGGACCCAAAACACCCCGCACACCAGAACATTACATCAAACCCGTGTCCAAACGATGCTTTGGCGCAATCTACCA
>Ga0194125_10014349_pt1 | contig 10152 bp, 8 predicted proteins | sample TA2KigC250mmetaG_FD_148626 | JGI IMG/M metagenome (GOLD analysis project Ga0194125, IMG submission 148626) | Freshwater microbial communities from Lake Tanganyika, Tanzania - TA2015034 Kigoma Deep Cast 250m | ecosystem: Environmental > Aquatic > Freshwater > Lake | place: Tanzania: Lake... | reverse complement strand
CTTCAATGGGCCGGTAATGGCTAAAGGGTTCAGCGTAACTTTCTATGATAGAGAAGATAACCCTGAAGTTGCCTCAGTGGGCCCTTGAAAACGTCATCTTGCTCAACGTCAGGCTGAACGACAGGACGTTGGTGCGGATGATGCTGGACACCGGGGCAAGATACACGGTGATTACGCCCAACATCGCGGAAAGGCTGGCCCTTGAACTGGCGGATGCCAGACGTATCCCAGTGATTACCGCCAGTCGGGTGGAGTTGGTCCCGTTGACCCCACTGGCACAGGTAGATGTATATGGCTTAGTGCTTGAGCACATTGAGGCCGTAGTTATAGATCTTCCCCCTGCTCTGGGCGTTGAGGGACTGCTGGGGATGTCTTTTCTTGGGCGATGCCGTTTAGTTCTGGACGTGCCCAAACAGGTCTTGGAGTTGAGTCTCTCTCAGTCCTCACCGTAAATCGGAGTGTAGCACCGTCGCAGTCTTCGTCGCAGCAATCGTAGTCAACCAAGGAGGGTGTATGAAAGATTGACAGCCGACCCCTGGCCTGGAAGTGATCCCGGTGCGTGGTTGGCTGTTTTGTTACCTGGGGTCGAGGGTCTTGACGGTTAAGCGATTCAGTTGTTCACGTTCCGTTTGTCGTATCATTTGGCAGACCTCCTGTTGAGTTTGGGATCTCAGTCCCATATTCTACAGGTACCTGCCATATGGCACAACTATAGTTGGGCGGACTAAGGCTCATTGTATTGTAGCCAGTTGTTAGCCATATGCTCACAGATATTATTCTCATAGGTCCCTACGGGGCTGGTAAAAGCACGCTTGCGGAACTGCTTGCTGAACGATTAAATTGGCATCACTACCTTTTAGATGCTGAACGTAGTCGGTACTTGAAGGAAATGGGAGAATATAACATTGACATTGCTAATCAGATGGACAAGTGGGAACTAAGCTCTCCGAAGTGGCAAAGGTACAACATATATTTTGTTGAAAGGTTCTTGGACGAACACGCGGATTCCGATGAAAACTGTGTCCTCGACCTAGGGGCTGGTCACTCTGTCTACAAAGACCCCAGATTTCGTAGTCGCGCAAAGCAGATTTTTGCACCATATCCGAACGTGGTGCTGATTCTTCCATCTAAGAATGTGGAGGAGTCCCTGGAGCTTCTATTGAATCAGGTTAGAAATCACGGACTTAAGGGGAGAACCCTCAGTGATGAACAAATTATCAGAGATAACAGGTTTTTCCTTGAAAATCCTTCAAATTATGAACTGGCGAAGTTCATTGTGTACACAAGGGGCAAAACACCTGGCGAAACTTGTGATGAAATCTATCAAGTTGTTTGCTCACGCCCGTAGTTCTGTGTTTGCATACAAGAAGTCTTCCCAATCAGCGCATGGTGTGTCCTGAAGCTGTCCACTGCGAGCCGGTGGCAGTCCGGTCGTGGTAACTACCAGGAGGCCACGTAGCAGGCTCTCAGTACTTCTAGATGAAGAGCCCGGTGCGAGAAAATCGCACGACGGGATCTGTGCGGGGGTGGTTGGGTAACTGGCCGTCCTATCGCGATGGCAGCAGCCCCTAGTCGCGCGAATGGAGGGATAAGAATGAGGCCAGACGACGGAGAAAAAGCTGTCCTCGAAAGAGTCAAAGTGAGTCGAGCAGATATAGCGGCAGCCAAGGGCTTTGTGGTCAGTACAACGGAGCATTCTACATCTAAGTTGCTTGACCAATGGATCGCCTCGAACGAAGTGAGTTGTCCGAGACCGCTTCTTCTGCGAGGAGACAACATTGACGACGATCTACGCAAGGTTGCCAGATTTCTGTCACTGAGGTTAGCTGGAGCTTATGCCTTATGGGAGTTGATTGGCACCTGTCACTTAATTCCAGCAGGCGAAATATGCGAGGAGACTCCAACCATCGACTATACTACAGTCATCCCAGGAAGTGGCGGGCAAAGCGGAGGGTGGCTCTTTCACAAGCTGACGTTTTCTTACCCTTCACGCATTTATAGACCAATGGAAGCTGCTCAGAGAGGGGTGTTCACAGATGGAGACCTGTACCTACAGGAGCTTGGCCTTGTAGACCTACATCCGGGTATTGAAGAAGCTCTTCGCGAGGCTGTTCGATGCTTTAGGTATGACCTGTTTACAGGGACAGTTGCTATGTTGGGCGCTGCTTCAGAAGGTATATGGGTTGAATTGGGGCGAGCACTTGTGAATGCTTGCCCGGGTTCTTCCAAATCCCAGAAGATCGACAGTGGACTCGATATGTCTTCACGCGGAATAGGATATTTGGTCAAGCAGATCGTTGAGATATGTGAGGATAGGAGCGAGACTGGGGACATACTCAAACAAGCCAACGTGACATTAGCCGAACTCCGTTCTGCCGCTCTCTGGTGGGACACTGTGAGAGAGGCCAGAAATGTGTTGCATTGGGGAGTAGAGCCGGCATTTGCCAATAGCTTCGATAAGGTTTCAGCACTAATGCTGTCAGCAGCCTCTCACCTTATAACTCTATGGAAGATTAGAACGGCGGCCCTGAATATCACATTGTAATTGAAGGCTGGCTGTTACCTAACCGCTCATTCTGCGATCCGTTTGCTCGAAACCATGCACTGCGATTCGTTCGCCCAAAGCGTGGGGGATAAACTGCTAGCCGAAAGCGGCGACACCCCAAACAGGCGGCTATGGAGTGGGGCAAGCACATGCCTGACGAACCATCAGCCGAACGGTAACTGCACACTTGTCTGGAAGCAGAGCGGGAGGTAGTAAGCGCCTTCCGCACAAAAAGGGAGTCACAACATGGCACGACGAAAATCAACCAAAACCAAACGCCCGATTGAATCCTACCGGCACGCCGACAAGGAGCGGGTCAACAACCCGCCCGTGGGCCTGGTGACGCCCGACACCGACCCCGACGCCGGCCCGCGCACCTACGCCTACGACCCCCACCTCGACCCGCAACTGCACTGGTCAGGCAAGGCCGAGCATACATCCTTCGAGGTGCCCACCGTCTCGCTCCACGTCCACGAGCGCATTGACCCGCGTACCATCGTCGAGGCCGTGCGCCGCCAGCCCGACCCCGACGCCCCGATGCAGCTCTCCCTGTTCCAGACGCCCCAGGAGAACCCGCCCATCCGCCAGGCTATCGAGTTCTACCGCCACAAGCACGGCTGGTCCAACCGCCTGGTGGCCGGCGACAGTCTGCTGGTGATGAACTCCCTGCTGGAAAAGGAAGGGCTGGCGGGCAAGGTGCAGATGATCTACATTGACCCGCCCTACGGCATCAAGTACGGCTCCAACTTTCAGCCCTTTGTCAACAAGCGCGACGTGAAGGACGGCAAGGACGAGGACCTGACCGCCGAGCCGGAGCAGATCCGCGCCTTCCGCGACACCTGGGAGCTGGGCATCCATTCCTACCTGAGCTACCTGCGCGACCGCCTGCTGCTGGCCCGCGGAGCTGCTGCACGAGAGCGGCAGCGTCTTTGTGCAGATCGGCGACGAGAATGTGCACCACGTGCGGGAGTTGATGGATGAGGTGTTTAGAGGGAATTTTGTGAGCATTATTCCTTTTAGAAAAAAACTATGCCTCTCGGCGCAAAATATCTTGATTCCATGAATGACTATATTATCTGGTACGGCAAAGAGAAAGAAACACTCAAATATAACTCGCTTTTTCTTGATTACGACCCGGAAGGAAAATCACGTTGGACATGGTATGAAACTCTTGATGGCGAAAGAAAAACTATGACAACAGAAATGGCTAACAATCATAAACTTTTACCCGTTGGCGCTAGAGTTTTTAGACTTGTGTCTCTAAGAGCACCTGGGTACTCGCCAGAGAACGATTTTTCAATAAATTATAAGGGGGAAGGATATTTCCCACCCAAAGGTGGTTCTTGGATTACTGGAAGAGAAGGAATGCAAAGATTAATTGACAATAACCGCCTTCAGCCAGAAGGCGACAATATTTCGTATACTTTGTTCGCCGATGATTTTCCCTTAAGTAAATTGACGAATTTTTGGGTTGACACAACAGGCCCTCAAAAAAGGCAATACGTTGTTGAAACCGATACTATTCCTATCCAACGCTGCCTCCTCATGACCACCGACCCCGGCGACCTGGTTCTCGACCCTACCTGTGGCTCCGGCACGACCGCTTACGTGGCCGAGCAATGGGGGCGGCGGTGGATCACCTGCGATACCTCGCGCGTGGCGCTCACCCTGGCCCGCACCCGGCTGATGACCGCCGTCTACGACTACTACGAGCTGGCCCACCCGCAAGAGGGCGTGGGCAGCGGCTTCCGCTACAAGACCGTGCCACACGTCACCCTCAAATCCATCGCCAACGACGAGCCGCCCACCACAGAAACGCTCTACGACCAGCCCTTCGTGGATCGCAAGATCACCCGCGTCAGCGGCCCCTTCACCGTGGAGGCCGTCCCCGCCCCGGCGGTCAGATCGGTGGATGACCTTCTCCCCTCTCCCACCTCCCCCCCAGAGTTGGGGGGGATTGGGGGGGGACAGACACCTCGGTGGCCCGCTCCGGCGAGACGCTGCGCCAGGCCGAATGGCGCGACGAGCTGCTCAAGACCGGCCTGCGCGGCAAGGCCGGCCAGCACATCCGCTTTGCCCGCCTGGAGCCGCTGCCCGGCTGCCGCTGGCTGCACGCCGACGGCGAGACCCGCCCCAGCGCCGAGGGCGCCGACTCGGTGCGCGAGGATGCCCCCGCCTACAACCCGATGCGCACCGTGGTCTCCTTTGGCCCGGAGCACGCCCCCCTGGAACAGCGGCAGGTAGCCAGCGCGCTGGAAGAAGCGCAGACCCTCGTCCCCCGGCCCAAACTGATCATCTTTGCCGCCTTCCAATTCGACCCCGAAGCGGCCAAAGACATTGACGAGACCCGCTGGCCCGGCGTCACGCTGCTCAAGGCGCAGATGAACGCCGACCTGCTGACCGACGACCTGAAGAAAAAACGCGCCAGCAACGAATCGTTCTGGCTCATCGGCCAGCCGGACGTGCAGGTGGAGCGCCTTGCCAAAGGCGCGGACAAAGGCAAGGTTCGCGTCTCCGTCCACGGCTTCGACTATTACAACACCAAGACCGGCGACATCGAATCCGGCGGCGCAGACAAGATCGCCGTGTGGCTGCTGGATACCGACTACGACGGGCGCAGCCTGTTCCCACGGCAGGTCTTTTTCCCAATAGCGGGCGAGAACGAAGGCTAGGCGAAACTGGCGCGCAACCTCAAGGCCGAGCTCGACCCCGACCTGATCGAAGCCTATCGCGGCACGGTCTCGCTGCCCTTTGAGCCGGGGAAGCAGCGGCGCATCGCCGTCAAGATCGTGGACGACCGGGGCATCGAGAGCCTGAAAGTGATGGAGTTGGACTGATGGCCCAAACGACGATTGACCGCCTGATCATCAACTCACCTTACGAGGAACCGGCGCGCCACTGGCGCTACGACCGCGAAACGCGCCTGTTCTCGCTGGAAGAAGGTCGCCGCCCGGCGGGCTACGTGGTCGCCTCGGAGAGTTCCAAGGCCTTTGACGACCCGGGCATCTTTGTCGAGATTCCGCTGGTCAACCAGATCCGCCCGCGCGTGAAAGCGTGGCGCGAAGCGGGCTATCCCGGCGTGAGCAGCATCACCGGGCGGCTGTTGGAGCACTGGACAGACCCGGAGGAATTCGAGGCGCGGCGCTTTTTCTTCTGCCAACTGGAAGCGGTAGAGACCCTGATCTGGCTGACCGAAGCGCCCCCCGCCGAGCGGGTGGGCATTGACATCCCCTCCGACGGCGGGGAGTTCCTGCGCCGTTGCTGCAAGATGGCCACCGGCGCTGGCAAGACCATCGTGATGGCCATGACCATCGCCTGGCACATCCTGAACAAGGTCACTTACCCACAGGACACCCGCTTTGCCAAGAACGTGCTGGTCATCGCGCCGGGACTGACAGTGAAAAAACGTCTGGCGGTGCTGGAGCTATCGGCGCCAGGTAACTACTACGAAGCCTTCCGCATCGTGCCCTCGGCACTGCTGGACAAACTGCGCCAGGGGCGGGTGCTGGTGCGTAACTGGCACGCCCTCAACTGGGAGAGCGAGGAGCAGATCGCCAAAAAGCGCAGCGTGGACAAGCGCGGGGTCAAGAGCGACGAGGCCTACACCCGCGAGGTGCTGGGCGAGATGGCCAACGCCCATAACCTCCTGGTCATCAACGACGAAGCACACCATGCTTGGCGTGTGAACCTGGAAGCCATTGGCAAGTACCTGCGCACACGCGACATGAAGGACAGCGCCCAGGAAGCCACGGTCTGGGTCGGCGGCCTGGACCGCCTGCATCGCACGCGGGGGATTCTGACCTGCTACGATTTCTCCGCCACGCCCTTTTCGCCGTCGGGCAAACAGACCACCGAGGAAGCGCTGTTCGACTGGATCGTGAGCGACTTCGGGCTGAACGACGCCATCGAGTCGGGCCTGGTCAAGACGCCGCGCGTGGTGGTGCGCGATGACGCCGTGCCGGACGCCAAAACCTACAAATCGCGCCTCTACCACATCTACAACGACCCGGAGGTGAAAGACGACCTGAACCGCCGCGCCCGACCGCACGAGCCGCTGCCCGACCTGGTGCTCAACGCCTATTACCTGCTGGGCTACGACTGGCGTGAGGCGATGAGGGAATGGGATAAGGTCGGCCTGCCCACCCCGCCGGTGATGATCACCGTCTGTAACCGCACCGAGACGGCGGCGCGGGTCAAGCACGCCTTGGACCACAAGAAAATCCACATAGACGAGCTATGCGACTCGGCGCGCATCCTGCACATTGACTCGAAGGTGCTGGCCGAGGCCGAGGCCCAGGAGGAACCGCTGACCCCGGTTGAACGCACTTCGGAAGACGAAGCGGAAGAGGAGGACGCCGCGCCGGTCCGCAAGCTGACCAAAGACGAACAGGCCAGGTTGCTGCGCCAGATGGTGAACACGGTGGGCAAGGTGGGGCAGCCTGGTGAGAAGGTGCAGAGCGTCATCTCAGTGGGGATGCTCAGTGAGGGGTGGGACGCCAAGACCGTCACCCACATCATGGGCCTGCGCGCCTTTACCAGCCAACTCCTGTGCGAGCAGGTAGTCGGGCGGGGGCTGCGTCGCACCACCTACGAGGTCAACCCGGAGACCGGCCTGTTCGATCCTGAGTACGTCAACATCTTTGGTGTGCCGTTCACCTTCCTGCCCCACGAGGGCGGTGATGGGCCACCGCCTCCGCCGCCATCGCCTAAAACTGCCGTCGAACCGGATCCGGCCAAGTCGCAGTACGAAATCCGCTGGCCCAACGTCGTGCGCATTGACCACGTGTACCGGCCCACGCTGACGCTGGACTGGGACCGCGTCCAGCCGCTGGAACTGGACGCCGCCCGGACGGCGCAGGTGGCCGAACTGGCCCCCATCCTCGACGGCAAGCCGGACGTGACTAAGATTGACCGCATCGAACTCGAACGGCTGGCGCGAGAGTCCCGCACCCAGCGCATCGTCTTTGAGACGGCGCGCGATGTCTACGACCAAATGCAGCACACCTGGAAGGGGAGCAAGGAGCTGCTGCTGGCGCAGTTGGTGCGCCTGGTGGAGCAGTTCATCCGTGCGGACAAGATCGCCATCCACCCGCCGCTCTTTTACCAGGACGAGCTGCGTCGCCGCCTGATCATCACGCTCAATATGACCAGGGTGGTGCAGCACATCTGGGATGCCGTGCGTTTTGAGAACACCGAGCGGCCGGAACCCGTCTTTGACCGCGACCACCCCATCCGCGCCACTGGCGATATGAGCACCTGGTACACCGGCAAACCATGCGAGCGGACGAAAAGATCGCACATCAACTTTTGTGTGTACGACAGCACCTGGGAGGCCTCCGATGCGTATGTGTTGGACCACCATCCGGGAGTTGCCGCGTGGGTCAAGAACGACCACCTGGGTTTTGAAGTGCTGTACATCTATCGTGGCGTGGTACGCAAATACCGCCCGGATTTCCTGATCCACCTGAACACGGGGGAGACGCTGATTCTGGAGACCAAAGGGCAAGACACCGAGCAAGATCAGGTCAAGCGGCGGTTTCTGGAAGAGTGGGGGAACGCCGTCAACGCCCACGGCGGATTTGGCCGCTGGCGGTGGGACGTGGCGCGGCAACCAGGAGACATTCAGGATATTCTGACGCGGTGTGCGGCGGGAGTATAAGGATGGGTAAGGGCGCCTAACCAGCGCTAGTGAGATGCGTCTTGAAATAGCACGGAGAGAAAACCGCCCTTTTGAACTTGACGAGTGTCTCAATCTGTGGTATAGTAGTACCGTAAATCGGAGAGTAGCACTGTCGCAGCCCTCATCGCAGCAATCGTAGTCAACCAAGGAGGGTGGTATGAAAGATTGACAGCCGACCCCTAGCCTGGGAGCGATCCCGGTGCGTGGTTGGCTGTTTTGTTGCCTGGGGTCGAGGGTCTTGAGGTTAAGCGATTCAGTTGTTCACGTTCCGGTTGTCGTATCATTTAGCAGACCTCCTGTTGAACTTGGAATCCCACTCCTTACATTCTACAGGTACCTGCCATATGGCACAACTATAGTTAGGCATCTCGGGTTCTTGTTTTTGGTAAAAGCCATAAGCAGAATGTGGAAAACAAAAGGAACTATCGATAATGGGTGCGATTCCAACATCAGATATGCCCGGGTACCGGCAATTGCACGATCGAGTGTATAGCGCACTTGACCGTTGCCAAGAATCCCAAGCGATTGATTTCAAGGAGTCGGCTGATTGGAACTCCCTGAAATGGCGCCTAATACGAACTGTCATGGCAATGGGGAACCTTCGTGATGGCGGCATCATTGTCATCGGAGCTTCCGAACGTGGCGACGATTGGGAACTAACCGGCATCGAACAGGCACATCTAAGCACCTACGACATTGACGACATAATCGATGCCATCAACAAATATGCATCTCCCCCAATGCAAGTTGAGATAGTACGAGTGAAATATCGGAATGACAAAGAGTTTCTCGCTTTTCAAATAAAGGAATTCGAACATTCTCCGTATGTTTGCAAGAAGAACGGCCCGGATGAAGTTGGGTTGTTATTTGAGGGTGAGGCTTACATTCGGCCACCAGGAAAACCACAGACAAAGAAGGTGACTAATGCTCAAGAAATGGACGATTTGCTGGAACTAGCTGCAGAAAAGCGTGCCAGGAGTATGATCGAAACATCCCGTCGCATTGGCTTTGTCCCTTCACCAAGCAACACGCAACGTTTTGATGAGGAGTTGGGGGATCTATGACTTCTCCAAAGACAGAGCTCCCTGTTCCCGTCTTGAGCTATCCCCACTGGCGGGTGAACTTCCGTCCGCAAGACTACATTGAGGAAACGATCCCTTCGCTCGGTCAATGCTTTCAGATTGTCGAGAAGAATCGGGTGAGACTTCGCGGTTGGGATTATCCCCATCTGAGCTATCGCGAGAACGAAAGGGGGCAGGGCACTAACTGGGTAGCTTCATGGTCGAGTTTTAGAGGCCACCTCGAGTACTGGAGATTCTATCAGAGCGCACAATTCCTGCATCTGTTCAGTGTAAGAGAAGCTACCGAAGAAGGATGGCGGGAGAAACTACAAGCACAGACGGCTTCCCATCTCTCCCATATGCAAAACATCAATTTGGACAAAGTACCAGGATTTATCTCAATGCTAAACTTCATCTTCTGCGTAACTGAGATCATCGAATTTGCAACAAGACTATGCCAAGCTGAAGTATACAAAGGGGAAGTAAAAATTAGTATCCAGCTCAACAAGATCAAAGGCTTTGTTTTGACTACAGATTGGGATCGTTTTTGGGATGAGTATTGTGCCGCTGGTGAGGATGTGCTCGGGAAAACATGGACAATTGGCAGCGGGGCTCTTATCGCTGACAGTGCACAGTATTCCCTCAATGTCGTTGTTTGGTTCTTTGAGCGATTTGGGTGGCTAAACCCCTCAACCGAGGTCCTTCGAAAAGACATAGAGGACTATCTCAAAGGAAGGCACTAGGAGAGTGCTGAAAAACCCCCTTCTCCAGTGCGCCGTTAGGCTCGTCCTGGGGGTGAACATATTGCTGACCCGCTGTTCCCAGAGCTCTGGGGTGGTCTGCACCAGGAACTGGCCGGCTCAGCA
>Ga0194125_10014346_pt1 | contig 10154 bp, 1 predicted proteins | sample TA2KigC250mmetaG_FD_148626 | JGI IMG/M metagenome (GOLD analysis project Ga0194125, IMG submission 148626) | Freshwater microbial communities from Lake Tanganyika, Tanzania - TA2015034 Kigoma Deep Cast 250m | ecosystem: Environmental > Aquatic > Freshwater > Lake | place: Tanzania: Lake... | reverse complement strand
TCGCCGTGGCCAGAGAAGCGCCCAGCAGCGGGTCGTAGGCGGCGGCGGGCAGCCAGTTCACCGCCGCGTCCTGGGTCAGATATTTCGGCGCGGCCTGGCCGGTGGCGGGGTTCACGACAGCCTGCGCCAATTCGCCGCGGTTGAAGGTCATGCCGGGCGGGTCGCCGGGCTGTGAGGGCAGGTCGCCGCCGAAGCCGAGGCCGCGGAAGGTGACGCGCGGCTGGCCGTCGGCGCCCACCGTCAGCCGGGGCCGCTCGGCGTAGAGCTGCCGGCCGGCCGCGTCCGTCACGGGGTGCGGCTGCCAGGCGCAGGCGTCGCCGACGCACGTCCCCTTTGCCAGCCACAACGGCCGCTGGTTGCCCAGCAGCACGCCGGGGTCTTCGAAGCGGGTGAAGGCCAGGAAAGGCGCGCCGGCGCCATCCACGGCCAACGCTACTTCGGCGATGGCCGCGGGCAGCTCCGCGGGCGTGAAGGCCGGGCCGCCATCCAAAAAGCGCAGGGCGATGCGCCGGGAGCTGGCGTCGGTGAGATCCGCGTCGCTGTCGCGCACCCAGGCGACCAGGGGTCGGCCGTTGGCGAAAGCGACCTGGGGCAGGATGTCGGTGAAGGCGCCGGCGTTGTCCACGGGCTGGGGCGCGCTCCAGGCACCGTTCTGGTAGCGGGCATAGTACAGCCGGATGCTGCGGGCCTCCAGGTTGGCCGACAGGTTGCGCTCCCAGACGGCCACAGCCGCGCCGCCGGCGGGACAGCCGGGCTGCCATGCCGGGCAGGCGGCCAGGGCCACGCCGGCATCGCCCAGGGCAGGTGCGGTCAGGGGTTGGCCGGCGGACCACGATACGCCATCCCAGATGGCAAAGGCGATGCGCCGGGCCTTGATCACATCCTCGATGCCCAGGCCGGGCAACTGCTCGCTGGTCAGGTTGGTTTCCGACCAGGCGGCGATGGCCGTGGTGGGCGCGAGGAAGGCCACTTGCGGGCCGAGGTTGCCCAGGCCGGTGGCGAGCGTGGCCGGCGCCGACCAGGTCGCGCCATTCCAGAGGCTGCTGGCCAGGCTGCTGGGGCCTGTCTGGTAGAGGGCCATGATCTGGCCGAAGCCGTTGCTGGCCAGGTGCAGGCCCAGGGTGGACGGCGACGGCTGCGCGCCTGTGTTTGCAGTTGCGGCCAGGCCGGGCAGCTTGCAGCCGTCAGGCTCTTCGTCGCTGAACAGGGTGTCGGTGTTCTCGTCTTCGAAGACGCAACCGCTGCCAAACAGGGGGTCGCAGATCTCGCCGCTGTATTCGGTGAGCGTGGATTTGTACTGGAAGCAGATCTTGCCGATGTCGGTCCCGCTCTTTGTGTTGTATGTCACCGGCATGCCCAGGCGGATGTCGGCGTCCAGCTCGATCTTGCCCGTCTGCAAGAAGCCGCCCAGCAGATAGTCGTGGATCCACATGCCGCCGCCGATGTCGGCCACCGGCTCGATCTTGACCGTCGCGTCCACCGAGGCGTCGTCGAAGATGGCGACCTGGCCGGAATAGGTGACGCTGGCTGCGTAGGAGAACTTGCCCCCCGCCACGACCTGGGCGACGAAGGGGATGCCGGCGGCAAAGGCCGGGATGTTGTACGTCACCTTCGGCTGCACCACTTCAGTGTGGGGGCCGTAGGTGTAGCTGGCCACGGGATTGGCGGCGACGGACGCGGGGGCTGCCGTCTGTGCGGCAGGGGTGCGCAGTTCGGATTGCGTGACGTTCGCGGGGCAGTTGATGAGCGGGCAGCCCTTCCCGTCCCGATTGATCGCCTGCCCCGAAAGCTGGCCGGACATCAGCCCGCCCCCGTGACCGTTGGCCTCGACCTGCAGGCGATGGGTGGCATCGGGCCGCGTGCGGTTGTCCAACGGCCCCGTCTCGTCCGTCTCCGCGCCGGAGGTCAGCAACTCAGTGCTCTGCGCCGTCGAAAGCCAGGGCACGACCAGTTCGACCTTGCCCGGCTGCCAGGTGAGGGTGCGCGTACCCTGCACCGGCAACGCAAACCAGGCCGCGGGCAGCGGATCCACCTGGAGCTGATAGTCGTAGCTGACCCACTTGCCGCCCTGGAGTTGCGCCCGCACCTGCACGGCCCGGTCTCCCACCGCCAGCAGATGGGCGTTGGGGATGGCGGCGATGCCTTCGTAGAAGGGCGGGCTTTTCTGCTGCGCGCTGCCCTTGAATTGGTAGCAATCCACGCCGGTGTTGAAATGAAAGGTGAAGTTGTCCTGCCAGACGCCGTCCACGTAGAGCTGCGCGCCCCCCGCGCCCAGCTTCTGGTATTGGGCCGGCGACAGGCTGACGACCATGAGACCGTGGCCGGCCTGCACCACCTGCACGCCGGGCGGAACGCCCTTGGCCGAATAGAAACGGACGAAGCGGGGCGGCGAGGTCGGGTCGGGCGGCTGCGGCGCGCCGATGCCGGACATGACGGCGTTGATCGGCCCCAACTCCGACTGGTCGCCGGAGGAGAGCTTGCCCAGCTTGACGGTGTAGGGGTTGGGTAGGACTTTGCCGGTCAGGTCGCGATAGGTGAGGTCGGCCAGGTGGAAATTGACCCGCAGCCTCAGGTTTTTCAGCGCGCCGTCGGCGTCCTTCAGGCCATAGCCCGCGTCCATCGCATCCACAATGAGCAGGTAGGGGATGACCTCCCCGGCGGCAGGTTCGGCGATGGCCGCCGCGCTCCCCCCGGCCCACGGCGTTGGTTCCGGGAAGATGCTGTTGGGTTGGAGCAGCCCCTGCACCGGTGGATTGACGAGCGCCGCGTTGGGGTTGATGGGATTGGCTTCCCAGATGTTCAGGTTATGGGCCTTGCCCTTGGCGAAGCAGAGCAGAAAAGCCAGGGCGATGCTGGCCTTTTCGTCGGGCGTCAGCTCGGTCACGCCCACCACCTGGCCGATCTGGTTGGAAGCGCCGGTCATCACCTGCCCCGCCAACTGACCCAGGGAACCGGCGCTGGCGTCATAGCCCGGCCAGACCGCGAAGCTCACTTTGGCCTCGGGGATGAGCTGCCCCGTGGCCGCGTCCACCACCTTGACTTTGAAGGTGGGGAAGATGGGTGTGTTGGCGAGGACTTGCAGAAAGGACTGCGGTGGGTTGGCGGCAGTGATCAGCATCACCCCCACTAGATCGCCCACCTCCGGCCAGGCCGGGTCGCCGGTCAGCAGGCTGGGCAGGCGCACGGGCGCGCTGAAGCCGCCGTCCGGGCCGATGTGGGCCGCGCCGCGGCCGATGGGCAGGGTGCGGCCGTCCGCCTTGCGCCAGACCGGGATGATCTGGAAGTCGGCCAGCGGCCCCTGCGGCGCGGGGCTGATGCGGCCGGTGATGGTGAAAGCGCTGCCGGGGGGCAGATCGGCGGGCGGCAGGTGCAGGTCGGCCACGCGATAGGCGGGCGGCGGGGGCGCGGCCTCGGTGCGGAAGCTGCCGCTGACCGCGCCGGCGGTTCGCCCCAGGATCAGATTGCCGGCGCGGATTTCGGCCAGGGCGACCGGCGCGGCCCCCGCAGCCCCGGCGACAGTCTGGCCGGCGGGGACGACGAAGGAGCCGGAATAGCTGCCCGCCGCCACCGCCAGAGGGCCGACCACGGCCCGGCCGGCGTAGTCCAGCCGCAGCTCGCCGGCCACCAGATTGCGCACGGTGAAGTGGACGATCGCGCCGGGCGGCCCCGCCTGCGGCGCGAAGGCCAGCTCCAGCGCCGGCAGCAGCGTCAGGCCGGCCTCGGCCAGGTTCGTGCGGCCCTGCCGCGCGGCCAGGATGCACGGGCTGGGCGGATAGCTCGGCGCCTCGAAGACCGTCCGCAAGCGGCCCCCCGCGTCGGCTTGGGTCGCGCCCAGTTCGATCTCGGCCTGGCCGGGGCAGGCCAGGATCAGCCGCAGATCGGCCAGAGCGGGGAAGCCGTAGCCGCTCACAGCCGGCTGGCCGCCCGGCGCGACCTGGGCCGGGAAGACGAAGAGGGACGCGGGCAGGGACGCGGGCCGCGTGGGCGTGCGCGTGGGGGTCGCTGTCGCCGCACGGGTCGGCGTGCGCGTGGCGGTCGGCGTGGCGCTTGCCCTGAGCGTAGCCGAAGGGGTGGCGGTGCGCGTGGCGGTGCGCGTGGCCGTCGGCATGGCGGTGCGCGTGCGGGTTGGCGTGGCGGTCGCCGGGACGACGGCGCTGAAGTGCAGGTCGTCGAGCGACTCCGCCTGGGCCGAACCAACGTAACTCAACGAAACGCTGACGATGCTCACGGTGTCATCGCGGAAGCCGATGAACGCGGTGTGGCCGTCGGGCACGTTCGTCACGAAGGTCGAACAGATCAGGTTGCCGCCGGCGTCGAAACCCTCCAGGCGAGCCGTGGTCACACCGCCGCCGTTGCCCAGGAACAGGCCTACGTGTGTCTGAGGCGCGTCGAAGAAGAAAGTTAGGGCGGTGGTCACCGGATCGCCCAGGGCCTCGCTTTGGGCGACATTGGGCGGGGAGCGAAACCCACTGCGCAGGGTCAGTGTCTTCACCCTGGCCGTGCGGCTGTCCTCGAAGCGCACGCCGAACCGGGCCTGATAGTGGTTGCTGATGTTGGCGCCGTCGGGCAGATCGTCGAAATGGATCAGTCCCGGCGCTGGGATCTGGGTGGGGCTTTGGAGCTGGGTGCAGCCCTGCGGCTGCGCCTGGGGCAACGCCGCGGCTCGACCGGGGACGATCAGCGTCGCAAGCGTGATCAACACGAGGACGACAGCGAGGAGCAAGAGCGTTCTCATGACGACACCTCCACGTACTGGATCGGGGTTAACATTCCGGCCGCAATCTCAGATCGGCGACGTTTCGTCCGGCCGTTTCATCAAGCCTCGATGACTCCGATACGCCGCCGCCCGATCCACGCGGCCGCGCCGGCTCATCGGTATAGCGCCGGTCACGGCTGGCAGCTGGCTGGCGACCAACGGCAGATAGATGGAATGAGGGGCGCCGAATTGACCGCGGTAGGTATCCCACATCGCTTCGGTGAAGGCGTCCCAACAGCGAAACCCGGAAGCGTGCGGCTCGGTCGCCATGTAGCGATCCTGATAGTCGAACAGCGCATCGTGCGCCCACAGCGACCTGGCGTCCATCAGCCGGGCCGCCAACACGAATCCCGCCCAGGCCGTCGCGGTGCAGCACTGGCGGTAGATCGCACACCACGCCCGATTGTCCTCGACCGGCTCATCCGAATGGCTGATCCCCCACTCCGCCAGCCCCAGATCGGCCGGCGTGTATTCCTCGGCATAGCAACTGCGCGTGTCCGGCGTATGCACGCGTTCGATGTCGGCTTGCGTGACGTAGAAGGTCTGGCCATCCTCGCCAAACTGAACGCTGCCTGAGCCGTCCCCCGGACCGATGGATTGCATGGCCGCATCGCCCAGCATGAGGCCGGCGAAGATGATGGGCCATTTGCGACCACTCGAATGTCCCCCGTTTGGCGGCCAATTGGCGTGACCGCCGTCCTGCGTGACCCCATACAAGTCAATCCCCAACTGTACGTAGCGGACGAGCAGGGTCTCCTTGGCCGCGGCGCTGAAGTTCAGATGCAGCATCAGCGCGCCGATCCCGACCTGTGTCGCGATCTCACGGCCGTAGTCGGGCATGTTCTCCGCAGGATGCAAAAATCGGGCCGGCCAGTTGGGGACATGATCGAGCCAGGGGCGCTCGAAATAGCGTTCGACGGCGGCCAACGTCGGCGCGCCTGGCGCCGGGGCCAACGCACGCAGCCGAGAGTAGTCGAGCTGGCTCTTGTTGAACCGGATCGTCTTGTCGCTTCCGCTGTAGGGCGGCCGGAAGCTGCCGGCCGGCGGCGGCGTCGCCACGACGGTCAAGATCGCCGCGGTCTGCAGCTGAGGCAGAGCGCCGGCTTCCGGCTGGCTGATGGTGGAGACCAGCGACGAATGCACCGGCGCGACCAGGGGATTCAGCGGCGATAGGTCTTGCTGGTTTGGTCGGGCCGCATTGAGGGACGCGTCGAAGTACAGCCCAAAGGCGTCGTACATGGCGCTGTCGTACCCTTGAGTCTGACCGTTGCGCGGCGATGGGTTGAGCATGGAACCATTCATCGTGCGGGCGCCAGACACGACCGAAGAGGGCGTGATGCCGATGATCGTTGCCGGCCCGACCACCCAGTAGTCGCCGTTGGCGAACTGGCCGACCTGGTAGTCATGGTCGAAGACCCAGGTGATGCCGAACTGCGTGATCCGATCGGCGCTCGTCACGGCGGGGGAAGTGGGCGATGGCGCGGCCGTCCGCGTCGCGGTGGCAGTCGGGCTGCGCGTGGGCGTCGGCGTGCGCGTGGCAGTTGGCGTCGGCGTCGCGGTGCGGGTGGGTGTGGCGGTCGCAGTAGCGCCCGGCCAGGGCTGACGCCAGTAGCTGATCACGAGCGGGAGATAGGCCAGACAACGCCCGTCGCTGGCCGTCGTGAGGATGTCAAAGACGTCGCCCTGTCCGTTGCCGTTGGCGTCGCGCACGCACTCCCCGACGGTCGGCGTCCCCGTTGGGGAGGCTGTCGCACTGCGGGTCGCGGTCGGCGTGCCGGTCGGGGTCCGGGTGGCGGTAGCGGTCGGCGTAGGGGTGACGGTTGGCGCGGCGACCGCATACTCGTAGGCGCCGATGTCGGGCTGGGCGTCGCGGGCGCGGCCGTCGAAGTCGCCGGGCGGCGCGATGCTGGCCAGGCCAGCGTTGATGGCCGGGCTGCTCGCCAACAGGTGAGCGTCGAAGCTGTCCACCGCCGCGCTGACCAGCCCCAGGCCGACGCCGCAGATGTCGTGCGCGCCCGGGCAGAGGTCGTCCTTGACCCCATTGATCAGCGAGTAGTCCACGTCGAAGGGGTTGGCCGGGAAGGTCTCCTGATAGACCAGGCAGGTGCGCTCGAAAGGCTGCAGAAAGTCGGTCTGGCCCTGGAAGATGTTGTTGCGCAGCCGCGCCCGCTCGGAGCCGTTGCAACCCCCATAGCATTCGGCCTGCACCAGGCAGTCTCCTTCGCTGGTGAAGGTGTTGTTGGTCACGGTCACCTGGTCGCCCGCGGTCAGGCCGAGGGCCAGCGCGTCCCCCAGGGCGCGGCAGGCATCCACGTTGTACGTGAACGGCTGGCCTTCGAAGAAGCCGCAGGCGCCGACCAGGATCGAGTTCTCCAGCGTGAACGGCCCGCGGTAGTTCTTGACCTGGTTGCCGGCATTGCCCTCCACCCTCGTGCGGCGGATTTCGATGCTGGAGCCGGGCGCGCGGACATAAAGAAAATCCAGCCCGTCGGAGGTGTTGTAGCGGATGACTGAGTCCTCGATGATCCAGTGGCCGCCGCTCTCGCCGGTGGCGAAGCCATCGCCGTAGCCGCCGGCCGACTGGGCCCAACAGCCGGCCGGCTGGTGGCCGGGCCAGGTCTCACCGCAGCCGTTCCATTCGACTGTCCAATGGCGGAAGGTCAGCGCACCGGCGTTGGCGTCGCCGAACTCATCCCACAGGTCGCCGTCCCAGCCGACCGAGCCGTTGCCCGCGATGCGCACCCGCTCCACGGTCCAATCGGTCAGCCGGCCGGCGTGGACGCCCCCCGCGGCCAGGCCGTGGATGTCCAGATCGTGCAGATAGACGTTGGCCGAGTCTTCGGCGTGCAGGCCGTAGCCAGCCCAATCGCCGTAGGGCGGGTTGTCGCGCTCGCAGGCCAGGCCGCCGGAGTGGAACTCGACGCAACCCGAATGGTCGGTGATCTCCAGATAGCCGATCTCGACGTTGCTGGCGTCGGTCAGGTTGACGATGAACCAGGGTCGCTCCGCGCCCCACAGTTCGGCCGGATGCTGGCTGTCGCCCAGGATGCGGGTGGGGTGGGCCGCGTCCGGGCCGGAGGGGATGGGCGACATGAGGCAGTCGAACGCGCCTCCCGCGTCGCAGGCCTCCGCGCCGGGCGCGGCATAGCCCATGCGGTAACTGCCCGCGGCGATGCGCAGCGTGTCGCCGCCCGCGATGCGGGGCGTCTCCATGGGCGGCAAGGCGCGGAAGGGATGATCCCACGCGCACGGCTGGTTGACGCCGCTGCCGGGGTAGGGCGCGTCCGCCCGTCCCGTACACTGCTCGGCCGAGCCGCCGTCGGGGCGGACGTAGTAGGTGACGCCCTGGGCCGGCTGAATGGTCTGACCATGGGAAGGGGCGCCGGCCAGCAAGAGCCACAAGAGGAGCAGGCCGAGGGTCAGGATCGCCCCTCTGGGCGGACGTTGGAACCCGATGGACATCGTCGCCTCCCTTTGTTCAAACTCAAGGGCTATAGGTGATCACCAGCCGCGGCGGGTTGGCCGGCGCGCTGCTCTCCCGGCTGGCGAAACCGCGCCAGCCGATCGTGGCCTCGTCCTTGCTCAGCAGCGCCAGCCCCCGGTTCGGCGCTCCGTTCACCCAGGTCTGGGCCAGGGTGGTTACGTCCCAATCGTAGTAGGCCGGGGCCGCTCCTACGCCGATGACGTTGTTGGCGCCGGTGTAGGCCGGCTGGGTATTCCAGGTCACGACCAGCTCCTGCCAGGCCGCGTCCACCCGCTTCAGCTCCACGTCGAGCACGGCCGGCGCAGGGCTGGATTGTACCAGATAAGCCTGGAATTTGGCATTCAGCACCGCGGCCCCCAGGGGGATGCTGCTCAGGTCGAAGCGGAACAGCGCCCGGCCGACGGCGCTGGGCGACTGGCTGCCGACGTAGAGCACCGCGGCGGCGCCGTAGTTCGTGGCCGGCGCGGCCGAGTAAACGTAGGTATCGGCGATGGGGTTCAGGGCCACGGTCACGGGCGTGCGCGTGGGGGTGGGCGTGCGGGTCCGAGTCGGCGTCGCGGTGCGCGTGAAGGTGGGCGTGGCTGTCGCCGTCGAGGTGCGGGTTGGCGTGAGCGTCCGGGTTGGCGTCACGGTGGATGTGGCCGTCGCCGTCGGCGTGGCCGCCGGCGTCCCCGTGCGCGTCGCGGTGGGCGTGGGCGTCCGGGTTGGCGTCGCGGTGGATGTGGCTGTGGCCGTCGCCGTCGGCGTGGCGACCGGCGTCGCGGTGGATGTGACTGTGGCCGTCGGCGTCGGCGTGGCGGCCGGCGTCCCCGTGCGCGTCGCGGTGGGCGTGGGCGTCCGGGTTGGCGTCGCGGTGGCTGTCGGCGTCGGCGTGGCCGCCGGCGTCCCCGTGCGCGTCGCAGTGGATGTGGCCGTCGCGGTCGGCGTCCGCGTGGGGACCGGCGTGGGGGTCGGCCTGCCGAGCCAGCTCTGGGGCAGGTAGCTGACCAGGGGCCGGCGGATGCGCGGGGTCTCGGCCGGATCGTCGGTGAACAGCACGGCCATCCAGCGCAGGTCGCGGCCCGGCGTGGTGAAGAGGGCGCTGCCGCCAGCCGGGACGCGGAGCCAATTCGCGCCGCCGTTGTTGGACAGATAGTAGTTGGCGTAGCCGTGCCGCCCCAGGTCTTCCTCGACCGTGAACCGGGCGCCGACGATGTTTTCGCTCACGGCGTAGAGCCGGCCCGACTGGATGATGCCGCGGTCGAAGAAGCTACGCCTGAGTGCCAGCACGCCCAGGCTGGCCCCGCCGCTCCCCTGGCGCACCACGTAGGCGAAATCGCTCACCCGCCGCGCCAGCCGCGCCTCGTCGCCGACCGGATAGGTGCGCGCCAGCGCCGGACGGGCCGGATCACGCACATCGAGCAGCTCCAGGCGGTTGCCCACCGCCAGGAGCGCCCACCCCGCGGCGACGGCCGACACGCTGCGCGCCGGACCAGAGGTGGTGTAGACGCCCACGCGCACCGGCTGCCTGGGGTTCGCCAGGCTGTAGATCTCCAGGCCGTTCTGCACGGCGACGTGGAGGTAGGGCTCGCCCGCCAGGGCGACCGCAGAGGGATCGCCCCTACCGTTGACCATCAGGTCGGCCGCCGGGCCGCCGAGGGTCACGGGGCTGCCGGGCGCAGGGTTCGCGGGGTCGGCCAGGTCGAAGGCGACCAGCCGCGTGCTGCCCACGGCATAAGCATGGTTGCCGTGGACGACGACACGCTCCAGCGCGCTGCCCACCGCCACCGTTCGCCGGAAGCGCGTCTGGGCCGGGTAGTAGGCGTCGTAGAGGCCCAATCCCGCGGCCGACGCGGCCAGCAGGTGGCGGCCGTAGGCGGCCACATCGGAGAGCGCAGCGGGCGCGGAGATGGCGGCCACGCGCTGCGGCGCCCG
>Ga0194125_10014345_pt1 | contig 10154 bp, 7 predicted proteins | sample TA2KigC250mmetaG_FD_148626 | JGI IMG/M metagenome (GOLD analysis project Ga0194125, IMG submission 148626) | Freshwater microbial communities from Lake Tanganyika, Tanzania - TA2015034 Kigoma Deep Cast 250m | ecosystem: Environmental > Aquatic > Freshwater > Lake | place: Tanzania: Lake... | reverse complement strand
TAATGGTAGATATGGACTAAATGGACTCTATGGACACATCTTGAAAGATTATTTGACTAACATTAAAGGTTGGATGTTGGATTGTCCTTGTGAATTGGACAGTTTCACCCAATACTTGCCGGCGGGGATGTTGGACGCGTTCCAGATTAGTTGTCTCTCGCAACTTTACTTAGATTATTGTATAGATTTACAATGTGCCGGTCATTTAGGTCGAGGATATCAATAGTGATAAATTCCTATCTTGTGATGTGAAGCGAGAATCGCAAAATCTATGTTTATTTCAATCAGTTAATTTGCTTGTGAGCATTATAATCCCTCCCAGCCCCATCGCCACTAGTAACGCAATCGCCCACAACCGTTATTGTCGGCATTCCAGGGCGGGCGGGATTTTGGATAACTGCCCATTAGGAACATCCCTAACCAGGCGCTTTCCAGATAATCCGCTCCCCGCCGGAACAGCGCCCACCAGGCGAAAATACCGAACAGGACAAAATAGACAACAAAGGAAATTATCTCACCGGTTTCCATTAAATAATACCTCTTATCCCTCTGAGTTCTCTGTGTCTCTGTGTTTAATCATTTACCTAGATACGACCGTTCGATGCCGAAGACCATTTTCAACCCGGTGGCGACCGCGCCGAGCGCGGCGCCGATGAGAATCGCCCGCTGGGCGACCATATTCGGCACTTCCATCACCCAATCGGTCAGTCCGGGCAAGTCTTTCCAAATCATCTGCCCGACCGGTACGCGACCGAGCATCACGATGACGGCAGTTGCCGCCAGGAGTGCGGCTTGCCACGACCGCACCCGGAACGCCCGGAAGGCGGCTGACGCGATGTAGAACGCCAGTGTGGCATACATCGTCGAACTCATCGGGACATACATCTGCAGGTAGAGCCGGTCGTTGAAAAAGCTCCCCGGTGTGATGCCGCCGATGAAACCCGCCAGCACGACGAGCACCAGCCCGGCGATGGTGATGATTTTATATTGCCAGTCCGGCTCGCGACGCTGAATCTGGTCCACATTGACGCGCACCAGGTTCGACACACCAAGCACATAGGCGAAGGCGACGACGATGACCGCCCATTGCTGGAAGCGTCCTGCCAGTCCCTGCACCGCCCAGTGCGGCACAAAGAACTGCAGCATCATAAACAGCCCGAAGAAGAGGGTCAGGCGAAGTGGAATTTCGTGACGCATTTGAATTTGGAATTTGGAATTTGGAATTTGGAATTTGGAATTTGGAATTTGGAATTATTGGTTCGTTATCGAGTTCAAGATAAATTAGTAAGACTTGATATTTACTCTTGAGTAAATATTAGATAAAATTCAAATGTAAAATTCCAAATTCAAAATCTGGACTATTGAAAGGCAAAATGTTCACTCAAATGTCCGAATTCAAATTCTAAATTCCAAATTCCAAATTCCAAATTAGTTACGCGACCGTTATATCTTTGGCAAGATAAACATCCTGGATGGTATTCAGGATTTTCACGCCGTCTTTCATCGGCTTCTGGAAGGCTTTGCGGCCGGAAATCAAGCCCATTCCACCGCCGCGCTTGTTCAGCAGCGCTGTCAGGGCGGCTTCCGCCAGGTCGTTGGCGCCGGACGCGCCGCCGGAATTAATGAGACCGACGCGCCCGTTGTAGTTGTTGATGACTTGATAACGCACCAGGTCAATGGGATGGTCGGTCATCAGGTCGGAATACATCCGCTTGTCGAACTTGCCGTAATTGCTGCCTTCCATATTGAGCATCTCATAGCCGCGCAGGGCGTCAGGCAGTTTCTGCTTGATTATATCGGCTTGTATTGTCGCGCCGAGGTGATTGGCTTGCCCGGTTAGGTCCACCGCCGAGTGATAATCCTTCTTGCCCTGCTTGAAAGCCGCATTGCGAGTATAGCACCAGAGGATAGTTACCAGCCCCAACTCATGGGCGTATTCGAAGGCTTCCGACACATCTTGCAGTTGGCGCGTCGATTCCTGCGAGCCGAAGTAGATTGTTGCTCCGACGGCTACCGCTCCCATCTCGAAACACTGGTCAACCGACCCGAACATTATCTGGTCGTGGGCGTTGGGATAGGAGAGCAGTTCGTTGTGGTTGATCTTGACTATAAAAGGAATCTTGTGCGCCCATTTGCGAGCCACTATTCCAAGCACGCCGAAGGTCGAAGCCACGGCATTGCAGCCGCCTTCGACCGCCAGTTCGACGATTTTCTCCGGGTCGAAATAGATTGGATTAGGTGCGAAGGATGCTCCCGCCGAATGTTCGATGCCCTGATCCACCGGCAGGATGGAGAGATAGCCGGTGCCTGCCAGCCTTCCGGTGTTGAAGATCGACTGCATATTGCGCAGCACGGCGGCTTTACGGTCGCTGGAAATAAACACCCGGTCGATGAAATCCGGCCCCGGCAAATGCAGCCGCTCTTTGGGAACGGCTTTACAGGTATAGTTGAGCAGACCTGCAGCGTCCGCCCCTAAGAGTTCGACGATTTTGTCGATTTGTTTTGGCATTCTGAATACCTCTATTTTGATTTAAATGACTAATGACTAATGACTAATGTTAATGATGATGATGATGATGATGATGGTGATGGTGATATCTGATAGTTGAAAGTGATTACTTTGATTGCCTCATTACTTCCCCTGCTAATTTATGTGCAGCGCGGACAGGTTCCGGCAGGCGGTATTTAGTGCAGCAGGCTAATACTAATTTAACAGCATTTTCGGCGTCGCACAAGTGCCCCGGCGAGATGAAGACCGGTTTGACGCCGGAACGAGTGCGGACGACACAACCGATTTCCTCGGCTTTAGGCTTTAGGCTTTGGGCTTTAGGTTTTTCATTCTGCATTCTGCACTCTGCATTCTGCATTCTGCAATCTGCACTCTGCATTAGCAGGCTTTGAGCGCCCTTTTGATTTGCCGGCTCTTCATAATATCCGCACAGCCTCGATTTAGCGCAGCCGACGGCTGGCAGACTTAGTTCCAGCCCTAAGTGGCAGGCAATGCCGCAACGGCGGGGATGGGCGATGCCCTGCCCATCGACGATAACAGCCTCCGGCTTGACCGTCAGGTTGGCAAAGGCTTCTAACAGCGCCGGCAGTTCCCGGAAAGCCAATAAACCGGGAATGTAGGGGAATGCTGCTGGAAATGAGGCTGAGGCTTGAGCGATGACCTTTTGCTGCGACCGGCTCCAGACGACCACGGCAGCATGAATGAGGTCAGGCATCCGAACGGCTGTCAACCCTCTGTGGGCGAGAGATATTGATGAATTAAACGATCCGCTGTCAACCGCAGAGGATTGACAGCGGTTGACCGCTTCCCTCCGTAAGCGGGGGAGAAATGGCGAATCTGACGAAGTGTCCGCACCGGCAATTAGGTCGGCGGAAGATAAATCACCAGTATGGATGATTTTATTTTGCAACTCTCGTTGCAGCCGAATGGCGCTTTCTACATCTATTACCAATGAACTTCAAGGCTTTGTTTCTTTAAGCCTAAACCGGCTGTTTGCGGCGACTCCTGTATAGACTCTCTTATCGTGAAGGCTGTATAGAATTACTTTACATTCGGACGCATCACCAATCCCGAAATGGAGTGTATTGCTGTTTTGGCTGCCGGCGCCCTTGCCGCCTTCAAATTGGCGTATGATGGACTTTTCACCGGCTTTAACCTCAACTATGTCGCCGATTTGACCGAGAATTCCATTTGGTTTTCGATTGGAAACCACCTCCACCCAATTACCCACCTTCTCCGTCACATTTCTGAATAATTCCACCTTCCCGCTTTCGCAAACCGCTAAGTCCAGCCTGCCGTCATTGTCATAGTCCGCTGTCGCGCAGCCCCAGCCGTTGAAAATGCGCGTGCCGGACAGGAATGTTACATCTTCAAAATGATCTCCTTTGTTCTCATATAGAAACGACCGGCGGTTGGGATAAACACAGGTGATAAACAGGTCGAGGTCGCCGTCGTTGTCGAAATCGCCCCATACTGGTTCCGAGTGGCACTCCTCATATTTGATGCCCCACTGCTTCCGGACATCGACGAAGGGCAGTTCAGATTTTGGATTTTGGATTTTGGATTTTGGATTAGATGTATCCTGTTCCATTTTCCATCTTCCATTTTCCATTAAATCATTCCTATACAGCATCGTCCGGTTTGAAAAACCAATATATCTCGGATGTGCCAGGTTGCAGGCTATCAAATCGAAATCGCCATCCCCGTCGAAATCACCCCACTGGCAGCCAATCGTATGTCCCCACCAGCCTTCGACCTCCGCGCCATCGACGCCATAGAAAGCAGCCCGGTTAGTGAATTTTGGATTTTGGATTTTGGATTTTGGATTTTCTGAATTTGGAATTTGGAATTTGGAATTTGGAGTGTTTTTAGCAGCATCAGCATCACTGTCATTATTAATCCAGAATATGTTCTCTTGCAGCCGATAATTTCCGACATACAGGTCTTGGTCGCCGTCCCGGTCGAAGTCGCAGGCGACCGGGCTGCGGGCGCAGAGGTTGCGTTCATTCGGGGGAATCAGCCCGAAGGCTGCGGTCGAGTCGTGAAAGATGCCGGTTGAATCCTGTATTAAGAGCCGGCTGGGCCAGGCATTACCAAGGTCGCCGGCGCCCTTGGCGGGCTTCTCGTAGCCAGGGATAAATAGGTCTAATCTTCCATCGCCGTTAGCGTCGAACCAGATGGCGGCTTCGGTCGAGAAGGAATCAGCCAGCGGGAAATAACCACCCTCTAAAATCGGATGAATATACTCACTGAACGGATTCGGTTTATAAAATGTAGAATTTCTGAAAAATTTTTCGGCTTTGTTCGTATCCGACGATGATGAAAAGCAGAATAGATCCAAATCACCATCCGAATCCGCATCCCCCCAAATCCCACCGTGGCAGCCTTCAGCGGAAAGTATTCTCCTTTTATCGCGCTGAGACTGATGAGTCCGTTCGATAAACAATATGCTGTCATTTATATTATCATTGCTAAAAAGCCGGCTGCCTCCGCACAGCAAGTCATCGTCGCCATCGTTATCGTAATCCCCCCAGGCAATGCGCGAGCCGCGGGCGCTGTCCAGCCCGACTGATACGGTCACCCTATCAAACTTAAGCCCAGTATATTTTGTCCTTTCTCGACAAAAGTCCATTAAGTCCATATAGTCCATTAAATTAAAAACCACCTTTAAACTATCTATAGCCCTCCCTGCAAACCGGTCATACACATCGCCAAGAATAGCGGCTTGCGTCCAATGATGAGCGGTCTCAGCCAGATTGCCTTCCAAATGGGCTATTCGACCGAGCGTCAGATTCTGGGGCGCAGCGGTGTTGTTGTCGTCCAAATCATAGACTGCCAGCGCAAGAGATTCCTCGGCAAATTTGCGCGCCTCTTTCAGATTGCCGGCACGCAAGCGGATTTCAGCCATCAGCAGCGGCAGCAAGGCTTTGGTCTGTTGTTCGTAGAGCAGCCATTCTTCCGGCGTTACATACGACGGTCGGACAACCTTGGAGCGGTATTGATAAGCCCGCTCGATCCAGGTCCGTGCTGAATCAGCGCCTTGCGGAATATCGAGTAGATATGATCCGGCAATAGATAAATTAGTGGGATGCATCGGCTCGCGTGCTATCCAATCATAGGCGGCTTGAGCAGCCGCGGTCGTGTCTTTGAGCGCAAGGTAAGTTACGACCAGATTCCGATAACCATAATTCACCCACGAGTTAGCGGAGTATTTATGAATAAAATCGTGGAGATAGTGGGTTTTTGCCGAGTCGTTCGTCCAAATGGGATATAGTCCGTCCCAGAAGCGGCTGCCGATGATGTCTGTGGCTTCTTGGGAGGCGGGGTATTTTTCAATAAGTCTATCGGCTTGCGCGTTTGCGCTTGAGTCATTTAATAATTGAGCGGCGATATAAGATAAAAACAACGCGTCTTTGGCATTGGAGGTGGTATAATTCGACGCTTCGGCGCGGATAAGATTATTGAGCGAGCCGGCGTTAGATGTGTCTTCCTCCGCCCATTGCGTCAGGCTGCGCCAGTAAGCGCTGTGAAAGCCGGTCGAATCAGGGAAGCGCTCGGCTAACTGGCGATAATAACGCGCCGCTTCCGGCAGATTGCCGTCAACCTTATGAGACTCAGCCAGCAACTTATTGATTTGCGCGAACTGTTGCGGATCGAGTTTTTTAATATCAAGAAGGCTTTGGAGTTTTCCGCGCAATTCGCCAGTCATCTTACGCCGCAGCATAATTTTCGCGTCCTGTAACACTGAATCGATTGCCGCTTCCGGCATTTTACCCAGAGTAAATGTCAATTCGGCTGGCTTTGAGAACCGTCCCGGCGCGCAACTAACGACAAGGAGTAAGCAAAGCAAAGTAAATAGAATGACAATTCTTTCACTTTGATATTTTATCATTGACATTTGCCTCCCTCTTATTAGATGAATTTGAGATGATGTGTTAATTCGGGTCTGCTGAATAATTCGAGAAAATGCCTTGACTGGCAAGGCGCATGCCCCTGTGCGCCGACAATATGCGCTCAACAAACGGCGGACGAGGGCGTCCGCTTTGACGCAAAGTGAATTACTCAGTTGACCCTAATTCTACATTCTACATTTTAAATTCTAAATTTATATCATCTTCCCATCGCGCCTTGCAGCAGTTTGACCGGGTCGAAGGGCAACTGGGGCGGTGTAAAGTGGCAATAGACGCCTATCGTCATTCCAGAGTGGCTTATTTCCGGCAGGGGATATCCGATAATAGGCGTCAGGTCGCCTTTCGAGCCGGGCTTCAGTTCATAAGTCCAGACATCCGAGGTCGGAAATGCCCGCCAGCCGATACGCAAACCGTAGTTTAAATCGGGCGTCGAGGCATATTCGAGGTTAAGCGCGGTTTGGAAGCCAAAGGTGTGATTTCGGATTATCAAGGTGTAATCCGTGTAGCCAGCCAGCCAACTCCCATAACTGAAGGTCTGTTCGATAGAATAGAATCGGGCGGCGGCTTCGATTTCAGCCGAAAGCGCCCATTGGCCTATGTAGAAGCGCCGCATAAATCCGCTCTGTATTCCCCACACCAGCGGCGGATTGGTCGTTATGTCGGCAAAGTAACTTCCACCTTCATATTCTGCCGGCGGGAAGAGGAAATGTCCGCCGACGATGAAAAAGGTCTGTCGTTTATTGACAATGTTGGCGATGTTGACTTGGGCGTCGAGGTCGAAACCGAAGGTCATCCCGTCGAACGGCTCTTTGACCCACAGGTAGTCGCCGATAAGCGGGATGTAACCTTCGCGGTGTTTAAACTGATAGAGTCCGGTTTTAACGGCGATGTCGATGCCGAGCCGCGGGTGTTCTTTAACCTGCATCCCCGGCGACCACGACTCGCGTCTGACCGCCCAAGCCGATGAACGTTCGTTTGGCTTGCTTCGATTGTCCGCGACTTTGCCGACCCTCGCCCAACCGCGCTTGACGAACTTGACATTCCCATCGCCGACCGCCATCCACTCGCCGACCCAGAGAGGGTCGTCCAAACCCAAGCCTTCCTTTCGACCCAGCGGAAAAGTAATATCGCGGCCCAGGACTTCGACAATCGGCGCCGAAAGAGTGAACTCGGCAATTGCCCGCGTGGCAGTCTGCAGGTTGCGAGCAAAGTTCGAGGCGGCGCTTTCGACGGCAAACTCCTTGGATCCGAAACCCATCGATTCGGTCGAATGCTTGACTCGCAGCCTGACGACCGGCGTCCCGCTCGACAAGTCGATATGATACCAGATTATGCCGCCGGCGAGTTTACAGGTCCAACGGTCGCTGTCTTTGGATTTCTCCAGCGAATAATCCGACAGCGCCGGCAGAAAGATATAAGCCGCGTTCATCACCTTCTCGATTTCCTCGAGCGTGATACCTAATTCCTTGGCTTTAGACGCCAGGAACAATTGGCGCTTCTCTTCGCTGACCAGTTCGCCGCCGCGGGTTTGCAAGGCGCCTTCGACGATTTCCAATATCGGCGGGACTAGCTTCTCTTGCATCAATCCTGCCAAATCATCGATAGTGAGGGATGAGCGGGTATTAGCGGCTGCGGCAAATTCAGATATCAACGCTTCCGGCAGCGGATTGAAGTCGAAGCGCGGCATTTCGATTTGCTGTTTGATTTCGGTGAGTATCACGCCGACATAGCGGGACTCTATGCGGCGCGCCTGTGGAGTGGTCAACCACAATGCGTCGATGAAGGAGATGGACTTGCGCTCATAGCGCGGCTGAGCCGAAACCGGCCGCACGGCGGCAAATCCGAATATGAGAGTTAATACTGCAAGAGAGAAGACGCGAGACGAAAGGCGTAATTTGTATGAGTATTTCATTGATTGAACTCGATGAATATTAATTGGACAAGAGTTCTTTGAAGTATTCATAAAGCGCTGAAAGCGCGTCTTGTCCGTGTAGGTGGGCATCCGGACATATATTTGTTATTAGCGATTCGCCTGGACTCCCGCCTTCACAGGAGAGACGTGTGAATATAATTTCCTGGATTCTCGGATAGACTGGCAAGCGGGAATGACGCACTATTCTGACGCTATGATATGCTGAATCTGGCTGACTTTAAGCGGTGTAACCAGTATCTGTTCATCTGCCCATCAATCGTTCCAACTGATAAGTGTGCCGCAGCGGATGCGTGACGGCGTGTTCGAGCATCTCCTCGATGGTGTAAGGCGCTTTCCAGCGTGAGAGATAGGTTTGGTCGAAGTAGCGTTGTTCAGGGATGTCCTTGAGCGGCGCTGCCCAGCGCTCGGCAAGGTGGTCGAGGTATTCGTCGGCGTGCTTTTCGATTTCGTATTCTTCCCAAGTGGGGATGACTTGCGGGTCGGGCAGTTCCAACTTTTCACAAATCCAGGTCAGGTAGCCTCTGGCAGCGCGCAGGATATGGCGCAGTAAGGCTTCCAGCGAATCGTAACTCGGGTCGCCGGTGTTCTGCGGCAGTTGAAGTCCGGCGGCTTTCGCCTGCCGCCAGAACGCGACGAACTCGCGCAGAAAGCGGTCTTGCAGCGCTATCAACGCTGCCGCGCCGCGATATTGATATTGAGGTAGGTTCATTTTGATTTAATTGACGATGTTAATGGTAATGCTGATGCTGATATGAGATATAATATGTAGGATTATTAACATTAGCATTGGCATTAGCATTAGATTGACTATTGCTTTAAATAATTTTTAGAATTAGTTTATATGTAATTTACTGCAATTCAGCAAATTCTGCAACCTAAAAACTCATCTGGGGGTCGCTTGACCGACGAAAATCATACATTGTCTCAAGGATTATCGCCCGACGCCTACCGCGCGATGGACGGCCGGCAATACACGCCTTACATTCGACACCAGCAAACTGTAGCGGAATTTACCGCCCGGGCAATTATCCTCGGCGCGATACTCGGCATAATCTTCGGCGCTGCAAATGCCTATTTGGGATTGAAAGCCGGAATGACTGTTACGGCGTCGATTCCGGTGGCGGTCATCTCGATGGGGATTTTGCGCGGCGTTTTCAAGCACGGCACGGTGCTGGAGAATAACATCGTCCAGACTGTCGGTTCAGCCGGCGAGTCAATAGCCGCGGGTATCGTATTCACTATCCCGGCTATCCTACTGATGGGTTTGCAGCCAAAGATAGCGACGATATTCTCGGTCGCCGCCTTAGGCGGATTGCTCGGCGTCCTGCTTATGATACCGTTGAGGAAATTGCTGATGGTAAAGGAGCACGGCGCTCTGCCGTTCCCGGAAGGCACCGGCTGTGCTGAAGTATTAGTCGCCGGCGAGCGCGGCGGCTCAAAGGTGAAAATCGTCTTTGCTGCGCTGGGCTTGGGAGCGGTCTATAAAGCGCTGATGGATCCCCACATCTTCGGTTTATGGACTGAAACGCCGGCGTTGAAACTGCCGTTTTTGAAAAAAGGCGTCATAGCCTTCGATTCGTATCCGGCGCTGCTGGGAGTAGGATTTATCGTCGGTCCGCGCATCGCGGCGTTGATGTTAGCCGGCGGTTCGCTGGCGTGGTTAGGGCTTATCCCGTTGATTGCCACTATCGGCGAGCATCTGCCGACGGCGCTGTTTCCCGCGTCCATTCCGATTTCTGAGATGTCGCCGGGCCAGATCTGGAACAACTACATCCGCTATATCGGCGCCGGAGCGGTAGCG
>Ga0194125_10014343_pt1 | contig 10155 bp, 8 predicted proteins | sample TA2KigC250mmetaG_FD_148626 | JGI IMG/M metagenome (GOLD analysis project Ga0194125, IMG submission 148626) | Freshwater microbial communities from Lake Tanganyika, Tanzania - TA2015034 Kigoma Deep Cast 250m | ecosystem: Environmental > Aquatic > Freshwater > Lake | place: Tanzania: Lake... | reverse complement strand
GTTAAAAGCAATGCCTTTTTTGCCGCCCATAATATACCGATCCCTAAAAAGTGGCCAGATTGTCACTTTCCGGTTGTGGTCAAGCCTTCCAGGGCGAGTGGGAGTCATGGGGTTAAGGTCGTAGGGAACCGGAGCACGTTAGATACAGCTTTGTCACAAGTCAGTCGTCATTACGGGGAGGAGCTGGTCATAGAGGCCTATCACGAAGGTCCCTCGTTGTCTCTTGAGGTAATTGCCCGAAAGGGGGTTGGGGCCGGCTATGTGGTCACGGAATTGGAATTTGACGATCGATTAGATTGCAAACGGGTTTATGCGCCTTCGAAATGTTCTCCTATTTTCAATCAATATTTTGAAGAGATCAGTTTGGACATTGCCCGTTGCCTTGAACTCAATGGGCTTATGGACATTGAAGCCATAGTCGATCCTGACGATGGGAAAATTGTTGTTTTGGAGATTGATGCTCGATTGCCCAGTCAAACACCTATGGCCGTATATCATGCATCTGGTATCAATCTGCTAGACGAATGGATAAAAACTCATGTGATGGGTTTACCCTTTCGCCCCACGGCGACTAACACCGGGTGCGCATTGCTTGAACACATATCCGTAAGGAACACTTCTCTGGAATTCATTGGTGAGACGCGATTACTGCCTTGGAGCAAAATCCGGGTATGGCCTAATGGCAGTTTTTTTGGAGCCACCGTTGCTTTGACTGATTATCAGAAGGACAAAAAGTCTTTCAAGGGCACCCTGATTTTTACTGGAGCTGACTGGTCTATAGTTTTAGAAAAGCGGAAACAATGTCTTGAACATATGGCATTGGCTTTGGGGTTAAAAGATATTTTAGACCCTACTTATACTTATAAAGCCCGACAAAGTTGAGGAAAAAGAGTGACGAGGTTGACTTCTGAATATCTGAGAAAAAGCCCTCAAGATTTGAGAGCTTACGATCAACGGTTGAAGGCCCTTACTAAGCTGGGACTTCTTGAGATGGCCCTTCAAACAGCAAACATGACGTTGGAGGAGTATACTTCAAAGGTAAAGTCTCTGACTTGTGTTACGATTGTCCCTATCACTATGGGCCGTGGCATTCTTCCCGGTTTTTCAGAAATAGTGGCCGAAGTAGGGTGGTTTTTAGGTTTGCCCTGCAAAGTTTCGAGTGCACCAAATGTTGCGGGGTGGGGAGAAGCTATATGCAGTGCTTCGGAAATGATACTTTGTGCTGACGATGATACCTTTCTAGCTTTAAATCTGATTTCCCAACGAGTCGTAGACAACGCAACGGCTACGGGGAAGATTTACGCCGTTGCCTTGGCTGCTGCTGCAGGAGATGTCACTGAACGTCTTATAGGCGTTCTGGGCTTAGGACCAGTAGGCCAAGCAGCAGCGACTTGGCTTCACTTGCAGGGCACCCGCCTCATTGTTCATGACAAGAATAAAAATAAGCAGGCTGAAATTTTGTTAGGTAGAGAAGGCATAGAAGGAGCGGAGAGCGTGCGTGAAGTCTTAGACCAAACAAATTTGGTGCTTGATGCAACAAATGCTGCCAACATTATTAAAGCAAGGAGGTTAAGGGAACCCTTAATTCTATCCGCACCAGGAGTTCCCTTGGGCATTGATGACCCGAATTCCAATATGGTTCGGCTGATTCATGACCCGCTGCAACTTGGTGTTGCGGCCATGATGGTTCAAGCATTAGCCTGATAGGTAGGTAGTAGCTTGATCCTTCCATATTATGAGGCCAGTTCAAAGCGAGGAGCGAGGAATGGCCCTTATTCTATTCTATAAAAGAATGGAGGTGATAAATTTTCATAAAAAAGCAGATGTTCATAATTCCAATAGAAAAAAGGAGGGAGTGTTATGAATCGGAATAACGTAAAAAGGGCGATGTTTATGTGTATTGGAGTATCCATATTGCTTTTTCTCTTCGCTACAACCCCCGTCACATTAGGAGAGGCTGTTGCAGGAGGTGCGGGGGAGGAGCTTAAAATACCGATTGGTAAACCGGGTTCTACGGCGGACACCAATCTGCTTCAAGATGAGCTACATAAGTGGAACAAGGACATGGATGTATGGTTTATGTTGATGCTTGTGGCGTTCCTCATGCTCTTCATTAAGAAGTTTGAATGGGGGATCTGCCTGGCCACACTCCTTGTCACTGCCGGAAGCTTTATAACCTACACGGCGATAAAGGAGTTTATGTGGGGATGGGCTTGGAACCAAGAGATGGTGCTTATGGGCGTTATCTGCTCAATAACGGTTGTAATAGCGATAGGTGTGTTCTTAGGCACCGTTAAGATGTGGCAGTACTTGCTTGCAGGTGTCTTATTTGCACCAGCATTTGTTTTAATTGAGTGGTTCATGTTCACTTACCTAAAGGGGGTGGTAGACCCCGGCGGTTCGATGCTGGTTCACATGGTGGCCGCATACTGGGGCTGGGGAGTAATACTGACGTTGAGGGAGAAGCGTGCATTTGACGAGCCCATGAATGTAACCACCCACAGTGTCTCGTTCGTTTGGCTGGCCAGCATGTTGCTGTGGGTTCTATGGCCATCATTTGTCACCGCACTGCTGCCTGGAGATCAGGTGAATTGGGGAATGTTTACGTGTTACATGGCAGGGATTGGTTCAATCATCAGTGCATACATATTCTGTATGATATATGAAAAGAAAGTCAATCCACTCGTGTACACGTATGCAATGCTATGTGGACCAGTTGCCATCGGTTCTCCTCTCTTATCGGTAGGCCCGTGGGGGGCATTGCTGGTGGGTTTAATAGCTGGATTTATCTCCACGACATGCTTCATTTACTTACAACCAAGGCTATGCAAGGCGATGGGAGTGCTTGATGTAATGGGCGTTCATAACCTGCATGGTGTAGGGGGATGGTTTGGGGCTCTCGTGTGTGCGGGCATAGCCGCAGGCTCCGTCAACATAATAAGCGCAGTAGGGGTTTTTGTAATTGCACTTGTCACTGGCATGATATCAGGCCTCATACTCAAGGGTACAAGAGGTAAAATGGACGTTTTGTTTATGTTTAGAGATGATACCGACTTCACGCTGTGGCATCCAGAACCCCTTGGTATGAAAGACGGGCAAGTTACCGAAAACTTATGAACAAAACCTGGGCATGCGGGCTATTATGCCCGTATGCCCAGCCAATATTTTCCTTTTTTTGAAATTACTGCGTATGGTAAATGTGGGGAAGTAAAAATTATTTAAAAGGGAGGCTAAGATGAAGAAGAAAAATATTTTCGTGGCGATTATGGTGGGGATTTTTTTGCTTTTATCAAACCTTAACGTGATTTTGGCTGATGAAAAGAAGGAAGAGCCTAAACCCTATGCTTCGGTCTCAGCAGCCTTTTTCAGCAAATATATTTGGCGTGGCTATGAACTCAGTAAAGATAGTTTGGTGATTCAACCCTCAGCAACCGTTGGTTACCGGGGGTTCGAAATCGGTGTTTGGGGCAATTTGGACACTAACGATAAATACACCGGATTGAAAAAGGCAAACTGGAATGAGACGGATCTTACCCTTAGCTATACCTACGATTTTGGACCCATGAAATTATCCGGTGGCTATATTTATTATGCTTTGGATCAGGTCAGGGATTCTCACGAGCTATTCTTGAAGCTCACTGGGAACTTTTTATTAAGTCCGACATTGTCTGTTTATAGAGAACTTGACTATTATACAGGAACCTATTTAAACTTCAGCATCGGCCATTCCTTTAATCTGACTAGGGAAATTACCCTTGATCTGGCTGGTTCCATAGGCTATCAAATTTCAAATTCGGATAAAATTGTCGAATACACCAGCTGTGGGCTTCCAACTACGGATAAATACAGAGCCTTACATGATGGATACATCTCCGCAGGATTAACGATCCCTTTTGCAAAATATTTCACCTTTAAACCAATGATTGCGTATACCTTTCCACTCTCGAGTGATGCGAAAGACCGAATCAAAGGGACCAGCTTAAGCGACAAGGATAAATTTCTCTGGGGAGGAGCCACGTTAACCTTCGCTTTTTAACGACTTGACAATAAACTGTTATAAAAAATTAGTGCCCTGTGTTTGGAAATCGTGTAGATGCACAGAATGCTTCGGAACTTCTAGAAGTTTGATTTATGGTATAAAAAAGTGGGCTATCCATTCTGAGTCTGTTTTTAAAGGGAAGGTAACTTTAGAGGGGAGAGGGCAGGCGAGGGGGGAACCTTTCTATTATGGAAAAGCTATTGACTTTAAAACAGAGTTATATCACAATATTAATAAGGTGCCTTAACAGCTTTTCTGTTAAAATTAATTGTTGCTCAGAAGTTTAACAAGGGCCTATTGAGTAATTTGTGATATATATATACCATCGGAAAATGAATGATAGTTAGCATTTAAATTCGTTACAACATACTTTAACGACATTCAAATCCGCACTAATTGAAATTAATCGGATCGAAAGACCCAATGAAACCAGGAAAGAGGGCACGAGTCTAAATTTAAATCCTTCATTTTGATGAATAGTGGTAGAAGAGTAAATTTGGAGAATATCCTTAGGGGAGTAGCCAGAAAGTGGGGGGCAGATATTTACCCTCTGGATGTTAAAAAAATAACCCCAAAAGAGAGCGTTCGATTAAAATGTCAGGTTCCTCTATGTGAATTCTATGAGGTTTGCAAGGTGTGCCCACCCAATATTCCTACTGTCACAGAATTCAAAAAAGCTTTGCAAACTTACAGTAGGGCTTTCTTGGTAGTGTTACGTGAAAAAATTATAAATATAGATTTGTACCGGAAGGACTTCAGTCATGAATTGAAGCTATTGGAAATCGTCTCAAGCCTTGAATTAACCGCTTTTCAAAATGGCTTCTATCTATCTTTGGGTTTATGCGTTGGAGGTTGTAAGCTGTGTTCAAAATGTGCCCCCCTGGGTGAGCCATGTCGTCACCCTTTCAAAGCTCGTCCCAGTGCAGAGGGATTCGGCATCGATATAACCATGTTGGCCCGAAAAGCCGGAGTACCTTTAGAATGGCCGCCAAGGAAATACATCAGCTTTATAGGCTTGATACTCTTGTAACTCAATTTAACCTTGCAGTTGCATAAACGGACACGGGTAAACCGCTCTCCAAGGCTTCGAATGGCGGTTAATCGGATGTTTTAAGGGAATCGCCGGACTTCACCAAAGGTGAATTCCAGTATGGGTTAGATACGCGAGTCCCCTTCGGCCTGAAGGTTCGCCCCGAAGCCTTTCCGAACGGTTCACCCATGTCCGTTTAGCTCATTTTTTTTACAATGTTAAGATTAATTCATAGTATTTCCGGCCTTAAATACCGTAAGCTTTATGGGAAATAATATTAAGGTTTGGGAGTAATCAGAAATGTTACATATTTATGAGAAACTCAAAGAAGGAATAGTCGGCAGAGAGATCGAAAAACGATCCATTTTGGTTGCCATGGAAGCGGGCAAACACCTTCTACTGGAAGGCCCACCCGGGACATCCAAGTCAACTTTGCTTAGAAAAATAGCCCGGGAAGCCAACATTCCCTTTTATACGATTGAAGGAAACATTGATCTAACACCTGCAAAACTGGTCGGATATTTCAATCCAGCCAAAGTCATAGCGGATAGCTATTTACCGGAATATTTTGAAAAAGGCCCCCTTACCCAAGCCATGGAAGAAGGGGGGATTCTCTATATCGAAGAATTCAACCGGATGCCGGCAGATGTTTCTAATGTATTTATTTCTCCTATGGCGGAAGGAGAAATATGCATTCCCAGATATGGAACGGTCAAAGCTGTTCGGCCGTTTACCGTAATTGCCGCTCAAAACCCTTACGATGATGTCGGCACCGTCAGGGTCAGCAGGGCTTTTATTGACCGCGTTTGCTTGATCAAAATGAATTATCAGAATGAAGAGGAGGAACGGGAGATTGTCCGGCTTCGGGCCAGATTGGACAATCCGGATATAATAGCGTTTGCAGTCAAGATGGTGCGAAAAACAAGAGAGCACCCAGAAATCAAAATGGGAGCGTCCATCCGGGCGGCTATTGATCTTGTTGATTTATTCAACGGATTGCAGAAGTTTTCAGATCAAACGGACCGGAATTTATTGTTAGCAGCCAATATGGCTATATCGAATAAAATTTGGTTGAATGAATTGGCGAGTAAAACCGCCGAAGAAATCATCGAAGAGATTTGGAATAGCCTTAGAGCTCAGTATGAAGCACTCTTAAAAGACAAGAAAAATCAAACTTCAGGGTTGCTCTCACATCAGATGATTCAAGAAAAAGCTTTGGGCGAGGGGCAATTGACTGAAAAAAAAAAGAGGAAGAGGATCGCTATGTAGGGGAAAGGTTTCTAAAAAAAGAGTTGATCGAGTCCTCCTATTTCTACCAAGTGGCGTCTTATCTTAACATACATCCCGAAGAACTTCAGTTTTTTTTTGAGAAACAGGATTCCTTATTTGTTTTCGCTAATATTTTGGGTATGTTGAAGCATGACATACGAACTCTGGCCGTAAAGATAGCCAGTAGGATAATTATTAAAATAGCGAAACAACTTGCAGATACAGGATACCGGTCTGGTCGATTGAAATTAGTCCCGGGTTTAATTGACGGAGCTGAAATAGAATTGGATCGAAGTTTTGAAAAATATACTGAGCAATCGGAACGAGGGATTTTGGATAATCTCATGTCTTATATCAGACAAAGAGAAAAAAAGGCATTCGTCCTGATGCTTGATCACAGTTATTCTATGAAGGGTCTGAAAATTATTCTAGCCGCCATTACTGCTGCTTCCATTGCCCAGCACTTCAAAAGTGATTATGCTATCCTTGCTTTCAGTAACAGAATTTCTTTTATAAAAACGATAGATGAAGGATCGGGTCCCGAAGAGGTTTTGAAAAGGCTGTTTGACTTAGAATTGGTAGGCGATACGGATGTCCGCCTTGGTTTGGAGGCAGGTTTGAGGCATATTAACAAGTGTGACCGGAAAATAGGGTTGATCTTGACGGATGGAGCTTGGAACCGGGGGGGAGACCCCTTAGAAATGGCGGCCAGATTCGATAAACTTGGTGTTATCAGTTTTCCACCGGCTGAACACGAAAAAATTCGCCGTTTGGCCCTTAAAGGAAAAGGCAATTTTTCTTTCGTAGAGGACGAGGCGGGAATAGCACGAGCTATTCTAAAATGTTTAAATTAGGCTCTTTTTTCCCTTTGTGTTATGATATTTCCGTTTCGAAATCAATTCTTCTAATCCCAATGCAATAAAAAGGAAAGAAAATGGGTGATGAGAGTTTAATCTCTATGCTCCTGGATCATCTGACGGCTATTAAAGGTATCAAAGCCGCTTCTCTCGTTGAAAGACAACATAGGGAGGAAATCATGAAGATTGAGCAAGATGCAGAGGAGAGAGCTTTGATGGGGCTTGGAAGGACCTATAACAGTGGATTAAGGGAAGTATTGGAATGTGAGATTATTATCGCTGCCTTGACGGATATGGATTTTGACTGGAGTTGTGTTGGGGGTATGCAACTCAAGAAGGGGAACCAACTTGTAGGGGAAGAGATTCGCGACCCTGACAGACTCAAAGAGTTATCCCAGCGGAGTGACGTCCACTTCCTTCATAGCAACTTTGTTATTTACAAAGAGAAAATCAACTTTCCCAAAGACCTGATGAACAAAAATTGTCATTTTGAGTTTCCATGTATCTGTGTTGAATGGTTCTCCCATCTGGATAAAATTGAGTCGTGCGTCTTCTGTAATCCTTCCACACCCACAGATCTCTATATTAAAAAGAATTACTTTGAGGATAAAAATGAGCGAGGGTTAGGGACAATACTTGTTGGTATAACCCTTCACAAGTAGGGCCAAAGACCTTGATCTTTTTTTTAAAATTGAAAAAGTGAGATATAAAATAAGAAGGTTGGATGAGTCTCTATTCAACCTCCTTTTTTGTAAGGGAAAAAACATGGGCAGAGTCGGCATAGCCATGGATCTGGGAACGAGCGGATTCCGAGGTCAGGCTATTGATCTTGGTAAGGGCAATGAAATCATTTCCACTGCCATCACGACGCGCCACCCTTTACCGGGAGCCAATGTAATGGATCATCTTCACTTTGCCGTGGAAATGGGAGTGGAGGTTTCGCAACAGATCATTGTTTCAGCAGTGAACCGTGTGATCGAATCACTAAGAATTCCAACAAAAGATGTTGTGCGGTTAGCTGTCTGCGGAAATCCCATTCAACTATCCCTCTTCTGTGGTATGGAGATCAGGGACCTTGCTTATGCGGGTAAGAGTAAATTGGAATCCCTTGGTGTTGTTCCTCCACAAAGGGATGCGAATATCCTAAAGGCAAAAAAAATAGAAGGCCTTACAATTCCTTCTGAAACGGAGGTTATCATCCCCCCTGCAATTCAACACGAGGTCGGTGCCGATGCCCTGGCCATGATGGTGAAGTCAGGAATGTTAGAAAGGGATGAAGTGGCGATTACAACAGATTATGGAACAAATGCGGAAATGGCTTTAATGGTTCAGGGGAATATCCTCACAGGTTCTACGGCTGCAGGGCCTGCACTCGAGGGGCAACAGATTAAATATGGCCTTCTTGCTACTCCTGGAGCCATCTCCGACATTATTAATGAAGACAATGGATACCGTTGCATCATTCTGGATGAAAATATGCTTCCTGAGAAAGGGGATTTAGTTGATGTGGTGACGGGAAAGGTCCTGAGTTCAGGCAGAAAAAGGGCTCAAGGGATTACAGGGACAGGGGTTATCTCTCTGGTAAGCGTTGGAATAGAGGCAGGAATCATACAACTGCCCCGAATTACGACAATAGATGCTGAATTGCATTTACCCGATGGAATCAGATTCTCTCAAAAGGATCTTTTGGAAGCCGGGAAGGCGATTGGAGCGGTGAGAGCGGGACATATGACTTTTTGTGAAGAGGCAAGAATAGGGATTGAGGAGATCACAACAGCTTATATGTCGGGAGCTTCGGGTACCTATGTAGACGCTATTAAAGCCCAGAAGATCGGTCTCATCCCTGCCGGTGTTAAAAGGATTTATCAAGTAGGAAATACCTCACTGGCAATGGCCAGAGATATGGTAACAGACACGAATAAAGTCTGGGGACTTCAAGCGATTGCTAAAAGGCTTCGTCAGACCCATTGTATGTTTGCTGCCTCCAAAGTCTTTGAGAAAATTTATGTCTTAGAATTGTCCTATTGGACCGAGGGAATGCCATGGGAACAATATGTTTATTTCCTGAAGAGATATGGTTTTTCTTCTATGTCAAAGGTGGAAAGAACTCCTGAAGTGATCAGGATGGTTCAAAGGGATATTCCCGATCTCGGTCGGCTTGGCTTGAAGATCATTCCAGATATTGGAGAAATCCGGGAAGTTTTTTTCGAGGCATGCAGAGGAGATAAGCTGTGCGTGCAGGAGTGTCCCGAGAATGCCCTGTCCATCCAACAAGAGGAAGGAAAGTTTAAAATTAGTATCGATGTATCAAAATGTCTTGGAATGGCCTGCCGTCGATGCGAAGGGGTTTGTACCCAAGGCGGGTTCGACATTACTAAACTCTTCCATTATCGGCCTAAAGAAAAGGTGAATTCAAAAAAAAGGATCAATTAATACTACAGCGACACTTATGGGAATAACCTCGTATTACCAGCAGAAATAATATCCACCGCTGGACGCCATCCCTGCCCCGATGGAAATCGGGGCAGGGATAAGCCTGGATTCCCGTTTTCACGGAAATGACGAAAAAAGTCGCAGTAGGGTTAAGAATATTTGAAAAGAGATTAACTTCAAATGGTTCATGATTTCCAATCCGCCGTGCAGTTCGAATTAAGGTGTAGTTCGACGGGTTTGTGGTGATATGGTGCGATCTAATCGGGGAAATCCTCCAATTATGACTTCTATGATTTCCATGGGGAACCTTAAAACCCCCCCGAAGGGGAAAAAATTCTAATTGGGGAAGTTGCTGAGGATGGCAAATTTTTGGGAAGCACTAAGGAAAAATGATATAAATTCATATAAAAATTTTACTTGACAAATTTTATAGAATTTGGTAAGAATTTTCTTAAAATTGTTATTAGAATTGAGATATCCAGTAGCAGGGAACCTCGTACCCCATAAATAAACAGGAAATCGAGGAC
>Ga0194125_10014339_pt1 | contig 10157 bp, 5 predicted proteins | sample TA2KigC250mmetaG_FD_148626 | JGI IMG/M metagenome (GOLD analysis project Ga0194125, IMG submission 148626) | Freshwater microbial communities from Lake Tanganyika, Tanzania - TA2015034 Kigoma Deep Cast 250m | ecosystem: Environmental > Aquatic > Freshwater > Lake | place: Tanzania: Lake... | reverse complement strand
CCGAGCGCGTCCAGTTCGCCGCCCAGCAGGGCGGGAAACAGCAGGGGCGTGAACCACTGCGCGTTTGAAATCAGGCCGAGGTGGATGCCGCGAACCGTCAACTCCGTCAACGACTCGGCCGCGCCAGGCACCGGCCAGACCGGATTGGTGAGCAGTTCGTAGCAGAGCGACAGTGTGGGCACGTCCGTCTCTTCGTGGAACCCGGCGAGGTGCCCCTCTTGCTGCAGCGACTCCAGCGTCTCCCGCCACACCGCGACGATGTCCACTTCCGGATAGTCGACGCCGGCCTCCCGCGACCGGCCGTGCGATGCCTCGACGGCGCGGCGCAGGTACGCCGCGCCGCGCGCGCCATCGGTGAGCAATGTCAGCCCCGTCTCGCTGACCGCACGGCGAAACGCGTCGGCGTGCGAATCCGCGTCGCTCATGCCGATGTCGCCGCTGGCGCTGACCAGGAACGTGCCGTAGACGTCCAACATCACCGCCTCGATGTTCCGCAACGGCCGCAACACCGCGGATTCCCCGGTGGGCAGCGGCTCCATCGATTGGCTGTGCTGGCGGATCATTGCCAAATGTTCTTCTCGAGTCTTCATACGCGCACCGGTCGAAATCGCAAGAGATTCAGAAACGCATCCACGATGCGTTGGCCTTCCTGGGGTGAGCCCAGCGGTTCCTGCCGCGGGCTGTCGATGACGCCGCGATATATCTCGCACAGACGCTGCCCGGATACCTGCAGCGAGTATGCGTCTTTCACGATGGCGGCATTCGCGGCCGCCTCCGCCGCGTACTCACGGTCGTGCGTGGCAATCGCGTCGTGCAAGAACGGGTTGGATGCGAGGAGCGTCTGTTGGGCGCGGCGATCCTCGCGGACTCTCCGAACCACCCGCTCCTGCAACGCCGCATCCAGGTCGCCGAAGTCGATGCAGTCGTCGCGGAGCTTGGCGTCCAGCCCCGCTTCCAGGTCCTTGTCCCGCGCCGGCGGCCGCCCGTAGGCCTCGAGCGTCGTGTTGAAGCCGCGCCGCAGCATGTCGAGCAATGCCGCGCGGCCCAGCCATTCCGCGGGTACCTCCACGCGCGGCCGCAATCCGGCAAACGAGACGCCGCGCGCCACGAAATCGCCCGTGATCTCCGGCAAGTCCCTGCCCACCACCGGACGATGCGCGAGGCACGGCTCCAGAAAAACGAACCCGAACCCCTCGGCCAGACTGGTCGTCAGCACGCGATCGCAGGCGGCCAAGTTCTCGGCCAGACGGAAACCCGCCTCCCCGCCCATGTCGAAAAAGCACGGGAGTTGCAGGGCGGTCGCCAGGGCACGCCACCGCGCATAACTTGGTTGCTCCAACGGATTGAGCGGCGGGAGCGTGAATCCGAACGCCGTTCTCGCGGGCGCGACAGCCGCCCAAAGCAGTGCCTCGCCGAGATTCTTCCGGCGGATCCCGCGAACGGGCAACAGCACGTAGCGCACGTTGCTGCCCATGCCGATACGTTCCGCCACGCGTGCCCGTGCGGTCGCGGCGTCCTCCGCGTCCGCCGGCGGCAACACCGGATTCGGAAGCAGATGCAATTGCCTTGCCGGCACGCCCGCCTCGCGAAGCACCGCCAGATCGCGGCCGTTCAAGGCGGCATAATGCACGTGCGACGCCAGCGGATACAGAAGCGACGGCAGACGATCGGGAGCGTCCGGCGACAAGGCCATCCGCAAACGACGGTAATTCGCCGGTCGGAAATCCTCGGCAAAATCGTGCACCTGCAACAGCATGGCATATCCGTCGCGCGCCAACGCACCGAGCGCGCCGGGCAGCGACAGGTTCTTCCCGAGCGCGTGGTTGTGCACATGAAGTACTGTGTTTGCGGCGTCACAGCCGGACTGCCGCAAGACGCTCTCGATTCGATCGGCCAGCACCCGCGGTCGCGGGCCACCACCGGCGACTTCGTCGTACGCCAATTCGGGAACCACGGCCTCCCGTACCCGGATGCCTCGAAGCTGCTCCGGAAGGTCCTCGGGAAAGCCAGCGCGCTGACCACCGTGAACCAGCAGCACGAAGTCGAGCGCTTGCCGGCCCGCCGCGTCCAGTGCCAGCACGTGATTCACCACCACCTGCGTGACACCGCCGCGATTCAGATGGTAGTGAACGATGGCGCTCCGCATCGCGCTCCGCCTCCGCAAGTATTCGGTCTTCACGCTCTTGCAGTCAGTGGGTTTGGCCCGCACGGCCTCCCGCGGCCACGCGCATCATGAAAGTACCGGTGCCTTGGATTGGTCCCGGCCGCGCGCCGCGGGGCCGGAACTCACCCCCGCCCACACGCAATACACCGGCACCCGCGACAACGCATCGTGCACGAGGTCCGCGCGCTCTTGGCCTGGACAATTCACCCAGACGGAAGACGGGACCGCGTCTCGCTTGCCCCGTCCGATTGCAGGGTCCGATACCCGCCCCAGAAGTGGTTGAATCATCCGGGCATGTGAGCCGGTCAACGCGGCCCGCCGAACCGTGTCGGCCACCGACGGGACCAGCGCCCCCGGGCTACCGGTCAGACTATGAAATCCACGCCCCGACACACGCAACTGCCGTGAGTCAGGCGCGTCCCAAGACCAACGAGGGCGTCCTGCCGTTACCAGCGACCGCGTCCCCCGCCGCCGCCGCCGCCTCCGCCGCGACGACCACGACCGCCACCGCCGCCGCCACCGCCGCCAGTAGCCCGCGGACGCGCTTCATTCACGGTGATGGCCCGACCGGCGACCTCTTGCAGATTGACCGCCTCGATGGCGGTCCTGGCCTCCGCGTCGTTGGGCATTTCGATGAACGCGAAGCCTCGCGAGCGGCCTGTTTCCCGGTCCATGATGATGTTCACCGACGAAACCTGACCGTAAGCCTCAAATGCCTGGCGAAGGGCGCTTTCCGTTGCTTCGTAGGAAAGATTGCCGACGTAAATGTTCATGCGAGTGAACCTCCCAGCAAAAACAGAAAACGAAACCGAAGCTGGGAGGTCCGCATTCGACGGGCAAACGACCGAGCGGCAACCGAGATCCCAGAACGTGCCGATTATCGGGCATCTTCGGATTTCGATCAATGGTGGTTCCGGCCGATGCCCCAAAAAACCCCGATTGCCTTCGACTGTCTTGGACGGCATTCAGATGGGCGTTTTAGGTCACCCGGGCGGAATCGTGGTGGACGGCTGCGCTGCTCAGGGCGTGGCTTTGGCCCAGTGCGGTAGGACGGGCGGGTTGCGTACGCTATTCTGAGCGTTCGGCGAGGCGACGAACTATCTGGCCGGAGCGCTCGCGGGATAGCCCTTTATGGCAGCGAAAGATGCAGACACCGATCCACGGCGGCTTTTTGCCGCATCCGTGGTGGCGAAGCTGCGCGACGCCCGTTTCGAGGCGCTCTGGGCGGGCGGGTGCGTTCGCGATCAGCTCATGGGAAAGGAGCCGTACGACTACGATGTGGCGACCAGTGCCACGCCGGAAGAGGTGCGGCGCTGCTTCGGCCACCGACGTACGATTGCGATCGGCGCGGCCTTCGGCGTGATTACGGTGCTGGGGTCGCGGCGCGAAGGGCAGGTTGAAGTCGCTACGTTTCGCAGCGACGCGGCCTACAGCGACGGGCGACACCCGGACCACGTCACGTTCAGCACGGCCCGCGAAGACGCGTTGCGCCGCGACTTCACCATCAACGGTCTCTTTTACGATCCTGTGCGCGACGAAGTCATCGACTACGTGGGGGGCCAGGCCGATCTGGCGGCGGGCCTGGTGCGCGCGATCGGCGACCCGTTCGCGCGGTTCAATGAAGACAAACTGCGGATGCTGCGGGCGGCCCGCTTCGCGGCCGCCTTCGGCTTTCAGCTCGATTCCCATACGTTCGCCGCGATTCGGCGGGAGGCGCGCGGATTGACTGTGGTGAGTGCTGAGCGGATTGCGGCCGAGTTGCGAAAGATGCTGGTTCATGCCAACCGGGCGCGGGCCGTGCAGCTGCTGCATGCGTTGGGGTTGTTGGAGATCATCCTGCCCGAATTCACCCTCGTGATGGCCCCTGAAGCGACGGCAACTGGCGAGCAGCGAGCGGCCCCCAGCGCCGACCCAGGCGAGGGGGTCTGTGCGCACCGGGCGTGGCACGAGACGCTGGCCGTTCTTTCCGCCCTTCCGCCGCCCACGTTCCGCACGGCCCTTGCCGCCTTGCTGTGGGGCATCTATCAGCGCAGCGAGACGCCTTCCCGGACGATCGCGGAGATCTGTGACCGCTGGAAGCTGTCGTCCCACGAAGCGAAAGGCGCCGCATGGCTGCTCGCTCAGGAACGTCTCATCCGCCGCGCATCCGCGCGGCCGTGGCCGGAGGTGCAGCGTGTGTTGGTGTCCGAGGCTGTCGACGAACTGCTCGCGTTGGCCGGAGCGGTCGGGCAAGGCGTGGAGCGGGACAGTGCGAATGTGGCGTTCTGCCGCGAGCGGCTGCGGTGGCCGCCCGAGAAGCTCAATCCGCCGCCGCTGGTCACTGGCGATGATCTCCGAGATGCCGGGATTCCCTCTGGCCCGGTTTTCCGCGAGATCCTCACCGCGGTTCGCGACGCTCAACTGGAAGGTAGGGTTGCGGACCGAGGCCAAGCCATGGAGCTGGCGCGACGCATCGCCGCGGAAGGCGGCGGAACACCCTGATGGAGTCGCCATGGACAAGAAAACGAAAAAGAAACTCAGCCTCCTGAACCAACGGTTGCAGGTCCTTCGTCAGCAATTGGCTGGTGCCAAGCGGCAGGAAGACGAACCGGGTGAAATCAAGCAGCTGGAAGCGGCAATCGTCCAGCTGGAAACGGAGGTCCAGGCACTGAAGGGCAATTGATGGCCGGTGGCGGCCGCGCTTCGCCCGGTCGCTGGCAGGCGTCAGGTTGCCGCCAGCACGGTGGCCCGCCCGGGCTTCAGCCGGCATTGCGATAAAGGGCCGGATCGTCGCGACCGTCCCCGTCCCAATCGCCGACGACGGGCAGGTCGTTTTCATCGCCCATGCGGAACACTTGGTCGTGCGCGTCCAGTTCGCGGTTGCCGTTCACGTCAAGGTACCACGTGCCCTTGCGGTACACGCCGATCTCGTCCACCCCGTCCGCGTTGAAATCCCCGACCACTGGGACGTCCCCCTCGCGCCCAAACGTGACCGTCACGTCGCGTTCGGTGAGCCGACCGTCGCCATCGACGTCCAGGTGCCAACTGCCCCGGCGGAACACGCCGATCGACTTGATGCCGTCGCCGTTCCAGTCGCCGACGACCGGCACGTCGTCGGCCAGGCCGAACCGAAAGACGTGGTCGATCAGATCCAGCCGGGGATCGCCCTGAGCGGTCCGCTTGAGCACGCGGTGGCCATCCGTGGCCTCCGACGGTTCCGGCGGGAGGTTCTTGGGGGCATGCACCCGCGTGTTGACGGACTGTCCGGCGACGTTCTGGCGGTCGGGAAGGCCGGGCTCCACGCGGATCGCGCGTTCGTCGCCGGCCCATTCGGGTCCGAAGATGCCGATGTCGTCCTTGCCGTCCCCGTCCCAGTCGCCGACGACCGGCAGGTCATCTTCCGTGCCCAGGCTGGCCCACAGATCGTCCTCGTCCCACCGGCCGTTGCCGTTGAGGTCCAGGAACCATTGACCGGCGTAATAGAGACCGAGTTCCGAGCGGCCGTCCCCGTCGAAGTCGCCGCTGATCGGGACGGCGCCTGGGAGACCGAACATGATCGCGTCCTCCGCGTCGCCGTAGCGGTCAGCCATTTCCGGGGGCAACGTCCAGGTGCCGCCGTTCATGGTCACCGCCATCCACTGCGTGTGGTTCAAACAGGAGATCGTTCGCCACGAACCCACCACGGTCTGGGCGGCGGAATCCGCGCCGCGCGGCGTTCCACCGTTGATGACGCTCAAGTGCCACGTCAACGTCACCAGACTGCCCGCACCCCAAATCGGGACCGGAGCAGCCGCCTTGGGCATGCCGAACGGCCCCGGAAGCCACGGGACCGCCGAAGGGGACGCCAGGACCACGGTGGGAAACACGGGCGGTGGGCCGGGCGGGAGAATCGGTGGCACCGACGGCGATTGCAGCAACACCTCGCTGAAATTGTTTTCTCGCGACGCTTGCCCCACCATCACCGGGATCATGATGATGGCGTCGTTCTCCGGGTCCTTGGCCAGCCGGGAAACGATGAACTCCAGGCCCTCGCTGTTCACGTTGATCGGTACGCCGTTGGTGGTGCCGGCGGTGTCCAGGCCGTCGAGATATTTCTGAGGATGAACCTGGTACACGGCGTACGTGTTGGCCGGCAGACTGTGGAATTGATAGTACCCGTTGGCATCGGTCACCGCGGTGATCGGGCCGTCCGGGTATGCGCCGGGCAGTGCCTGGTCCGCGGCAATGACCTCGCCCGTCAGGCCGTGCCGCAGTTCGAGGGTGACGCCGGCGATCGGTGTGTCATCGGGCGTGCGGCTCCCGTCGCGGATTGCCGGGAGATTACCGGGCGGTCGTCCCGTGAGCGACAGGATCGGTGCTCCGTCCTGGAAGACATACCCGGAAATCGATGCCGGCGGCAGTTCCGAGAAGTTGTAGTCAACCAGATGTCGTCCGGCACCGATGTCCACGGCGGAGATAACGTCCCGCACGGAGTCGTCGCCACCCTGGGATCCCGCGTGCTGGCCACCGTGAAAGTACGACGTGGGCTGCGTTTCCCGCACCGAGTACACGCCCGCGCGCAGGTCGCCGAAGCGATACGCCCCTCCAGCATCGGTCGTGGCCGTGGCCAGCACCTGGCCGGAAACGCCCAGCAGCTGAACGGTAATCCCCGGCAACAACGCATCACCCGCGTCAAACACGCCATTGCGGTTCGGGTCCGCAAACACGATTCCCGCGATACTGCTGGGCGGCTCCTCGCAGAAATCGTAATCCGTCAGTTGTTGCCCCGATCCCACGGGGATGTGCGAAATCAGGTCCGCGACCGTCGCGTTGCCACCGTGGGAACCGGCCTTCTGGCCGCGATGGAAGTAGCCCGCCGGCTGCGTCTCTCGCACCGCATACGTGCCGGGAATCAGGTCGGCGAAACGGTACGCACCCTCCTGGTTGGTGAAGGTGGTGGCGAGGACGACTCCGGTCGCGCTCAGCAGCTCGATCTTCACGCCGGCCAACGCGATCTCGTTCGGATCGAACGTGCAGTCGCCGTCCAGATCGGCGTGGACGCGGCCCTGGACACTGCCGGCGAGCAGTTCGCCAAAGTTGTACTCGACACCCTCCGACCCCCACAGCAGCCGGATGTCCTCCAGCCGGTCGTTGCCGGTGGCGGACCCGACGACGTGGCCGTCCACGCGCCCCGGGCTGTCCAACCCGTCCAGCCAGCCGGCGGGTTGCGATTGCGTGATGCTCACGCTTCCCGCGGACAAGCCCGCGAATTCGTAGCGGCCGCCGCTGTCGGTGTGCGTGACGGCCAGCTGTGTGCCCTGGGCGTTGGTGAGCACGACTCGCACGCCCTCAATCGGCTCCTCGCCCGACTCCCGCAACCCGTTGTTGTTGCGGTCGTGGTAGACGAACCCGGAGATCTTGGACGGAGGGTGTTCGCAGAAGTCGTACTGGACGCCGCGGTCGCCGGACTGGAGTTCGATTTCGGCAATCGTATTCGGGTCCAGCGCGCGTCCGCGGGTCACGCTTCCGACGGTTCCCGCCCGCGCCGAGCCATCGATCAAACCGGCCGGTGTGAATTCGATCACGGAATAGACACCGGGCAGCAAGTCGGCGAACCGATAGCGCCCCGCCGCGTCGGTGAAGGTGTGTGTGATAGTGACGTTCTGCGCGTTGCGCAGTTCGATCCGGACGTCTGCCAGCGGAGGAATCTCAAACCCGCTGCAACAGCAATTCCCGTACGGGTCCGACAGACGGACGTTACCCTCCAGCGATGCCGGAGCGAGCTCGCCAAAATTGTACTCAATCCCTCGCGTCCCGCCACCGAGGAAGATGTCCTCGATGCGGTCACCGGGATTGACGGCCGTGCCGCGGGGGATGCCGTTCACCGTGCCGGCCGCGTCGAGTCCGTCCAGGTAGCCGGCCGGCTGCTGGGCCTCGATGATGCGGTACGTCCCGGGTGACAAGCCCGCGGCTTCATAGAAGCCGTTGGCGTTGGTGGTCACGATGACCGTCTGTTGCGCCTCCATCGTCGCGACGGGAATGACGTGAACGGGAACGCCGGCAAGGCCCTGCTCGCCGGCTTGGCGCACGCCGTCGTTGTTGCGGTCGACATAGACGTAGCCGCTGATGGAGGCCGGGTCCATGACCTGTTGTGCGTTCAGGAAGGCGCCGGTGGTGCGGTCGCGTTTGCCGCCGTAGTCGTCTTCCGGGAGATCGAGGCCGCTGGCCGCCAGCGCGTCGTCGTAACGGTTCCAGAACAGGGCGGTTCCTTGCGCGTCCTTGTAGTGGGGCGCCGAGAAGTGGGCCTCCAGCCGCGAACCTTGGAACTCCACGCCCGACGTGATGGGGTCCAGCCCGTCGTTGATGACGTTCAGGTCGGTTTCCGCCGGGTCGTAGAACTCCACTTCATCGACGTCGATCGAGAACACGAGCCGGTCGCCGGCTTGAAAGCCGTCGAATTCGAGCACGAGCCGCGACTGGCCGTCCACGACCTGCGCGGTCACGCGCGCCAGCGGGTTCGCGGTGATCAGCTGTTCCACCACGAACGGATGCGCGTGGTCCGCGCCCAGGCCGGTGGGCAGCGTGTCAAACAACGCGTCGCCCACGTCGAGCCCCGGCGCGTTCTGGTCGCCGCTGATGATCAATCGCGTCAATTGCGTGCCCGGCGCGCCGCCGCTGAACGTGACCTCGAAACGGTCCGCGTGCAGATCGGAACCGGAGTCCTCTTCCGTGTAGATCGCGCCCAAGTCCAGCGGGACGGCCGACAGCATTCGCCGCGGTTCCATCGCCTCAAACGCGCAGGCCCGCTGAACGGACGCCTCTCCGCCCGCGCCGCGGTTCACGGTCGACCGCGGGCGACGTGCCCGAAACCTCGACAAGAATCCCACAGTGTGCCTCCCTACCACATGCACAGGGCGTGCCTTCCTGAACTCCGACCGGTGCCTGCGACACGGTCGCGGGCTGCCGGCCGTCCGCCCTGCCGCCTCCCTGCTCGTCGTTCTCGATACCTGTCGCGGGTCCGCTCAGACGGCCCCTCGGATGCAAGTCGGCACGCCGCGGTCGTGCTCACCGCCCGCGGTCCGCCGACCTCAATCCCGTCCCCGGTTCTCCCAGAACCGTCCACAGCCGCACGAACGTGTCGTACCCGCCGGATACCAGGACCCCGTCCCGATAAGCCAAAGTCGCCACGGATCCGGCATGGCCCGTCAACTGGCCGATCTCGCTTCGCGTCGTCAAATTCCAAAGCCGAATCGTGTTGTCGCTGCTGGCCGTTGCCAACAGCTGCGGCCCGCACAGGACCAGCGACATGATCTTCACCGGCCGGCGCGGCAGCTCCGATACCTGGCCGTCCGTCTTCCAGTTCCAGATCCGCACTAGCCCATCTTCGCCGCCGGTAATCAACTGCGCATCGTCCGCGGCGAAGATCACCGTGCGAATACGCCGATGGTGGGCCGCCTCTTCGCGTACCAGAGTGTCCGACGCCAAGTCCCACACGCGCAACACTCCGTCCCGTCCACCGGCCGCCAAGTGCCGGTCATCGCCGGAGACCGCCAGCGACCGGATGTCCCGGCACGCACACGGCAGCTCGCGGTGGGACCCCGTCGCCACATCGTGCACCCAGATCGCTCCGTCGAACCCCGCCGTGGCCACCCACGTGCCGTCGTGACTGAAAACCAACGCGTCCACGGCGGCGAGCTGGGATGCCAGCCGTCGCTGCATGCGCCCGTCCCGGACGTTCCACAGCAGCACTTGTCCGTCGTTGCCGGAGGAGATGAGCGTCTCCCCGTCCGGGCAGAAGCTCATCGCGCGAACCCAATCCCGGTGACCCGCGAGCCGCGTGGCGGGCATGCCGTCGTCCATGTTCCAGAGCCGAATGACGTGGTCGTCGCCGGCCGCCGCAAGCAGCCTGCCGCGCGGCTGTACCGCCACCGTCGTGACGACAGCCGCGTGACGCCGCGCGCCGTCGGCCGGGACCTCAATCGTCCGCCGGATTTGCAGCGGTGCATCCGCCTGGGCCGCACGCGTCGCGGCCAGG
>Ga0194125_10014331_pt1 | contig 10164 bp, 5 predicted proteins | sample TA2KigC250mmetaG_FD_148626 | JGI IMG/M metagenome (GOLD analysis project Ga0194125, IMG submission 148626) | Freshwater microbial communities from Lake Tanganyika, Tanzania - TA2015034 Kigoma Deep Cast 250m | ecosystem: Environmental > Aquatic > Freshwater > Lake | place: Tanzania: Lake... | reverse complement strand
GAAAAACAAAGCCGCCCGGTGAAACTCCTCCGGAAGGGAGAGATGGCGTTCCATGTACTTCAGGTCCTTGGCGAATTTCGGGAGGAGAAGAGCCTCGACGCCCTTCGGATGGACCGCCTCCGCCTCTGCCCGCGTTTTGAAGAGCCGAAGGGTCACGCCGGAGGGCGACGGCTCGAGGGCGGGAAACGCCGCAACGCCCCCTCCCAAGGGGACACACTCGGGGAGCGGCCCGAAGTCCCAGGCCGTGACATTCGTCCTCTCCCACCGCTCTTGGGCGTTTTTCCAGGCGGAAGAGGCCGTGTCGGCGACGGGAACCTCGGGTTTGAATCCCTGGAGCGCCTCGAGGTTCCTCCCGGAGGCAACCTCTTGGCCGTCGGCGGCCACGATGGAAAGGCGGATTTTGAGATGTTTGGGAATTTCGACCTCGGCCCAGGCCGAGGTGGGAATCTCGGCCTGGAAGCGGCGTTTGACGAATTTCGCCAGGGCCTCGTGGAGCGAACCCTCTCCGCGGGGCATCTCTCGGAAAATGATGTCCGCCCTCTCGCCCGCGGGGACGAGCGCTTTCCGGTACCGCTGAGGCAGTCCCTGGACGAGCTCGGCGATTTTCTCGCGGAAATATCCCGGGACCCCCCACTCGAGCGGCTCGACCGGAAGGGCCGCGACCTCGTCGGAGCGGACACCCAGGGTGACCCCGTCCTCCTCGGCCCCGGGCAGGAACTTGTAGGCTGCCCGAAGCTTCAGCCTCCCCGCCTGGAGGACATCGGGATAGAGGGCCAAGTCCCGCTCCGAGGCGATATACCGGACGAGGTCGGCCTCCGTCATCCGAAGAAAACGGTCATCCCCGCGCCGCCGCAGGACGCTTTTCAGGCCGCGGATGTCATAAACGCCGGGAAGGCGGCCCGAATAAAACGAGGCCAGGTCCTTCTCGTCGGCCACGATGTCCCTCCGACGGAGCTTGTCCTCGAGGCCCTCGAACTTGGCCCGCAGGGCGAGGTTGTGCTTCAGGAAGGCGAAGGGCTCTTTGACTTGGCCGGCCAGAAGTCCGTCCCGGATGAAAATGGCCTGAGCGGCGTCAGGGTCGATCGGGCCGAAAGGAACGGGCCTCCCGGCGACGACCTCCAGCCCGAAAAGAGCCACTCGCTCCTTCGCCCGGACTTCGCCCCGGCCTTTGTCCCAAGCCGGGTCATGGTAGGAATACTTGCACAACTCCCCGCCCAGGGCTTCGAGCCAGGCCGGGTCGACCCGGGCCGCCGTCCGGAGGTAAACCCGGGCCGTCTGGACGATTTCCGCGGCCACGACCCAGCCCGGAGGCTTGGCGAAAAGCGACGAACCGGGAAAGAGCATCGCCTCCCGCCCCTTGGCCGCGGCGTAGAGATGCTTTTCCTTGAGGACGGCGATATGGCTCAGAAGGCCGCTGGCGATGGATTTATGGATGGCCGCATATTTCCGGGGCGACATCTCGGCCCGGGCGGCCGGCCCGGCCGGCAGCTTGAGCTCTCTCAAAATATCCAGAATCTGGTCGTGGATATAGGCCCATTCCCTCATCCTCGGGAAGGAGAGAAAATGTTCGTGGCAGAATCGCCTCTTCTGGCCCGTCGACCGCATCTTCTCCCAATCGGCGTGATAGCGCTCCCAAATATTGAGCAGGGTCAGGAAGTCGGACTCCGGGTCGCGGAAAGGGGCGTGGGCGGCGTCGGCCTGCGGGGCTTTCTCCGGGGGCCTCTCCCGCGGGTCGCGGATGCTCAGGGCGGCGGCGATGACGGCGATCTCGCCGGCAACGCCCTCCGCCAGCCCTTCGAGGAGCATCCGGGAAATGCGCGGGTCGAGGGGGATTCTGGCCATCCGGCGGCCGCGCTCGGTCAGCTCATAGTCCGGGCCGCGCTTCCGGACCGCGCCCAGCTCGACCAGGGTGGCGAATCCGTCTTCGACCATCCGGGCCGTCGGTTTGTCGACGAAGGGGAAGGCGGAGGGATGGCCGAGGTTGAGGTCGAGCATCCGGAGGATGACCTCGGCCAGGTTCGAACGGAGGATTTCGGGGGGGGTGAAGCGCGGACGCTCGGCGTAATCCTTCTCGGCGTAAAGACGGACGCACAGCCCTTCCGCCACCCGCCCGCAGCGGCCCTTCCGCTGGTCGGCGCTCGAGCGCGAGACCGGACGGATGGGAAGGCTGTTGATGCCCGCCCCGGGAAGATACTGAGAGATCCGGGCGAGTCCCGTGTCGACGACGTATTTGACCCCCGGGATCGTCAACGACGTCTCGGCGACGTTCGTCGCCACGACGATCTTGGGACCGGGGACGGTGTAGACTCGGCCTTGCTGGGCGCCGGGGAGGCGGGCGAACAGAGGCAGGACGGCCGTCCCCGGATATTTCCGGCCGGTCAGGATTTCGCAGGTCTCCAGGATGTCCTGTTCGGTCGGCATGAAGACGAGGATGCCGCCCGGCGGCCGCTCCTTCTTGAGATAATCGACCGCTTCGGCGGCCATGTCGACATAGTCGAGGTCCTCTTCTTCGTCCGGGTCGGGGAGGCGGTATTCGACCTCGACCGGATACATCCGGCCGCTGACCTCGATGACCGGCGGCCCGCCGAAGGCCTGGGCGAATTTCTCGATGTCGAGCGTAGCCGAGGTGATGACGAGCTTGAGGTCGGCCCGTTGGACGAGGAGGGTGCGGACGATGCCCAGGAGAAAATCGATGTTCAGGCTGCGCTCGTGGGCCTCGTCGATGACGACCGTGTCGTATTCGAGGAGGCGGGGGTCGGACTGAGTCTCGGCCAGAAGCATGCCGTCGGTCAGGACCTTGATGACCGATTCGCCGGAGGATCGGTCCTCGAACCGGATTTTGTAGCCCACCCTCCGGCCGAGCGGCTCGCCCGTCTCCTCGGCGATCCGGTGGGCGATCGTGATCGCCGCGATCCGGCGGGGCTGGGTGACGGCGACCCGGCCCCGGACGCCGCGGCCGGCCTCGAGGCACATCTTGGGGATCTGGGTGCTCTTGCCGCAGCCCGTCTCGCCCGAGACGATGACGACCCGGTGACGGCGGAGGGCGGCGACGATCTCCGCCCGCTGGGCCGCGATCGGAAGCTCGGGCGGATACTGGATCCTCATCGGGGCCATTGATAGCATGCGGCCCCGGCCGAGTCCATTTGTGGGGTTGCTCTCTCCTAGGCGACCGGCCAAAACATCTGGGTCATCCACTTGGCCGGGTCTTTTTCCATCTCGGGGTCGGTCAGATAGGTCTCCCACATCTTGCCGGCCGGCTCGTGGCCGTTGGCCTTCATCCAGGCCACCATCTCGTGGTAGGACGCTTGGAGCTTGTCATAGGGACCGAAGTGCATTCCCGTGACCGTTTTCCCCCCCGGCAGGGCCATGGCCTGGATCCGTCCTTCACCGGCCGCGCCGGGACCCACGGGAAATCCGACCTCCATGACCGTCTCCCGGTCGTTCCAGGAATGGTAGAGGGCGAAAGGCGGGCCGGCGATTTCGACGTTCCGTCCCTTGATGAACATCCAAAGCTCGACGAAAAAACCCCTCATCTTGGCCGGGATGTCCGCGTTGGCGACCGTCTCCCGGATGGCCAAGGCCGGCCGTTCCTTCAGCTCGACGACCTTGAAATCGTGCTCCATGGTCGACCTCCCGTTCAGCTTCGAACCCGTTCATTGTATGTCCTCCACACCGAGGCGTCAACAGCCCGGCGTTGACTTCGGATAAAATCCCGTCCTATAGTGGCGCCATGAACACAGGGCGGATTCGTATCATCGTCCCGGCCGCGGCCATCCTGACCGCCGGCCTCGTCTTCTCCCAGGCGACGAGCCGGCCGCCGGCGGGGAACGCCATCGTCCCCGAAGATTTCCGGCCCGCCGACCGGTGGCAAGCCTCCGAGTCGCCCGACAGCCGGGCGGAGCTTCTCTTTCCGGTCAATGTCGTCCGCATCTGGTCGGACGAGCACTCGGCCGACGCGATCGCTCCGGCCGAATGGGTCCGGACCCAGGTCCTCATCGCCAACCGCCTTTTCCGCCTCTCGGACTCGGACATGGCCGGATTCGGCCCGAACCGGCCGGCCCCTTGCCTTCAATTCCGGATTAACAAGTTCTATGACGTCCATGAGAGCGAGGTCTCGGAGATTCTGGGCCAGCCGTTCGACACCGAGAACGTCTACGGCGCTTCGGCCGCGCCCAACGGCTCGTCCTATATCGGGACGCGCGAGCTGCGGACGCTCAAGGTGACGGATGAGGAAGATTACCTGACGATCTATTGCGTCTGGTCGCTGAAGAACCCGGACGAATTCCGGGCCGAATTCGGGGGCGAGTCGAACGTCGGCTTCTACGACCGGGTCCCGACGGGTCCGCGGCGCGTCCTGACCCGGGTGACCTCGGTCCGGGCCATCCTCGGGGTCGTCGGCGGCCGCCAGGAAGGGGCTTTCATGAGCATGGTCGCCCACGAGCTCGGCCACTATTTCGGCCTGCCCCACGCCTGGGAGAGGGGGCCGAACTCGGAGCGGGGGATCACCGACCTCGGCGATGGCCCGCAAGGCCGGGTCGATTCCGACCCCTTCTTCGCCAACCTCATGGATTATGACGCCGGTCCCCGGATCGCCCAATATGTCGCCAAGTCCCAGCTCGATTTCGCCTACCGGTTCGCCCGCGACCGGGCCTCCCAGTTCGTCCGGGTCATCAAGACGGGGGGAGGGGGCGCGCCTCCGCCGCCGGCCGAGACGCCGACGGCGAACATCGACCGGGTCTGGGTGGACCCGCCGGCGGCCGGAGGGGACGTCGCAGTCCACGTCCGCTTCTCCGTCCGGGGAATGCGCGGCCAGAAGGGAGACGCCGTCGCCTGGTTTTCTTGGAAGTCGGGCGAGATGCTGAAGGATTTCGACGGCCAATACCGGAGCATGGCCGGACAAGTCTCGGTCGCCTCTCCCCTCGCCCCCGGATACGACGACACGCTTTATGAAGACCACGTCCTGAAAATCCCCGGCGGGCAGCTCCACCTCGCCCAGGGAACACACCCGCTCAGCGTCGTCGTGGGCGTCTTCCGCGGCGACGCGATGCTGGCCGTCTCGCCGCCGGCCGGATTTTCCTACACCCTCGAAGGGGCTCCGACGTCGGGCAGTACGGGAGGGGAGCCGGCGGCCTGGTTCACCGACCTCAAGGTCGACCCGGCCGCGTCCGCTCAGGGGCAGACCTGGGTCAAGGTCGGAGCCTGGCTGACGGTCGACAATCTCCTCGGCCAGGAGGTCATCCTCCAAGCCCGGTACTACTTCCCCGACGGAACCCCCCTCCGGGATTTCGACGGCGCCTTCCGCTCGGCGGACGGGCTGGCGATGGCCGAGAATAAGATCACCCCCTTGTACCAGAGGACGAACGTGACCGACTTCCAGGTCTGGATTCCGGTCCCTCAGCTCCACCTCGTCCCCGGGACATTCAACGTCCAGGCGCGGCTGACCCTGGTCCACGCCGGCAAAGCGATCGCCTCGGCCGGGTCGCCGGTCTTCACGGTGGCCGGCGCTCCGGCGGCGGTCTCGAAATCGGCCGTCGTCCAAAGCGTCTGGGTGACTCACAATCATCAAGGCGGGGGCCAATCCGGGCTTCTCGTCCACGTGAACGCGGTCATCAACGGCTGCCAGAACGAGCCCTGCACGGTCGTCGCTTGGTTCCACGACGCGGCGGGGAATCGGCTGAAGGATTTCGACGGCCAGTACACGACTCAGGACGGCCAAGCCAGCGCGTCGATTTCGGTCACGCCGCTCTACCCCAGCGCGAGCTTCACCGAAATCCAAATCTTCCTGCCCTACGCCCAGCTTCATCTGGCGAACGGCCTGCACCATCTCGGGGCGCGGGTCGGCGTCTTTCAGGGAGCGACGATGCTCGGGAAGCGAGAGGAACTCGCCCTTTTTCAGGTGGAATGGCGAGGTCAAGATTTGGCCAGGTCGAGGGCCCAACGGGCCATGTCGGCCTCGGGAGGCCGGTAGGCCTCGAAGCTATCCAGAAGTCGGGAGGGGTCGCCGTCGACGAGAATCATGGCCCGATGCTCGGGCTGGAGAAAATTCTGGGCTTGGGCCTGGTCGAGGAAGGCGAGGACAGGGTCGAAATATCCCCGGACGTTGAGCAGTCCGCAGGGCTTGTGGTGGATGCCGAGTTGGGACCAGGTCAGGACCTCGAAGAACTCCTCCATCGTCCCCAGCCCTCCCGGAAGGGCGATGAATCCATCCGAGATCTCGGCCATCAAGGCCTTGCGGTCGTGCATCGACTCGACGATGCGCAGGTCGCGAAGGGCCGTAAAGGCCAATTCCTTTTCGACCATCCCCCTGGGGATGACGCCCACGACCTCGCCTCCGGCCTCATGGACAACGCGGGCGATTTCGTACATCAGACCGACCCGCCCGCCGCCGTAGACGAGGCCGATGCGCCGGCGGAGGAGCTCGCGCCCCAGGGCTTGGGCCGCTTGGGCATAGGCCGGGTCCGCCCCGGGGCTCGACCCGCAGAACACGCTCAGCCGTTTCATGGACGGCATCATACCAGAGCCGTCTCCTTTTCGGAAATTGACATCATCCGGTTCCCTGGGACATAATCCGCCCGGGGTTTCGGGAAGTGAAGAGTCCTCGGCGGGGGCCTGTCGTCCTCATCCTATCCGGGGGGATCTTCGTGGCCGGGGTCTGCGTTTACGGATACGGCCTGCTTCTGAAGCGGGCCGACCTTCCTCTCGCGGCCCTATCCTCGGCGCCCGGCGGAGAACGGGTCGTCCGGGTCGACGGCCTCGACCTCCAGACTCCCGAAGACCTGGAATACGCCCTGGCCTTCAAGAAAATCGGCCAGCCGACCCGGCTGTCCCTGAGGGCCGAGGACGGCTCGGAACGGGAGATCACGACGGCCGCCGTCCCCTACTATTCGCGGGCGGCCTATCCCCTGGCCTATCTTTTGGTCGGGCTTTTCTCGGCCGGATTGGGGACGGCGACATTCCTCCTCAAGCCGGCCGACCGGAAGGCGCGCCTGTTCTTCTTCCTGAGCCTGGCTTTCGGGACGACGGTCGCCATCCAGGGAGAGAGTTACGGCCTCCAGGGGGGCCGGTGGCTGACGTTTCTTCCCGGAGCTATCTTCATCTTCGGCTACGCTTTCGTCCCCGCTTTTTTTCTCCATCTCTCCCTCGCCTTCTCGCCGTCCGGAAGACTCCTCCGGCCGGGATTCTTGTATCTGCCGGCGGCTTTTTCGGCCGCCCTTCTGTCGGCCTCTTTTCTCGCCGCGTTTGCGACCCCCTCGGTCGAAGCCTTCCGCCTCGGGATACGGTTCTATCCCTGGTTCCGCCTCTACATCGTCGCCTTCGCTCTCGCCGCCGTCCTCATGCTTGTCCGAGCCCTACGCCGGTCGGCCGACGAGAAGTCGCGGGCTCAGGTCAAGTGGCTCTTTTTCGGCCTGGCGACCGGGCTGGCCCCGTTTCTCTTCGCCTACATGATCCCCCGGGCCTTCAACCGGCCGCCGGTCTTCTCGGAGGAGTTGACCGCCTTCGGGTTCATTCTCGTCCCCCTGTCGTTCGCCATGGCCATCGTCCGGCACCGCTTTCTCGATGTCGACATCATCATCAACCGCGGGCTGGTGTATTCGCTCCTGACGGCCTTCACCGTGGGCCTCTATCTCCTCGTCGTCGAGGTCGCCGGACGGGGCCTCATCCGTCTCGTTCCGGTCGGCCGCGGGGCGGTCACGGCCGCCGGCGTGTTTCTGGCCGCAGCGGCGTTTCGCCCCGCCCAAAGGAGAATCCAGGACCTGATCGACCGGGCTTTTTTCCGTCAGAGGTTCGACTATCGCCAAACGGTCTTCGAGTTCAACGAACGGGCATGTCGGTTCGTCCGGAGAGAAGACCTCCTCGACCATTTCTCGGCCGCGGTCCGGCGGGTCCTCCCGGTCGAGTCTCTGGCCCTCGCTTTTCCGGAGGGTTCGGCGGAAGGCGGCCCGGAGTCTGAGTCTCTCGTTTTGGAGGAAGGGGCGGCGGTCCTCTCCCGCCCGAACGTGGTGAGAGAGGACGTCCCGGCCGACCTTTCCCGGCCGAAAAAGCTCGCCGACCTTGGGGCCGAGCTGGCCCTCCCCGTGAGCCTCGCTCCGGAGAGTCCGGCCGCATGGCTGAGCCTGGGGAAGAAGAAATCGGGAGGACGGTTCAGCCGGGAGGACGTCGAGCTCCTCAGGACGATGGCCAACGAACTGGCCGTCAACCTCGAGCGCCTCCGCCTCCTCGAAGAGGTCGCCTATGAACGGGCCTCGAGGGAGAAACTCGCCGAACTCAATCGGCTGAAGACGGAGTTCATTTCCTCGGTCTCGCATGAGCTCCGGACGCCGATGAGCTCGATTCAAGGTCTGGCCGAAATCCTCCACTCGGGGAAAATCAAAAGCCGCGACCAGAGGGAACGGTATCTCCAGCTCATGGTCTCCGAGAGCGGCCGCCTCTCGCGCTTTCTCCATAACATCCTCGACTTGGGCCGGATCGAGTCCGGGACCAAATCCTACCGGTTGGCCAGGACCGACCTCCGAACCCTCGTCCGGGACGTCGCCGAGAGTTTCGGCTTCCGAGCCGAAAACGGACGGCGGCTGGTCGAGGCCGATGGCCCGGAGACGCCCGTCTGGGCCGAGGTCGACGAGGATGCCGTCAAGCAGGCCGTCATCAACCTCGTCGACAACGGCCTGAAGTATTCGACCGGGGAGGAGGCCGTGAGGGTCGGCCTGAGGCCGCTCGAGGGCGGGGCCGAGGTCGCCGTCATCGACCGCGGGGTCGGCATCGCCCCGGAGGACCTGGAAAAACTCTTCACCCCCTTCTTCCGGGGCGAGACGGCCAGCCGATTGGCCCCCAAGGGGGCGGGATTGGGGCTGAGAATCGTCAAGCACATCATGGACGCCCACGGCGGAAGCGTCCGCGTCGAAAGCCTCCCCGGAAAGGGGAGCACGTTTCGGCTCATCTTTGGGGAGAAAAGGCCATGAAGAAAAGGCTCTACCTTGTCGAGGACGACCCGGCTTTGAGAGAAACGACGTCCGCCGCCCTGGAGATGGAGGGCTTTCAGGTCAAGTCCGCGGCCGACGGCGAAGCGGCCCTCGAGGCGGCCCTTCGGGAAAAGCCCGACCTCCTCATCCTCGACATCATGCTCCCGGGCCTTTCGGGATTCGAGGTCTGCCGCCTCCTCCGGGAGAAGGGGTGCGCTTCGCCCGTCATTTTTCTCTCCGGCCAGAAGGTCGACGAAATCGACAAAGTCGTCGGGTTGGAGCTCGGGGCGGACGACTATCTGCTCAAGCCGTTCGGCATGCGGGAGCTCATCGCCCGGGTCAAGGCCGTCCTCCGCCGGGCTCGGCCCGAAAAGCCGGCCGGGGAGGAGCTCGTCATCGACGACATCCGGGTCAACTTCAAGACCAAGACCGCGTTCAAAGGAAAAAAGGAGCTGGCCTTGACAGCCAAGGAATTCGGCCTCCTCGAGCTCCTCGCCGCCCACGAAGGCGAGGTCGTCGGCCGGGAGACGATCCTCAACGAGGTCTGGGGATATGAAAAATTCCCCACGACCCGGACCGTGGACACCTTCGTCCATCATCTCCGCCGGAAAATCGAGCCGGACCCGGCCCGGCCGGTCCATCTCTTGACCGTCCCCTGGCTGGGCTACAAATTCCATAAATAGCCGTCCCTCGCGGCCGCTCCCATAGCCGCCCCCCCCGGCGAATCTCCGCCGACGGCCCGTCGGCAACAAATTTTTAACACATCGTTAACGCCGGACTGACAACTCTTCTCCTCCCGGACGCTATCGTGACATCGACCATGAGAAAGACAAACCGGGAGGGGACAATGAACAAAGTCATGGCCGGCGTTCTGGCGGCGGCCGCCCTCTGGGCCGGATGGCCGGCCCAAGGCCGGGCTGAGGTTCTGGGCTTCCGGGAATTCGGGCTGTCGGGCCGGCCCTGGACAGAGGTTTCAAAGCCCGGGGCGGACGGACGGAACGGACGGTGGGGCTTCAAGGTCGATTTGACCCGGAATCCATGGTCGACGGCCATAGAAGTCGCGGCGCTGAATGTCGCGGTTTGGTCGGTGAGCCGCTATCTGCTTTGCGACCCCTGGTCCAACATCAGCGCGGCCTCGATGAGGCAGAATCTCCGGACGGGCATCGTCTGGGACCGGGATTCGCTCTTGATGAACGGGCTCGGCCAT
>Ga0194125_10014322_pt1 | contig 10167 bp, 11 predicted proteins | sample TA2KigC250mmetaG_FD_148626 | JGI IMG/M metagenome (GOLD analysis project Ga0194125, IMG submission 148626) | Freshwater microbial communities from Lake Tanganyika, Tanzania - TA2015034 Kigoma Deep Cast 250m | ecosystem: Environmental > Aquatic > Freshwater > Lake | place: Tanzania: Lake... | reverse complement strand
CCGGGCGGAACCGCTCCGCCAGCTCCCGGGCGATCTCGACCTTCAGCTCGCTCGGCATCGCGCCCCCCTCACGACAGGACCAGCCGGATCCCGGGGCTCATCGTCGTCGAGAGGGAAGCCTTCACGAGGTAGGTCCCCTTGATCCCCGTCGGCTTCACCGCTTCGAGATGCTCGAGGAACGCCCGGACGTTGGCCTCGATCTTCTCCGCCGGGAAGGACTTCTTCCCGACGGGCGCATGGACGTTCCCACCGGCGTCGTTGCGGAACTCGATCTTCCCCGCCCGGAACTCCGCCACGGCCGTCGCCACGTTATCGGTCACGGTCCCGGCCTTCGGCGACGGCATCTTCCCCTGGGGACCGAGGATCCGGCCGAGCTTCCCGACGAAGCGCATCATGCCGGGGTGGGCGACGGCGACGTCGAAGTCCGTCCACCCCTCCTCGATCCTCTTCGCCAGATCCTCGGCGCCGACCTCCACCGCCCCCGCGTTCCGGGCGGCCTGCGCGATCTCCCCCTCGGCGAACGCGATGACGCGCAGCTCCTTCCCGATCCCGTGGGGGAGGGAGATCGCCCCGCGGACGACCTGCGTGGATTGCCGGGGATCGATCCCCAGCTTCACGGCGATCTCCACGGTCTCATCGAACTTCGTCCCCGGGAATCCCTGGAGGGTCTTCACGGCGTCCGCGAGCGGGAGCGGCGTCTGGCCCGGCGCCCGCCCCGCCGCCTCCCTGTATCGTTTGCTTCGCTTCCCCATGGCTCGCTCCGATCACCCTTCGACGGAGATGCCCATGCTCCGGGCCGTCCCCCGGACGATCGCGACCGCGGCCTCCAGGCTCCCGGCGTTGAGATCCGGCATCTTCTCCTTGGCGATCTCCTCGACCTGCCCCCGCGTGATCTTCGCGACGGACTCTCGATTGGGGGTCGATGACCCCTTCACGATGCCCGCCGCCTTCTTCAGGAGGACGGCGACGGGGGGCTTCTTCGTGACGAAGGTGAAGGTCCGGTCGCTGAAGATGGTGATCTCGACGGGGGTGATCGTGCCCTGGGCCGACGACGTCAGCGCGTTGAACTTCTGGACGAACTCCCCGATGTTGATCCCATGTGGGCCCAGCGCGGATCCGACCGGCGGCGCCGGCGTGGCCTGCCCCCCGGGGATCTGCAACTTGACGACCGCCTTGATCTCCTTGCCCATCCGATGTCCTCCGCCGGTCAGATGCGCTCCACCTGCCAGTACTCGAGCTCCACGGGCGTCGGACGGCCGAAGATCGTGACGATGACCTTCACCTGCCCCCGCGACGGGAACACCTCATCGACGACCCCATCGAAATTCTCGAAGGGGCCCTCCTTGATCTTCACGCTCTCGCCCTTCCGGAGATCGATCCGCACCTCCGGGGCCTCCTCCTTCTGCTGCTGGCTCGCGAGGAGTTTCTCGACCTCCGCCGGAGCCATCGGCACCGGCCGCTGGTACCCCCCGACGAAGTCCCCGATCCCGGCCGTGTCGCGGATCAGGAACCAGACGTCGTCGGTCAAGTCCATCTCGACCATGATGTAGCCGGGGTAGAGCTTCCTCTCCCGCACGCGACGCCGCCCGGCCTTGATCTCCGTGATCCTCTCCTTGGGGACGAGGATCGTCGAGACGAGCCCGTCGAGGCCGGCGAGGGCCACTTTCTTGGCGAGCGCCTCCTTGACGGATTCCTCCCGCCCCGACTGCACCCGCAACACGTACCACTCTTTCGCCATGGCCTCTCAGCCGTAGATGAACTCACGGATTTTGTTCAAGACGATCACATCGATCACGGCGATGTAGATCCCCAAGATGACGACCGCCGCGACGACGACCGTGGACATATTGACGAGATCCTTGCGCGTCGGCCACGTGACCCGCGTCTTGAGCTCGTTCTCCGTATCGATGAGGAAGTCCACGAGCGGCGGGTGGTTGTAGGCCCAGATCCCCGCGACCAGCATCGGCACGAGCACAAGCACGACCGCGAGGATCCGGCCATCGACCTTGAGGTTGACGAACGGGATGGTCGCGGACACCAGATCGATCAGCCACGTCTTACCGATCAGCCACGCATAGAGGCTGAAGGCGGCGTAGAGGGCGGCGACGAAGACGGCCACCGCCAGGGCGCCGCGCGCCCAGACCCCCTGCCCCTCCTTGTAGCGCCTCAACAGCGACACCTTCCCGTCCTCCCCCTCGGCTCCTCGCCCCCGAAGCTACTTCTTGCGCTCCGCGTGCACCGTGTGGGCGCGGCAGCGCTTGCAGAACTTCTTCAGGGACAGCTTCGGCGTCCCACCTTTCACCCTCTTGCTCGTGCGGTAGTTCCGTCCCTTGCACACCGAGCACTCGAGGCTCACGTACTCGCGGACCGCCGCCTTCTTCCCCATCCGATCCCGTCCCTCACTCGATGATCTCGATGACGCGTCCCGCGCCGACCGTGCGCCCGCCCTCGCGGATGGCGAACCGGAGCTGCTTCTCCAGGGCGACCGGCGTGATCAGCTCCACCTCCATCTTCACGTTGTCGCCGGGCATGCACATCTCCGCGCCGAGGAGCTTGACGGAGCCGGTGACGTCCGTCGTGCCGAAGAAGAACTGGGGCCGGTAGCCGGCGAAGAACGGCGTGTGGCGGCCGCCCTCCTCCTTCGACAGGACGTACACCTGACCGTGGAACCTCGTGTGGGGGGTGATGCTCCCCGGCGCCGCCAGCACCATGCCCCGCTCGAGCTCGTCCTTCTCGATCCCCCGCAGGAGGCAGCCGACGTTGTCCCCCGCGATCCCCTCGTCGAGGGTCTTGTTGAACATCTCCACGCCCGTGCAGACCGTCTTGCGGACCTCTTTCTTCAGCCCGACGATCTCGACCTCTTCCCCGGCGCGGATCTTCCCGCGCTCGATGCGGCCCGTGCCCACCGTCCCGCGCCCCTTGATCGAGAACACGTCCTCGACGGACATCAGGAAGGGCCTGTCGATCTGCCGGACCGGCTCCGGGATGTAGTTGTCGACCGCATCCATCAGTTCCTTGATGCACTGGGTGTGCTCCGGGTTGTCCGGCTCGTTCATCGCCTTGACGGCGCTCCCCTTGACGATGGGGATCTCATCCCCCGGGTACTCGTACTTGCTCAGGAGCTCCCGGATCTCCAGCTCCACCAGCTCCAGCAGCTCGGGGTCATCGACCAGGTCGACCTTGTTCAGGAAGACGACCATCGCCGGGACGCCGACCTGCCGCGCGAGCAGGATGTGCTCGCGGGTCTGCGGCATCGGACCGTCGGCGGCGCTGACGACGAGGATCGCGCCATCCATCTGCGCGGCGCCCGTCACCATGTTCTTGATGTAGTCGGCATGGCCCGGGCAGTCGACGTGCGCGTAGTGGCGCTTGTCGGTCTCGTACTCGACGTGGGCCGTGGCGATCGTGATGCCCCGCTCCCGCTCCTCCGGGGCGTTGTCGATGGAGTCGAAGGTCCGGACCTTGGCCATCCCCTTCTTGGCCAGGGCCAGGGTGATGGCCGACGTGAGGGTCGTCTTCCCGTGGTCGATGTGCCCGATCGTCCCCACGTTGACGTGCGGTTTCTTCCGCTCGAACTTCTCCTTCGCCATGTCCGACTTCTCCTTCTCCAGCGCCGGGGGCCGAGCCCGGCCTCGCCGCAGGATCGCCCGCCGCTCTCCCCGGCCTCTCAGTCCCCCGGCGTCGCCGCCGGGGTCCACGCTCCGTTCGACGTGGAGCTGCAGACGGGATTTGAACCCGTGACCTCTTCCTTACCAAGGAAGTGCTCAACCCCTGAGCTACTGCAGCCTTCCTTCCGATCTCCTCCGAGCCTGGGGCCGCCTCGGCCCCCGTCATGCACCCGGTCGCCCGACGGCCGGATGTCCGCCGGCCGAACGGACACCGATCCCCCGGCCTTCCCGAGGTGAGCTGGAGCGGGTGAAGGGAATCGAACCCTCGTCACCAGCTTGGAAGGCTGGGGCTTTACCACTAAGCTACACCCGCCCACGATCACCGGTCCGCCCCGCAACCCCCCACCGACCCGAGGGACAACCCCGGAGAGTCGAATGGTGGGGAGGAGAGGATTTGAACCTCTGTAGCGTTACGCAACGGGTTTACAGCCCGTCCCCTTTGGCCACTCGGGCACCTCCCCCTCGCGATCGTCCCGGTCGCGGGCGGCCGGCGTCGCCGACTTGGAGCTAGCGGTGGGATTCGAACCCACAACCCCCCGCTTACAAGGCGGGGACTCTACCGTTGAGCTACACTAGCAGAAAGGCGCACATTATACAGACCGGGAGATGGCGTGCAAGCAAAAACTCGTTGCCTGTAACTCCTTTGGAGAGGCCGATCAAGGGACATCGCCCCTCGCTTCGGCCTCCAGCCGATCGCGCCCATATAGACGTGCCCGTGCCCGTGCCCGTGCCCGAAGGGCGCCCCACCGAGCCCGTACCCGTACCCGAAGGGCACCCCCTCCGCGCGCCCCTCACCCTCTCCTGACCCAGCGGGTCCCTTCCGCCGAGTCCCGAAGTTCGATTCCGGCCTGCGACAGATCTTCGCGGATGCGGTCCGCCCGCTTCCAGTCGCGGGCCGCCCGCGCCGCATCCCGTTCCCGGATCTTCTCCAGGACCCACGCCTCGTCGACGGCCGGGGGTACTCCATCCGCATCGTCGAGGACCCCCAGCATCCGGTCCCAGGAGAGGATCGCTTCGAGCACCTCCGCCGCCTCCGCCTTCCCCGCGCCCCATTCGTTGACGTCCCGCACGAGGCCGAAGATCGCCGCGAGCCCGACGGACACGTTCAGGTCATCGTCGAGCGCGGTCTCGAACTCGCGCTGAGCCTGGGTCAGCCGCTCCCGCACGCGCCCCGTGTCCGCCCCCCGAACTACGCGGGCCCCTTCCATCCCGCGTACGGACTCCAGGAGCATCCTCCTGAACTCGCGCAGGCGCCGGAGCGATGCCCGGGCCGCATCCAGGCTGGCGAGGGTGAAGTTCATCGGCTTCCGGTAATGGACCTCCAGGAGAGCGTACCGGATCTCCCGGCCCGTGTACCCCTTCTCGCGCAACTCGCCGATCGTGAGGACGTTCCCCAGGGACTTCGACATCTTCCGGCCGTCGACGAGGAGGTGGCGCGTGTGCAGCCAGTACCGGACGAACGGCTTCCCCGTCGCCCCCTCGGACTGCGCGATCTCGCACTCGTGGTGGGGGAAGATATTGTCCTCGCCTCCCGTGTGGATGTCGAAAGTGGCCCCGAGGTATTTCTGCCCCATGGCGGAGCACTCGATGTGCCAGCCGGGGAACCCGCGCCCCCACGGGCTCTCCCACTGCATCAGGTGCTTCGGATCCCGCTTCCAGAGGGCGAAGTCGGCGGGGTGCCGCTTCCCCTCCGCCACCTCCACACGCGCGCCCGCGACGAGATCCTCCACCGTGTTCCCCGAGAGCCTGCCATACGCCGGGAAGCTCGATACATCGTAGTACACCTCGCCGGCCACCTCGTAGGCGTGTCCCCTCGCCAGCAGGGCCTCGATCATCGCGATCATCTCGGGCACGTGCTCCGTGGCACGCGGGTGCCGATGGGCGGAGAGGATATGGAGCGCATCCCGATCCTTGAAGAACTCCCCCTCGAAGTACCGGGCGATGTCCTCCGGTCGCTTGCCTGCGGCGGCCGCCGCCTTCTGGATCTTGTCCTCCCCTCCTCCATCGGCGAGGTCGTCCTCCGTCATGTGACCCACATCGGTGATGTTCATCACCTGGGTCACCCGGTACCCCTTCCACTCCAGGTACCGCCGGAGAAGATCGGCGAAGATGAAGGACCGGAAATTGCCGATCGTGGCGAGCCCGTACACGGTGGGACCGCAGTTGTACATCCCGACTTCGCCGGGACGGAGCGGCTCGAAGACCTCCTCCCGCCGGGACATCGTGTTGTAGAGCGAGAGCGCCATCAGACCTCTTCTCCCGGTTCGCCGACCATCGCCACCGCCTGCGCGGCCACCGCCCTCCCCTCACCGACAGGACCCAGGCCTTCCGCCGTCTTCGCCTTCACGTTCACCGCCGCCCCGCCGAGCGCCTCCGCCATCCGCTCGGCCATCTCCCGCTTCCGGTCCCCCAGGCGCGGCCGTTCGAGGAAGACGGTCGAATCGACGGACAGGATCCGCCCGCCCCGCGCCCGGACGATCTCGGCCGTCCTCCGCAGGATCTCCGCCCCCGAGACATCCTTCCACCGGGGATCGGTGTCCGGGAAGTGGTCCCCGATGTCGCCGGCGCTGGCGGCTCCGAGGATCGCATCGGCCACGGCATGCGCCAGCGCATCCCCGTCGGAGTGCCCGAGCGAGCCCTTCTCCGACGGCACCTCGACGCAGCCGAGCCACAGGGCGCGGCCCGACACCAGCTCATGCAGGTCGAATCCCATGCCGATCCGCACCGCCACGCCGCCCTCCCATCGCGCGCCGAAACGCCGAGCGCCTGAGGAGCCGGCCCGCCCAGCCCCTCAGGCGCTCGCTCGCCCGACCCGGTTCGTCCGGTTGTTCCTAGAAGTCGAGCTGCACCCTGAACATCGTCAGGTTGATCGGATGGAGCGTCCCCAAGGCTTTCGCATCCCAGAGCCACCCCGTCCCGACCATCACGCGGAGGTAGTCGGTGTAGGTCCAGATCAACCTCAGGTCGACCTCGTCGCCGATCTTGTTGTGCCGGCCGCTCGACACGTCGACGAGGCCGTTGTTCCTCTGGAGCTCGAAGTACGCGTACATCCCCTCGACCCGGACCTTCTTGTGAGGCCAGAATCCGACGACGGCCCGCGCCGCCCGGTAGTTGGCGTCGATATCCAGGCCGAAGTAAGCGTTCTCGACGATCAGGCTCTGGTTGTTGTTCTCGAGGGACACGAAGTTCTTGTTGTATGAGTCCGTCGCATCGGCGTCGCCGCTGACCTCCGTGTACGACCCCTCGACGTAGGGCTTCACGTCCTCCATCCCGGGGAAGTCGAACGTGTAGCGCATCCCGGCATAGCCGGCCCAGGCGGACTGCTTGATCCTCCGGCCGAGCAGACGGCTATAGAGGGCGGGATCCGCACCGCCCGGGGTGCCCGCGCGGTCCGTGTAGGGGAGAAGAGAGCTGTTGAGCGTGAAGTTCTTCTCGTAGATCCCCCACTGCCCGTAGATCTCGCCGAAGACCTCGAGGTGCCGCTCGAATCCGAAGAACTGGACGCCGGTCCCGAGCGTGTAGAGGTACGAGGCGCCGTCATTCTGGAGGACGATGAAGGTGGGCGTCGCCTTCCCCCATTGCGCGTTCTCGTCGAACAGGATGTCGAGCGTCGCGCCGAACGCCGTGTCGTCCTGGTTGAGCTCGTAGGTCTCATCGAGTGTGAAGTAGAAGAGGTCGCCCGACCCGACCCCCTCCCACTCGTAGCGGCCCAGGATGCCCGCCGCCTCCTGACTCTCCGGGTTGTTGCCGCCGGGCGCCATCGGTGCGCCCGTCAAGGAATCGAAGGCCGATTCGGCATAGTTCGTGGAGATGAAGAACGGGTTGCCGTCGCCCCGCAGGTCCCGCTCGTAGTTCTGGACGCCCGCCCGGAACATCAGGTTCTCATCCCACACCTCGTTGATCTGGGCGTAGAGCTGGGTCACATCCACGAATCGCCGGACCCGATTCGAATGGAGCCTGAGGCTCTTGTTCGTCCCGCCCTCGTCCCCGAAGATGTAGAAGGGGGTCTTGAGCTCGACGAGTCCCCGGACCTGCTTGCTCAGGGACACCTCCAAATCCACGGTCACGCGAGGGTCGAAGACGATATCGCCCCCGTCGCCGACCTTGGGGTCGCTGATCCGCTGTCCGAGCGGCATCTGGAGGATCTCGGCGACCTGGGTGTTCACGGGATCGTGGGTGCGCGCGCCGAGGAGAGGCTCCATCATCTCGTCGTTCCACGACGCGAGCGTGAGGTCGATCGTCCCGCCGACCTCGATGGTGACCGCCTTACGCGGAACGACCTCCCCGCCCCATGTGGGCGCGGCGGCCACTGCCAGCAAGAGAAGCATCGGACCCGCGCGCAGGGCCATGCCCCTCCACGTCCCCTCTGCCATGACATTCCCTCCACTTCTTGTGCCCCGGCCCCGACCCATGGGGCCTGCATTCTAAGTCCTCGCCCCTCAAATACTTAGAAGCACGGCAACGGGAATCAGTATACCCCCCTCCCCCCCCATGTCAAGGGGCTTCCGGCCCCTCATCCCCGGCGGCCACCCCGGCTCGCCGGGCGAGGACCGCCTCCGCCGCCAGCAGATCCTCCGGGACGGTCACCTTCGGATTCTGGAATCGAGCCGGAACCACGGCGACCGGGAAGCCGGCCCATTCCAAGAGCCCTGCGTCGTCGGTCACTTCCCTGTCGCTCGGCCACGACGCGAATCCGCGCTCCAGGAGATCCCGCCGCGCGATCTGCGGGGTCTCGGCGCGCCAGATCCGCTCGCGCGGGAGCGTCCGCTCGATCGTGCCGTCCTCCCGCACCTGCTTGAGAGTGTCCGTGCTTGGGCGGGCGAGGATCGCCGCGCCGACCGTGCGAGCCCGCCGCAGGGTCTCCTCGATATCCTGCTCGTGGATGCCGGGGCGCGCCGCATCGTGGATCGCGACCCATCGTGCATCCGGCCCGAGCGCCCGGAGCCCGTTCGCCACCGAGTCCTGCCGCCTCGCCCCACCCCCGCACAGCTTGAGCCGCCCGGGAGCGATCCCGGAGAGCGCCTCGCGAAGCTCATCCGCGCCGCGCGGATCCGCGACCAGTACCACCTCGACGACCGCCGGGAGGGAGAGGAAGCGATCGAGAGAATGCCGGAAGAGCGGTTTGCCGAGGAGGGGCACGAAGACCTTCTCCCCTCGGCCGCCCGATTCCGCGAACCGCCTGCCCGCACCGGCCGCGACGAGGATGACCCCGACGTCAGGTCGATCCACGCGCCTCTCTCCCGCCTTCTTCCTCCTCGCCGTCCGGCGGTTCGGAGTCGGGCGCCGGCGTGCGATCGGTCTCCGCCGGCTCCCGTCGATCCGGCCGCTCCCCCGGTCCGCCGAAGGTGCCGCGCCGGAATCGGGGACGCGGCGGCCCGGGCTTGATCCGGGCGAACACCATCCGTCCCGCGCTCGTCTGGATCGTGCTCGTGATCTCGGCGAAGACGTCGCGTCCGATCCGCGTGCGTCCCCCTTCGACGACGACCATCGTCCCGTCCGGGAGGTACCCGACGCCCTGCGCCTCCCCCTCGCCGGGGCGGATCAGCCGGACGCTGATCGTCTCGCCCGCGACGACCTCGGGCTTCAGCGCGTCCGCCAGCTCGTGGATGCTGACGACCTGGACCCCCTGGAGGCGCGCGCGCTTCGCCAGTCCCAGGTCGTTCGTGACGAGCCGGCCCGTGAGCCGGGTGGCGAGGGCGAGGATCTGGGCGTCCACCGGCTCCCGGAGGTCCTTCTCTCCGGGAGCGATCTCGACGCGCCCCTCGTCGACCAGGACGTGGAGGATGTCCAGGCCCCGCCGCCCTCGCGCCCGCTTCACACGATCATCCGAACCGGAAATCGCCTGGAGCTCCGCAACGACCGGCGAGGGCACGAGGATCCGCGTCGAGAAGATCCCCGTGCGGATCACGCCCTGGATCCTGCCGTCGATGATGGCGCTGGTGTCGAGGATCGCCGGAGGGAGCCCCTTCACCTCGCGCTGGAACTCGACGTACGGGAGGACGAACTTGAAGTCTCCGCCGGTCTGGAGGAGCACCATCACCCCCAGGTAGCAGAAGATCGCCGCGAAGGTGACGAGCGAGAAGGCGAGCCACGGGAAGGACTCCTTGTCCTCGAGCCCGACGGACCGGAGGATGACGCCGACGAGGATCGTGAACAGGATCGCGACGACCATCCCGCCGAGGAGCCCGAAGATGATCGCAGAGATCGTGACGATCGGGCTCTTCGAGATCACGAGGATCTCGGCGAGGATGAGGGCGGCGCCGAGCCCGCAGGCGCCGATGATGAAGGCGAAGAGGTACTGGGGCTTGTTCTCCAGGAGCGTCGGTCCGGCGTAGAGCCCGATCCCGACGCAGACCAGGAAGAAGATCGCACGGATCACGTGCAGCATCACCCGATGGGTGACGTGCCGTTCGGGTTCCACGCCCGCTCCCGTACCGCCCACGCGCCTCCCTCCTGCGCCCCTCCCGTCCGTTCCACTCCCTCAGGTCAGTCCGTACGT
>Ga0194125_10014321_pt1 | contig 10167 bp, 7 predicted proteins | sample TA2KigC250mmetaG_FD_148626 | JGI IMG/M metagenome (GOLD analysis project Ga0194125, IMG submission 148626) | Freshwater microbial communities from Lake Tanganyika, Tanzania - TA2015034 Kigoma Deep Cast 250m | ecosystem: Environmental > Aquatic > Freshwater > Lake | place: Tanzania: Lake... | reverse complement strand
TGCCCGTGGCGCGGGCGGCGTGTTTCACCTTCGCTGCCTGGGCGACGAGGGCTTCAGCCCGCTCGGCCTCGTGAAGACGTGTCAGCGCTTCGCGCACGGCAGGGGTGTCGGGCGCGGCGTCGGCCAGATGCAGCACGCCCAAGTCGCGGAGCCGGGCAACCGCATCCGAGCGATCGGCGGTGCGAGTGAGCACGGTCAGATGTTTCATGGGGACGATCACGCGGCGTCCTCCTCATGCGATTGCGCGGTGTTGGGATTGGTCGAACGGCGCTTGGCGATCTTGCCGCGGGAGACGGAGGCGGTCTGCTCATCGCCAAGGAATATCCGGATCACGCGGATGTTGTCCTGGCACTCGGGGATTTTGACCTTTTCAAAGAGGTTGACACGCTGCGAGGTGGTGAGCAGTTCGGTGGCGATCCGTTGGCGCTGGCATTCGAGGACGGTCGCCTCGGCGCGGAGGGCCAGAATCTGCTCGACGGCGTCTTGGGCGTCGTCAAGCCAGGGCGGGGAGTCGAAAAGGTCGAGCGGCTTACGGGTGATAATCACCCCTGAATAGATCGGAATCGGGACGCCGGCGATGTTGCCCGGTGCGGTCGTGACGCTTTGTAAGACGGCGAGTTCGCCCAGATCGGGGGTTGCTGAGGAGTCCGCAAAAAGGCGCGACCACGCATCGACGGCGGCGCGGGCCTGCGTTTCGCGATCACTCACCGAGTCGCGCCGAAGGGTGATCGCGGCAATCTCCATCTGAAGCTGCTGCTTCTTGAGCTGCAGCATGGGCAAAAACCGCTGAAAGCGCCTGAGCGCGTCCTTTTGCGCCTTCAACTCGGTCTTGGTATGTTTGATCGTTGCCATGTCACTTCGGCCAGAACTGAGCGGTCATTTTCGAAGGAATGCCGACTTCATCCGCGTCAAAGCAATTGGCGAGGATGGTCCAACCACGGTCGAGGGCTTGTTCGAGGGGCGTGTCGTTGTTCAGATCCATCATCTCCGCTTCGAAGCGCGCGCCGTACTTCAGGAGCTTGCCATCCCAGTCGGTCATGCGGAAGCCCATCGCCTGTTTTTCGAGGGTTTCGCGGTAGGAGGCGTAGAGTTTGATCATCGTTTCCATGATGGTGCGGTGATCGGCGCGGGTATTCTTGTTGACCAGTTGTTTCAGGCGCGAGAGCGAGCCGAAAGGCTCGATGCGGCCCTGGCGCAGATAAAACTGCCCCTCGGTGATGTACCCGGTGTTGTCGGGGACGGGATGGGTGACGTCATCGCCGGGCATGGTGGTGGCGGCGAGAATGGTGATGGATCCGGCGCCCTCGAAGTCGACGGCCTTCTCGTAGCGGGCGGCGAGCTGTGAGTAGAGGTCGCCTGGATAGCCGCGATTGGCGGGGATCTGCTCCATGGTGATGGCGATTTCCTTCAAGGCGTCGGCAAAGGCGGTCATATCGGTCAGGAGGACGAGGACCTTCTTTCCCTGCAGTGCGAACTGCTCGGCCACGGCGAGGGAGACATCGGGAACCAGCAGGCATTCGACGACGGGGTCGGCTGCGGTATGCACAAACATGACGGTGCGCGAAAGGGCTCCCGACTCGTCGAGCGTGTCCCGGAAGAACAGGTAGTCGTCATATTTCAAGCCCATTCCGCCGAGGATGATCACGTCGACCTCGGCCTGAAGGGCGATACGGGCGAGCAGGGGATTGTAAGGCTCGCCCGCTCGGGCGAAGATCGGCAACTTCTGCGATTCGACCAGGGTGTTGAAAACATCGATCATGGGGATGCCGGTACGGACCATGTTGCGCGGAATGATCCGCTTGGCGGGGTTGACCGATGGCGTGCCGATGTCGATGAGGTTATCCGTCAGTTCAGGCCCCTTGTCGCGGGGCTTGGCCGAACCGGTGAAGGCGCGGCCGAGGAGCGCGTCGGAAAAAGGGACGCGCATCGTGGTGGAGAGGAAGCGGACCTGCGCGTCGGTCGCGACGCCGCGGGCGCCGGAGAAGACCTGAAGCGAGACGGTGTCGCCGTCGAGCTTGATCACCTGGGCGAGGGAGGTGCCTGTCCGGGAGGTCACCTCGGCGAGTTCGCGATACCTGACGCCCGAGGCGCGCAAGGTGATCACCGATCCCGAAATCTGGTCAATCTGGTGGTAAACCGTGTTCATTGGCGGGGGGCCTCCGTGGCGAGTGATTCGATAGCGTCGCGTGCCGTCACGAAGTCCGGAGACTCCATGTGGGTGGTATGCCAATCGATAAAGGATTGGGTCAGGCGGTTGAAGCAGTGGCGGGCCTCGTTTTTGTCGTCAAACGCGAACGGAACACCGACCACGCGTTCGAGCATATGGAAAATGGCCTGCTGACGCTCCTTCGGCGTGGCCGCGTCGACATCATAAAAAGCATCCTGTTGGAGATAGACCCGGTCGATCAGTTCGCCCTTCAGGTAGGCCACGAAGTCATCCATGGCAGTCCCTTCTTCCCCGACGACCTTCATCATTTGCGAGACGTCGCTGCCCTGGCGAAGAATGGCCCGCAAGCTCTCAACACGAGAGGCCTCGATGATGGACGGGTACTTGCTCCAGGATTCGAGCGGATCGATGGCGGGGAATCGGCGGGCGTCGGAGCGCGCGCGAGAGAGGCCGTGGAAGGCGCCAACGACTTTCAGAGTGGACTGCGTGACCGGCTCGTCAAAATTGCCGCCCGCGGGTGAGACGGTACCGCCAATGGTGACGGAACCGATGGATCCGTCCTTGAGGCGCACCCGTCCGGCCCGCTCGTAGAAGCCGGCGATCACCGATTCGAGATAGGCGGGGAAAGCCTCTTCCCCGGGAATCTCCTCAAGACGGCCGGACATTTCGCGCAACGCCTGCGCCCAGCGGGAGGTGGAGTCGGCGAGCAGCAAGACGTTCAACCCCATCATCCGGTAATAGGAGGCCAGCGTAACCGCCGTATAGACCGAGGCTTCGCGAGCGGCGACCGGCATCGAGGAGGTGTTGCAGATGATGATCGTGCGATCCATCAGCGACTGGCCGGTTCGCGGGTCATGCAGTTCGGGGAATTCACGCAGGGTCTCCACCACCTCGCCCGCGCGCTCGCCGCAGGCGGCGAGGACCACGATATCGACATCGGCAAAACGACTGGTGAGCTGCTGCAACACCGTCTTGCCGGCGCCGAAGGGGCCGGGGATGCAGTAAGTGCCGCCCACGGCGACGGGGAAAAAGGTGTCGACGCTGCGGATGCGGGTGACCAGCGTGGTCGAGGGGCGGAGGCGCTCGGCAAAACAGGTGATGGGGATCTTGACGGGCCAGCGCTGCACCATCGAAACGGGGGTTTCGCGCCCATTGGCATCGGCGAGCACGGCGATGGTGTCTTCGATCCGGTAGAACCCTTCGGGCACAACCGAGCGGACCGTCCACGAGCCCTGGAACGCAAAGGGCACCATGATGCGGTGAGCAAAGATGCCCTCGGGAACGGTGCCGAGGGTCTCGGCCGCGCTCACGCGATCGCCTGGTTTGACCCGTGGGGTGAACATCCACTCGGCGTTCCGGTCGAGGGCCTGCAGCGTCACGCCGCGCTGGAGGAAAAATCCGCACTGCGCGGCAAGCTGAGGCAGGGGGTTCTGCAGGCCGTCGTAAATCTGCTTCAGGAGGCCCGGGCCGAGTTCGACAGCGAGGAGGTTCCCGGTGAAGGTGACCGGATTGCCGACGGCCAGATCGCGGGTATCCTCAAAGACCTGCAGGTCGGCCTTCCGGCCGCGGACACGGACGACCTCGGCCATCAGACGCAACGTTCCCGTGGCTCCCGCGATTTCGGCGTGGCCAACCTCGTTTTGCGCCACCGCGCCGGTGAAGGCCACCGTGATCATGTTGCCATTGACGCCGATAATGGTTCCGGTGCAGTTTTCCATAGGTTCAGGCCTGTTTGGTTCGTGCGTGATCATTCAAATCGATGGGGATGTCCAGGAGTTTGGCGACGGCGGCCCGGCCCATGCCGGGGGTGAGGGCCGCCCAGCGGCAGGCGATGCGAAGCTTGACCGCATAGGCGAGCGCGGCGCGCGCGGTCATGGGGTCCGGGCCCTGCAACTCGTCGGCGACGCGCCAGCGAATGCGGTCGAGCACGCGCTCGCGCTGCATCGGATCAGGAGCCTGGAAGGCTGCCTCAACCTCGCGCTCGATGCGCAGGTCGCAGCCGATGGTCGGCTTCTGATGGGGAGCCGGGTCGATCGCGCGCCGGGCCGCGCGCTGGCGGGCCACCGCATTGCGCACGAGGGTGTCACGATCACGCCAGTCCCGGACGAACGGATGGTCGGCGTCGTGCCCGGCCACCAGAGCGGCGGCGGCATCGGCATCGGCCGGGGCAAGTTGCTCGCGGCACAACCCGACGAACGCATCTGGCGTGAGGGCCGGAGCGGTCTCCATATCGAGCGCGGGCAGACAGGCGATGAGGTAATAGATGCTCATGAGCGCGGGGCGATCAGGTGGCTGTCTTCAGCAGCGACGCGAGTTGGGGCCGGAGGTGCCGGGCGAGCGCCTCCGTGACAGCGGCGGCTGTGAAGTCGTGTTCCACGCGGCCATTGTCGAGGTGAACGCGAAAACCCGCGCCAGTGTTCTCGTCCAGCACCAGCGTCACGCCAGCGACAGCCTGCCGAACAAAAGCGGCGCGCAGGGCATCCGCCGTGGCCGCAGCCTTCTCGGCCAGACAGACGGTCAGAGCCTGTTCGCCCCCGGCCAGATAGGCCGACACGGCGGCCTCGACGAGCGCGGCGAGGCGGGCGGGATCAGACAGCGTAAGCGTGGTTTGGGTGAGCAGCAGCGCCCGGAAATGGGCGGCGACCGATTTTTCGACCGACAACACGACGTCGCGGGCGGCCTGATGAACGGCGTCGGTGGCCCGCTGTTGGAACGCCTTGGCATCGCGCTCAGCCCGGGTCCGCTCGGCGGCGGCCCGCTGTTCGGCGACAGCGACGATCTCACGCGCGCGCGCCTCGGCCTGAGCCGTGATGGTATGCGCTTCGGCGGCGGCCTTCTCCACACCCTCGGTGCGGATTTTATCCAGCAGCGCCTGCATGTGTTGATCCTGACTCATGCGATTATCCTTGTACGGGTGACCTGATTGCAGGACGTTTTCAAAACGGTTGGGAACTATAGCCTAACGCGCACGTAAGATCAAAACCTAAATTAAACTAATTTCGAACGGGTCCGCTATTGGGGATGTGGTCGTGACGCTCACGGGAGTGTCTCGGAAACCCGCGGACGCGCGGCGAGTTCGAGCCAGGCGCGGGCCTGATCCAAGCCGCGGGCGGCCGCCTCGGCGATCCACCGGCGGCCCTGCGTCTCGTCCCGGGCGGTTCCGGCTCCCTGGACGGTCATCACCCCGAGCATGAAGAGGGCCTCGGGGTTGCCACGCTCGGCGGCGCGGCGATACCAGGTCACGGCCTTGACCAGGTCCTGATCCACACCAACGCCGTGCGCGCACATCCAGCCGATATTGCACTGTGCGCCCGCATCGCCCTGTTCGGCGGCGCGCGTGTACCACTTGGCCGCCTCGGCGTCATTGCGCGGCACGCCGCGGCCGACCGCCAGCATTCCCCCGAGATTGCGCTGCGCGGTGGCAAAGCCCTGCTCGGCGGCCAGCCGGTACCAGCGGACCGCCTCGGCATCGTCCTGCGGCACACCCTTGCCCGTCATATGGAGATACCCCAGATTGAACTGAGCCAGCGGGTCCTTCTGAAGCGCTGCGGACCGAAACAGGGCGGACGCTTGCGATTCATCGCGAGGGACTCCGCGTCCGGTCATCAGGAGCAGCGCGAGGTTGCACTGCGCCAGGGCGCTGCCTTTCTCCGCCGCGCGCCGGTACCACTCCGCCGCCTCGGCGTCGGCGCTGTTTTCATCAGCCAGGAGCAACCCCGCCAGACTGCACTGGGCGGGAATGCTGCCCTGCTCGGCGGCACGGCGGTACCACGTCAAGGCCTCGGCGATATCCTGTGGAACGCCCCCGAATCCCTGATGGTGAATCCAGGCCAGATTGTTCTGAGCCTGCACGCTTCCCTGATCCGCGGCGTCCCGGTACCAGCGGAGCGCCTCGGTCATGTCGCGATCAACACCGATTCCGTCCTCGTAACAGCGGGCGGCCAGAAACGCCGCCGTGCGCGAACCCCGGCGGGCACGCTGGAGCAGGCCGGACCACCCCTCAGCCCGGCAGCGGGCGAGCGTGTCCGGCGTCTCCTTCAGCGCGGGATCATCGCGGCTGTAAAGCAACAGCGCAATCTGGCAGAGTGGATCGCCATCGCGCGCGCCGCGCCGGATCTGGGCCGCGCCGGCCGTGCGCTCAGGCGTGCGCCCGGGCTCATGCTGCAGCGCCACATAACGGTCGATCAGCGCGTCAAGGCCTTTGACGGCCTGAGCGCGCAACGCGGACGCGCGGGCATTCTCCGGGTCATATTTCAGAATGGAGGCCGAGGCGGCTGCGGCCGCCACCCAGTCGCCGCGTTCGGCCGCCCGTCCGGCGAGCTGCAGCAGCGTGCCAATCTTCTCGCGGCGCTCGGCTTGGCGAGCCTCGCCGACGGCCTGAGGCAGCTTGATCAGCGCCTCCTGATAGAGCTTGGCTCTGGCGATCGGGTCTCCCGCCGATTGCCCGCGCGCCTGCGTCGCCAATGCGACCACCTCACGCAACCGCTCGCCACCGAACGTTCGCAGCAACTCCCGATTCGCCGCCAAATCGGCTGTGAGAGCCTGCTCGCTGACATCGAGATCGCGGGCCATGCGCACCACGGCCCGAAGTTTGCGGATGCGGTTGACGATGCGGTAGTAGGCCTGTTCCGCCTCTTCCCACGATCCCAACGAGAACGCGGTTTCTCCGGCCAGCCAGTCAGCGGACACGAGACCGGCATCCTCGGACTCGGACAGACCCAAGTTCTTTAACTCATCGCGGGCCTCGCTCGCCACCAGACGGACCTGTGTTGCGGCTTTTTCCAAAGCTGAACGCGTCAAGCTCGCATCGCCGGCCGACAGGGGCATCAGGTCTGCGGGAGGCGCGGGCAACGGCTTCAATGCGGCCAGCGCGGCCAGCTCTCGCTCGGCTGCGATGATTTTCGCGTGGTCGCCATCGGCTGGATTCATGGACGGATCGGATGTCGGCCTGATCGGCCAAGGCACCCGACTCAACCCCCAGCCCGCCACCGTGACCATCACCGCAATCACCAACCACCGGATCAGACGGTCCAGCACCGTTGATGCCGCAGGCGGCGCTTTCTTGTTTTTACGTGCGTGTTGTGACATACCAATCGTTCCAGAGTGTGCCGGACTGCCCAAACGTCACACAGACCCGCCCACGGCCCACACCGTCATCCACTGGATCGCGGTTCATTATCGCGGGGAGGGTGATAATAGTCAAACCACGATTCACAATTTCCGAACGGGAATTTTACTCGATACCGGCGGTCTTTTTGTGTAAAGTGGCTCCGTCAATTTTAGCGAGGAGTGCGAACATGGGAACGACCAAGAAGACATTTCGGAAGATGCACGACCGCCGTGTGGCGATGACGACCGAAGGGCTGCGGGAGGATTTCGCGTGGCATCTGCGGTACACGCTCTCGAAGGACCAGGGGCTGGCCACGGATCGTGACTGTTATACCGCATTGGCCAATGCGGTGCGCGACCGTCTGGTGGAACGGTGGATCGCCACGCAACGAATCTATCATGAGCAGAATGTCAAGCGCGTGTACTACCTCTCCCTGGAGTTTCTGATCGGGCGGTTGCTGAGCAACAACGTGATCAACTTGCGGATGGAGGAATCCTGCCGCGAGGCGCTGGAGGAGGTCGGTCTGGATTGGACCACGCTGCGCGACTACGAGGCCGACGCCGGGCTGGGCAATGGTGGCTTGGGCCGCCTGGCCGCGTGTTTCCTCGACTCGATGTCGACGATGCAGATTCCCAGCATGGGATACGGGCTCCGTTACGATTACGGCATTTTCACCCAGCGCATTATCAGCGGCGCACAGGTCGAGGAACCAGACCACTGGCTCAAAAACGGCTATCCGTGGGAGGTGGCACGGCCCGAATACGCGCAATCGGTCCTGTTTGAAGGCGCGGTCGAGACGGTCCGAAGTGACGGCCGCATGGAATGGCGCTGGATCAACGCGAAGCCGGTGATCGGAGTGCCGTTCGACCTGCCGATCGTCGGTTATGGGGGCAAGGTGGTGAACACCCTCCGCCTGTGGTCGGCGCGGGCCGACGATGCGTTCAACTTCGATGATTTCAACCGGGGATCTTATGTTGAGGCGGTCGAGAACAAGGTGCTGGCCGAGAACATCACCAAGGTGCTGTATCCGAATGACAATGTTCTCGAAGGCAAGGAACTGCGGCTGCGCCAGCAGTATTTCTTCGTCTCGTGCTCGGTTCAGGACATGCTGCGGCGGTTTCAGAACGCGCATGACGATTGGGTCGCCCTGCCCGACAAGGTCTTCATCCAGCTCAACGAGACCCATCCGGCGCTGGTCATTCCCGAGTTGATGCGCCTGCTGATCGACCGGGAGCATCTGGACTGGGATTTCGCCTGGAATCTGGCCTGCCGCTGCGTGGGCTACACCAATCACACGATCCTCCCGGAGGCTTTGGAGAAGTGGAGCGTGCCGCTCATGCAGCGGCTGCTGCCCCGGCACATGCAGATCATTTACGAGATCAACGGCCGTTTTGTGCGTCACGTCGCGGGGCGATGGCCGGGCGATGTGGACCGCCTGCAACGGATGAGCATAATCGACGATGTGGGGGAGAAGCATGTGCGGATGGCCAATCTGGCGATCATCGGCGCGTCAACGGTCAACGGCGTGGCCAAGCTGCATTCCGAAATTATCCGCAAAAAGCTGTTCGCCGATTTTGCGGATTTGTGGCCCGAGAAGTTTCAGAACAAAACCAATGGCATCACGCAGCGGCGCTGGCTGCTCCAGGCCAACCCCGGCCTGGCGGACTTGATCACCAGCCGGATCGGGTCGGGATGGATCACCGACCTCTTCCAACTCCGCAAGCTCGAGCCGCTGACGCAGGACCGGGCGTTTCTGAAGGCGTTCCGGGCGACGAAACAGGCCAATAAGGAGGCGCTGGCCGCGCATATCCTCGCAACCGTCGGCGTGACGGTTGACCCCGAGTCGCTGTTTGATGTCCAGGTGAAACGGCTGCACGAATACAAACGCCAGTTGCTGCTGGTGTTGTACATCATCGTCTTGTTTGACCGGATGATCCGTGACCCCGATCTCGACGTGCATCCGCGGACGTTCATCTTCTCCGCCAAGGCCGCTCCAGGCTATTACATCGCAAAACTGATTATTCGGCTGATACACGGTGTCGCCGAAGTGGTCAACACCCACCCCCTGATCAGCCAGAAAATCAAGGTCGTCTTCCTGCCCGACTACCGCGTATCGCTGGCAGAGAAGATCATCCCAGCCGCAAACGTCAGTGAACAGATTTCGCTCGCGGGGACGGAAGCGTCGGGGACGGGCAACATGAAGTTGATGCTCAACGGGGCGCTGACGGTCGGCACGCTGGACGGCGCAAATGTTGAGATTTGCGAGGCCGCAGGCGAAGAAAACATCTTCATCTTCGGCCTGCGCGCCGAGGAGGTTACGGCAAAACGCCCCGCCTACCGGTCGCGGGATGTGTGCGAGCGTGATCCTGAAATCCGCCGGGCGATCCATTTGATCCAGCAAAACGTGTTTTGCGTTCTGTCGCCCGGTTTGTTTGATCCGATCATCCAAACCCTGCTCGATTACAACGATTATTACATGCTGCTGGCCGATCTGCGGGCCTATATCGATACCCAGACTGCGGTGGACGCGCTGTACCGCAAGCCGTTGGAATGGGATCGCAAGGCGTTGCTCAACGTGGCCCGTTCGGGGGTGTTCTCCTCCGACCGGACGATCCGGGAATATGCGGACGAGATCTGGCATGTGAAGGCCTGCGATGTCGAATGATCTGTGACGCCGTCCGGAAAGGAGTCAACCATGCGTATGATGCGATGGGGCTGGAATCCCAACCTTCGGTTCGTGCCGCTGATGGCCTCCATGATGCTCGCCTCGCTGCGGGGTTATTCTGGAGACGGGACGGCGGACCGGGTGAATCTGATTGCCGAGCGTGACACAATCGCGCCCGGCGCGCTGTTCACGCTGGCGGTGGAAGTGACGACTCAGCCGGGCTGG
>Ga0194125_10014312_pt1 | contig 10171 bp, 2 predicted proteins | sample TA2KigC250mmetaG_FD_148626 | JGI IMG/M metagenome (GOLD analysis project Ga0194125, IMG submission 148626) | Freshwater microbial communities from Lake Tanganyika, Tanzania - TA2015034 Kigoma Deep Cast 250m | ecosystem: Environmental > Aquatic > Freshwater > Lake | place: Tanzania: Lake... | reverse complement strand
ACGCATATCATTCAGCGAGAGCGGCTCGAAGAGAACAACTTCGTCCACCCGATTGAGAAATTCCGGCGGGAAATAAGACCGCAACTGCTCCAATACTTCATTGCGCGCCTGCTCCGGAATGGCATCCTTATCTATCTCGGCTTCCAACAACGCAGCGCTGCCGATATTGGAAGTCATTATTATCACCGTATTCTTAAAATCGACGGTTCGACCCTGCCCATCGGTCAGCCGGCCGTCATCTAATAACTGCAGCAAAACGGCGAACACCTCCCGGTGCGCTTTCTCAATTTCATCGAAGAGAATTACCGCATAAGGTTTTCGTCGGACGGCTTCCGTCAACTGCCCGCCTTCTTCGTAGCCGACATAGCCCGGCGGCGCGCCGATGAGCCTGGCGACAGTGTGCTTCTCCTGATACTCCGACATATCGATGCGCGTCAATGTTTCCTCGCTGTCGAACAGGGCTTGCGCCAACGCCCTCGCCAGTTCTGTCTTGCCGACGCCGGTCGGACCGAGGAATATAAACGACCCGATAGGTCGGCGCGGGTCTTTGACGCCGGCGCGTGCGCGCAGAACCGCATCTGCCACAGCCCTGACTGCCTCGTCCTGCCCGATGACTCGTTTGTGCAACGTTGCCTCTAATTGCAGCAATTTTTCGCGCTCGCTTTGCAGTAACTTCGACACTGGTATGCCGGTCCAGTTTGCCACAATCCGCGCAATTTCGGCTTCGGTAACTTCTTCCTTAAGCAGTCTTTCATAGGGCAGTGCGTTAAGTTGCATCTCCGCTTGCTTCAACTGTTTCTCCAATCCAATCATTTTGCCATACTTAAGTTCGGCGGCTTTGTTCAGATCGTATTCCCGCTCGGCGCGGTCAACAGCTAGGCGAGTGGCATCTATCTGCTCGCGCAGCGCGCGGCTGCGTGCGATGATTTCCTTCTCCTTCTCCCAGCGCGCTTTGAGTTCGGCGCCGCGGCTATGTAACTCAGACAACTCCTCTTGAATCGCCCTCAATCTTTCCTGTGTTCGCTCATCTTTCTCGCGTTTGAGCGCGGTCTGTTCGATTTCTAACTGTGTTGAGCGGCGTGTGATGTCGTCCAGTTCAGCCGGCAGCGAGTCGATTTCGGTGCGCAGCATTGCCGCGGCTTCATCGACTAGGTCGATGGCTTTGTCCGGCAAAAATCGGCCTTGAATGTAGCGATTCGACAACGCTGCAGCAGCCACTAACGCATTATCCTGAATGCGCACGCCGGAATGGATTTCAAAACGCTCGCGCAGTCCTCGCAAAATAGAGACGGCGTCTTCGACCGAAGGCGGTTCGACCAGCACCGGCTGGAAGCGGCGCTCCAGCGCCGGATCCTTTTCAATATGCCGGCGATATTCATCCAAAGTCGTCGCGCCGACGCAATGCAGTTCACCGCGCGCCAGCATCGGCTTCATAATATTGCCGGCGTCAATCGAACCTTCCGCCCGCCCCGCGCCGACGACATTATGCAATTCATCAATGAATAGAATAATGCGCCCTTCCGATTTCTCAACTTCCTTCAGGACGGCTTTTAGACGTTCCTCGAATTCGCCGCGGAATTTGGCGCCGGCGACAAGCGAAGCGAGGTCCAACGCCCAGATAGTCTTCTCTTTCAAGCCTTCCGGCACATCGCCGCGCACTATCCGCTGCGCCAAACCCTCGACTACCGCTGTTTTCCCCACCCCCGGTTCGCCGATTAAAACTGGATTGTTTTTGGTGCGCCGCGATAGAATACGCATCACACGACGAATCTCTTCGTCCCTCCCGATGACTGGATCCAATTTCCCACGTTGCGCTTCGCTGACCAAATCGCGTCCATAGCGCGTTAACGCTTCATAGGTCACCTCGGGATTCGGACTCGTAACGCGCTGATGACCGCGCGCAAAAGTCAAGGCTTTCAATGTCCGCTCGCGGGTTATGTCGAACCTTTTTAGCAGTCCTCCGAGCCGCGTCGGCTCAGCCGTCTCAATCAAAGCCAAAAAAAGATGTTCGACGCTGATATAATCATCGTTCATCCGCGTGGCTTCAGACTCCGCTCTAACCAGCGTCTGCTGCGCCACCGGTGTTAAATATATTTTCCCCAGTTCGACTCCCGGTCCGCTGACGCGCGGCAGACGCGTCAGCAGCCTGTCGAGCTCGGCATTAAATTCGGGCGGCGCGATATCCATCCGCTGTAATAAGCGCTTAACGAGACCGCTCTCCTGTTCGACCAACGCCTTAAGCAGATGTTCCGGCTCTATCTGCTGGTGCTGGCGCTCCATAGCCTGCGTTTGAGCCGCCGCCAGCGCTTCCTGCACCTTGTCGGTAAATTTCTGTATGTCCATTATCGTAATTTTACATTAATCTTTGGCGAGCGAGTCACTTCTCACTCTCTCGTGTTTTATGGTTCTAATTTAACAAATATCTATCGAAATATCATCAACTTTTATGCCGGCGTCGTATTACATAATAGAATAAAAAACGCTGCCGCAATAAACAGCGGCGGCGTAAGTTGAATAACAGCCGGCAAGCCTATGCAGATGACGGCAGCACGGCGACTACAATCCAGTCCAACGGCTGTTGTATCAGATGTTCAAACCTTTTGTAAAACTTACATACTCACTGTCAACTGTAGAGAGTTGACAGCGAGTAATATCCGCTGCAGACCGCAGCGGGTCTGCAGCGGATTGTAGGTCTCAGCCGCGAACTTAAGTCGTCTTAATGCACTTTGATGTCGATTTGCTTCGGTTTGGCGACTTCGGCTTTAGGCACTGTGACGACGAGCAAACCGTTGCGGAACTGGGCGTCGATTTTGACCGCCTCAACCTGGCTCGTGAACTGGAACGACCGACGGAAAGAACCATAGACGCGCTCGCATAGATATAGATTGCGTTCTTTCTTATCGGTAGTCTGCTGCTTCTCGCCGGAAATCGTCAGAATATCGTTCTGCATTTCCAGTTTGACATCGTCTTTGTCGAGGCCGGGTAGTTCGACGGTCAATTCGAATTTATCGCCGGACTCGATGAAATCCACCCGCGGCATCCAGGTCGCCGGCGCTTCAGATTCCTCACGATTGAAGAATTCGTCGAATATACGGTTCACCTGGCGTTGAACAGCGTTCAAACCGCTCAGCGGCGCCCTGTTCCAGTAAGGGTCCCAACGAACGAGAGTCATTGTATATCTCCTTGATTTTAATTGATTGATAGATTTTGTTGAATGTTCTAGTCGCCGGATTTGAACTCCATTGACTTGCTATTTGATTGAATTTAGTGCAAGCGATGTGCCAATTTTATAAACATCATATATTCAATATATAAGGAAACGTCACATTGCAGGACTATTAGAATCCGACAACATATTGGCAGAAATACTGCCATTATGGCTGTAGCACTTAAATAATTTGGCAGAATATTCGAATGAAGTTTAACTTGACAATTCGCAATTCAATCCTTAACTTATAGCGTTAAATAACCTTATCGTCCAAATCACACCTTTAACATTTAGGAGGCTAGAATGCGCGCCACCTCTTTGATTATTCTATCCCTGGGCTGCTTATTCGCTGCTGGGAACACCGCCGCGGCGCCTGCAGCGGGAGGAGACGCCGTAACGGTCAATATCCACAGCGAAGGCCAACACGGCTTTTGCGCCGACCTTAATTTCCCAACGCCCAATCTACACGCCGTCCGTCTGGGCGGCTATCCCCGTCTGTGGGTCGAGATGGAAGGAATGCTGCTCGATTTCGATGCCGAAGGACCGGCGCTGCCCAGCATCACCCGTCTAATCGCCGTCCCCGACGGCTATCGCGTGCAAGCCAAAATCAGGCAAATCCAGATTAAAAAAATCAATGTCGAAGCGGTCTTGCCGCGCGACGAGCAAGACGACCGCGCGCTGCGCCAGGTCCAACCATTACCGATGGTGGATGTCGGCGAAACCGGCCGAATGCGCTGGCTGAACATCGCCCCGGTGGCTATTCGACCGGTCGCTTATAACGCTGCTGAAAACACCCTCGAAGCGGTCGAAAACCTCAGCTTCGAATTCGAATTCGTTCCTGATCCGCGCATCGCCAGTCATAACAATTCCGACCCGGCGCGCTACTGGTCGCCGATTTACGATGAACTATTCCGCGCTATGCTGCTCAATCCAAATTATCTGCCGTTCATAATGCCCGGCGGAACGATTGTCCGGCGCGGCAGTTATGTCATCATCACCAATCACTATCTTACCCAAACTCTGACCGATTTCGTCGAATGGAAGAAGCGCAAAGGCTATAATGTCGTCGTCGCGCCAATCTATCGGCCGGGAATTGCACCGGAGGAGATTCGCGATTGGATTAAAAACGCTTACGACACTTGGACGCAGCCGCCGGAAGTCGTCTTGCTGCTCGGCGATGTCAACGCCGCAGCAATGCAGATGCCGGCTTTTAGGATGCGTCATCCCGACCATCGAAGATATCCCAACGAAAACGATGTTACCGACCTGCCTTATACATTAATGAATCCGGAAGATTATTTTCCAGATTTATTAATTGGCCGCGTTTCGGTGGACTCTTCGTCGCCGACCGACCCGCTGAAGTATTGGTCGCGTATCTTGGCGCACGAACAAGACGCACATACATTTCCGGCTGCGGCTTTCCACCGCGCCACCCTATACGGCGGCAACTTTGGCGACGGCGCATTACCAGTGCTTAGCCCTGTCGAAACCTGCGAGTGGCTCGGTATGCGCCTCGAAGCGCGAGGCTGGAATGTCGAAGGCTTCTATTATCGCGGCGAAGGCGATAATATTAATCCAGACCCTATCATCAGATCACTTAACCGCAGCGTCAATATTTTTGTTTACCGTGGTTGGGCTGACGCCAACGGCACACACTTCCCCCAATTCTACCGCAACCATCTGCCGAATGTTGACAACGGCCCGCTTCTGCCGATTTGGACCTTTTTCGTTTGCAATGTGGGCGACTTTGGCAATAATGCCGTCAATCCCTGCTTCGGCGAAATGACCATACTAAACGGCACGCGGCGCCGTCCGTCCGGCGCGCTCGCTTTCTTTGGTCCATCTGACCTGCACACTAACACCCGCTTTAATAATCCGTTGCTCGGCGGTTTCTATTCGACCTTGCTGTTCAAGGATGTCCGCGCTTTAGGCGCCTTGACACTCGCAGGCAAATTTGAAATCTGGCGCAACAACCCCGATTACCGATACCGCAGTTTGGAGGGAAATTGGGTCGAATTTTATTTCCATGTCTATAATATATTGGGCGATCCGGATGTTGCTTACTACCTCGACCCGCCGCAACTTTTACAGGTCGAACACAATGACACTTTTTACACCGGACAGACTAATGGCCGATTTGTCGTCCGCAATGGCGCTGGACGACTGGTCAAAGGCGCTCTGCTGACCCTGCGTAAGGGCGACCAAACTAACCTCTCCATCCTGACCGATGATGTGGGCGTCGCCTTGGCGCCGTTGCAATTATTAACGCCGGATACACTGCAGATTACGGCCATCGCGCATAACGCGTCGCCTTACAAAGCCACCGTCCCCGTGCTATCGCCGCAGACAGCATTGGTCGATATCGAATCGATTACCGTTCTAAATCAAAATGGCGGCGCGGAATTGCTGACCGGTCAGTCAGTGGACATTCAGGTTACATTGCGCAATTACGGCAGCCAGCCGGCAATGGCGGTTACTGCCAGCCTCAACCTGCCAAACGATGATGTTTATGAAGTTATCGAGCGTAATATTAATTTTGGCAATATCGCTGCCAACGCCTCCGTTCAAAGCCCTACCGCGTTGCGCGTGCAGATGAACTCATTTATCTGGTTCGGGACACGGGTGATTTTCCACCTAAATATCTATAATGACGGCGTGTTCCATAACTTAGCCCTCTTTCGGTTGCCGGTCGCAGGTCCGCAGTTGACCTATTTGGAACATCGCTTTGATGGACTCCTCGCAGCCGGGCAAACCCGCGCGATGGTTGTCCGACTAACCAATCAGGGCGGCCAAGTCATCGAAGGTTTGTATGGATTGCTGCATACCCATGACAACTCTATTATTGTCGAGACCGACCGCGCTGAGTTCGGCGCCGCGGATGTCGGCGACACGGTCGAATGCGCCCAGCAATCATTCCGCCTCACCGCCAGACAGGGCGTTACGCCGGGACGCGTCGTGATGATGCGGATGGAACTCTTCAACCGCCAAAATCAGCAGGTTGGCCGAGTCTTCTTCAACATCACTGTCGGAGAACGTCGTCCTACCAATCCAATGGGTCCAGACGCTTATGGCTACTATGCCTATGACAACACCGATATTGGCTATGACCAGACGCCGGTCTATAACTGGCTGGAACTCGATCCTGAACAACACGGCGCTTACGACCAAATGTTCAAATTAAAAGACGACACGACTGTCGGCTTTCGGTTGCCGTTTAGATTCCGTTATTATGGCGTTGATTATGATTCCATCTTCGTCTGTTCCAACGGCTGGCTCAGTTTCGCTGTGAAAAAAATCGGCAACGAGTGGGACTTTTTTAACTATCCGCTACCTTGCCCTCTCGGACCGGCGACGATGATCGCGCCATTTTGGGAAGATTTAGTAGGACGCAGTTTAGGCAGTAATGTGCGTGATTCCATTAAAGTCTTCACCCGCTACGACCGTAACGAAGGCCGCTTGATAATCGAGTGGAGCCAAGCCTACGCACGTGGCGGCGGCAACATCGAAGCGCTCGAAAACTTCGAAGTCATTCTGCTTGACCCGGCTATCCACCGCTCGCGCACCGGCGATGGAGATTTTATATTTCAATACAATTCTGTCGCTCTAGTTGACCGGAGCCTTGACTACACCTTCGCTACCGTTGGCTTTCAGGATTTCAACCACCAGCGCGGAATGGAGCTGACTTATGCTTCTTATTACCAGCCTGGTTGTGATTCGCTCGTCCCCGGACGCGCCATCAAATTCACCACCAATCCGCCGGATGAATTTCTCGCAACGCATATCATCAATCCGACCGCTCCCAGCCTCTTCCGATTGGAAGAACCTTATCCCAATCCGTTCAACGCGCAGTTGACGGTTGATTTCGAATTGCCTGCGAGCGGCTATGCCCATTTAGCATTATTCGACTTATCCGGACGCCTGGCGATGGAAATTGCTAAAGGCGAGATTCGCGCCGGGAAACATACCGCTGCTCTGGATGCTATGTATCTGCCTAATGGTCTCTATCTGCTGCGACTGGAAACCGGTCAAGCATACCTGCAGCGGAAGGTGATTTTGTTGAAGTGAGAGAGTATTATGTATGATTGAGTAAAAAGCAAAAACAGTCCGATACTTCGCCACCCGCTTAATTTCATAATGCCTAAATCACTGAATTTACTAATAAAAAATCCTCATTCAATTCCCCTCGCTCAGTAGGGGAATTGAATGAGGGGCGCGCTAAGTATTAATGGGGTCATATTATAGTTGCTCTGTCGAGTTCGGGTGATCCACATCCAGCGGAATTCCAATCCCACAACACCTATCGTGGATCTGGAACTCAACGATACTCAGGCAACTATAATTCGCACCCATTAATATTAAAGGATTAGGAGGTCGCACGTCGGCTATGAAAGTAGTTATTACTGACCATAAATGGTCTATGTGCGATTTACTTACCTATCGTGTTATTGACTAACAACTATATTATGACGCTACCTGTTAAAACAATATCAAAATAACTTAACGGAGTTAAAAAATGCAGAGAGAACACTATCTATTCATCGCGCTTCTTATTATTGGAATAGCAAGCGCAAATATGGCTTTTACAGCCATTACCGTGAATCCGTTCGGGTTTGCAGCGGATCTGGAAGAAGGCGGAGAGGCAGAAGTCGAGCTAGTGTTCACCAACACCGGGGAAGACGATGTCACCTTCGAGATCAGTTATCATCTTGTGGATGATGATGAAGCACGCCGAGCCGGCCCTCGAAGGGACAATCTTGGGGATGTCATCGGCGGCTTTAACGTCGAGAATGCCAATTGGTTCGGACTGACCTGGGATGGAGAATGGATGTGGGGGATTACATACTCCGACAGCCGGATGATAGCGGTCAATGCCGAGGGTGAAGTCCGGGCGCGGCTGCAAGCCCAACCTCAAAGCTGCACTGGTTTGACTTGGGACGGTGAAGCCTTTTGGACGGCAGGGCCCAATACCCTGCTTACCAGGTTTGACCGTCGAGGCAACACCATTAGAACCATCAATGTCCAGGGCAACACACCGAGAGGCGTCACTTGGGATGGAGAAAACCTTTGGTATGCAAATCTATCAGCGCCTATTTATGTTCAACAGGTCACACCTGAAGGTCGATTACTCCGCAATCTGAACATACAGGGCTTCAACAACACCCGGCTATCCGTGGTCTGGGTGCCAGAACATAGAAACGGTCACCTCTGGGCGCACCATACCGACGGTCCGTTGTATCAGCTCAATGTCGAGGATGACAATCCCGAAATCGTTCAGCAAATCATGCTTCACCAAGGCGGAAATCGTTGGGGTATCGATCATGATGGCGAAAATCTCTGGTATGCTACCAATGATAGATGGATCTGCTTTGATGACGGCATCATCGAATTCCACATGCTTATTCCGGATCCCTCGGAGGGAATCATTCCGGGTAACGAATCGATACCGGTGAACATACTCATTCAAACAGAGGGAGCGGAAGCAGGAGTCTACAATATAATTGTAGAAATAAAACTCTCCGAACCTGAAGAACGCCGCGATGATCCGGAACAATCCCTGATTGAGATGTCGGCGGTCATTTCGGTGGGCGAGCAAACTCATTCTCTCGCTGGTCTGATTACCGACCTCGCCACTGGCGAAGCGGTCGATGGCGTCAAAACGGACTTGGATCGCTACCGGATCACCCGCTTCAGCGATGAAGATGGTTTCTTCGAGTTCAATAATTTACCTCCGGATGAATATGAACTGACATTTACCGCAAGTGACTATCTGTTGATGACGCATGCCGTTGACCTCCAGCAGGAAGACGTCGAACTGAATATCGCCCTGTTGCACGCAACCTGTGAACCCGATGTCGATGAGTTGTTCACGCAACTCGAGCCCGGCGGCGAAACCGATATGGACTTTAGCATCGCTAACAACGGCAACGGACCGCTTGCCTACCGCGTCGAAAGAAGGCTGCTTGGCGAAGCCAACGCCGCGCCCTGGAAACTCAGACGCAACTACGCCGTCGGCAACCTGCTCAACGACGACCGCATTGAAGGCGTCGCCTTCGACGGCGATAACTTCTTCGTCTCCGGCGCCGCCGGGCAAAACCCCAACGCCATCTATGTCGTCAACCGCGAAGGCGAGCGCGTCGATGCCTTCGTCCAGCCCGGCGAGTCCAACTACGGAATGAAAGACCTCGAATGGGACGGCGAACTGCTGTGGGGATCCGGCGAACAGCGCGTCTTCGGCTTCGACAGAGAAGGACAGGTGCAGATTCAGTTCCAGGGTCCTTTCAATCCCAATCAAGCCATCGCCTTCGACCCGGTGAATAATATCCTTTGGGTCTGCGCCACGACCAACAACATCGTCGGCTACGACCGGCAAGGACAGGCATTAGGTCGGGTATTAAATCGGCGAGGCTTGCGCATCTACGGCTTGGCTTACTGGCGAGACGACCCGCAGGGCTATCCGCTTTACATTTTGCATAGTCCGGCGCAGAACGAGTTGTGGGTGCATAAGATGCGCGTGGATAATGGCGACACTTTGCGGGTGCGGCAGTTGCCGGTGGTCGGCTCGCCGGGGGGAGCATTCATCACTAACACCTTCGATGTCTATAGTTGGGTGTTTATGAGCATTTCCAACATTCCGCGCGGCGACGGCAACGACCGGGTGGACATCTACCAGTTGGACGCCCGAAGGGAGTGGTTCACAGTTGCGCCGGAGGAGGGTGTCATTGAGGCGGGAGATGAGCAGGAGTTCAACTTGCACTTGAGCGCAGCCGGGCTGCCGGCGGTCACTTTTGAAGGCGAGTTAGTCTTCCTTCACGACGGGGTCGGCAGTTTGACCCGAATTCCGGTCACGCTGGATGTAGTCGAAGGTCGGATTGCGACCGAACGTCGGCTGCAATTTGCGCGCGGCTGGAACTTAATATCGACCAATTTGCAGCCCGACAACGATGACATCCGCTTCTTGATGCG
>Ga0194125_10014310_pt1 | contig 10172 bp, 8 predicted proteins | sample TA2KigC250mmetaG_FD_148626 | JGI IMG/M metagenome (GOLD analysis project Ga0194125, IMG submission 148626) | Freshwater microbial communities from Lake Tanganyika, Tanzania - TA2015034 Kigoma Deep Cast 250m | ecosystem: Environmental > Aquatic > Freshwater > Lake | place: Tanzania: Lake... | reverse complement strand
CGTTTCTCAGGAGCCCTGGGGCTGTCCTTCCTGCGCTCCAAGTGGTTGGCTTTAGGGCGTCCCAGATTCGGCGCTGTGGGCAGGCGTTACGTTGAGGTGCATGGCACATTGGCGAACTGGTCCATTCAGGATGTGGTACGCTCCGATCAGAAGGTGGCAGCAGACAACGAGATCTTCAGCATCTGGGTGTTCTTTGACCCGCTGTATCGCCACCCCCTGGTGCTGGAAACGAACGTGGTGGCCCAACCGGAGACCATCTTCTGGTTGTACCTGGACCGCTGGCCGGTGGAACAGGTGCCCTTGGTGACTAAACAGTTGCTAGGCTTGCAGTGACAGTTTGTCTTTGCCCCAGCGTCTCGCCAATGGTTGCCAGAACTAGCATCGCTGGCTGCCAATATCCTGACTCACGTGGCCGCCGTCCTGCCGCCATTGCCCACTGGCTTCTGGAACCGATGTCCCAAACGAACCCCTGGACGGCTGCGGCGTGTGCTGGCTCAGATAGGTTTTCGGAAAGATTACGCCTTTGATGGACGAATTCGGAAAAAAACGGTCCGTCACGGCGCACTTGATCCCCTTCTCGCGGTTCCAGTCCGCAGCGCAGGGTGCTCCCACGATCTTGATGCCTGGGAATTCGTCCACGATGCTGTGGAAGCCATTCAGCCGCGCCTGAGAGAAGAAGCCGCCGGCGACGCCCTCGATGATGGCTACCTTGGCCTTGACCGCAGCCTTCTCCTCAGCGGTGATGGTCTCGTAGAGATCCTCCCACCAGGCCAGGTCGAGATAGGTGCCATGCTCGATGTCCACCTTGCGGCCCGTGCCGAGGACGCCAGGCCCGCCGAAGTAGTCCACCAGGGCGAAGCCGGAGATCCTCGCGGCCTCGGCGTTGTCGAAGCCGATGTAGGAAGCCACCTCCACACCGGCGATGGGCTCCAGCAGGTTGACGATGATCACCGGGATGCCCGCGTCATTGGCCTTCTTGATGGCCGGGATGACCACCTCGACCTCGATGGGGGAAATGCCGATGACATCGCATCCCCTGGCCACGAAGTCCTCTATGATGGCCACCTGGTCTCCGAAGGCGATGTGGCTGGTAGGCGCTTGAGAGACGAGACTGACGAGCTTGATCCCGTGCTTCATGGCATCGGCGGCCGCCAGCTCCCAGTACTCAGTCGCTGTCCTGAAGACGCCGGTGATATCCGGTGGCGTCCAACAAATGGTGATCCTATCGGGGCACCCTGGCACCGGCGTCGGCGTGACCACCACCTCCTTCTCGACCACCACCTCCTTCTCGATCACCACGGTCTCAACCACTGGCTTCTCGACCACTACCTCCTTCTCCACGACCTGCGGCGCCGGAGCAGCGCAGCCAGTCACGACCAGGCTGAGGGCCAGAGCAACCAACACGAACAAGCTAAGCGTTTTCATTCTAACTCCTCCGTCAGTTGATTATTGTAGCGGGCGCTCGGCGCCCAAACCAGTAATAAGCTTCTCGGTCCTCTTGCCTCACCCCCTTTCCAGCCCACCGTTGCAAAGTGCAAGGTCTTCTGTCATGTCACCTGGTCAAGGGATTCAACGCTTTATAGCCTATCCCACCACGATATTACTTGGCGGCAGATCGGTGGGCAAAACATCTTCGATAGGCTTACGCCGTCTCCTTTGGCGGATGAGCTCGACCTCAAATCTGCTACGATCACCCCTGTGCTTGGCCTCAAAATACTCGATGGGGCTCCCATCCTCAAGATAGCTGACGCTCTTAAGGAGAACGAGAGGATCGCCCTCTTCGATGCCCAGCAATCTGGCATCCTCTTCGCTGGCCGATATAGCTTCTAAAGTACGCCTACCCCGAGCTATTTCTATTTTGTATTTATCCTCTAATACGGCGTATAGCGATTGGTTAGAGAAGTCCTCCTCCAATAAGGCGGGACAGATCTGATGGGGTATAAAGGTTGTCACTATGAGGATGGGTTCATTACCAACTGACCTGAGACGATCGATCTTGATTACCTGATCCCCCTCCTCCAAGTTCAGCATAGCAGCTACCTTCTTGCTCACAGGGATCAGTCTCTGTTCCAACACTTGTGTGACGGGAGTTAGCCCCCTCGCTATCATATCTTCGTAGAAGCCCGTTAGACTCTGCACCAGGCTTTCAGCGACCTTCGGTCCAGCTACGAAAGTACCCTTGCCTTTCCTGCGGTGCAGTAGACCTTCGTTAACCAGCTCGTTTAGCGCTTGCCGTACGACTGTCCTGCTTACGCCAAGATTCTCACAGAGTTCCGATTCTGAGGGAATCTGTTGACCCGGCACCCATCTACCGCTCTCGATTTCCCCTCTTAGTATTTCCTCAAGCTGGAAGTAGTAAGGGATCGGACTGCCCTTTTTGATAAGTTCCTTTGTAAGTAAACCTTCCTGCAATGTTGCCTCCTGTAATGATGTCATCCTAAGATGACATCATCAATTATACAACATGTTCTGGGATTTGTCAAATCAAGTTTGGCGGCTTTAGACAAGTACCCTGTTATCCAGATTCCTGCCCCTGGGCAAGAGAATTGACCGCAGAACACAAAGAGCACGGAGAAAAGTAAAGGAAAAACTCCGTGCTCTCTGTGGTTTTGCTTCCTACCCTAGATCGTGGCTTGCCCGGGCAAGGGCAAGTCAGGTGCTGATTGCCTCAGAGGCAGACCTCCTAACCGCCTCCCAACACACCCGCACGCAGATGCCGCACACTTCGTCCTCCAGGCCCAGCGCCTTCAGCCGACGGCGGCACCTCTCGCGGTAGCCCTCCTCCGGGCGCAGGATGGGGCATACCTCCAGGCAGGCATTGCAGTCGCCGCAGCCAGGCAGGTGTCGGCTGTCCGGAGAGAGCCGCTGGGGGACGAACACGGTGGCGAAGCGCAGCGCGGGGCCAGCCTGGGGCGTGATCACCAGGCCGCTCTTCCCCCGCCAGCCCACCCCCGCCGCCTCGGCGAAGGCACGGTGGGAGACACAGTGGGGCCAGTAGTCGTTGACGTGGCTTACCCGCTCCACCCAACCCTCGACCGTAGGCGCCTCAGCCAGGCCGCCGAACCGCTCGGCTAACTGGCTGGCTATGCCGTTGAGCAGCCGGTTCAGCTCGGTGTAGGCGCGGGCGTATTGGTTCCAGCGGCCATCCTCCGGCGGCTTGCTCACCCAGCCAGCGGGTACGGCCAGTATCTCTGGCTGGTGATACAGCAGGCCGATGGAGACGGCGGTGATGTCCGACCACGCTCCCAGCCCCTCCAGCTTGCGCCGAAGATACGCCGCCTGCTCCGACAATAACCTCACCCCCTCGACAGGGGTGAAGCCAATCACCCCTTGCCTGCCCATCTGCTCGCACAGCCGACGGAATTCATCCTCGATCTTCTTCTTGCTGATTTGAGATTTGCTGATTTGAGATTTGCTGATTTGAGATTTGCTGATTTGCTGATTTGTAGATTTGCTCATTTGCTCATACTCCGCTGAAGGCACTGAACCCCCCATCCACCGGCACCACCACGCCGTGCACAAAGGCTGCGCCGGGCGAGAGCAGCCACAGCACCGTGCCGACCAGGTCCTCTGGGGCGCCAAAGCGGGACATTGGCGTGTGGTCAATGATCGTCCGCCCGCGCGGGGTCAGCTCACCCGTTCGCTCGTCGGTGAGCAGAAAGCGGTTCTGCTCGGTCAGGAAAAAGCCGGGGGCAATAGCATTGACCCGAATCCTGGGCGAGTACTCCTGCGACATGTGCACCGCCAGCCACTGGGTGAAATTGCTAACCGCAGCTTTGGCAGCAGAATAGGCCGGGATCCTGGTCAGTGGGCGGAAGGCGTTCAGGGAGGAGACGTTGAGGATGCACCCTTCTCCCTGGTCAGCCATCACCTTGCCAAACACCTGGCAGGGTAACAACGTGCCGACGAAGTTGAGGTTGAACACCCACTGCACCGCGTCGGCGGGCAGGTCGAAGAAGGACAGCTCGGGCGAGGTGGTGGCCTGCTTCCTGTTGCCTCCCGCGCCGTTGATCAGGATGTCCACGCGACCCCAGGTATCCGTTATGCGTCGCGCCGCCGCCTCGATGCTGTCTTTAGCCAGCACATCGCACTGCACGGCCATCGCTGCGCCGCCTGCGGCTTTGATCTCGTCGGCCACTTTCTGCGCCGCCTGCGGAATCAGGTCCAGCACGGCCACCTTAACGCCGACACGCCCCAACGCCCGGCTCATCGCCCCACACAGAACACCGCCACCCCCCGTGACCACAGCAACCCTACCCTCCAAACCGAAAAGTTCCTCCAGACAGTTGTTGTTCATCTTCCAACCTCCAACCTCTAACCTCCACCTTCCAACATCACCCCCGGCGCCACTTCGAGGCGATAGCTGGCCGACGCGCCTGCTCGGGAAAGAGCCTCCTCCAGCGGCGAGGTGTCCGACCAGGGCCAGAGGGCGATGATGGTCCCGCCGTGGCCGGCGCCGGCCAGCTTGGCCCCCAGCGCGCCGGCTTCCAGGGCGGAGGCGATCAGCTTCTCGTTCGATTCGCCAGAGCCACCCAGGTCGCGCTGGATGGCGTGATTCTCGTTCATCAGGCGACCCAACAGCGGCCAGTTAGCCGTGAGGAGGGCCTTCTTACCCAGGCGGGCGATCTCGGTGATCCGTCTGTAGCCCTCCACCACAGTCGCCTCTCCCTCCAGCCAGCGCTCGCGGAGCGGCCTGTGCACCTGCCCGGAGTCATGCAGCACGCCGGTGAAGCCCAACAGCAGAGGCAACTCTCGAACGTAGTCCGCTAGAGGCTCGATGGTGGCGAAGAGCTCGGCCTCGGCGTGGCGGTAGAATTGCTTGCCTCCGAAGTCCATGTAGTTCAGGCCACCAAAGGTGCACATGTAGGCGTCCTGGTAGCCACACACCACCTTGAGATAATTCAACTCGATGTAGCGGGCCCGCTCGGCCAGTTGGTAACGGTTCGGATACTCCCCTCGCCAGGCCAGCAACGCTTGCAGCAGGGCCACTACCAGCGCGGTGGATCCCGAAAGGCCGCTGCGCAAAGGGATCTCGCTTTCGTAGCTGACGTGACATTTCAGCGGCGGCAGGCGCATGTAGTCCAGGATAGCCCGCGCCAGGTCGAAGCTGTCGCCCTGGGGACGCAGGTCATCTCGGTTGGCGATGCGGCACTCCTGCCCACTGGTTTCCAGCACGAGTTCCGAGGCCGGCGTCACAGTCGCACGTGCCCGCATCCCCACCGAACAGGACAGAACCGCCCCGCCGTACATGTCCGTCGGGTTGCCGATGATCCCGGCCCGGCCGGGCGCCGAGCAGACCACTCGTCGTTTATCAGAGCTCATAGGCTTTGGCTTTGATGTATTTTCGGACCAGGTAGCCGTACCGCTCGTCGGCCAGGGCAAAGTCAATGAAAGTGCGGAAGTAGCTCTCGAAATTGCCCACGTCGTAGCGGCGCTGGTCGGGATAGAACAGCCAGGCGTACACTGGCTCTCCCTTATGGATCAGCAGCCTGATGGCGTCGGTCAGTTGGATTTCTCCGCCCTTGTCCGGCAAGGTGCGGTCGAGGGCCTCGAAGATGGCCGGGCTGAAGACGTAGCGCGCCGCCACGGCCAGGGTAGTTGGAGCACGACCCACAGGTGGTTTCTCGACGATGTCCGTCATGGCCACCGGCTCGCCGGGAGGAGGCTCAGCCCCGACGACGCTGACGATACCGTAGCGATAGGCTTCTTCCAGAGGAACCTTTTCCACGGCTACCATGGCCGCCGCCCCGAGATCGCGATGGGCCTTCATCATGGCTCGCAAGGGGGCGGCCGGGTCATCGGCCACGATGAGCGAATCTCCCAGGGCCACCACGCAGTCATCGTCGCCGGCGAAATCGGCCCCCAGCGAAACGGCGTGGCCCAGCCCCATCGGGGTGCTCTGACGGGTGTAGAAGAAGAACGATTTGCCGGCAATGTAGGCCAGGTCCGCCAGGAGTGTCTCGTTGCCGGCCTCTTTCAGCGCCGACACCAGCTCCGGATCGTCATCGAAGTGATCCTCGATCACCCGCTTGCGACGGCCGGTGATGAGGAGCAGTTGGCGCAGACCAGCCTCCTGCAACTCCTCCACCACGTATTGCAGCACCGGTTTGCGCCCTACCGGCAGCATCTCTTTGGGCTGCGACTTGGTGGCCGGCAGGAGCCGTGTGCCCAGCCCGGCGGCCGGAACAATGGCTTTGGTTATTGGTTGAGTCATGGGTTGATCTCCTTCCCTGTTTGCAAATATTCACTCCTACCTCGCAGTGCGGCCCTCTCCCCCCTCTCCCAACCCTGGGCGAGGGGAGAACTGCCCCCCCTCCCCTAAAGTTGGGGGAGGGGCTGGGGGTGGGGGCTGTGCCCAGGGATTTCTACCCCCACCCCAACCCTCCTCCTGTGATAGGGAGGGCGTGAATCGCTACCCTATTCTACAAAAGGCGACAGATGCTTTTCAAAGTGCGTCTCTAGCGCCGCATAATGTGCCTCTTCGTGAACCGTCAGAACGCTCAAAATCTTCCCGCCGAACCGGTCCAACACGGAACCGAAGGTCACGTGCAACACCTGCCGCGCGTCGAAATGCTCCAGCAGGCCAGTCAGGTCGGCATCGCTCAGCACCTCCGGAGCGGGAACTTTGGTCGGTCGCGCCGAGACGTGGTAAGTAGCACGGTCTTCGGGGTAGCGCTCGATGGCATAGGTCAGCATCTCTCGGAACAAGGCCGGCTCCACCTGCGCCACCACCCGCAGGGCTTCCAGGAAGCTGGTGCCGGCGGTCTTGAGATGCACCAGCCCGTGGGTGTGCCAGGCAACGATGGGATAGATGCTGAACTTGTCCGAACCAGAGTGGATGCTGAGCTTGTACGGCCCCAGGACGCGGGCAATGGCAGCGTGCCTGTCAATCTGCGCCTCAAACTCAGCCAGATCGCCGATGTAATCCACACCCTTCTCGAAGCGGCCGACGTAGCGCGGGGCCAGGCTCACCCACCGCACGCCCAGCCGCCGCAGCTCGCTGGCGATGAAGAAGTGCTCTTCAATCGAGGTCGGCGTCTCCGTCTCGTCCACCGACATCTCCAACTCGAAGTTCTCTCCCCCCAAGGCCTGCCCTGAGCAAGGCCGAAGGGTTGGGGGGGGAGGGGGGGCAGCGGCCAGGTGGCGGTACATGCGGACGGTGTGGGCGATGGCCCGGCCGTACTTGCACGCCGCTTGCAGCAAAGCAGCCTCGTCAAACTCCAGCCTGAATGTCTCTACCTCGAAGCGACGCCCCAGGTAACGCCTGCGCAAGTCGTCAGGCGTGTCTTCCAACTCAGCCCACGGCAGGGCGATGAATTTGGAGTTTGGAGTTTGGAGTTTGGAGTTTGGAATCGCGTTGTCCACGTAGTCGCCGGGGTCAACGGTGAAGAAGGTGTAACCGGCGGCCACGCAGAGGTCAATGTCCTCGGTGGTCTTGAGATGGTCAGCGTCGGCGCCCCACGGCTGGCGCCAGCCCTCCTGGAAGATGCCCCACATCGCATCGTCCATCACCTGTTGAGGCGTGCGGCCGGTGCGGGCGTTCTCGCGCATGGACTGCTGGGCGAAGATGGGCGCGATACCGCTGAACCGCCGCACCGCCCGCACGTGGCCCGGCGTCGCCAGCCCCAGGCGGTCGCCGCAGCCGGCCGATGTTTGCAGTCCCAGCGGCTGTGGCCGCAGCCAGGGGAGTCGCTGGCGCAGGGCGGCGGCGTTGGCCGTCGTCAGCGAGCACAGGGTGACGTCACCTTTCTGTTCACCTTCAAAACCGGCCGCATGTCCCAGGATGCCCAGCACTTTGCCTTCGGGCCTGCGAGCTAGAAAGTAGGTTGCGTCGTCGGTTTCTGTGACCGAACGTGGGTATACGGTCAGGCCGGTCAGTTGTTCCAGTTTTTGGATACTGGATATTGGATATCGGTCATTGGTCATTGGTTCATTGGTCATTGAACTTGTAAGCTCCTTTAGCCAGCCGGTAGGCTGTGTCCACGATCATCTCGTGGGCGTCATCCACGTCCACGATGCCCCGCACCACCAGGCCGGCCAGCCAGTTGGCGCTGGCACGTCGCCACAGGTCGTGGCGGGCGGGGATGGAGGGGAAGGCACGGGTGTCGTCGTTGAAGCCGACGGTATTGTACAGCCCAGCCGTCTCAATGACCTGCTCGAAGTAGCGCTTCATGCCGTTGATGCTGTCGTGGAACCACCAGGGCGGGCCGAGTCTCAGGGCCGGATAGTGCCCGGCCAGCGGAGCCAACTCGCGGGCGCAGGTGGACTCGTCCAGGGTGAAGACGATGAAGGTCAGACGCCGATCATTGCCGTATTTGTTCAGCAGCGGCCGCAGGTTGTGGGTAAACTCGCTGCGCTCCGGGATGTCGGCCCCCTTGTCGGGGCCAAAGCGGTCGCAGAGGAGCTGATTGTGGTTGCGCACCGATCCCACGTGGAACTGCATCACCAGGCCGTCTTCGATGCTCATGCGGGCGCTTTCCACGATCATGTGCGCGGTGAAACGGTGGGCGTCGTCGGACGTGGCCTGGCCGCGCAGGGCGCGCTGAAAGATGGCCTCGGCCTCCCTGGAACTAAGCTCTGCCGTGTACGCCGACTGAGCGGCGTGATCGGTGGCCATGGCCCCCATGCTCTTGAAGAAGGCCCGCCGCTGTTCCAGGGCCTGAATAAAGGTCGGGTACGAGTGAACGACGATGCCACTGACCTGGCTCAGGGCGTCAATATGCTCTCGCCAGCCCGGCGTCAGCAAGTTGACCACCGCGTCGGGCCGGAAGGTGGGACGGATGTCGCCCTTCCAATCAGAATCGCGGATGGCCTGGTGGTGAGGCAGCGGATCGGTGGCGGCGTCGGTGGTGCAGAGCACCTCGATGTTGAAGCGTTCAAACAGGGCGCGGGGACGGAATTCGGGCGTGGCCAGTTTGGCCTCTATCTGGTCGTAGACAGCTTGAGCCGTCTCCCCCGTCAGCTTCTCCTCGACGCCGAACACGACGTGGAGCTCGTGGGCCAGCCAGATGCCGCTGGGCGTGCCGCGGAAGAGGTAGAAGTTGTCGGCGAAGGTCTGCCAGATCTTACGGTGATCGGTTTCTACCCTCACTCCTTCGGCCCCGCTCAGGACAGGCCCTAGCCCCTCTCCCTGAGAGGGAGAGGGGAAGATGCCCAGGGCCTCCAGGGGGATGCCCTGAGAGTAGAGCATGCGGAAAACGTAGTGGTCGGGGATGATCAGCAGCTCGGTCGGTGTGCCAAAGGTGGCGTTCTCGTCGGCGAACAGGCGGGGGTCCACGTGCCCGTGCGGGCTGACGATGGGCAGGTCAGTCACCGATTCGTACAGCTCCCGCGCCACACACCGTTGCGCCGGTTCGCGATCGAAGTATCGGCCTGAGGGTAAATGCCATTTAGGGTTTGTCATGGTTCCTTTTTGGGTTCAGTTCAATGGAGCAAGGTCGCAGGGGAGCAAGGTCGCAGGCTCCCTTGTTCCTTGTTCCTTGCTTCTTTGCTCCCCTGTTCCTTCAGGACACGCTGTCGGGTGGCTGAACTAACTTGGCCCTTTTCGCTGATCACGCAGGAGACAGTCATCAGCGAGACGCCAGTCTCGCAAGCTACAACAGGATTGTATTATAGAGCTTTCAGTTTGTCAAGAAGCTGATTATCCGTGAAGATTTTCTTGTTTCGTTTGATGTGAAACGCTCTCCGTCCCCTACGGGCTGCGGCTACGTAAGAGGCAGAACGACGACCTGAGGGGTATGGTGGGTGGGGTGCTCCCGCACCTGTACAGCGGCCTGGAAGACCTGACGGATGCTCTCCTCGCGCAGCACCTCGGCCGGGCTGCCATTGGCCACTACCCGCCCCCCATTTAGCAAGATGAGGCGATCGAAGTAAAGGGCGGCCAGGTTCAGGTCGTGCATGGTAGCTAACACGGTGAGTCCTTGCTGGCGATTGAGGCGCTTGATCAGCTCCAGGACCTCGACCTGGTGATTGATGTCGAGGTGCACCGTCGGCTCGTCCAAGAGGAGGATGTCAGGCTCCTGCGCCAGGGCCATGGCCATGATGACCCGCTGTTTTTCGCCACCTGATAGCTCGTTGAAGGGCCTCTCGGCCAGATCCAAAGTGGCGGTCAGCTCCATTTTCTCCGCCACCACCTGGCGGTCGCGGGGGCCTGCACCCACGATGGGCCGTAC
>Ga0194125_10014309_pt1 | contig 10173 bp, 5 predicted proteins | sample TA2KigC250mmetaG_FD_148626 | JGI IMG/M metagenome (GOLD analysis project Ga0194125, IMG submission 148626) | Freshwater microbial communities from Lake Tanganyika, Tanzania - TA2015034 Kigoma Deep Cast 250m | ecosystem: Environmental > Aquatic > Freshwater > Lake | place: Tanzania: Lake... | reverse complement strand
CACATTTACGCTGACCGCTACAAACAGTGCTGGCAGCAGCACCAGCACCGTCACGGTCACGGTAAGCCTGACACCGGGGGCAGGAGGCGCAGACCTCAAGGTTGTTGATGTCTGGCTGGAGGGAGAAGTCATCTACTATAGAGTGATGAACGCAGGATTGGCGGAATCAGCAGGTGGTATCACTCGCCTCTACTTTGGTGGTTTAGAGCAGTCCAAGGACTACCTGGAGCCCGTGCCTGCGGGGGCGGTCAAAAGCGGAGCTTTTTACCTGTACAAATCCGGGCCTCTCAACATGATGATTTTGCCTCCTGGCTTTTGGGTCACTGTCTGCGTGGATGTTGAAGATAGTACCAAAGAGAGCAACGAAAGTAACAACTGCTTAGATAAGGTGATAGTCCCAGCATATTAGGGCAGTTATAAACAAAAACGGTCATCCTAAGACGGGTGACACGTAGGACATTCATCCCTGCCAACCGCGCGGCTGAAAACTGATGTGCATGACGAGGTTCTATGGCGCTACTGTGACGTTAGTCTGCCTGGCCTGCCTGTTGGCCTTTCCTGCGTTGTCGGCGACTGTTCTTGCTTCTCCTCCGGATTCGGCGGTGTTGAAATGGACGACCATTGAAACGCCTGGCAGCTTTGCTGAAAGGCATGATATTCGCTCCCCCAGCGAAGTTAATGCCCTGGCCGTGGCTTCGGATGGAAAGACGCTGTATGCCATCGACATTCCTAAAGCTTCTTCTGGCCCAGTGGTGGTACCTGGCCTGTGGAGGAGCACCGACGGCGGCGTGAACTGGAGCCCAAAGGCTACTCAGTATCTATTGGCAGCCATACCTCCGCCGACATTTCCAGTCACGGACGTCGCAGTGGCGCCCGACGACCCCAACCTGGTGGTGGTAGTATGCATGAATGCTGCTAATACCATACGCCGGGAGGTTTACCTTTCAGACGATGGCGGCACTACCTGGTATTATACCGGGGCTATCCCCTGGGTCTATGGCGGAGGTGAACAGATTGGGGATATCGCTGTTTCTCCAGGCTACCAGCTAAGTGGCGGCCTGGTGCATGATGTTATTGTCTGCAGCCGCAACCCGGCGGATGGCAATGGCCAGGGGGAGATCTACATCCTGACTTATCCTGGCTTAGGCGGCTGGAAGGCGCAGGGCTTTAGCATGGGTGACGTGATTGCCATTGCCTGTTCGCCCAACTATACGACTGATTTCAGCCTGGTAGCGATGGCCTCGACCACGCAACGTACCTTTATCCACCTGGGCTATCGGGATGTGGCGGCTAACACCAGTCGCTGGAATCTAGATGTCAACTGGCCAGTGGAGATGTGCACGCCGGACCAGAGCGGTGGTACTGGCAGCGGGGAGAACTGGATTATTACTGGTGACATCGACCTGCCCGGCGATTTCCTGGGAACGTCGCCGGAAAGGCGGGTCATTTTCGCCAGCTATGATTCTAACGGGAAGGCGCAAGGGATTAGCCAAATCCTGGACGATGTCTATCGGTTTAACGACACATTGGTCACCAGGATGAAGATACCAGGATGTGGCAGCAAGGCTCGGATAAGCACCATCGCTTATCATGGGGATAGCAAGAAAGGAAAGCTTTTGGTGGGCGAAGTGGGAGCAACCGCTTCCGAAGCTGCCGGGCGGGTCTGGATTTGCCATAATCCCCTGGAATCGTGCCCCATATGGAGTCTGTCGCTGAAACCGCCTACTGGAGGAGGCAACCATGGTTATGCCAATGTCCAGCTTGCCTGGATTTCTGATGGCTCTGTGGCCTATGGCGGCACCAGCTCGGGAAACCGCGATACGCCGCAGAAGTGGGCAAATCCGCATGACCCTGCCTGGGATAGCCAGGACATGGATGAATCGGCAATCTCCATCACCAGGGACGACGGCCTGTCGTGGAATCAGATAGGTCTTATCGATACTGGCGTCAACTGGCTGAAGAGCGTGTTTCCTGCTTACGACGAATCGACGCTCTACTTGGCTACGGTCAACGACACCGGCTTCGACAGCGTGTGGCGCAGCCAAAGCCCGTTTCTGGGTCAGACCTGGGAGCGGGTGTTGTGCGTGATGGGAGAATCACCTATTCTGCGGCTGGCTCCGGAGACAAAGGATGGGGCCACTGTATTCTGGGGCAACCAGGGCACTGACACGGTCCGACGCTCTACGGACAGTGGCCAGATTTGGTATAGCTGCATACCTGGATTCATTATACAAGACATGGTGGCAGCCGATAGCCAGACGTTGCTGGTGCTACGGGCTGATGGCCAGGTTCGACATGGTAGCTATTCCAAAGGTTGGATATGGTCTAAAGGTACGGATTCAACCCTAGCTGCGGCGCATACCATTGCTGTTTATGGCGACTATGTCCTGGCGGGTGCTGCTACAAGTTCAGTATCGCCCGCTGCTTACTCGGCAGATGGCGGGCGAAACTGGACAAAGATAATCGAGCAAACGCCCAGCAACGGCAACAGACACGTGGCTTTTGACACTTATTTCAACAGAAATCGGATTATCTACGTTGCTGACGACAGCGGTGGCATGTATCGATGGGCGATAGGCACCAGCTATGAGTGGGATGATATGGCACCTGCAAACAATAGCTTCTATGGCATGGCATTGGGCGATGGTGGTGCACTCTACGGCGCTTTCTTTACGGCTGCCAGTGGGATTGATCGCACTTTGTACCCGCGTAGTGGCATACCCAAGCCGGGAGTGTACTGGGACTCGTTGACAACGGGGCTGACTGCTGGAGTCCGATTCAGTGCCGAACCTAATGCCCTGGCTATTTCACAGACAACATTGTGGGCTATCGATGCTCGCGCCTACAGCCCGCCGGCGCAAGGGCGTCTCTGGGCTTTCACCGATACGTTGGCCAGGAGCAGTCCGAAGCTGAATGAACCTGCTCAAGGGGTGACGTTGAACTATGACCCGGTAAGCGGCCGGAACCAGGAGATAGACCTCAAGTGGGAGCAACTGTCTCTGGCGTCTGCCTATGAAATCGAGGTGGCCAGGGACGAGGACTTCAGCCTGCGTGTTACTGAAGCAGAGCCGGCGAACAATCCGTACTATCAGCCATCTCTCACTACCCAGCCGACGTACAGGATTATCCCTGGTATATTGCCCGAGACAAACACAACCTATTACTATCGGATAAGGGTTAGGGAGGCGGCCACGGGGCAGAGAATCCGCAGTTGGTGGTCCAATGAACGCAGCTTCTCCGTGGGGCCTGGGGTACCCGTGGCAGCGTCGCAAGTTGGGGTTCAGGCGCTGCGGCCAGTTCACTGTAGCCGTAGTGTATCGGTGTCATCGGCGGCGTTTTCCTGGACGCCGTTCAAGGGGGTGACAGAATCCAGGTTTGTGCTGGCAGAAGATTCCGCGCTGCACAGGGTTTTGGTGGATGAGGTTGTGGCGAGTACTGCGTTTGAATATCGGGGGGAGCTGGATTACGGGAGAAGCTACTTCTGGCAAGTGACGCCGGTCAGGCCATATCCTGGCCAGCCCAGTTCGGTATTCAGCTTCACTACTGAGAGAATGCCCAAGACGGTGCAACCAGAACAACAGATGTCAGACCAGTTGCTGCAGGTAGTGCTGGCGATGTTCCTGCTGAATGTGCTGGGCAATGTTACCGTGATTGCGGTGATGGTGCTGGTGAACAGAAGGCGGGAAGAGGGAGGTTAGAGGTGAGAGGCAGCAGGCGTGATTCGTCGCTCGTTTTGTGGTTACTACCTGCCTTCAGGTGGCACTGAATTTCCGTGCATCAGACAAAGCTGCCACCCATCCTTCACGGAAAGGACCCGTGGGCGGGTAACTAGCAGTGAAATGACAAAGCACCTTGCCAAATCTACACCATCAGGTATAAACTGGACACAGTTACACTTCTTCCCACAGCACAGACACGTAAAGAGGTGGCATGATGAGCAAATCAAAACGAATTGTCAGCAGAGTACTACTCTCCGGTATCACCCTGGTCCTGCTTGCTTCTTCAGCGGTTGGCTGCGCTAAAGATGAGATTCCTCCGGTTATTCAAGAATGGAAAGCAGATAGATGGGTTGTGGAAGGTGAAGATGCCAACTTAAAAGTAGATGTTTATGATAATAGAAAAGTTGAAACGGTTTATTTACAGTTTGGTGATGGAACTATTGTACCTTTGACAAAGACTTATAGTGAAAAAGCAGAAGGTGAAAATTCTACTTGGGAGACTAGTCTCAAACTTAGTCCTGGAGAATATGCATTTAGCGTAGTAGCAAAAGATAAGAAAAATGAAACTAAGGCTGATGGAAAGATTAGTATTTATCCAAATGATGCTGATGGGGATGGACTTGGTTATAGGGACGAGCTCAAATATGGGACTGATCCTAATAAGAAGAATCCTGTTGTGAAATATGCTTTAGATAAAGGACTTGGTGTTTATTTACCTGTTTTGGCTAGACTGGATGAAGACGGAGTGATGGATAAAAACGAGCAAGGCTTTGTAGACTTGATGACACTTCATCCTGAAGCAGATCAAAATGTTCCAGAAATTTATGATGAACTTTTAAAATTGCCAGATCTTTCAATGGAGAAATATTCAAGGATAGATGAGAAGGATTTGGAAGCTGTTGAAGATATTCTTGTTTTGGCAGACAATCCAAAATATAGAGCAGTCATTGAGTCAATGCTCAACGAAGGTATAAGAGATGAGAGACAATATTGCGCACTCTTGGAAGCTTTATTATGGATTGCTTATGATAGGGATTTTGATAGTCCAGTTGACAATCCTCTGGAAAACTATTCTGTGGGAAAATTATTAGATGCTGCATGGAAAGATGCAGCAACGTCTAAGAGATATCAATCTGATAAGTGGGAAGATTTCGATGAAGTTGCCAACAGGTTGAATTCACCAGTGCTGGTATCAACATATATGCAAATTAATTTTCGTTATGACCATCAATTATGGGGGAAAATGCTGGCAACCGGGAAACTCATTTATGAATACCCGCGAACGGTTTTCGAAAAGAGGAGCGGTGTGTGCAGCGGGCAAGCTGGATTCGCGTTTTATTGCCTGCTAAATAGTGGTTACAAATTCGACAATTTTGATTTGTTCGCAGGCAAGAAAGCCGCCTGTGGTTTGGGAGCAAATAATCCCCAGACATATCAAATAGGTCACGTAGTGTGTTTGTTCACCGAAAACGACGTTTTCTACACGATTGATTCTAACTTCAACAACTCAATAAGGGGGCCCTTCAGTACAATTGAAAAAGCGGTTGATGCTACTTTGTCTGGTTGGAGTTACTACATGTTCTACCATCCTTCGGGGGTTATTGCTAAGTTCGTCAAAAGATAATTGTTCTCTCCCCGGCCAGGTGTACGCTTGACCTTCTGTCCTTAATAATACAGATGGCAGACACCTTCGGGTCTCATCCTATCATGCGTTAGCCCTGCGGTCATTATCCTGCAAAGACGGAGTATGGGTAGTTTTGGGGAAGCGCGGGGCTTCATCCTTCCGCGTGAGGATTCGCCCAGCCAAAGCGACCATGGAGGGTCATAAGAGAAGAACGTTGCACTCAGGTGTCACCGCGAGTCCTGATGCAATCGGGACGTGGCGGTCTCTACTTGGGCGAGTATTGGTGTCATGCGGAGATTGCTTCGTCCTTCAGCGGAAGGACTCGCAATGACTGTTGCGTCATTGTCACCCTGAGCGATAGCGAAGGGTCTCACGGTTGTCTCCTATAGGAGGGGTTGCACTACGTGCGTTAAAACCTACGAAACCAGACTATTCAGCCCCAGCTCTTTTAGCTTCTCCTCAGTGGGGTGGCTGGTCTTGGGGTCCCAGCCGTGCTCGTCGTAGTAGTCGTCCAGCATCCCATCCACATCCTGCCGCGTCAGCTCTTTCTTGAGGAAGTAGTCCTTCAGCGTATACTCTTTGTCGGGTGCTTTTAGAGGCTGGAACCAGATATCGGGTGGCTCATCAGCCTTGCGGTCGAAGCCAGCTTTATAGTTGAGCACCTTCCACAAGTTCCAAACACGCTCGCTGGTCTTCTTGAGGTCAGCAGGCGTTACCTCCACGCCGGTCACAGCCGAGTACAACTCGGCGAAGATATCCATGCTGTAGAAACGCGAGATGTAGAGCCGATGACACTGTCCGAACATATTGAACAGATTGAAAAAGTCCTCGCCGTGCTTGGCCATCCGCCCCACGTTAAACGAGTCCTCGGTGTAGATGCGCTTGATGTCCTCCTCCGGCATTCCGCAGCGGTTGGCCTGTTTCAGCAGTTCCTTGACAGGCCAGCCAGGGCTATACGAGGGGGCACCCATGGCTGCCGCAACTCCCAACGGCCGACCGGGATACACCATCATCTCAAACTGCATGGGGCCTAAGCCGGTCATCCGGGGGTCGCCAAAGAGAAATTGTCCCTTGATTACATTCTGAACATATTTCTCCACGCCCTTGCCAATTCTGCGGGCAGCGGCCACAATGCCATCGGCCAGGACATCGCCAAAGCCCTTCTTGAAGGCTACCATCTCCGCCAGCTTTAGCAGGGTATCCATGCTCCTGTCCAGCACTATACCGCCGGTGTCCCCTTTGGTGATAATGCCATCTTCGTACAGCGTGACCACGAAGTCCACCAAGCCCTGCAGGCTATAAACTCTATCGATGCCGTAGCGGTTGGTAACATCGAAGAAATGTAAGGCATCGGCATACCTGTCCAGCGGCGAGCCCTCTGCGCGGTGTCCATAGGCAGCGGAAGCAGTCATGATGGCTGAGGCGGCAAATATCGCCGTATCATAGGTGGTCACACCCTTTTCCAGTAAATCGACGCGGTCCTTGTCGCACATGGGGCAGGTGATGCAAGCTACCTTTTTGCGGCTCTTCTGGTGCAGCTTGTAAATCTCATCCTGCAACTCTTTAATTTCCGGTGGAAAGGGCACCAGCGTTGACGAGTTCTTTGCCAGCACCGGGATTGCCCAGCTTGCGGTCATGGCAAAGGCGCCGCCCTTCAGTAAATCCCCCCGCAGGTGGTATTCCTTTATTCTTTCCCAAAGCTCGTCCACCGCCTTGCGCAACCGCTTGGGATGCGCCACGGTGATACTCTTAGTCCCCATCATAGCCGCTATTGCCTTGAGGTTCTTGGAACCCATAACGGCGCAAAGGCCGGTAGAGCCTAAGGTGCCTCCCTTGTCTATCTGCGTCACCGAGATATTGACCAGGTTTTCGCCCGCCTGGCCGATAGGTATCACACTGCAGGGTTCGTGTTTTTTGCGTAGCATGTCCGTGGTCTCGAACACATCCTTACCCCAGAGGCCTGTGGCAGGGCACAGCTCCACGCTGTCATCGTGTATCTTGAGGTACACCGGCTTAGCGGAACGTCCAGTGATTACCACGTGGTCATAGCCAGAGGACTTTAGAAAATGGCTGAAATAGCCGCCGCCGTTGGTATGTGGGAAAGCGCCGTTGAGCGGCGCCTTGTGAGTCACCATAACCTCGGACGAGCCGGGTATCATGGTGCCGTTGAAGGGGCCGGTGCCGATGATGATGGCATTTTGCGGAGAAAGTGGCTCTACATCGGGTGGTATCAAGTCATAAGCCAACTTGTTGTTGATGCCAGCGCCGCCGATGTAAGTATGTGCCAAATTGGCATCCAGCGACTGCTTCCTGATTTTGCCGCTGGTGAGGTCAACATGAAGGATATTCCCGGCATAGCCTGGCAGTGCCATTCAGACTTTCTCCTCTACTTTCACCCTGGTCAAAGCATCATAGGGACAATATACGGCGCAGACGCCGCAGGCATCGCAGTCTTTGCTAAAGATTATCTGGTATTCGTTCTCCTTGCCCACCAGCTTTTTCACCTGTATCCGAGAAGTAGACAGATTGAAGTCGCCATCCTTGGTGAAGGAACAACGCAACACACAGGTCATGCAGCCGGCACACTGGGATTCGTCAGCTATTATTCGGCGGTTGCGTTTAGGGAGTGTGGCTTGGGAAGTCGGTTTCTTGGATGCCATGCTTCACATCGAAAGCGGGGTTAATGATGTGTCAAAATAGCACTTTATAGAATCAGTTGTCAATTTGACCATGCTATACTATGATTGAGACTATGGCTGGCTTGGCTGAGGCAAAGCAAAGGGTACAGAAGCTCCGAGAGCTGCTCAACCACCACAACTACCGCTACTATGTGCTCGACAGCCCTGAGATTAGCGATGCTGAGTACGACCAGCTCATGCGCGAGCTACAGAAGCTGGAGGATGAGTACCCCGAGCTAATCACCCCGGATTCGCCCACACAGCGCGTGGGTGCTGCACCACTGGAAGCCTTTGGCGTGGTAGAGCATCCGCAGCCGCTGCTCAGCCTGGCCAATGCCTTCGATGATGATGAATTGGATGCCTGGTATAAGCGGGCTTCCAACCTGCTGGGTGGTCGGCAGACCGATTTTGTCTGCGAGCTGAAAATGGACGGGTTGGCTGTGGCTCTGACCTACGTAAATGGATTGCTGGAGGTGGGAGCTACCCGTGGCGATGGCTTCCGTGGCGAAAACATCACCCAGAATCTGAAGACCGTCCGCAGCATACCGCTCTCTGTGTCCAAAGATGCTCCCCGGCGGTTCGAGGTCAGAGGCGAAGTCTATCTGCCAAAGGCTGGCCTGAAAAAGCTCAACCAGGAGCGCGAGAAGGAAGGCCTGCCGCTGTTCGCCAATCCCCGGAATGCGGCTGCCGGCTCGGTGAGGCAGCTCGACTCCCGTATCACGGCGCAGAGACCACTGGACATCTTCATCTATGGGCTGGGCTGGGCTGAGGGTAAGGCAATGCCGGAGACCCACTGGGAAATCATGCAATACCTGAGGTCGTTAGGCTTTAAGATAAACCCCAATAACGCCTTATGCAAGACTCTGGATGAGGTCAAAACCTATTACAAGCACTGGTTGGACAGGCTGGAGACTTTGCCTTACGATGTTGATGGCGTGGTGGTCAAGATAAACCGCATCGCCTATCAGGATGAGCTTGGCTATGTGGGGCGCGAGCCGCGCTGGGCTATCGCCTACAAATTTCCGGCTACGCAGGGAACCACCAGGCTGCTGGATATCGGCATCAATGTGGGACGTACAGGAAGCCTCAATCCTTATGCCATCATGGAGCCGGTGCAGGTAGGCGGCGTGGTCATCAAGCAGGCTGCGCTGCACAATGAAGAGGACATCCACCGCAAGGACATCCGCATCGGCGATTGGGTCATCATCCAGCGTGCCGGCGAGGTCATCCCCGAAATCGTAGGGCCTATCCCCAGCCGCCGCACCGGCAAAGAGGAGATATTCCACATGCCCAAGAGGTGTCCGGTGTGCGGTGCTGAGGTGATAAAGCCCGAAGGCGAGGCTATGCATCGCTGTACCAATGCTGCCTGCCCCGCCCAGGCGCTGGAAAAGATAAAGCACTTCGCCAGCCGCGGGGCTATGGACATTGAAGGAGTGGGCGAAAAACTGTGTCAGGCTTTGTTTGAAGCCGGCATGGTCAAGGACGCTGCTGACCTCTATTACCTGACCAAGGGGCAACTGGTGAATCTAGAGCGGATGGCAGACAAGAGCACCACCAACGTGTTGAAGTCCATCGAAGCCAGCAAGGAGCGACCGCTGGCACGAGTTGTTTTTGCTCTGGGCATCCCTCAAATCGGCAGCGAGACGGCGGACTTGCTGGTGGAGCACTTCTCCAGCATAGATGAACTTGCCCAGGCGCCCATGGAAAAACTGCTGGAAATACCCTCAATCGGCCCCAAAATTGCTGACAGCGTACTGGCCTTCTTCCGCCAAAAGGAAAACCAGCGCATCATCGAGAAGCTGAGGCAGGCTGGAGTCAGGCTCGAGGAGAAAAAGACAAAAGCCAAAGACCTGCCGCTGGCGGGGCTGGAGTTCGTCATCACCGGCAGGCTGGATGTCTCCCCGCGCCCGGAGGCGGAGGTCAGGATAAAAGCCCTGGGAGGCAAGGCCGGGTCGGATGTTACCCGCAAGACCAACTACCTGGTGGTGGGCACCGACCCCGGTTCCAAGCTGGCGCGGGCACAGTCCCTGGGCACTACAATACTCAGCGAAGAGGAATTCCTGAAGATGCTGAAGGAGGCCGAAGGCAAGAGCAAATGAGGAGCCATTACTGATGCGGTGCGACCAGGCCATGGAAAAGGCCGAAGCTCCTG
>Ga0194125_10014308_pt1 | contig 10174 bp, 13 predicted proteins | sample TA2KigC250mmetaG_FD_148626 | JGI IMG/M metagenome (GOLD analysis project Ga0194125, IMG submission 148626) | Freshwater microbial communities from Lake Tanganyika, Tanzania - TA2015034 Kigoma Deep Cast 250m | ecosystem: Environmental > Aquatic > Freshwater > Lake | place: Tanzania: Lake... | reverse complement strand
ACCGATTGCTCGACGCGATGGGGAAGGGACAGGGTTTGACTGCAGTTGGAATTCACCAAGTTTTGAAAGCCATGATTGAGAGTCACGCTGATTGTCAAAGCAAAAATGCCAGGCTCCAACTGAATTTCAACTTGCTACTGCGTCGCCAAGCATTGGTCACTGAAGACCTCTCGGGATGGAAGTCGTATCCGATAACAATCAAGGCCTCTCTGATGAGTGGTCAATTTCATTGCCGCATGCAAGTCAAAGTGGTTTACTCGTCGACATGTCCATGTTCCGCGGCATTGGCCAGGCAATTGATAGAAGAAGCATTTCTGGCTGAATTTACGAAGCATTCTTCGCTGGACAAGCATCAGGTGGCTGAGTGGATTCGACACAATGCTAGTGCAGCAACGCCACACAGTCAACGCAGTCAAGCGCATGTCACGGTCGATGTCAACGAAGCTTCAAGCAGTTTAGGAATGCTGGCACTGATCGATTGCATTGAACAAGCCCTCGGCACCCCAGTACAGACCGCAGTCAAGCGAGCTGATGAGCAGGCATTCGCAGCCTTGAACGGACAGAACCTGATGTTTGTTGAGGATGCTGCACGCCGTATCAAAGCCTCTCTTCAAGGATATGACCATCCCGAGATTTTTGTGCGCCATTTGGAGAGTTTGCATCCCCATGATGCAGTAGCATGGTCAAGCCCTGAAATTGGATTGTGCTCCATATGAGCAATGCAGTGGAACTGATACCTGTTACTTTGCTCACCGGTTTTTTAGGCAGCGGCAAGACGACGGTGCTCAATCACTTGGTCCGACAACCTGAACTGGCGGACGCCTTGGTCATCATCAACGAGTTCGGAGAAATGGCACTAGATCACATGCTGGTTGCGCACAGCACCGAAAACTTGATCATGGAGATGAGCAATGGATGCCTTTGCTGCACGATTAGGGGTGATCTGGTCAAAACACTGCGTGAGATTACTTGGCGTTTTTCACGCAATGGTCAGAGACAGTTCCGCAGGGTGGTGATCGAGACCACTGGGCTTGCAGACCCGGCCCCCATCATTCACACGCTGATGACTCAACCTCAGATTGCGACCAGATACCGTCTCGACGGCGTTATTGCCACCGTAGACGCGGCAACAGGCATGGTTACGATGGATCATCACAGGGAGGCGATCAAGCAAACCGCCATCGCCGATGTGCTTTTATTGACTAAGTCTGACTTGGCCAGTAATCAGTCCTCAAATGAATTGTTGAACAGACTCAAAAGTATCAACCGAACGGCCACTATCTGGTCTGCAAAAAACGGCGTCATTGAGCCACAAAAAATACTCCATCTGGGGTTGTTCAACAAAGACACCAAGGCGCCAGATGTGGCGCGGTGGCTTAAAGAGGAAGCCTTTGTGGAGAACGCTTCGCATAAGTACAGTCATGAATCGCATGGTATCAGTCATTCACATAAGCATGAGCATGAGCATGAGCATGAGCATGAACACCATGACGTGAACCGGCATGATGATCACATCCGCGCTTTTTGCTACAGTATTAACGACCCCATTAGTGAGGAATTGCTGCAGGAATGGCTTGACCTTTTGATGTATTTTTTAGGCAGCAACATACTGCGCATCAAGGGTATTCTGAATGTAGAGGGCAACCCCTTCCCGTTGGTTGTACACGGCGTACAGCATATTTTTCATCCGCCTATCTCCTTGCCAGCCTGGCCCAGCGAGGATCGTCGATCACGCATGGTCTTTATCACACAGGATGTGGGCAAAGAGATGATTGAAAAAACATTCAAAGCACTTCGAAGGGGTGAAGAAGTGCAACGTACTGCACAAGGTGAAGAACGAAAATCATGATCAGAAAAAATCCACGAGGGGATCTGCCAACCGTCCATCCTGATGCATTCATCGACCCCACGGCCGTCATTTGTGGCCTGGTGATCGTGGAAGAGAATGTTTTTATCGGACCTTACGCAGTTATTCGCGCCGATGAGATGGACGCCAACGGCCATATTGAGCCCATCATAATTGGTGCGCACTCCAACATTCAGGATGGAGTTGTCATCCATTCCAAGTCCGGAGCCAAAGTCAGTATCGGCCAGCGAACGTCGATCGCGCACCGTGCCATTGTGCATGGCCCATGCAGTGTTGGCGACTGCGTTTTCATCGGTTTCAACAGTGTGCTGTTCAACTGCACCGTAGAGAGCGGTTGCGTTGTGAGGCACAACGCTGTGGTCGATGGCGTTCATCTTCCGGCAGGCTTCTACGTGCGGTCAACCGAGCGTATCGGCCCAGAGACCGACCTGACCTCGCTACCACAAGTACCTGTAGCCGCCAGTGAGTTTTCTGAAGACGTAGCGCGAACAAACAATGAGTTGGTGCTTGGTTATAAAAAAATCCAAAACGAGTTCTGAAAATGACCATGGTTTGCGGCGAATACCCCATCACACTGACACTACCTGCCGGTAGCCAGCACAGTTTTTATCAACCTGTGTCGGTAGCTTCGTGGGCATCTGCTGGTATGTTATGCGCAACTGGGGGCATGCATCTAAGCCAGGCGATTCATTTTCTGGATGCCCACCAAATCTAAGCTGCGCCAGCGTTTGATTTCGACACTCAAGGAAAGCGATATGAGCACTACCAAGCGAGCCGAAACCAACGGGATGAAAGGCCTGCACTTTGCATCCCGAACGTCGATCGAACAGGTCGAAGAAGGAAACGAACTTGCACCCAAATTCGATCGCGATGGGCTTATTGCCTGCGTGACTACCGAAGTCATGACAGGGGAAGTTCTGATGCTGGGATACATGAACCGTGAAGCACTGGAACTCACCATTTTGACAGGCGAAGCGCACTACTGGAGCCGAAGCCGACAGGTGTTGTGGCGTAAAGGCGTGACCAGTGGCTTAGTGCAGACCGTGGTCGAAATACGCATCGACGACGATCAGGATGCCCTATGGCTACGTGTGTCGCTTTCAGCCGGAACACACAGTGCTCCCGCTAGCTGCCACGTAGGCTACCGCAGCTGTTTCTACCGTACCGTTGAACTGAAAACAGGCAAGATCTCTTTCGCCGAAAACACTAAAACGTTTGATCCTAAATCGGTTTACGGGGATGCGCCCAATCCTACCTTGCTGTGAAGTGAACAGGCAATGAACGACAACCCAACACCAAGCAGTTTGGCCGTTTATCAATTTGCGGGCTTGCAGACCGGACCAAAGTTGATAGTTCTTGGGGCCGTGCATGGTAACGAGACTTGCGGAGCAGTGGCCATTCAAAAAATCCGTCAGGACATAGAAAGTGGAATGATGCACATTGATAGAGGAACACTTACGATGATCCCCATTACCAATCCGCTTGCTTATCAAAATAGACGGCGCGAAGGTCAGCGCAATTTGAATCGGAATATGCGGGTCACCTCAACGCCGCAGGACTTTGAAGATCTCGTCTGCAATGTGCTTTGTCCGATGCTCGCAGCCCACGATGTTCTTTTGGACCTTCATTCATTTCATACGCCAGGCATTCCCTTTGCGATGATTGGGCCACCAAACAACCAGGGGAATTTGGAGCCATTTTCCCGAGCCAACGAAGAAGAAGACTTTGCACTAAGCCTGGGTATTCATCGATTTGTCGAGGGCTGGTTGGATACCTACGCCAGGGGAGTGACAGAGCGGCAAGTTCGTGGCATGGATGCTAACGTTGATTACGGCATTGGCACCACTGAAACAATGCGACGCTTTGGGGGTATTGGCATCACGTTGGAATGTGGTCAACACGAAGACGTTTCAGCGCCACGGCTTGCCTATACTGCCATCTGCAAGGCTTTATCGCATCTGGGCATGACGACAAGCACAGCATCTTCTGAAAAGCAACACCGTAACCAAGTGATACAGATATATCGAGTCGTAGACCGTTTGCATTGCGATGATCAATTTAGTCGTGAATGGCGCAGTTTTGAATCCGTCAAGCAGGGCGACTTGATTGCTTATCGCAAGGATGGCACAGCTCTATCTGCCGAACAAGACGGTTGGATTGTGTTCCCTAACCCTAACGCGCCGGTCGATCAGGAATGGTTCTATCTTGCAAAAACATCTAGCCGACTGAGTGTCGACTGAAATTCATTGCCCCCACTTATTGATCGTGAAATTTAAATGCCTTTGATCCTGCAAATTTTGATGGCTTGTCTGCTCGGGGGAGTGCTGAGTTTATTGGCTGCTTTGCTAATTTTGTCTGGTCTTCCTAAGAAATGGTTGTCCTATGCGGTCAGCTTTTCTACTGGGGTACTTCTTGCAACTTCCATGCTGCAATTGCTGCCTGAAGCTTTAAGTTCTGGATTGACACCACAAGAAGTTTTCCCTGTTTTACTGGCTAGCGTTTTAGGCTTCTTTGTTCTAGAAAAACTGGCCATATGGCGTCATTCGCATCACGATACGGACGAGGGTCATCTCAAAACAAGTTCTAAGGAACATTCTTCAGGGCATCATCATGGCGATGAAGGCGTCTTGGGAATTTTGATCGGTGATGGATTTCACAACTTTACGGACGGCGTACTCATCACCGCTGCTTTTCTGTTAGACCCGGCAATTGGCTGGGCAACCACGCTGGCCGTTATTGCGCACGAAATACCCCAAGAAGCTGGCGACTTTGCGATATTACTTGCCGCTGGCTGGGAACGTAATAAAGCCCTGTTTTGGAATGGTGTCTCCAGCTTGGCTTCGGTAGCGGGCGCCATCGTTGCTTTTTTATCACTGGAGCAATCTGAAAAATGGATTCCCTACATTGTGATTGTTGCTGCAGCCAGCTTCATCTACATTGCCATAGCTGATTTACTTCCCAGGCTCAAGTTTGAATCGCAAGGGTTAGGTTGGCATGCCCTTCATATTTTATTGGGTATTTCCATTACTTTACTTTGAAAAAATTCAGTTGCTGGAGAATATTTATGAAAAAATATTTTCGACTTCTTATGTCAAAGTGACTAAACGTCTACGTCCATCAGACATAGATTTCTGATTCCTTCAATTGACTAAGACCGTTCGCGGTCAGCCTGCCCAAGCAGCTCTTGAGCCGCTGGGAGCATCTTTAGCGGTGACTGATGGCAAGGAAATTTGGGCTTTCCGCTACTCTAGCGATGACCACTCACCATCACTGTATTTCGGCGCACCCCATACGCGAGCCTCTGAGCATTTTCCGAATGAATTCAACACCATTGCCTCAGAGCCCTCGGATCACCAAGCCGATCATTGGCATAAGGTCGACGAAGGAACGTGTGTCCATTGGACCCGCGAGCGGATGAACTTTTATCCAATTGAGCTGGGCCAACGTTTTGTTTAGCCTGATACAGTGAGAATGTAACGTGACTAGCCGATTAGTCGCCTTTCTGGAAGGTTCAGGCACTGACACCGGTTCTCGACGCTTGTCGGATATCTGGCAATTTGATGACGATGAGATTGACCATACCCACGATTTCATCCAGTGGATGTTTCCACTACGAGAAGCCAGTGGTGCGAACTTCAATGCGCTAACCTTGGCTGCATCTGACATCGAGACGATTCAAAGCTCAATGCAATGCCGCCAAAACTTAGAGAAGTCCGCGACTTGGATACTTGCCTTTTTCGAGCGAACAGAGGCAATTTTTCAATACACTAATCACAATCATCTACGCGTGACCCGAATCATCAAGTCATTGCGTCTGTTGCATTCGGATCAGCAAGCTGAACAGTTCAAGCAAGCGGTATTAGGCATGATCCAGGCGAGGGGAGCACGTATTAACCCGATCACTGTGGCGTTCTGGCTTGAAGCCTAGGCGATCGTTTACTGGCAAAGAGCATCAAGCTCTTTTTTCATAAGGGGAAAGGTATGCCCCAATCACAGCTTACAACTGTACAAAAGCAGCAGGCGTTGTTCTCGAAGCGACTGATCTGGGCGCTCGAGGTACTTGGGGTACGGCCCAGTCCCACGATCGTTCAACGCGAATACAACAGCCGCAGCAACCAGCCGCCGGTGACAACGCACGCCGCACGCAAATGGTTAATGGGTGAGGCTATACCTACTCAAGACCGGATTCAAGTGCTAGCCGAATGGCTAAATGTCTCTGCTAGTTGGCTGCGGTTTGGTGAGGAAGGGATCGACGGCAATAAAAAGACGAAAGACATGACTGCGCAAGAGTGGCGGTTGATTCACGGTTTTCGGCTGCTTACAGACAAGCAGCGGGCAGCTGTGTTAACCATGGTGCTGTCAATACCTTCTTCGAGGTCAGGGAAATCTAACAGTCGCTAACCTGTGTGGCTCGGTAGATCGAATCCATGAGTTAAAAAGTCTAGTTCTATCGGGTAAGGGGCGCTGCTGGCGCCTGGTAGCTGGTGTTGTAGGTACTGGCGCGGACATGCCTGAGATCGTTGGCCTGAAGCTGGACCTTCCTGCCTAGTGTCAGTCATTGGAGAACTACTGCCTATGGTCGCTGAATCATTATTCAGCAGGACAAACTTTTTTTGTGAGTTGATAGACCGCTGGATCTTTGCTGGCAGAGTACCAACCGCTAGCGTCTTGTGATGTATGGACTAAGGCACCCTGAAGTCCCGGATCTGCGTACCATCGGTAGCTGATCACGTTGACTTGGCTGCGACCACAATTCACATGCAGCAGCATGTTTTCTGAAGCATAGCTTTTGGTTTGATAGTGTCTGCGAATTTCTTGGGCCACTGAAAACGATCTACTCGCTTCCACTTCGAGCAACCCAGGGCTGATTTTTTCTACCTTGATAATCTCGTAGGTGTTCTGGCTTGAGTTGGTTCTTGACGACTCGGCGATGCTAAGAGTCGGCAGGAAGATGATCAAAAAGAGTATTAAATAGATCCTCATATGAACCCACCTATTCGGTACTGTTGGTGCTATTGAAAAATATTTTTGAGCGTCTTTACAATATTTTTGTTAGTGATCGGGATATGCTTTACACATCACAGGTAGGACTGATAATTTTGTATTTCCCGAAACATTGACAGTTAATTAAGAAATTCTTGCAATTTTTTTGGAGGTGTTGCGGCTGAATGGATTATATAAATTTTTGAAATGAGAACCTCATGCGATATTTCATTGCAATCTTCATATTTGTATCGTCGTTGGTTTACGCAAATGAGTCGAACGGTTTAGTTTCGCCGAACCACTTCTCTAACGTTGGCAGGCATCACACTGCCCGTAGCGAATGCTCTATGCTGTCGGTGGCTTTGTAACATGAAGGGACAACATTATGGACGTGCCAACCGCTTGGTGGATTGGCGTCGGTGTTTTGCTGGCGCTAGAGATGATTACCGGTACTCTTTACCTACTGATGCTGGCATTAGGTTTAGCGGCTGCTGCGTTGGCTGCGCACGGTGGCTTCAGCATTGCTACCCAGATTACGCTTGGTGCTGTGGTCGGACTGCTAGGGATGCTTGCTTGGCGACCGCTGCACAACCGCCAGTTCCGCGGAGACGTAGCCCATGCCGACCGCGGCGTTAGCCTCGACATTGGCGAAGAGTTTCAAATCGATGGCTGGTCTCCACAGGGGCAGGCCAGCGTGCGTTATCGGGGAGCCCAATGGTCCGTGGTTCATAGAGGCGAACAACCCCCCACAGCAGGTTTGCACCGGGTTGTGGAGCTCTCTGGTAACCGGCTGATCGTCGAGAAAATCTAATTCGAAATCGGACGAACACCACTTTCAACGGAGATTAAAAATGGAAATTGCTTACGTGATGATGTTGGTGGCAGTGATTTTTATTGCTAAGTCGGTCAAGGTCGTTCCCCAGCAAAACGCCTGGGTAATTGAGCGGCTTGGTAAGTACAGCGTCACGCTGGCGCCGGGGTTGAATTTCATCATCCCTTTTGTCGACCGGATCGCGAATAAGCACAGCCTAAAGGAAATCCCTCTTGATGTGCCCAGCCAAGTCTGCATCACCAAAGATAACACCCAGCTCCAAGTCGATGGCATCCTTTTCTTCCAGGTCACAGACCCAATGCGGGCAAGCTATGGTTCGTCAGACTATGTTGTGGCAGTCACGCAGCTAGCTCAGACTACACTGCGCTCAGTGATCGGCCGACTTGAACTTGACAAGACCTTTGAAGAGCGCGACGTGATCAACGCCCAAGTGGTAGCGGCAATTGACGAAGCCGCGCTCAACTGGGGTGTGAAGGTACTGCGCTACGAGATTAAGGATCTAACGCCGCCGGCCGAAATCCTACGGTCAATGCAGGCCCAGATCACTGCGGAGCGGGAAAAGCGTGCGCTGATCGCTGCCTCCGAGGGTCGGCGCCAAGAGCAAATTAACATTGCCACCGGTGAGCGCGAGGCTTTCATTGCCCGCTCTGAAGGCGAGAAGCAAGCCGAAATCAACAAGGCCCAGGGCGAGGCGGAAGCCATCAAGGCCGTGGCGGATGCTACCGCTCAGGCCATCGAACGCGTGGCCGCCGCAATTCGCCAGCCTGGCGGCGAGCAGGCGGTGCAGCTCAAGGTGGCCGAAAGGGCAGTCGACGCTTATGGCCGTTTGGCTAGCGAGGCCAAGACCACGCTGGTAGTGCCAAGCAATATGACCGAGGTAGCCAGCCTCATCACTTCGGCCATGCAGATGATTCAGACTGGTAATCGAGGCGAATGACCGCCCTTTTCGCGTTAGACGCGCTTACGGCTCGCGGCAGTTCGGCGCTCGCTTGTCGAAAAGCTTTGCAGTCAGGTCTGTGAACAGTCAGTGCCTGAAAGAGCTTGATCAATCTATCTGCCATGATCTTACGCGTCGACAAACTCTAAAAATCGTAACCTCTTCTTTTGTTAAGCGGGCGATTAAAAAATCAGAGGTACAACATACAGAACCACCACCATTGCTGATAGGTAAAGACAGATAGCGAAACTCGGCACGATAACAAACCATCCAAGGATTCCCTTCGTGCCCTCGTTGCTTCCGTTTCGAACATACAGTGCCGATAGCGATAAAATTATCAGTGCCCCAATCAGAGCTTGCATGATTACCATTCCCATATTTTTCTCCTAAGATGTTAGTTTCTCGATGGACGCTAGCACGATTTGACCACCGTTAAATGTTGATCCAATATTGGTCAAAATTTTAGCATGTCTGGATGTTACTGCAAGTTCAATCGTTGTATGACCTCCTGGGGTGAAATCTATGTGCCAGATACAGCACGGCAACGACCTAACAGCGTCACTAAAAAAATCACAGTAGTGGTTCGTCGCCAAAGACTATTGAATGATAAGTTTTTAAAAATAAATAATAAGATAGTCGCAACGATCCAGCCTGCCATGAAGGGAACGAGCGCCATCACGAATAATTCTGCCAGGGTCACGATGGGCGTCAGTCCTAACCCGACGAAAAACGCTCTCCAGCCTTTCAAAATGATGGCAAATACGCAGCACCATAGGTAAATAACCAAACTATCTGGCACGAGCTTTATCTTCAGAGGGGAAACACCTCCATATACTATCAATGTTTGGCGGCGATTCCTTATCGTTTTCGTTCATCAACATTTACCAAACCCAGTTCGTCTGCTGTCTGAAAAACATAGCGTAGTGCTTTTTGGGTGTTTGAGGAACCAGGTGTTTCTCGGATCAGCTGGGCGGTGCCAACCACTGCGCTGCCATCGTTACAGGGAGCGTCGGAAAGCGCCCTACATCGGTTCAGATACCCTGCCAGGGTTGCGACTAATCCAGCAGTGGAAGCGGCATCAGAAGACCCGACACAAACAGTAATAAACTGACAACCCTCTGTCGAAGGCTTTTAGCCGCAAAACAGAGCATTAGGTGACCGTCACAATGCACTAACCGAGTGCGTCACCACAAATCACAACGATTCGATCCAAAGACGCAGCAGAAACAACGAAGTGATCACTCCTGTTTGATTAATCGATTTTCTCCTGTTCCATTCCTGACGATTTAAAATATTTCCAGTAAAAACCTTCTCGTCGGTGTAGCTCATGGCGTACTTGATTTTACTTCTGCTAATGCTGCCAAATTATTCACACGCAAACGAAGCAGTTTGTAATTCCATGCAAACGCCAGACACAAAGAATCATTGCTTAGCGATTGTGGACAACCAAGAGTCTTACTGCCAAATCATTCAAGATGCTGACTCAAAAAACTTGTGTTTTGCACAAGTAAAGCGCCAAGCAAATTACTGCCGCAGTATTAGTAATGTTGACGCA
>Ga0194125_10014305_pt1 | contig 10175 bp, 13 predicted proteins | sample TA2KigC250mmetaG_FD_148626 | JGI IMG/M metagenome (GOLD analysis project Ga0194125, IMG submission 148626) | Freshwater microbial communities from Lake Tanganyika, Tanzania - TA2015034 Kigoma Deep Cast 250m | ecosystem: Environmental > Aquatic > Freshwater > Lake | place: Tanzania: Lake... | reverse complement strand
ATCAGGAATTCCCGCTACAGCTGCCTCAGCTATCTTGGGATGAGCGCGCAACGCTTCTTCGATATCGCTGCAGTAAATATTTTGACCCTTTACAATGATTGTTTCCTTCTTTCTGCCCGTGATAAAGAGATAGCCGTCATCATCAACGCAGCCAATATCACCGGTGTAGAGCCAGCTATCCTTTATCGCTGTAGCGGTATCCCGAGCGTTTTTGTAATATCCCTTCATTACAGGGCCTTTCACAATTACCTCGCCGGAGTGATTTGCAGGTAACTCCCAACCGTCTTCATCCACTATCTTTACTTCCCAACCGGGTAAGGTCTTACCCGCAGAGCCGAGCTTTATGGGGCCGCCAACAGGACCACACGTCACGCTGGCAACAGACTCAGTCAACCCCCATACCTGAATAATATCCAGCCCAAAGTGCTTCTTGAACCGAAGAGCTATGTCGTCGGGAAGAGATGCACCACCCGAGACGCAAAGGCGGAGAGAGCTTAAATCATGCTTTACTCCTTCCTTTTCTGCCATATTTACCAGTAAACCGAATATGTAGGGCACTCCCATGAACATAGTCCCTCGCTCCTTTTCAATAAGCTCGAGAAGACTAGCCAGAGATGTTCCAGTAGATATTACTACTTTGCTGCCTTTAGCAATTGAACCCAGCAGCGCTACGACCAAGCCGAAGACGTGATGCATAGGCAGGGCAAAGAGTATTACTATATCACTGCTGGTTTGTTTGAATCCGTCGCCAGATATTGCCGCCTCCGTTGTCAGGCTTTGATGAGTTAACATTACACCTCGCGGATGAGTCGTAGGACCCGAGGTGTAGCCGATGTGAGCGACATCTTCAGGTTCAGGCTCTCCTTTGAGTTTTTCTATCGAACCCGCCGCAATAAGTTCCTCATAATTGGGGAACTGCCCATTAAATTCGGAGCCAACCTCTATAACCTGCTTAATAGATTTGAACCCTGATAAATGCGGGACTAGCTGCTGAAGGCAGGGGCTCTCTGCTATCAGAATCTTCGGGTGGGCATTATTGAACAGGGAGGCAAGTTCAGCAAGCTTATATCTGACATCCAGAGGGATAGCGATGCCGCAAGCCTTGATTACACCGAAATAGACAACGACAAATTCCAGGTTATTGGGCAGGAGCATTGCTACCCTGTCGCCTCTCTTTAGCCCCGTTTTTACCAAGTAGTTGGCTATCTTGTTTGAGGCTTCATCCAAGTCGGCATAGGATAACTTGTGCTGGCCCAGGGCAATTGCTGTCCCCCTCCCGAACTGGCGGGCTTTTTTCTCCAGCATCGACTTCAGGTTCAAAAAATGTCTCCTTTATAGAACAAGGTGAAATCAGTTTGGCGGATTTTGACTCCCTTTTCGGTCCAATTTACCTATGGTGTCAATAAGTGCCTGATAATCCTCAGGGGAGAGTTCTCTTTTGTAGTGCTCTGACAGTTTGTATTGCGCGATTTGATTCAAACGTTTGCGTGCTGCCTCTATCATGATGGGCTCTATGCCCCATTCTTTCATTGCATCAATGATGTCCTGCAACTCTGCGATTTTCCGCTCGGCGTGAGCTATGCCACGGATTATCCAGAAAGCCAGCCTCTTTCTCTGTGGTAGGGTTGCTACCGGCTGTATAAGAAGGGATTCCAGGTTTTTGAGAGGGATGCCTGCCTTCTGTGCACTGACGGCAAGTTCCAGGCAGAGCGCCTGGATGCCTTTAAAATAGATATTCACCAAGGTTTTGATAGTCGTTGCTTTTCCAGCTTCTCCGGCTATTACTTCAACATTTGCTCCATATCTGGCCATAACAGCTTTGAATTCTTCAGCGCCGTCTCCAGAAGCATATATCAAGGCTTTGTGTCCCATCTGGGCAGGGGAGGCAAAGAGGCCGATGTCAACAAACTTGGCTCCTTTAGCATTAATTACTTTTGCTCCTTCTTTCTTAACTGATGGGGCGGTATTGTTGAGGTCGGCGAATATCTTTCCTGGAGTGATGAAGTTTGCTGCCTGCTTTGCCACTTTCAGTGCTGCGGTGCCCCAAACGGCGGAGATAATCAGTTCCGAGCTTGTTACCAGCTCTTCTAATGATGCTGCCAATTCTATGCCTATGCTCTGCGCTTTGGCGCGCAGGATTTTGGCGCGGACGGGGTCTGAGATAGCTCTGGCGTAGGCGGCCATGTGCTTGATGCCCGATTCCTTTAGGCCTTTGGAGACGTGGTAGGTGACTTCGCCGAAGCCAATAAAGCCGATTTTGGGGTTTTGGGATATCACTTTTGCCCCTCCAAAATTAATCGTAGTCGCTGATGCTATCTTAGTAACCCTATCCCCTTAGTCCCCTTCCCCTTTTTAAGGGGAAGGGGAAAAGATTATTGAAGAGGGACTTCTCTTAGCCCCAAATTCTTCCCCATAGAGGTTGTGGCATACCGACAAGCCTGCGTTCCGCGTACTGCAAGCCAATTCAGGCTGTCTTCCGACGGAGGAGAGCGATGAGCAACCTCCGGTTATCTACCATGTGGTTAACAGTCGGTCACCACCTTTACGCAAGATATATTTTATTTCCTGCATGGCGAGAATGCAACTTCTCTGCAGGAAGCTGCATAAAGGAAATACTTTGTAGGAGAAAGAGATGGAAAACAATCAACAAGAGGAAACCATAAAAGGGCGAATAATCGGTCTTCTGCGCAAGGGGTATAGTCGCAGCCAGTTGATCAATGACTTCGGTTTTGCCGAAAGGACTGTGGACAGCGCGATTAAGGCCTATAGGAAACTTGAGGGCGATGAGCGCAAGGAGAAAAAAGACGGCAACAAGCAGCAGGCGACGACCGAGATGAAGAAGCCCGAGGGAAAGCCTGAGACGGATAAGGAAGAGAAGGAAGTATCAACCTTACCACTGGTTTTAAAAAATGGCAAAGGCGAGATGATCTCTCCTGAGGCAGTCTACCACAAGATTGTGGCCAATGATGGCATTGACGGAGAAAGAGACTTTGGGGCCTTAATGAAATGGGCTGCCGCTATAGAGATGGTGCGCCGGTTGACCGAGATCAGGAAGGGCAAAGCTGATGCTTTTGCTACAATGACTAAGCCTATGCTTGACATGATGGATAGGTCAAGACAGGAGCTGGATGCAGCTGCAGCCAGAGCCAGAGAGTCAAGCATGGCAATCGCTGAGGCAGCGGCGATGGGGGCTGCTGGCGGTGTACTAGGTCGTATTGATGCGAAATTTGAGGAACTCAAGCAGAAGAAAGCCGATATTGCTGCTGTCCAGGATCCGATGAAAGGCCTCATGGCTCGGACAATGGAAATGATGATGAATCGGTTGACAGGGATGGTATTTGGTGGAGCTGGCAGTCAGATTCCACCTACCCCCGGATTGGTTGACAAACGAGTTCAGCAGTAAGCGGGGGACATCGCCTTTAACCCATTAATCTTGCCGGCGGGAATGAGACGCCGCCAGGAGCAGCGCATGAGGAAGACATCATATGGCGATGGAGCTTAGACCCAACCGTGGCGGCTATTTAAGACCCTTCGGGACCGCCATGTTTATCAGAGACTATCTCATTGGCAGAGGAGCAGACTATGGAGTCGAAGCGATAGACCCAGAGCGTGGGGCCGCTATAACCGATATCCACTCCGCCTATAAGCGAGCCCTTCACTTCGATATGGCTGAGGACATGGCCGCCCGAGACGCTGAGGAGGCTGCTCGCCGGGGAAAGCCTGTGACGCCTGAAGAGATAGAGAGGCGGCGGAACTACTATCTGGAGCGGATTCCCGCTAAGCTCACCCGGATGCGATATAGTAGCTTCACCCGTTACTTCCGCTTTTTCATACAGCTTGGTTGGGTGGAGAGAACCGGGGAGGTAGAGGGTTCCCTTATCGGTGGCCCTGAGGATGTCCGCGCACCCCAAACAACGCCCCGGGGAACTGTCCTGGTAGAGGTTCCGCAGCCACGAATTTACTACCGCCTTACCCCAGAGGGAAAGAAAGCTACATCTGTTGAGCTTTCCGACCCCATTATGACCATCTACCATTACCCCAGGGAGCAGCGCAGCAAAAAGAAGTATCGGTACTTCAAGACCAGCTAGTAGCCCGAGCATTTAGGTTTCCCCTGCTGACCTGACTGCCTAATTCCGATCACAATACAGCCCAGAACAGCTTGCTTACCCTCCCAATTAAGCTCTCCTTTAGATTTTTTCATTCCATTTTCAATTTGAGGCTGCTTCTCGGGGGAGAGAATGAACTAATGCGTTCCTCTCATTTCACTTAATAACTTTTTGTGTGATGATGAAGCCAAACACGCACAAAACACGAAGCATCCCGTGTCGAGCACGGGACAGGCACCTTAACAATCGAATAGAGCGGAAAGCCAGCCTGCCGCTTGCCCAAATCAAAAAAGAGGAGGGTCAAGCGATGATACAAGGCTTCTGTAGCAAGTGCAATAAGGTGTGGACGCTAAAAGAAGCGCAAGGCGTGTGCCAGTGGTGTGGTAAGTTAGCAGTCTCCCAGACCAGACAAGCACAAGCCTTGCGTAGCTTTAAGTCTAGCCGAAAGCGAAGGCAAAGACAAGACGACCATAACGGTAATGGCTACGACCAGCTACACGGCGAATGGCTAACCTATTATAAGGTAGCTTCCCGATTTAATCACAAGGCGATGGTGCAAGACAGGGACGACTTACTCCATACCATAATCGTCAACCTTGCCGATGTCGCCCGAAACAACGGACATAAGCCCTTCGACCAAGCTCAGGGTAAACCCTTTACCGAGATAGCGATGTATCGGATAGCAAGTCTAGCTGTTACCCACTACTGGCGAGACCACTATCGGCTTACCAATGGGTTAGACTGCCGATGGTGCAGTAAAGAGCAAAGGCAAAAATGCCGGACGGAGTGGCTATACTCTGAGTGCCCAAAGGCTATCAGGCTGCAAAGTATGGATAAACCGATTGCCGATGATGACGGCAATCTAACCGACATCGGCAAGATGATAGCCGATGACAGCACACTCGACCTTGACGCTTGGCTGGACGCCAAAACGTTTTTAAGAGGATGCCCACAAAGGCTGATAGCCATAGGCGCTAAAATAGCCACTGGTGAAAAACTAACCGCAACCGATAGTCAATACTTGTGGCGATGGCGCAAAATCAAGCAAAAACACTTAATCCCGATGTAGAGATTTTACCCCCGAATTGCCAATTATATAGTGGCAGCGCCGTTTAGGCTAGCGGGTGGCAGCTAGGCGGTAGCTGACTAATCAGCCACTCGGTAGCATTGCCCACTACCGAGCAAGGCAAGGGGGTGTTCACAATAGAACAATTGAATATCGAGGGCAAGCGGTCAGGCACAGGCTTTGTGGCTCATAAGGCGATGCTGGTAAACGCCTTATCGAGAGCACTAGCCGATAGGTTAGTGCTCTTTGATTTTACCATAGGGCGCAAAGGCTTCCTGAATTACCTTAAGTCCTTAGCAGGCAGTAATATCGTTAAGATAGTCCCTGCGACTTCGCCTGCTAGCGATGGTGCTAGCGAGTCGCAGACCAGCGCAAAAAAGAGGCTTAAGGTAGTTTGTGGCAGCCACACCAGCCACCTTGACGATGGTGCTTGGATAAAAGAGCCTTCGGCAAAGGGTAAAGGGGCAACGCCTCTCACCTTTGCTGAGGTAAGGATTTGCCCATCCAATGCCGTCAAGCCCAATATCGGTAGTCTGGAATTAGCCGAAGCGCTAAACAGGGTATTGCCCTTTACCGCTAAAGATGACAATCGTCCAGTTCTCCAATGTGTCAACTTTATCGCTAAAGACGGCAAACTAACGCTGGTTAGCGCCGATGGTTTCAGGCTGGCGGTATTTCCCATTCCCTTTGAAGGGGAAAGCGATGGACAAGCCTTAATCAGCCGTGATGAGCTAAAAGGCATTGCCAGTGCTCTAAAGCAGGCAAAGCGGGCGAGGGTTAGCTTTGAGGGGGAAGATGTTACCAAGCCGTCAAGCCTCATACTGGACACGGAGCTAACCCGCTATAAGTGGGTTAGCATTGGTGGCAACTTTCCCGAATATGAGAAGCTAATACCCACCGAGCTTAATTGCTCTGCCCACTTCGACACGATAGAGGCAATCAAAGCCACGAGAACGCTCAAAGCCTTATCGGACAACCCGAAAGACTATCCGATAGACCTGACCATCGGTAACGGCAAGGTAGCGATGGCTAATCCCGATAACACGGGACAAGCCGAAATACCAGCCGACACCGATGGTGAAGGCTTTATCAGGATAGACGGCAATTACTTCGCCGATGCATTGAAGGCTTGTGGCGGTATGGTGGACTTCAAGATGACCAGTCCAGCATCGCCGATGCTCTTCAGCACCGATGGTTATCGGCTGGTGGTAATGCCGATGGTAACTGAGAAGGCTAGGGAGTATGAGAAGGCAAAACAAGAGGCAAAGCCTACCGAAGCCACCGAGCCAGTCGAGCCAGAGGCAGCCGAGACGGCAGCAAGTGAGGCAGCGGAAGTGGTAGCCGAAGCGGAAGCCATCGCCAAAGGTGCAAAGTCCCGACACAAATCGGGAAAGCGAAGCAAAGCCAAAGAGCCAATAGCCGTAGCCTAGAACGCTTGAACTCACAAAACAGCCACGCAGAGAGAGGCGAGGACAACTCGCCTCTTTTTGTCATTTTCAGGGGGTGTTTTCGCCCAGTGCGGGCGAAAATACCCCTTTTTTGTGGCTAGAAAGGAGGATGCTATGTCCATCGTGGACGAACTGGCTGATTGGATAGACGCCAATGTCATCGCCGAGCAAATACTTGCCGAACTAGAGGAAAACGGATACCAGCCCACTCTTGATAACGCCAAGACCATCTGGCTGGATATGCTGGAGAGCGAGCTATGCGAGGCAATTAAGTCCAGCGTCAAGGCAAAATTTGATACCGCATAGGGAGAAGGAGAAATAGTGAAGCTCGTAGTGTACCCACGACCGAATAGACGCAAATGTTACTGGCTCTTTTGCCGTGAATGTCTCAAAGGACAAAGCCAGTGCTTAACCAAATGCCGGGGTTATTTATCCGTAGCCAGAGCGCACAAGATACGGAGGGAATCAAATCCGAATCTTAAGAGACTTTAGCAAATAACTCGGAAAGGAGGAATACGTCTATGACGGATAAGGAAACTATCTTTGTCATCGGCAGGGAGGATGTCATCGAGTGCGCTATAGAAATGGGAATACCGAAAGAAGCGATAACCGATGACATTCTTGCCCAGGTGAAAAAGAGCGTGGAGTGGGGATTGGAATGCTGGTCTGAAGTCGTCAAGGAATCCATCAACATGGCTCTCAAGAGCTAGAACTCCCGCCCTTATTTTTGGAAGGATAACTATGTCTAGAAAAGGAGGTGATAGATATGGGCGTATTACGCTGTCTGATGTGCGATAGGGAACTGCCAGAGGATGCCTCGGGCAGGCACAACGCACTGGTGCTGAGCGATGAGCGAGAGCAAGTCCCTGCGGTATTAGGAGCATGGTGCGACGAGAAGTGTTTAGGGGAGTGGCTGGTCAAGAATGCCCTTGACGCCATGATGAGAAGAATGATGACCCCATCGGCTAACTAAACCGAGACTGAATTGAACGTGAAACTACAACCAGAAAGGAGGATAAAAAGGATGCCGCAGATTACAGTTCGTCAGGAGGATGTCGAGGTAGGGGGATACCGCTTTACCGTGACCCACATACCGACCGCTACCTCAGGGAGCTGGTATACCGTCCATGATGCCTGTGAGGTCTGGGGAGCAGTTGCTATAGACCTCGATGGCACCGTTATCGGCTGGCGGAACCCCCCTGGGGATGAAATCCGACCTTTACTGGAAGAAGCCATTAAGAAAGCCTTTGAACTACCGGAACTATAAAGGTCAACTTACTCAAATCTATAGGGCAAACTATGCCCGGAAAGGAAGGTGAAATCATGCCCATAAAGTGGAGTGCGCTCAAGGTCAGTGAGGCGATGGACAAGGTCGAGCTTCAGCTGAGCTATACCCAGCCGTTCATTAACGAGGCAGTGGCGATTATCCAGGAAGCCAGGCGGATACCCAATCTTGCTGGCTATATGGACGGACGCCTCGCCCATGTGCAGTGGGACATAACAGAGAAGTTCAACCGCATCCACACAGGGATAGAAGCCGTCCGCAAGGCTATACCGGAAGGGGCGGTAGAGGAAGAGCGGAATAGCCTGAAGCGTGGCACTACCCAATCGCTAATCTAAAGGATGACATCGGTCATCCCGAAAGGCTAGCCATGCCCAAAAAGTAACGAAAGGAGGAACTGAACTGTGTCTTACCGCAAGTCAACACTGCGGAGGATGCCTCCGGTAACACGCAAGTATGCCAGGCTGCTGGGGGAACTGGATAGTGTCCTTCGCAAGGGAAAGAACCTTGTCTCGGAAATAGCCCACCTAGAGCTCGATAGCCGCGCCCTGGCTAACGCTAAAGAGAAGAATAGCGTCACTTTATCCATGCCTCAAACCGATGACGAGCCGGGCTTTGAAATCTAAAAGAAGGGAGGCGAAAAGTTGACAACAGAAAAGCAAATTGAGCAGGGCATCTCCGACATCGTAGGTGCCCTAGCTGACCCTATCATTGTTTTTACTGGTGGCTGGGGCGAGACCCTTCCTGAATGGCTCAAGAATGCCATTACTCTGGAAAGGCTTACGATGAATATGAGAGCGCTAAAGGGCGAAAAAATGACCGGCACTGATGCCGAAGCCTGCGCTTACCTCTATACTGCTTCGCTGACTCAGCCGATGAGCCATGACTGGGGACAGATTTACCTCTACATCGCTACTCAGACATACCGACGATGGGGCAAGAGCGAGATGCCTAGTGATATCGCGGTGGACAAGCTGGATGATGAGCAGATGCGAGACCTCAAGAGGCTCAAGGACTGGCTGTATCAGAGGCGCACTGAGGCAAGAGTTGAGCGCGACCGAGCCGAGAAAAAGCAGAAGAGAGAGGAAGCGGCAGAAAGCAGAAAGGCAGAGCAACCTTCGCTATTTAAGTCATAGGACACCTAAGTACCAGGGGCAATGAGATTTCCATTGCCCCTGTATTTTTGTCCGTAAATTGACACAGAGATTGACTTCTAAGGGCAAATGCTTTAGCCTGAATAACAAAACAAAGAGGAGGTAAACCAGTGCAAGCATATTGTGTGAAGTGCCGTGCCAAGCGAGAGATGAAGGACGCCAAGAATATAACCATGAAGAATGGTAAACCAGCCACTCGGGGCGTCTGTCCTACTTGCGGCACAAAAATGTTCAGAATTGGCAAGTCCTAGTTTCCTCGACATCGCTGACATGGTAAAAAGGGCGGGATATCCCAGTAACAGGGAATCGTGCCCTTTTTATTTTGCTCTTCCTGGTAGCACCAGCCTTGTTAGCTGTGGTCGCCATGCGGTAAACTTAATCCAGAGATGAGAGCAAAAGAGCTTAGAGATTTAATCATATCTGCCCTCGTTCTGGCGCTAGCCTTTGGCATTGCTTTGTCCGGCGGGTTTCGTGCTTTTCAGCAACCGGCTGCCCTTGTTCTTGTTATCGGCATGGCTCTGGCCGCTGTTTCTCTGAGCTTTGTCTTTCACGAACTGGGGCATCGGCTTATCGCCAGGAGGTTCGGCTTATTCGCTGAGTACGTCATGTGGCCCATGGGATTGATGATAGCACTGGGCTTCTCCCTTATCGGCTTTGTCTTCGCCGCTCCCGGAGCCGTCATGATACGCCCTAGAGCGACTGCATGGGGAACAGTCACCCTAGATACTAAGAAGGTCGGACTAATATCCCTGGCTGGGCCAGCCACAAACATCGGACTGGCAGTGATATTCCTTGCACTGGATTCTGTTGAACCTGCTTTGTTGTTCGCATTGGGAGCGCGCATTAACACCTGGCTTGCCCTGTTCAACTTGATACCCTTTGGCCCCTTAGATGGCGCAAAGATTTTCAGGTGGAACAAAGGGATTTGGCTAATCACAATAGCAGGGGCTGGCGGCTTGTTTGCTGCCCAGCGGTTTTTCTTCTAATCCGTAATAAACCTGTTCTCCTTATCACACATAACAAGCGGTTGTGCAATTAGTAAATTACCAGTTTATCCCATAGATGTTATGCTGTCCACAAAGCCAGTTCTAGCAACCTTTGTGACCAAAAATTTCTCTG
>Ga0194125_10014304_pt1 | contig 10175 bp, 8 predicted proteins | sample TA2KigC250mmetaG_FD_148626 | JGI IMG/M metagenome (GOLD analysis project Ga0194125, IMG submission 148626) | Freshwater microbial communities from Lake Tanganyika, Tanzania - TA2015034 Kigoma Deep Cast 250m | ecosystem: Environmental > Aquatic > Freshwater > Lake | place: Tanzania: Lake... | reverse complement strand
CGACGTGGCGGAGGAACAGATCAAGCTGGCGGAGCGGTTCCTGGCGGTAACCGAGGAGTTGATGGGCGGCTGTTCGGCGGAGCCATAGGGCAAGGTGCTTGCCGCCGCCCAGGCCGCCATCGCTTCCAAGAGCGCCGACGTCAAAGCCGAAACCATGCGTACGGCATAACGCCGATTTCGCGCAAAGCACGCCAAGGGGGCGCCCGAGACGGGCAAGCTCCGGCCGCCAAGGTTTCTGCGCCCCTGGTGTTTTAGAATGGGCCTGAGGGCCGAACATGCCCCAGGAGCTGGCGGTCAGAGAGAACGTGAGACAGGCGCTGGCTGAACTACGCCGGCGCTTCGAAGCGCTGTACGGCGAACGCCTGCTCCAAATGATCCTGTACGGCTCTCAGGCCCGCGGCGACGCCCGGCCCTGGTCCGATATTGACGTGCTGGTGGTGCTTCGAGGGCACGTCGATGACTGGCGGGAGTCGCACCGCACCGAAACGATCGTCGGCGAGGTCTGCCTTCAGTTCGACGTAGTCATCATGTGCTTCTTCGTCGCGGAGGAGGATTACACTTCCGGGGATGGGGCTTTGCTACGGAGTGTCCGCCGCGAGGGAGTGCCAGTGTGAGCCCGGAGCAGGCGGATCTCCTCACACAGGCGCGGCGCAGCCTCGCTGCGGCCAAGGCTGTGCTGGAACTGGGCTACACCGAGGTGGCTGTGTCCCGGGCGTACTACGCCATGTTCTACTGCGCTTCCGCCTTACTGCGGGGTGAGGGCCTGTCGTTTTCGAAGCACTCCGCGGTAATTGCGGCGTTTGGGCGGCATTTCGCGCGGACCGGGAGGGTGCCGGCGGATCTTCACCACGGGTTCGTCCAGGCGGAAAAGGCTCGCCTGGTGGCCGACTACGTGGCCGGTCGCTCAGTGCCCGCTGAGGAAGCTGGCGAACAGATCAAGCGCGCGGAGCGCTTCCTGGCCGTGACGGAGGAGCTGATCGGCGCCTGTTCGGCGGAACCGTAGGCTAGGATCCGTGCCGCGGCCCTGGCCGCCATCGCCGCCAAGAGCGCCGACGTCAAAGCCGAAACCATGCGCACGGCGTAAGCGCCGGTTCGCGCAAAGCACGTCAAGGGGGCGCAGAGACCGCGAAGGCCGCTGCCCCCCCTTTTGCTCTAGAATGGCTCTGAGGGCTAGGCGGATGGCCCAATTGCCTCAAGCTCAGCCGATCTTTCGAGCACCCAAGGGTGAGCTGACTTCGGTCGGCGATCCCCTCCTGGCGGAGATCGTCCGCCGTCTGACTGAGGTCTACCGCCCCTTGAAGGTCTACTTGTTCGGCTCAACCGCTCGGGGCGAGGCTGGGCCAGACAGCGACTACGACCTGATGATCGTGGTGCCGGACGACGCCCCCGCCAGGCTGAAAGACCCCGCCGCCGGCTACGAGGCTATGGAAGGGTTGCCCAGGAGCGGAGATTTCCTGGTGTGGACCCGCCGCAGCTTCGACGAGCGGCTGCACCTGAAGGCCTCGCTGCCCTCCGCGATCCTGCGGGAAGGCAAGCTGCTATATGCCGGTTGACCCAGTTCGCATCCGGGACACCCGGGCTTGGATGGAGAAATGCAGAAAGGACATCCGGCGGGCTGAACTGTCCCTCGCGCTGGAGACTCCCGATACCGAGGACAGCATGTTCCACCTCCAGCAGGCCGTCGAGAAGGCGCTCAAGGCGTACCTGGTGTGGCGTGATTCGCCCTTCCGCAAGACCCACGACCTGCTGGAACTTGCCAACCGGTGCGTCGAGGCGGATCCCCAATTGGCTGGACCCCTACAGGGTTTGGCCCCGCTGACCCGCTATGCCTGGGAGTTCCGGTATCCCGGTGAGTCGGCTGAGCCGGATGTGGAGGAGACCCGGAACTGGTTGGCGCGGGCCAGAGGCGTAGTTGCGGCGGTCCAGAGCCGTCTCCCCGAAGCAGCTCAGGTCTGAGCTCCCAGAGGTCTCGTTGCGGGGCGCCGGGGGACAACGTAGCAGCCTCACCCCGGCACGCCCCACCGCCCCTCTGTCCGCGGCCCAGGCGGCCATCGCCTCCCAGAGCGCGGACACCAAAGCCGAAACCATGCGCACGGCGTAAGCGCCGGTTCGCGCAGAGCACGCCAAGGGGGCGCCCGAATCGGGCCAGCTCCGGCCGCGAAGGCGTCCGCGCCCTCGGCGTCCCCGGCAGGTGAAGGGCAAGCAGAGGCCGCCTACGGCTTCTTCAGCCGCACCAGCGTGCCGATGGGCGCGATGTCGCTGCCCGCCAGCGCCGCTCCCACGGTAAGGTCGCGGACACCCGCCGCAACGCTCACCTGGAAGAGGCACGCCGCCTGTTCGCCGGCGGCCAGCCGAAATGTCATGTCGGGGCAGGGATTGAGCTGGCCGCCCTCCGCGGGGGCCGCCCACAGCTCTATCGAGCCCGTGGCCGGAACGCGGCCCAGGTTCTGAACCACCAGCCGCATCGTCCCGGCCGCGTTCTCCGAAGGCTCCGCGACCAGCTCCAGGCGGTGGTGGATCACCGGAGGCGCCGGCATCGCAGCGCGGAACTCATCCCACCACAGCCCGATCCGCTCCATGGGGATCGGCTCGAAGCCCAGCGCGTAGGCCGGCGAATCCTCGCGCAGCCGGAAGTCGTTGCGCTGGAAATCCACAAAACCGGGATCGACGCCGGTGAGATTGTCGTAGATGGCCACCAGCCCCTGGGTATTGTCCATGAACTGGAGCGGCTGGCCGAGATAGAAGAGGTTGCGCCGCACCACGTTCCCCTTGGGCAGGGCGGGAGCGTCGCTGAGGATGTTCACCAGCGCGGGATAGTAATGGCTCCACGGCGGCTCCTGGTAAGGCATGGCCTTGAGGCGGTCCATCAGAGTGGGATTGGGGCCCTCGATCATGCCCTTGGCCCAGCCCGTGGCGCGCGCGTCGAACTTCACCGCCGCGGGGCGGGGGTCGATGAAGATGTTGTTCTCGATCAGATTGTCGCGCCCGCCGCCCACGTGTACCTCGCGCGCGGCGCGGAAGAGGATGTTGCCGAAGACGTGCGTGCCGCTGGCGCAGTCGTCGAGGTAGATCCCGTTGGTGTCGTCGTTGCCCAGGTTGTGGATCAGGTTGTGGCGCAGCAGGTTGCCGCGCGCGGTCCAGTCGCGGCCCATGTAGAAGGCGCCCACGTCGCCGGTCTCCAGCGTCACCGAGTGTATGTCGTTGCCCTCGATGACGTGGTTGTTGCCGCTGAGCAGGATGGCGGTGTGCGGCGCGTCGTGGATCAGGTTGCGCTGGATGTAGTTGCCCACGCCGGAGATCTGCACCGCCGGGCGGTAGGTGCGCACCCAGCGGCTGAAGCTGTGAATGTGGTTGTTGCGCGCGGCGTGGTAAGAGGGCCGCAACGTCTGGCGATCGCCGCCGTTGAGAGTGATGCCGCCGTCGCCGGCCTCGGAGATGTCGCAGGAGGCGACCACGTGGAACTCGCCCCCGTCGACGCGCACCCCGGTGTTGCCGGTGTTGCGGATGGCGCAGCCCAGCACCGTGTTGCGCGCGCCGCCTGTGATCTCGATGGCGTGCCCGCGCGTGAAGGCGAACTCCAGGCCGACCAGCTCGAGGTAGGAAGCGTTGCGCAGCCGCACCAGCGGCTGCTCCAGCAGCGATACCCAGACCTCGCCGCTGTCGAGCGAAGCCGGCGGCCAGAAGTAGAGTACGCCGGCGCCGCGGTCCAGATACCACTCGCCCGGCTCGTCGACTTCCTCCAGAACGTTGAGAAACCGGAAGCGCTGGTTGCCGCGGTAACCATAGACGCCGTGCGGCGCGACGGTGGTCACCACCTGCGCCCCGGTGTCGATGGAGGTCACCCGCTCGTAGGAGTCCGCCCAGTGGTAGTACCAGTAGCCGTGCACCCACAGGTCATCCGTCCGGGCCCAGGTCTTCGGGCGCTCGCCCGAGTAGGTGAACTGGCCGCCGTTCTGGCCCGCGGGCGCGCCCTCCAGCCGCGCCCATCCGCGGTTGGGCCAGCGCGCCAGCGGCATGGGCCGGTCCTGGAAAAAGACCTCCAGTGCCGCGGGCCTCACCGCCACACCCATGCCCCGGCGGGTGAGTTTCCCGAAGTTGTCCACGCCCTGGGCCTTCAGATCGGCTTGCAGGATCTTGCCGCGCCAGGGCTGGAAGCCCGTGATCCGGCGGCCTCCGGCTATGCGCGCCGTCTCGCCGGGCCAGGAGCGGTAGATCACCGGCGCGCCGTCGGCGCCCGAGTCCGCCGCGCTCAGCTCGAAGCTGCGGCTCAGCGGGTAGACGCCGCCGCGCAGCCACACCGTGGTGCGTTCCCCGTTGCGCGAGGCGCGCACGGCGTCGCGGGCGCGCTCCAGCGTGGCGAAGGGTCTCTCGCGCGTTCCGGGATTATCGTCGCTGCCGCCCGGTGCTGCCCAGAACTCGGCAGCGGCCAGCGGCAGCGCCAGCAGCCATGCGACAGGGATAATCTTCATGCCGGTCTCACTTGCCAATGCAGAATGTCGAGAAGATGCGGTTCAGAATGTCATCCGCGGTGGTGGCGCCGGTGACGCCGTCCACCGCCTGGAGCGCGGTGTACAGGTCGATGAGCAGCATCTCGTGGGGGAGGCGCTGTTCGAGGGCCGCGCCGGCATGCGCCAGCGCCTGCTGCGCTTCTTTCAGCAACTGCTCGTGGCGCAGGCTGGTGATGAAGCCGGCCTCCAGTTGGATGTCGCCCGGCGCGAGCGTCTCGAGGATGCGGCGGCGAAGCGGTTCGATGCCCTCGCCGGTCAGCGCCGAGACCTTCAGACCCGGCGCGGTCAGGTCCGCGCGCGCGGGCAGATCGCACTTGTTGCCCACCAGCACATACCGGCCCGCCTGGCGCGCGCGTTCCAGCAGCCGAGTGTCCTCCTCCTCCGGAGGCACCGAAAGGTCCACCACCACCAGCGTCAGGTCGGCGTCAGCCATGGCACGATAGCTGCGCTCGACGCCCAGTGTCTCGACCAGGCTTTCGCCGGCGCGGATGCCGGCCGTGTCCATGAACTTGACCGGGATGCCTTCCAGCGCGGTCACCTCGGACACCAGATCACGCGTGGTCCCCGCAATGGCGGTCACGATGGCGCGGTCCTGCTCCAGCAGGCGGTTGAACAGGCTGCTCTTGCCCACGTTAGGCCGCCCTACGATGGCCAGCGCGAAGCCGTCGTGCACGAGCTTCCCATAGGCGAAGCTGGCCGCCAGCCGCTCGAGTGCCGCGGCCAGCGGCGCGAGGCGCTCGAGGATCTCGGCGTCCTCGGCCACGGGGAGGTCGTCTTCGGCGAAGTCGATGCCCGCTTCGAGCAGCGCGATCAGGTCGAGCAACTGCTCCTTGAGCGGGGCCAGCCGCCGCGACAGCGACCCTTCCAGTTGCTGTGCCGCCACGCGGGCCTGGTACAGCGTGGTGGCTTCGATCAGGTCGCGCACCGCCTCGGCCCGCGGCAGGTCCAGACGGCCGTGGAGGAACGCCCGCAGAGTGAACTCGCCAGGCTCGGCCAGCCGCGCCCCGGTGGCCAGCGCGTGCTCCACCCCGTAGCGCAGCAGCACCGGCGCGCCGTGGCAAGAGATTTCGACCACGTCCTCGGCGGTGTAGGAGCGCGGGCGCTCGAAGAAGGTCACCACCACCTGGTCGAGGACGCCTCCCTCGGGGTCGCAGAGCTCCGCCAGCGAGGCGGCCCAGGGTCTCCACTGGTGACCTTCACGGAAGCGCAAGAGGCTCTCGGCTACCTCGCGCGCCTGGCTTCCGGAAAGACGAATGATCCCCAACCCCCCGCGCCCCGGCGGGGTCGAGACCGCCACGATGGTGTCATCCAGCCGCAAGGCCGCCTGCCCGGGCCGCGCTCACCCCCAGAACTCCTCGCCCGGCGCCAGGTTCTTCTTGAGGAAGCCGAAATCCAGATCCAGGCCCAGCCCGGGGCCTTCCGGAACCTTCAGCTTGCTCTCGCGCACCAGCGGCGGGTTGCTCCTGGCCATGGACTCGACGTAGCGGTTGGGCCGCCCCAGCGCGCTTTCGGAGCGGTAGAAGTTCTGGATGGAGGCGCCGAAGTGCGCGTTGGCGTAACACAGCACCAGCGAGCCGACATTGTGCAGAGCCACCGGAATCCGGCTCAAGGCCGCGTAGTCGGCGATCTTCCTGGTGCCGGTAATACCTCCGGCGAAGGCCAGATCGGGATGGATGATGTCCACGGCCTGGTTGTCCAGGAACGGCCGGAAGCCGCGCACCAGCTCCAGCTTCTCGCCGGTGAGGATGGGAATGCGGGTGGAGCGTTTCAGCGCCAGCCAGCCCTCCGAGAACGGCACGTTGAGAGCATCTTCGTAGAACAGCGGGTTCATCGGCTCGACGGCCTTGGCGATGGCGATGGCGCTGGGCGTGTCGAACTCGTTGTGGCAGTGCACGGCGATGTCGATCTCCTCGCCCACCGCCTCCCGCACGTTGGCGTAGGCCCGCGCGATGCGGTGCAGTTGCTCGCTGGTCAGGTGGTCGGCAAATCGGGCTGAGCGCACGCCCGCCACTCCGTCGATGCCGTTCTTGAAGGCGGTGAAGCCTTCCGGCTGCTGCCTGATGCGCTGCGCCCAGTCGCGGCAGGAGGCCTTCTCGAGCATGTTCAGGCCTATGCCGTGCGAATACATGGGTATGGCATCCCGGAACGGCCCGCCCAGCAGGGTGCACACCGGCAGGCCGGTGATCTTCCCGGCCAGGTCCCACAAGGCGATGTCTATGCCGCTGATGGTGGGAATGTGCGCCATGTAGGTGTGCATCAGCGTGGTCATCTCGTGGAAGTGGGTCTCGATGGCCAGCGGGTCGCGGCCCACCAGCAGCGGCCGCATGGTTTCCAGGCGCGCCCGGGCCATGGGTCCGGTGGAGCCGGCCTCGCCATACCCGGTCAGCCCCGCGTCCGTGTCCACGCGGATGAGGCAGTTGCCGGCGATGCTCTTGAGCGCCATGGCCTTGACATCGGTGATCTTGACCTTGTGGCGCAAGGGCGCCGACAAGGCCCGGTAGCGGGCCAGAAAACCTCCCGCCGGCAGCGCCACCGCCAGCCGCATCCACTCGCGACGGGTCCACTTTGTGCGCATGGGTAAAACGACCTCCGCCCAGCCAGCGTACCAAAAACTGGGGCCGGCGCCGCTGCCCTCAGGGCTTCTCGGACGGCTTGCGGGGCGTGGTGCGGCGGGCTGTGGTCTTGCGCGGGGCCGCCTGGCGCGGAGCGGGTTTCTTGCGCTTGGTTCCCAGCGCCTGTTCCAGCAGCTCTTCGAGCAGCCCTTTCTCGGAAGGCAGCATGACCCGGGCGAACTTCTCGGGCCGCTCCGCCAGCACCTGGCGCAGCCGCACCAGCCACTCATAGGACCCGGCAGCGGGATGGTCCTTGAGCTCCTGAAGCAGCGCGTAGGCGGCGTCGAAGTCAGGAATCGACCGGTAGCAGGCCAGGGCTTCTTTCAAGTTGCCCGCGGCGCGATAGGCCTCCGCCGCCCGGCGGTACTCGCCCATGGCCTGGAGGCAGACGGCTTCCTGCTCGGGCGTGCGTTCGGGGAGCGACTCGAGGATCGCCAGCGCCTGGGCGTGGCGTTTGTTGCGAATGAGGAACTGGATGCAGCGCTGCCGCAGCCGCGTCTTGCGCTGCTCGCTGTCCGGCATCCGCAGGGCATCGTAGAACGGCGGCAGGATTTGCGCCAGGATGGAGGCGTTATCTCCGGCGGAGAGCGCGTTCTCCAGCTCCTCGACCCACCGCGGCAGTTGTCCGCCGATTTCCACGAGCAGCCAGGGTTCCAGCTCCTGCTGATGCCGCGTCATGTGCCGCGCCAGTTCCCCGAGCGCCGTCAGGTGGTCTTCCGGACGCGCCTGCAACACGGTCCCGATCTGCCGCATGATGAGCGCGGTTCCCGGCTTGCCGGCGGCGGTGGCGGCGCGGGCCGCTTCGTCAATGAGGTCGGGGTTGCCGAGCTCGGATGAAAGGCGGAGCTTGCGGAAGGCCAGCGTGAAACACACCTCGGCCAGGGTGAGGTGCGCGGCGTGGCGGACCGAGTCGTCCCGCACCGCGGCGAGGTTCGCCCCTTCGCCCAACAGCGACACCGCCTGCTTGGCGCGCGACCAGGCCATATCGGGCTTTACCGCCAGCAACTGGTGCGCATCCTGCTGGCAGCGCTGGATGCGCTCCTCCACGTCCAGGGCCTCCTCCTCGAGGGCCTGGAGCAGGGCGGCGGGAACCACCTGCGCCACCGTGCCGGGCGTGCCGTCCCGAGCGAGGAACTCCAAGGCGGCCTTGACCATGCGGGGAGCGGGGCTGACGTCCAGCCAGATCAGCCGCTCGGTGGGCCGGCTCAGCGCCACGCGCAACTGATCGATGGCCAGGCGCCGGCGGATGCTCTCGAGGTCGGTCATCCCCAGGCGGGACTGGCTGTCCGCCAGCACCCACTCGAGGTGGCGTCCCGGGTTGAGCACGCACACCGAATGGAAATCCAGGCCCTTGATGTCGGAACTGGTCAGCACCGAAGGAGTGACGCGCTTGGGAACGCCTTCGGGAAGGCTCCCGTCCAGACTGACGATGGCCAGGCCCTCGCGCGCCGCGAGGTACTCCAGCAGCCGGTTCAGCTCCTCTCCCGGCGCGGCGGTGCAGTAGAAGACCTGATCGGTGGCGTCGTCATCAATCTCGGCGTAGCCCGTGCCGCTGGGGCGGTCGCGTTTCACGATGCCGCCGTAAAGGTCCCAGACGCGGTTGACCAGTTGGGCGATGGTGCGCGGGCTGCGCAGGTTGGCGCCGAGGCTGAACTCCGCGGGCGTGCCGATGCGGCTGTGCAGCAGCTCGTTCATCCAGCGCCACTCAAAATCCGTGGGGCGCACGGTCTGAGCTTCATCACCCGCCAGGAACACGGTCACCAGCCCGCGCTTGCGGGCGATCGCCGCGGCCAGCTCCGCCAGGACGAAGGCTTCCAACGGTGTCAGATCCTGGCATTCGTCCACCGCCAGGCAGGAGAACTCCAGGAACTCCGGCGCGAGGCCGGCCTTGAGCGGAGCCAGTTGTGTCAAGGCGCAGGCGGCCCGCCAGGCCAGCGCCAGCTCGGGGAAGTAGCGCTCCGCCAGCGTTCGCGGATCGGACTTCTCCAGCCGGGTGGCCAGATCCAGCACCGTGGCGGCGGGGCCGGCGCCCAGGAAGTGATGGCGGCGCTGGCGGTAGTTCTCCGGGGGCACGCGGGGCTGGTGGGAGCCCGCAAAACGTCCCGTCTTGACGGGCAGCGCCGCCCCCACCAGGTGAGCGTGCATCTCGTCGAACAGTGCCGTCTCACGGCCGCTCCAGCCGCCCAGCGAGCGCGAATAGGGCGCCAGGTCACCCCGAAACCGGCGCCGCAGCTCGGCGTCGGCGGCGGGCGGAAGCTCCGCTCGCAGCAGTTGCCGCAACAGGTTCTGGTAGGTGACTACGTGGAAGCGCTTCTCCCGGGAGCAGTACCGGTCGAAGTGCTGGCGCGCCAGCGCCGCCAGGTCGCGCGAGTAGGTGATGTAGAGGACGCTGGGCGCGCCGCAGGCGTCGGCGGCGTTCAGCAGCGCCGTGGTCTTGCCCGAACCGGGGTGGCCCTTCAGGATGCGGACCGGCTGCCGCGCGACGGAAAAGCGCAACTGAGGAGGCGTCCACGGCGACGGGGCGTACTCGTCGCGGCGCATCTCCGGCACTGTGATGGGCAGGTAGTGATCGCCAAAAGACTGCGTGCTGGCGACAGAGTGGTCGTCATGATGCCGGATGTCGCGCAGGAAGATGGCGCCCTCGGGAGCGCTGGCGAAGCCTTCCTCCTGCCGGAAGGGCGCGGCGGTTTTCGGCGCCCACCAGGCGTAGAACTGGTTGCCGCCATGACCTCCCAGCCGGGAGCGCCGCCAGCCCTGGTTGGCGCCGCGGGTGCTCTTGTAGTGTTGCCGCCGCTCGTCGATGGCCAGCCGGTGCATGAGCCAGGCCGCGCGGCGTCCCAGCGGATGGTTGCGATATGCTTCTAGCTTCTCCAGGAAGTCCTGATGGCAGAAAACGGGATTGGCCGGGCGGGCGGTTTCAAAGCTCTCCTCGAAGAGCCGGGCCTGAGGGCTGGGCATGATGACCTTCTATAATCGCATGGACCCGGAACCCGCTGGCCGGCGCCCCGCCGGAGGGTGGGAATCACAGCGCGGCATAGCCGCATCCAAAGCCCTG
>Ga0194125_10014302_pt1 | contig 10176 bp, 6 predicted proteins | sample TA2KigC250mmetaG_FD_148626 | JGI IMG/M metagenome (GOLD analysis project Ga0194125, IMG submission 148626) | Freshwater microbial communities from Lake Tanganyika, Tanzania - TA2015034 Kigoma Deep Cast 250m | ecosystem: Environmental > Aquatic > Freshwater > Lake | place: Tanzania: Lake... | reverse complement strand
GTCGTTGGTGATACCCAGGTAGATTTCCTTTTCGATGTCTGCGGCTTCGTCAACTAATACTTTGCGGACGGGCAGGCCTTTGATCTCCATGCCCAGGATTTGGGTAGCCAGTTCTTCGGCTTCGGCAGCGTTCTTGGCCAGCCGGATGCCGCCAGCCTTGCCCCGGCCTCCGACAAGCACCTGAGATTTAACAACAACGCGGCCACCCAGTTCTTTGGCGATTTGTTTTGCCTCTACTGCGGTAGCCGCAATTTTGCCTTTCGGGATCGGTACACCGTACTCGGCGAAAATCAGTTTGGATTGATATTCGTGAAGTTTCATGAAAGAAACGCTCCCTGCGGAATGGTCTTGAAAACGCGGTGCGATTATACCATGCCGAAGTAGAAAAACCTTCTTGAGTGTTGTTAGGCAATACCGCAAAAGTCCCTCTGTCATTTCAAGCGGAGCGAGAAATCTCCGAGTTTCAATGAGATTCCTCGTCGCTGCCTCGAATTCTAACGCGCTGTGATTTCAAACGCCGCTCCTCGGAATGACAAAAGCGAGTTTTGCGCTATTACAGAAAAACATATAATGCCCGTCAGGGCATTGAAACGAGACTTCCGAATTCTTGGAGAATTCGGAAGTCTAAGAAAAACCTGCCCTACACACCTTCCTCTGGCTATTCAGCAGGCATTGTGAAATGCAGGATGCGGTGATTGCCCGCATCGGCGACCCACAACCCACCTTCAGGGCCAACTGCCAGTCCGCCGGGCAGGTTGAAGCCCTCTGGGCCAGAACCATAGTCGCCCCAATAGCGCACGAATCCACCCTGGGCGTCGAACTCCAGGACGCGATAGCCCTCGGGATCGCTGACGAAAACTTGCCCGGACTCGCTGACAGCGATGTACGGCTTGTTATCCAGCGATTGGCCGTACCAGCCGACGATCTCCCATTCCAGGACGGGCGTGAATTTCAGGCCGCTGGCGTCAGGCTGGAAGACTTGCACGCGCTTATTCCAGGTGTCGGCCACATAGATGCGGCCATCGGCGCCGAGGGCCAGGCCAACCGGCTCGTCGAATTGACCTTCCAAAAGACCGGCGGCCCCGAAGGCGGTCAGGAACTCGCCCTCGTCGGTGAAGACCACCACGCGCTTGTTGCCGGTATCGGTGATGAATACGCGCCCCTGCTCATCCACCAGCACATCGCGCGGCCCCCAGAAGGCGGTACCTGTTTCGGCCTGTCCAAAGTACCCCCATTGGGTGATGAATTCGCCTTCGGCGGTGAACTTCTGGATGCGATGGTTCCAGGTGTCGGCGACGAAGACTTCCCCGTCAGGGCCGACGGCGACGCCCCAGGGTTCGTAGAACGACCCTCCAGGCGCAGCCGTCTTCGAGGCGTCAGCGAAGGTTCCCCAGACGTGCAACACTTCTCCTTCAGCGCTCAGGTGCTGGATGCGGTGGTTGCCCGTATCGGCGATGTAGAGGCTGCCATCCGGCGCCACGGCGACATCGCGCGGTTTTTCGAACTCGCCTGGCTGTGCGCCGTTGCCCCCCAGGATTCTATCGGCCATCAGGGTGATCTCTTTGCCCTCGTAGGGATCGGCGAGCAGTTCTTCGGCATCCACAGACGCGGCACCGTAATTCCACACCTGGGCGGCGATGTCCTTGCGCACGTACAACCGCATACGATCCGAGGGCGACCAGTTTGGCAGGCTCAAGTCCAGACCTTTCAGCCCGGCGTACTGCGAATAATCGCGGTTGAGCCAGATCTGGAAGATCGCCCCCCGCATCTGCGGATCGAGGAGCGCGTTTTTGATGCGCTCCCAGGTCAGGTTGTAGTAATCCTGGTTGGGCCACCAGATGCGGATATAATCGAACTGGTGGTAGGCCTGCCCGACCACCGGCTCGATCTTGTCGAAGTTGTTATCACCCACCAGGATCACAGGAGCGTCGCGCAGTTCCCGGGTGGGGTTCGGCCCGTAATATTTCTGGTTGGGATAATTGCGCAGGTACCACCAATACGGGTACGTGGTCTCGTCATCGTAGGCCACGACGATATCCAGCCCGTCAGTAGCGCGCCGCGAAAGCTCCTCGATTTGCTTCATGGCGATCTTGGGACCCGGGCCGGAATGGGCGTAGACCAGGTATTCGGTGGGATAGTCGTAGTTGATGTACGCCGCCCGGAAAGCAGCCCGCGCCGTGATCAGCGCCAGGAAGACGAAGATGGTCAGGGTGGTCAGGCGGCCAATTTGCACCAAATCCCAATTCGTGGTCAATCTGTTCATGCTGACGACACAGGCGATCGCGATCAGCGCAGCCAGGATGAAGGCGTTTGTGACGTTGAGCTGCGCCAGTTCCTTGCCCTGGAAGGGGGGATTGGGGCCGGCCAACATGCCCATCGCCGAGGTCAGGCTGACGAGGAAGACCACGATCAGGGTGACCAGCAACAGGCCGCGCTGGGTTTTGACTTTCTGCCATTCGATGCGTTCGATGAGCGCGCCCAGCCCCCAGCCTGCCAACAGGATCAATGGCCAGGCAATATGCACGGTCAGCCAGGGCATTTTCTCCCCGGCGACGGTGTAGGCGATGATGCTGGCGAGCGACCAAAAACCCAGAAGGGGGATCGCTGGAGCGCCCCCAGGCTGAATCCCCTCATCGGGGGGAGAATCAGGCCAAAGTCCGGGCTGATCGTCCCCTTCGAGGGGAGTCTTGCCCCTGAGCCGAATCCAATAATATCCGGCCAGGACTGAGCCTAAAAGGGGTAGAAATTCATACACAGGAATCTGTACCAGGATGTAATAGTACCACGGCTGGCTGCCGCGCTCGACGCCTTGCTGCTCCAGCCAGTAGCCCAGGGAGCCGACCATGCCTGTGAAGAAGCCAGCGCCATTGGTGAAGATGGTGGTGTAGAGAATGGTGAATGGGATATAGAAGATCGCCGCGTTGATCAGCCACAGGCGCGTGTTCCAGAGCAGACCGGCGGCGATGGCGATGACGGCCAGGATGGCGATGAAGACGCCTGTGCGCAACATGCCGGTGGTCGAGTAGTCCAGGGCCTCCCAGCCGAGCGCCCTGACCGGGAAGGGGGCCAGTTGCGGCAGCACCAGGGTCAGTTGCAGCATCATCAGGCTGAAAGGGCGGTTCCCCCGAAGGGAGTCCCAGGTGAGGCCGAAGATCGCCAAAAACAGGGCTGCGATCAAAGCCAGGCCGCTCAGGCCGATGGGGATGAGCAGATGAATCGGGGGAGTCGAGGCGGTTTCCTCCGCGGCCGGCTCAGGCGGCTGGATGAAGGCGTTCAGCCCAAAGGCCACCGCCAGGCATACGAAGGCCAGGATCAGCGCGATGAGAAAGAGGTTGCGATACTTTGGAACCGGCCAGCGTTTCTGGCTGACCTGGTAGACGAAGAGCAATCCCAGGAAGAGCAGAGCCTGGGCGGTGTAGATGAAAGCTGTTTCTTTGGCGGTGAAGTGCAGCATGGTGACCGCAGTGAGCCAGTAGGTGTGTTTGGCCTCGCCTGTTTCGAGATAACGCAGAATAGCCCAGACCATCACCACCCCGCAGAAGGCCGAGAAGATGTCGTTGCGCACATACCGGGCGTAGTACAACAGGAAGGGGGAGATCAGCATCAGGCCCGCGGCGATCAAAGCGCCCACCCGCCCTAGATAGCGGCGGTAATGCCACAGGAAGCCGATGGCAGCGATGCCAAAGATGGCGGCGGGGATGCGGGAGGTGAAGTCGTTGTCGCCGAAGAGGATATACGATAAGGCTACGATATGGAATTGAAACGGCCCGTGCGTCATGGGCGTGTGGCTGTAGCCTCCGCCCTGGGAGAGCTGCCAGGAATAGTAGACGTGGGAGTTCTCGTCGTGGCTCATGACGCGCGATTCCAGGTCGTAGAAACGCGTCACGACAGCCAGGATGAGGAGGGCGGTGAAGGTGAGAGTCTCCCAATTGAGGGTCGAATGTGTGAGGATGGGTTGATCGAGCCAGGTTGTGTTTTTTTCTTTTTTTTGCATGGGTTTTCCTTTGCTGGTCATCTCTCCCTTAGCGCATACTGTCGGCGAGAGCGATTAGATCGGCTTTGCTCAGATAATCGGATTGATTGGGATTGCCGCTACTGAAGATGATTTCAAAAAGCATCTCGTTTTCGACCCAGCGAAGCATTTGGATTTCCGCCTCGGGATCCCAGATTGCTAGCAGGGGGGGTGTTTTTCCCAACTCGGTTGCTTCGATGGCCGATTCTACCTCAGGAATCGTCCAGGCGCCGGTCACATATTCACCGGTTACGGCGTCCACCTGGATGGTTTCCACTAACGCGCTGGCGCCGATCTGTTGGTATTCTTCGCTCGATGGGCGTTGCAGGATTCGCAGCATCTGACCAGGAGCTTCGGTATGGTAATCCAACACGATGGCGTTGCGCTCAGGATGATAGGATGCGCCAGTGAGGGAATAGCCCTCGGGTAAAAGAGATGGCGTATGGGCATCGAATCCCGCTAGGCTTTCCGCCTGGGAGATAGTCAGTGGAAAATTATCTGCCGGGCTAGAGGTCTCCTCGAGCGTGATCTGTACGACTGTCTGGTCGCTGATTGTGGGCAGGAAGAATTGGATCAATCTCTGGGCGACGACTTTTAGTGTGGGGGTTGCCAGGCTGAGGAGCAAAACCAACAGGAAGGCCAATCCAACAAGGATCCCCAGTTGTTGGGCATGGATTCTGAATCGCGGGGATGGATGATCTTTCCGAACCCAGGATTGTTCGGCCATTCTTCTGTGGAAGCGCTGGCTGGGTCTGGGTTGGATGGAGCTCAGCAATTCGCTGATCTCATTTTCATCAAGTATCGAGTTCTTCATGAATATCTTTCCATTCCTGGCGGAGGTGCTCTAATGTCCTGCGGATATTGACTGAGACAGTGTTCTCTTTCATCTTCAAATAGACGGCTATCGCTTTGACTTGCCAGCCCAGGAAATAACGCAGGACGATGATCTCCCGTTGTCGGGCAGATAATTTGCCCAACGCGCCCCAAAGTGTGTTCGTTCTTTCTTGTTGTAGAGCTCGTTCCTCCGGGCTGGCCAGAGGAGATAGAACGATGTGTTCGGCTAAATCGAGTGGTTCGCCGCGCCTCTGATGGCGACGAAACGAGTCGATCACCAGATTGCGGGCGATGCGCAGGAGCCACCCCAGAGCAGCGTCGGAGTCGCCGCGAAAACGCCGCCTGGCTCTCCAGGCGCGGATGAACGTTTCGGTGGTCAGGTCTTCGACATCTTGCGCCGGGCCGGTGTACAAACCGAAGATATAGCGGTAGACGATCAAATGCGTCCGCTGGTAAAGAGCCTGGAATCCCTCAGCATCTCGAAGCGGGGCAGTGTGATTTGCGGTGGATTTTTTCTTGGAAATCATCGAAAACTGCTGCGCGTCTCGGCAATGCGGTCGTCCAGGGCATCCAACTACTATTGAAAACGTATCCGGTGGGGAAATATGACAGCGTTGATCGAGTGTCTCGAATCCTGATTATTTCTTTAGGTCAGCGATTTCTTGGGGTGTCAGGTACCGCCATTGACGCGGTTTGAGGTCTCCCAGGCGCAGGCTGCCGATGCGCACGCGGGTAATCTTGACGATCGGCAGGCCGGTGAATCTTCCCATCTCGCGAAGTTGACGTTTGCGCCCCTCTTTAAGGATCACTTTCAGCCAGGCGCCTTTGCCTTTTGCGCCGGTGATCTGAACCCTGGCGGGCTTCGTGCGATAGCCATCTTCCAGAACCACGCCATTGCGCCAGGCAGCCAACTGTTTTTCATCTGGCCGACTGGCGACTAAGACGCTATACTCTTTCTCATGTTCGAATTTCGGATGCGATAGACGGTTGGCTAACTCGCCATCATTCGTCAGCAGGATCAACCCCTCGCTTTCGATGTCGAGCCGTCCAACCGGGTACAACCGGCCAGGGATATTCACCAAATCGCGCACGGTGGGGCGCGGGTCGGGGGAGGCGACTGTCGAGATCACCCCACGCGGTTTGTTCAAAGCGATATAAACGAAGGACTCGGCCCTGTGGAGCGGTTCCCCTTTGACTTCGATGCGATCCTTATCAGGGTCGGCTTTCATTCCCAGAGCGGCTCTCTGCCCATTGACGGTGACCAATCCCTCTTCGATGAGTTTTTCGCAGGCTCGCCGTGAACCGATCCCGGCATGCGCCATGATTTTTTGCAGACGTTCTTCCATGATTGCTCCTGGGCGGTATTATATCGCAGGTAGGGATAATCGGATGGTATCTACCATTACAGCACAAGGTTGCATACCCTTCCCAGTGGGAAGGGGGGCAGGCGCCGCACTGAGCGTTCGCCTGAGCGGTTCCGGCGAAGTGACAGGCTCCTGAGTCCCTTTACGTCCACGAATGCCTTCAGCACCTGGGAGATACGCTATTATCCAGATGTCGCATTGTTAATATTTAGCGACCAATCCCACCCAGATGGAAGCATGACTTTACTGCAAAAAGCAACCGAGTGGAATTGTCGCCGGAATATATGGGGATGGTGGCTTCACTGCCCCCCACCATATATTCCGGCGGAACCTCTGCCCGTAATCTTTTTGCAGTAGACTCAAGCATACAAAATCCCAAATGGGGGATATACTATTAGAAATAGTTGCATCATAACGTATTCATCCACACTTACATCGAGACGATCTTGATCATCAACACAGCAGGTTGATATGCCACGCATCTTTGACAATATCCACCAGCATCTTCTACCAGCGCTTCAGCAGACGATACAAGTTTCCTATCGTGCAGACTTCTGTGTAGGGTATTTCAACCTGCGCGGCTGGAAGAATCTTCAAGACCAGATAGACCGTTGGACCGGAGGCGAGAACAGTTGCTGCCGCTTGCTGGTAGGAATGCAGAAACTCCCGCAGGAAGAACTGCGTGAGTTGATGAGTATTTCACCGCAAGCGGAGATCAGCAACGAGGTTGCTGATCGCATCCGCAAACGGCTGGCAGCCGAATTCCGGGAACAACTCACCATCGGTACACCGACGAACGAAGACGAAATCGCTTTGCGCCGATTGGCCGAACAAATCAAAGCCAAGAAGGTGATCGTCAAATTGTTCCTGCGCCATCCTCTTCACGCCAAACTATACCTGCTGTTCCGTAACGATGAGGATGCGCCGCGGGTCGGATATTTGGGCAGCAGCAATTTGACTCTGGCAGGCTTGTCGGCACAGGGCGAATTGAACGTGGATGTGGTGGATGCGGATGCCAGCGCGAAACTCGCCAAATGGTTCAATGACCGCTGGGGTGATCGCTTCTGTGTGGATATCTCAAAGGAACTTGTGCAGATCATCGGGGAATCATGGGCACGGGAGGATATGATCCCGCCCTATTACATTTATCTGAAGATGGCTTACCACCTCTCCCAGGAAGCGCGGACCGGTATTTCCGAATTCCGTATTCCAGGTGACTTGTACCACAAGCTCCTCGAATTCCAGGTTGCTGCGGTCAAGATTGCCGCCCATCACATTCACAAACGCAGCGGCGTTCTGATCGGCGATGTTGTCGGTATGGGGAAGACTTTGGTCGGCACAGCAGTCGCTCGGGTTTTCGATGAGGACCTCGGTTTCGATACACTCATCATCTGCCCGAAGAACCTTGTCAAGATGTGGGAGGATTACAGGGATAAGTATCGCCTGCGGGCCAAAGTGCTCTCCATCAGCCGGGTAATCCGCGAATTACCGGCGCTGCGGCGTTACCGACTGGTCTTGATTGATGAAAGCCACAACCTGCGCAACCGCGAAGGGAAACGGTACGGAGCGATCAAAGACTATATCGAGAAGAACGAGAGCTAGGTTGTGATGTTGACAGCCACACCGTACAACAAGACCTACCTCGATCTTTCCAGCCAGTTGCGGTTGTTCGTCCCGGAGGATGAACATCTTTCAACAAAACCCGATCACCTACTGCGTGAAATAGGCGAGGTGGAATTCGTACGCAGGCACCAATCGCCGTTGCATTCGCTGGCTGCCTTTGAAAAGAGCGAACATCCCGAAGACTGGCAGGAACTCATGCGCCTTTACCTGGTGCGGCGCACGCGCACATTCATCAAAGCCAATTATGCCCAAACAGACGAACAGGGCCGCAAGTATTTGCTCTTTCCGGACAACCGGCGATCCTACTTCCCGGAGCGCATTCCAAAGACGGACAAATTCAAGTTGGACGAAAAAGATCCGAACGACCAATATGTGCACCTGTTCGCTCCCGAGGTGGTGGACGCCATTGGCAACCTGCATTTGCCGCGCTACGGCCTGGGACAAAAACAATATATCGAAGACCTGGATGTTCATTTGACAGCCGGCGAGAAGAAGATTCTGGACAATCTATCACGCGCCGGGAAGCGCCTGATCGGGTTCTCACGCACCAACCTGTTCAAGCGGCTGGAGAGCAGCGGTCAAGCCTTCCTGCTTTCCATTGAACGACACATCCTTCGAAACCATGTGTTCCTGTATGCCCTGGAAAAGGGGCTGCCCCTGCCCATTGGCACTCAGGATGCCATGCTGCTGGATTCCCGTTATAACGACGAGGACAAGGATGGGAATTTGGCAAGCCTCTTCGACATAGAGGATAACGATCTGAACGAGGATGAAGAAAGAACGGAAACTGAGACTGCCAACCTGTTTACAGAAAAGGATTTCCAGCGCGAGGCCGAGAAGGTGTACGAGCAATATCATGCCCAATACCGCAAACGATTCCAATGGATTCGCCCTGATATTTTCAAACCGACTTTGGCGAAACACTTGTGTGAAGATGCCGCGGCGTTGATGAACATTCTGCATCGCTGCGGAGCGTGGAACCCGGCGAAAGATGCAAAACTTGAGAACCTGTACAATCTGGTGACGAAAAAATATCCGGCTGACAAGGTGCTGGTCTTCACACAATTCGCCGATACTGTCCGCTACCTGGAAGATCAACTCAAAAAACGCGGTGTGGTTGCCATGGCCGGCGCTACCGGGGATTCGCTTGATCCGACCGCGCTAGCATGGCGCTTCAGTCCGGTGAGCAACGAGAAACGCGACCAGATTCAACCGAAGGATGAACTGCGGGTGCTGGTAGCGACGGACGTTCTCAGCGAAGGGCAGAACCTGCAAGACTGCAATGTGGTCGTGAATTACGACTTACCCTGGGCCATCATCCGCCTGATCCAGCGCGTCGGGCGCATAGACCGCATCGGCCAACAGGCGGAAGAGATCTACAGTTATCTTTTCCTTCCAGCCGAGGGGGTGGAACGGATCATCCACCTGCGCGAGCGGCTGCGCAACCGGCTCAAAGAAAACGCAGAAGTTATCGGGTCCGATGAAATGTTCTTCGAAGATGATCGGAACAACCAGGTTATCGTGGACCTATATAACGAGAAAGCGGGAATACTGGACGGTGACGAGGATGAGACCGAAGTTGATCTAGCCTCCTATGCCTACCAGATTTGGAAGAACGCCACCGATGCCAATCCCAAGTTGCAGAAGATCATCTCCGACCTGCCTCCAGTGGTGTACTCTGCCCAGGCACATACGCCAACTGAACGCGAGTCAGAAGGGGTGTTGGTTTATTTGCGTACTGCGGAAGGGAACGATGCCTTGGGCTGGATGGATAACAACGGATCAAGTGTTACTGAATCGCAGTTCGCCATCCTGCGAGCCGCTGCCTGCTCGATTGATACACCCGCCGCGCCGCGCTCAGAAAATCATCATCAATTGGTGCAAGCGGGGGTAGCCTATCTCGGCGTGGTGGAACAAGCCATCGGCGGACAGTTGGGCCGTCCATCCGGCGCTAAATTTCGCGCCTATGAACGGCTGAAGCAATATGCGGAACAGATCAAAGGTCAGTTATGGGATACGCAGGAGTTGCGAAAAACCATCGAGGATATTTACCGCTTTCCTCTGCGTAGCGTAGCCGTGGATACCTTGAATCGCCAGTTGCGCAGCGGCATATCGGACGAAGCCCTGGCCAGCCTGGTAGTGGCGTTGAACAGCGAAGGACGCTTGTGTATCCGTGCTGACGATGAAGAGAAGGCCGAAGAACCGCAGATCATTTGCTCGCTGGGGCTTGTCCAAGGCCGAGACCTCCGAGGTCTTAAAGACCTCGGAGGTCTGGGGCGGGGAGACAATCCATGACCTTCAACTTCTCCGACGCGCGCATCAACCTGCAGAGTTTCGACCTGA
>Ga0194125_10014301_pt1 | contig 10177 bp, 11 predicted proteins | sample TA2KigC250mmetaG_FD_148626 | JGI IMG/M metagenome (GOLD analysis project Ga0194125, IMG submission 148626) | Freshwater microbial communities from Lake Tanganyika, Tanzania - TA2015034 Kigoma Deep Cast 250m | ecosystem: Environmental > Aquatic > Freshwater > Lake | place: Tanzania: Lake... | reverse complement strand
ATCCGGTTTTCATTTAAATCAATAAAATTACCTGTAACTTTATTTAAAAAATAATTACTTCTGTGATTTGTTTTTAAAAATAAGACATTTTTTTCAGGGTCCTGGTCCTGGTATATTTTTTCTACAACTCTTCCAAAATTATTTATTGCTGACCCTCTGAATGCATAAATACTCTCATCGTCATTCCCAAAAAAAATAAGGTTTGAATCTGAAAGAAGACCGGCAATCTGAAACTGCGCATTGTTTAATTCCTGGAGCTCGTCAATTATTATAAAATCATAGAACTGCTTAACAGAATTTCTGATACTGCTATCACCCTTTAAAATATTAACAGTATCCACAAGCAGCCTGCCGTAGTTGTATAAATTCCTGCTTAAAAGAACTCTGTTGTAATTGGCATAAATACCCACAATCTCTGAAAAAACAGGATTATTATATGGGGTAAATTTACTTGAAAGATCAGCCGGGGCTAATAAACTTTCCTGTGCTCTTAAAATGAAGTCAAAAACTTCCTGGGCAAAACTATTACTAACAAAAGAATTACCCCTTATATATTTCAATGTTAATGGATAATTTTTCTTCTCCAGGCCATCTATGACTTCTTTTAAAAGCTTCCACTGCTGTGTGGCGTTCAATATTTGAAATTTATTATTAAAATCAAATAATACGGGCCCTAGATTGTCATACAAACCCTTCAAATAAAAAGTTTTTTCAACAAAATCAGCACAGAAAGAAAAAAAGGAAGTTATCGGGATTTCAAATATACTCCTGCCTGCAGATTCTGCTGCTTTTTCCCTTAAAATTTTTGCCCATCTTCTGTTGAAACAAAAAACTAGTATTCTTGAAGGATCAATTTTCTTTTTATTTAATAGATATATAAGTACTTCAATCAGTAAATGGGTTTTTCCTGTACCAGGCGGTCCAGTTATTAAAAAAAAACCATTTTTTTGATTTAAAAATCTCTTTAATTTTGAGTGCAGCATCAATACAATACTGTAAATAAAAATATTAAGTTAGGCTGGAGCGGGGTACGGGAATCGAACCCGCCTCTTGAGCTTGGGAAGCTCATGTACTACCAATATACTAACCCCGCAGAAGTTTCAAGATATTTCTTCTTTTTGAGTATCCTCTTTCCCTTCATGTGGCTGATTTTTCTCATGAATAATTGGAGCCATTGCTGTTTCCTGTTTTTTAACTCTTACTGCACCTTCCTCAGGAATCAAATTTGTTACCGTTAAATTTGTATCAATAACTTTTATATTCAATTTATTTACTGCTACTTCCCTTGCAGTTTTTATAATTTCGTTCATTTTTTCAGGAATATTTAAACCCTGCCCGAGCTCAACAAGCATATTGATTATTACACCGGCGGATTTTGGAATTAAACTAACTCTTAAATTTTTCAGACCATCCAGCAGAAGAACTGATTCTTTAATTTGCTGGGATATTGTTTCAAGGGTAATCATTGCCTTGCCTGATTCCACATTATAAATCTTTGCAATCCTTACCTTCCTTCGATAAAACTCAAGAAGTAAAAGCAGCACACATACAACCAGGACCAGAATCATCACAGGTATTGATATGTATGGGCTTATATTACCCCGTGGATTAAATATCCTTGATGCAATACCCGACCACTCAAAAAGACCTGCAATTTCATTTGCTATTGAAAGGAAAGAGATAAAAACAAAAAAGACTAAAATCAAAACAATTATTATTCTGTTAAAAATATTCAATGTATCCCCCTTTACAATTTAGATTTATAAATTTTTATATTGATATTATTATACCCAAATTAAAAAATCAGTAAAACTAAAAATAATTAAAAACGTCTATTTAGCAGCAATTTCTGTATCCTTTTATAAATTATTTAATTTTATTCTTATTTTATAAAAAACTAATAAAATAAATAACCATGAAAAATTTAATTATTTTAAACCCCGCATCATTTAGTGGTAAAACAGTTGAAAAAAAAGAAGAACTTGAAGAATTACTTAAAAAATTAGGCCTGGACTATAAAATACATATAAGCAGAAGTACAGATGATATCACTCAAACAGTTAGGAGCAATATTGATAATTTCACAAATTTCATCTCTTTTGGTGGAGATGGTACACTTCATTATATTGTCAATGTCCTTGTTGCTACAGATAAAAACGTGGGCTGTATACCGATGGGCTCGGGTAATGATATTGCAAGAAATATGAAAATACCACAAAATATGGAAGAGTGCTGCAGGATATTAAAAAACCCCAGAATTAAAAGGGTTGATCTTGGACTTATTAACAGCAAATATTATTACCTTGCAGTTTCAGGGTCAGGTTTTGACTCTGTTGTCAATGATCTTGCAAATAATACAAAATTCCCGCTTAAGGGACCTGCAAAATATAAATATGCGGTATATAAAACCCTGATAACTTTCAGATCAAAAAAGTTCTCTTTTAAATATGATGGGTATCAGAGAAATCTTGATGCAATGATGCTTGCAGTTGGTAATATGTCAACATACGGTGGAGGGATGAAAATAGCACCGCAGGCTGACCCGACCGATGGAATCCTGGATTTATGCATAATAAAAAGGATGAGTAAAATTCATTTTATTAAAACATTCCCCTCAGTTTATGAAGGTACACATACAAACGATCCCTTTGTTGAATATCTGAAAGTAAAAAGTATCGAAGTTGACAGTGAATATAATTTTAGTGTTTTTGCGGATGGGGAATATATCTGTAAACTACCTGCAAAATTTGAGGTTTTACCTAAAACTTTAAACTTTCTTACTGCAAATACCTGATCCAGACACCATTTTTAATGATAAATACAGTTGAAGGCGGGTCAACCCTTTCACCATTTGAATTAAACTCTATATGGCCGACAACTCCATCATAGGAAGTAGATTTAAGTTCTCCCATAAAATCCTCAGGAGAAATAGAATTTGCTTTTTTCATTGCATTTATCAATATATAAAATGCATCATAACAGTACGGGGCAAAAACACCAGGGCCTTCCCTGCTAATATCATCGTCCTTCATTTTCAAAACATAATCATTATACTTTCTCCAGAATTCAATTGCTTTCTTATCTTCAGAATATTTTGCAAGTGAAGGAGGCTCGGGGACAATGGCAATAATGCCTTCAAGATACTGGCTGTCAGTAATTGCAGTAATACCTTCATCCATACCTATTTCTTCCGCTATAAACTGTGAATTTAAGTTTAACTTTCTGACCCTGGTAATCAAATCAGCCAGTTCATTATATTTCGCACAGAAAAAAATAATATCAGGTTCATCAATTAAAAGATTTTCTGCAAGTATGTTGTAATCATCTGAATTAAAATTGACCGAATACCTTTTTTGAAATGTAATATTCCTGCTTTCAAATATCTCTATTAAAAAATCTAAAAGTTTTATTGAATAGTCACTTCCGTTATCAATAATAATTAACTTTTCAGGTTTAATAACTTCACTAATAAAATTAGCAATATTTTCCACCTTCTGGCTGTTATTGATAATCATTCTAAAGAAGTTACTGAAGCCCCTTGATATTTCTTCACCCTGTGATGAAGGTGTAATTAATGGAATATTAAATTCTGAATAAACAGGAAGCGATGCCTTGGTAGTTCCGTTGAAAGTTGAGCCGATTACAGCAGAAACACCTTCGTCAGCAAATTCCTGAGCAATTAAAAATGCCCTTTCCGCATTTCCCTCATCATCTTTAGTGATTATATTAATTTTGTAATCAAATCCACTCACTCTTACAGGGGAAAGCTCCGAAGCTGCAATGCTTAAACTAATTAACTGGTCCTCCCCAAAAAACTTATCATCACCTGAAAAAACTGCCTGGTTGCCTATCCTTATATACTTTTCTTTGCTTTCACATGCAGAGAAAAAAAGAGATGAGGATATTATTAATAAAAACAGTACAATGGAAAAAAAATAACCAAAAAAAACTGCAGTATATTTAGATTTATTTTTACTCATGATATTCAAATTTAAATAATAACTTGAATAATTAAAAATAATTACAATTTAAAATCACTTAAAAAGGCTATTTTTTAAAGTGATTATACCAGAAAAAAATTATTAATTAATAGAAAAACCCATTTTTTAGAAACAAAAGTGCTGAAATATTCGACTATCTTATTGATTTGTTATTAATATTAGCTCACAATTTAGCATTAGAGCTTTTAATTAATAAAATTACTATAGTTTTATCATTGTTTTATTATAGTTTTATTATCTGAAATATTTTTTAAAAAATTTAAACTGAAAATTATTATTAGCAGTTTTTAATAAATGTTATTTAATTTAACCTAAAATGCTAAAAATATTAAAAAATAAAAGCATAGAAAGTAAGCCTGAAAAAAAAATCAAATCAGCAATATTTATTTATAAAATAATATAAGCTTAAGGACAAAGGTTTTAGTATTTTTTTGTACCTTAGGCGAAGTGAAAGGAATGGGTATAAAAATGAATAAAATCGCAATTGTTACAGACAGTACTGCAGATCTGCCTGTGGAAATGTACAGGAAATACAATATTGAAGTTGTGCCATTATCAGTAATTTTTGAAGAAAAAGCTTATGTGGATGATAGAATTGATATAACAATAGAACAATTCTATGAAAAATTGAAAACATCCAAAAAACTCCCCACAACTACGCAGCCATCACCTGCTGACTTTAAAAATGTATATTCAAAATTGCTGGAATCACATGAAAGCATAATCTCAATACACATATCAAAAAAAATGTCCGGAACAATAGATTCTGCAACACTGGCTAAAAAGGAGTTTGAAGGCAAAGATATTGAAATCATTGATTCTGAAGCAACCACAATGGCTTTGGGGTTGATGGTATTGAAAGCTGCCCAGCTTGCTGAAGCAGGTGCTTTAAAAGAAGAAATTGTAAAAACCGTTCTTGACATCAAATCAAAAATCAAAACACTATTTATACCGCACACCCTTGAATACCTGCAAAAGGGCGGAAGGATTGGCAGGGCAAAGGGCTTGATTGCATCACTTCTTGAAATAAAACCCCTTCTGACACTTAATCTTGGTGAAGTTTCACAGTTTAAAACTACAAGAAGATGGAGCCAGGCAAAAAGTGAGCTTTTAAACTCAATGCAGGAAATGATAAAAGATACAGGGAATCTAATCGTGTCAGTTGCAGATGCCGACCTTAATGAGGACGCGGACGAACTCGAGTCAAAGATAAAAGAATTATTTAATCCAAAATTCCTTTTAAGAATACAAATTGGACCTGTTGTTGGAACACATCTCGGTCCAGGTGTTGCAGTAGCATTTTATAAAGAGCAGGAGTGAAACTTCAGGGTTGGAGCTGTGGAATTCCTTTCTATTCCATAAAATAGAAAAAGCTATTCTTTGTCATACTGAATCTGGCAGCTTAATAGCATAGGGAACTATCCCGGCTGAAGCCGCGGGCTTCCTTTGCTTACTGTGTATAAAATAGAGCTTACCCATAACCAGACTAAAATCTGGCGGTTTGATTGCATACTAAAACAGGATTTATCTCAAATTGGATGATAAAAAAACCTTAAGATATAAGATTCAGGCAGATAGAGACAGCATACCATTAAAAGAAAGATTAAAAAAAACAAAAATAATTGCTGATAAGCTGTTAAAATTACCTGAATACAGGGATTGTAAAACTCTTCTTATTTACCATCCATTCAGAAGCGAGCTGGACACTACCATTATAATTAAAAAAGCTCAGAAGCAAGGTAAGAAAATAATACTGCCAAGAGTTTGTAGTGGCGGGCTGAAGCTTTATTTTATAGAAAATTTAAAGACCCAGCTTAAAAAAGGCAGTTATGGCATTATGGAACCTGTAATATCGCTCTGCAATCCTGCAGACATCTGTGATATTGACCTGGCAATAATCCCGGGGGTATGCTTTGATAAAGCACTCAATCGAATAGGTTATGGTGGCGGTTTTTATGACAGGCTTCTTCCAATGCTTCCCAGTGATGTAAAAAAAATAGCGCTCTGTTTTGAAATGCAGGTTATTGATAGAATTTATGTATCCTGCCACGATGTAAGGGTAGATAAAATAATAACGGAATCCAATGTATATGAATAAAAAATTTTAAACACTGCATTAAAAAATTATTGCACACCTGATACTGCTTAGATAATCCCCATATGAAATTCTGGACTGTATTATTTCCAGTGTATATTCCCCGATTGAAGTCGCGGGCTTCTATTATCTTCCAATATAGTAAAACCTGCCCATCATCAGACAGAAGTATAGTGATTTAACAGCAGACTAAAAATTAAAATCATTTTTAATTTTTTGGATGAAAAATATGGATTTATCTTGACATATGACACTTAAATTATATCATTATCATATGAGCTTTTTAATTTTTATATGGGATTTTTAAATTTTTTATTATAAGTTCAGGAGAAAAGTTTGAAATTAATTACCAGGGAGACTGATTACGCTATTAGAGCACTTGGATATATTGCAAAAAATGATGGTAGGATTATTTCCATAACTGAAATTGTAAAAGAATTAGACCAGCCCAGACCATTTTTAAGAAAGCTTTTACAAATACTTAATCAAAAAGGTATATTGAAATCATTTAGGGGTAAAGATGGTGGTTTCAAACTTGCACTAAAACCGGAAGATATTACTTTAGTTGGCATCATGGAAATATTTCAGGGTAAGTTTAAATTAAAAGACTGCCTGTTAAAAAAGAAAATATGCCCGAATAAACCCACATGCCTTTTAAAAGCAAAACTTGATAAGATAGAGAGATATGTGGAAGAAGAGCTAAGGACAACGACCCTTAAATCTATAATTTGATATAAATAGGCTGACAACAGCAGATAATAAAAAAGTTAAAAACAACAAGATAGTAATATACGCTGAATAGTTCCCGGCCAATAATTTAGAACCATCGGGGTAAATTATTGAAGATAAGTTTTAAGTTTTTTAAATTTAATTTTTATGTTTAATTCTTCAAAAGATATTAATTAAGATAGGGGAATAAATTATATGTCTGTAACTAAAACCGGTTGTCCCGGGCAGAACACAGCTTATTTAAAAGATTTCAATACCAATATAGTGCAATGCACTAAATGCGGCCGTGATATTGAATTTTTCTCAGATGAGCGTAAGGTAAAATGCCCTAAATGCCATACAAATGTTTTTAAAGTAAAGCCGCAGATAATCGATTACAGAAAGGGTGAAGTAGTTTTTTATGAATCAGAGAAAAGCTGCCTTGACTGGTGCGGTGCGTGTCTTGATAAAAAAGACTACGCAGATATCCTTAAAAACAATGAAAGAATTGAGAGCAAAAAAGAAGACTTAAAAAGGCTTATAAGCTCCATTGAAAAAAAAGATAAGGAGGCTGTTGAATTTTTAATTGATGCATTCAGAAAAAGCATAAATTACTCAAAATTATTTGACCCTAAGGTTTTTGATATACTACAGAAAACAAAACCGGATTTATTTAAAAGAATAAGAAGCTACTATACAAATTTTTTAGATAACCCAGCACCTTAAGTGAAAAAAATTTCAAAAATTAAAATTTCAGATAAAATAAATGAAGAGCAGCTAAACCAGGCAATGAATATCTTTTATTCAGCCTTTAAGCAGAAAATAAGACACCTGATAAAATCAAGAGAAAAAGCAGTGGCAGTTTATAAAAATTCCATTAATAAAGACAGGGTATTTTATGCACTTATTGAAAATGATGTTGTCGGAATTGCCGGACTGCATTATGAAAATAAAAACTTCATTGATATAAAATACAGTAATTTGAGGAAGCATTTTAACCCGCTGAGAAGTTTTTTCATTTACTGGATTTATAAAATAGTTTCACCAAAGGTTAAGGAAGACGCCGTAAGAATAGACTCAATTGCTGTAAAAGAGCAGTTCCGCAGCGCAGGAATTGGAACAGAGCTTATTAACAAAGTTCTTGAGTTTGCAAAAAATAAAGCTTTTAAAGAAGTTATCCTTGAAGTTGTCAATACAAATCCCAAAGCTAAAAAATTATACGAGAGAATGGGTTTTAAAGAAAAAAAACATGTCAGATATTACTTGCTGACAAGGCCTGCCGGTTTTTCCTCGGAATATATAATGTCCTATGCTGTACCGCATAACCATTCTTAATTCTATGCTGTACCGCATAACCATTACTAATATAAAAACCATTTTACCCTGAATTATACATTTTCCAGTAAATGGCAGATGCCGGCTACTTCCTGAATATTTATTACAAAAGCAACTCCAGTACCGGGCTCATCTAAATTTCCAGCAGCAGTGATAGCACTTAAAATTTCCCTTGTTTTATCTTTGGAAATAATTGTAAATATTATTTCTTTTTCCGGTTCAATTGGTATACCCATGATTGAGCCCTTTTCATGAATTCCCATTCCGCGTCCATAAATTACTGTACCGCCTTCAGCTCCTGCTTTCTTTGAAGCATTCAATATTAATTCCGCGTTGCCCCTGTTTACTATAGTAACAATAAGATCATGGTTGTTTCTGCAAATTAAGCTTGCTTCTTTTTTTTCTTCTGCTCCCATAACCACCTCCTTTTAGCCTGTAATTTATACCGAGAATTAACACAGATAGTATCGGTGCAAGTGCCACAAGAGAAACCAGCCCGAATCCGTGAAGAACGCTATCCCTATCCTTCATTATATCTGCAATTCCAATTGAAATTGACATTATAAAAGTTACAACCATAGGACCTGTTGCAACACCGCCTGAATCAAAGGCAATTGCTGTAAAATTTGGTCCTGCCAGTACTGCCAGAACAAAAGTCAGAATATACCCCGGAATCAGTAAATATGCCAGAGGCAGGCCGTAGATTGTTTTTGCCATTGCAGTTGCCACTGACACAGCTACCCCTATAGATAAAGTATAAAGTATTGTTTTTTCTTTGATATATCCGCTTGATGCCTTTTCAATTTCTATGCATAAAATCCTTATTGCAGGTTCAACAATAGTTACCATTAAACCAAGGAAAAAACCAAGGGGTATAAGTATCCAGTTACTGGAGCCTGCGCCCAGGGTTTCCCCAATTATTTTACCTGTAGGAATAAACCCTATTTTTACTCCAAAAAGAAACAGCACAAGCCCAATAAAAGTCAGAAAAAAACCTTTTATTATATTGATTACTTTATTTTTTTTAAGCTTGAAAACAAATATCTGGAAAAAAATAAAAATCAACAAAAGCGGCAGCAAAGCTATTGCTATTTCAACCAGCAAATCAAGTAAATCTGAAATTATTATAAATTCAGTCATCCAAATATCATCCCCAGTACCATTACTGTAATAACAGGGCCTATTGAAGCAATTCCTATGAGGCCAAATGCATCTGACAATTTATTTTTACCGCCAAGCACTGACACCATGCCTATTCCAAGTGATAATATTGCAGGCACTGTTACCGGCCCTGTAGTGACCCCGCCGGCATCAAAAGATATGGGTATAAACTTTGGCGGTGTAAAAAAAGATAAAATAAATACTAAAAAATAACCGCCGAGCAGAAAATATATTAAAGGGATATTTTTTAAAATTCTAATGAAAGCCAAAAGAAGAAAAAGACCTATACCTATACCAATAAAAACTATCAGTGCGCTCTTGTTTATCTGCCCGTTTGATACCAGGTCTATCTGTGCTGCAAGAACCCTGACATCAGGCTCTGCTACTGTAATTGAAAACCCTATAATAAAACTGACCAGAAGAATAAGGGGCACTGATTTTTTCTTGGGCAGTTCTGAGCCTATCATTTCCCCAACTGGCAATAAACTCAATCTTATCCCCTTTAGAAAAACATTTAACCCTATTACAACCATGAAAATCCCCAGTAAAAACCTTAAAAGAAGTTCAGGGGGAAGCCTTACAATTGAAAAGTGCAGGATCAGCACAAGCAGTATTATAGGACCGACAGTTTTAACTATTTCAAAAAAATATTTTTTTATGTATTTATTTAAATAATTTTTAATACGGACAACCAATTTAAAAACCAAAAAAAATTATAAATTATGAAACAATAATTATTAAAGGAAGCATCTAAAATTTCGTGATAAAAAATAAATCAACAGGCCAACGGATGGGTTACTTCAGAAAACCTTTTGAAGGCTGAGCGGGCACGCTTCCTTCTCTGGAAGGAGAGCGAAGACTGAAAACTTAAGCAAGC
>Ga0194125_10014299_pt1 | contig 10177 bp, 7 predicted proteins | sample TA2KigC250mmetaG_FD_148626 | JGI IMG/M metagenome (GOLD analysis project Ga0194125, IMG submission 148626) | Freshwater microbial communities from Lake Tanganyika, Tanzania - TA2015034 Kigoma Deep Cast 250m | ecosystem: Environmental > Aquatic > Freshwater > Lake | place: Tanzania: Lake... | reverse complement strand
TGGCGCGGTGGAGGTCTTCACGGACAACCGAAAGCTTCATGAAGCGCAACAGCGCGTCGAGAATCTGGAGCGGCTGGCGCTTATGGACCAGCTCACTGAGATCGGGAACCGGCGTTACGGAGAGGTCTACCTTCAGAGCAGTTTGAATCGGCTCGCGCGGTACGGGTGGCCCTTCGGGCTCTTATTTGCGGACATAGATGACTTCAAGAAAGTCAACGACGCCTACGGCCACGAAGTAGGGGATATGGTCCTGAAAACAGTGGCCAAGACGCTGATTCACAACGTCAGAGCCTCAGACTGCGTAAGTCGGTGGGGTGGGGAAGAATTCGTTATACTCATCCTCCACGCCGATATCGGCCACATCGAGCGCTGCGGCGAGAAGCTACTCGCGCTCATTCGACATTGCTCGGTCACGCTTGACTCCTCGATCGTGCAGGTAACCGTCTCCATGGGCGGGACCTGCGCCCGGGCCGACGACACGATCGAGACGATCTTAGCGCGGGCGGATGAATTAATGTATCGAAGCAAGCAGGGCGGCAAGGACCGACTTACTCTAGCCCCTTGAAAGCGGCGCGCGTTTCATGAGAGGCTGTTCCGCCGCGCCGACATGGTAGAACGGTTCCTTCCGGCAGAACTCACGCTGAACATACGAGCGTCCGCGGGCATGGCTTTTCATCCCAAGAGGATTCTATCCCAAACCCGATCAAAGCCCCCTTCATTGTCTCCGTCCTTGCCGTCTCCTTCGTCACCATTGTCATCGTCATCGCCATTCACGTTGGACTGGATTCTAGCATTTCCGTTCACGCCACCATTTCCGCCGACTTCGAAGGGAAGATAACCATCACTGCATGAAACCGGCCGCCTCTGGACAGTCCCTACTCCAGTCGCCGCGAGAGCCTCCACTGATCGCGAACCGGAGATAGAGCCTTCCGCATCGAACGTCTCGGCTGCTGCGCTATTGTGTTGGGCTTGAGCGCAATCTGAAACCGTCAAGCAACCGGTGAGCAACGCGCCCGCCACAACGAGAAAAACTCTGACTCTGGATTGGATGCGCATTTTGAAACCTCTATCCATGCGGTTCAGCAGCTCTGGCAGTCACATCAGAACTGAACCGTCAAGGCGAACTCCCCGCCGATTATCGCATCGATTTTTCTGTCCGGACGCGTGCCGAAGAGATTCGCCGCAGAGCCGTTGTTCCAGCCCGCCACAGACCTGTCTATGCACGCGTAGCTGAACCACATGCCCGGTTGCCACATCCCGAATTCCACATGAGCGACCAACCCTTCAAGGAGCTTCCAATGCAAGCCCAGGAGGATCTCGTATCCCAGGTCCGTATCCGGGATATTAGGCGAGGCCGGGTACCGGTTCAGGTTAAAATCAACGTTTCCATCCGCGGCGATTCCGTTGAAGGCTGTCTCATTGGGTCCTATGCACGCCCAACTGTAACCGTGGGATGTCCTCTGAGCCCAGAAAAATCCCCCGTGAACGTTCATATTGGCCGCAATAGCGTAGTCCAATCTGACCGCGAGCACGGAAGCGTCTCTGACATACCCGTTCCCCGTGAGATTGTAGGCCTCCAGCCCTGAACCATAGTCATAGGCAAACAGATAGCTGTAAGGTCTGAAAAGGGTGTGGTTTCCGAGATGAGTGTCATAAGTGGGATGCCTCACGAATGCCGCGGGCTGCCGGTCGATGAAGACTCCGTTCCGCCGGTCAGGACCGGGGGTCCACGCATGGAACAAGGTGACCTTGAGGGGCCCTGCCATCGCGCCCAGTTCCACCATGTAACGCCACTGCTCGATATACCGGCGGGTTGGAAGGCCGATAGGGCCGGCCGCGGAATCCCACCGGTCGGTCCAGTACAGCCACGCGGCCTCTGTGTTGAAGAAGAACCGGCCGTTAAAGTATTTCACAAAGGCCGAGCCGTGAAACAACTCGGAATCCTGGGGAACCAGACGACTCGTCAGGGGGTCTGCGGAATCGACGAGAAGGGCCTCGGGCCCAATATGGTATTTGCCGTAAACACCCAGCGCGCCCACATGAAACGCCCCACTCCAATAAGTGACAAAGGCAAGAAAATCCTTTGAGAATCCGCCACTCTTATCCGCGTGGCTGAAGTACTGGCCCCGCACACTGGTCCCGCCCACCGTGGAGTACTGGGGCAGATCGTATGGGTCGCTGACAGAATATATGGCGATGTTCGAAGCGCCAGCGAACCTGTACGGATAGAAGCCGATTCCTATGTCAAGGGGACCATATGGGACAGCAAGCACGACAGATTCCGTGCTGGTCGAATCAGAGCCGTCGTACTGCAGCGCGTTTCCGAAGAGCCAAGGTCTCTTGCCGACGCCAAAGGTCCCCCAAGGCGTGTTCGCGGTAAACCAGAACATGGTCCACTGGCCTTCGCTGAAGGCCAGCTCTGTGCCGGGCGCGTCCTGGGTATGATAATCCTGAAAAAACGGATTGTCATATGTGCCCAGCCGGAGTTTCGCCCTGAGCCTAATGGCCTCGCTGACCTTGATCTGTGGTTCCAGCTTTACGTTGAAATAGGACCAGCCCGCGCTCGTTCCCGTGACGATGTTTGTGTCAAATTGTCCTCCATTCCAGAAGTTCAGATTACTAATCGTGGTGGTCCCGTTATCCACGTCGTACCGACCGAAGAATCCTTCTCTCCCGGTTTGAGAGTACCATTCGTACTTCCACTCCATCGATCCCGCGAGATCGAATTCCCACGCCCCGGCCGTCCCCCCGCTCGAGGACAGGCACAAGCAGACCGCCAGAAGCGCGTGAAATTGAGGACTTCGCATTTTATTTTTCCCTCCGCGTAAGAGCCGAACCAGTGCTGTGACGCGGACCATAGCACGTTTTCCGAAAATGTGGCAAGACAAAACCGCATTTTTGACACGGGGCCCTGGGGCAGTCTATTCAGACAACCCTCCAGTAAGAATCGACCCTTGAAACACTCGGCAAACACTGAGAGGGAGGCTCCGCTCTGGTTCCGAGAATTATTGCCTTGCGTCGCGCAGGGACGCGAGGCGTCGAATGCCTCAGATGGTTAGCCTTAGCGACAATAGTTAGTCAGGTCTAACATTATGCCAGGGGACTGTCAAGGCTTTTCGAGAGCACGAGCGCTTCCATAAGAAATGTAGAAAAATTGAAACTGAATGCGTGCAAAGGTCTACCGGCAAGCAAGCTGCGCACGCGCCCCTCCCCGTGTTCAGATACAAATCCCGTTACGGGCGCGCAATACCCTGCAATTTACCGAAGGGAGCGGGCTTGCGTTCTCAAAAGAGCACCCCCAGGCCGAAGCCACCGCCCACCGAGTACTTTGTCACGGAAACATCCGACGTGTTCCTCGTGGCGGAGGCGGCCGGTCGGGTGCTCCGGTACTCCAGCTCACCGTCGCCCGTCACTTTCATCCAAGAGCCCGTCGCCCAGAGACTGAGAAAGAGCATCTGAGAGAGATAAGTGTCATACTCGGCGTTCACCGCGACGAACTGTCCGGGCTTATCGAACGAATAGAGGAGTTCCGTCTCGCCCACTAGGGTGCTTCTGGTGGCCATGAGGACGCGGCACAGCGCGACCGGGCTATAGATGATTGACGCTCTGTATCTATAATCCGTCTGGTTCAACTGCAGTCCGATGAACGGGGTCGAGGTCTTGGTCAAGAAATCGGCTTTGAGGGTCTGGTCGATAAAGGGGATCGACCCGATCTTTGGGTCCACGGCCTCCATGGCGAAATGATCCCAAAAATACCCTGCGAGCAGAGACCAGCCGCCGCATATTCCAAATGACGCGCCCACCTGAATGAACCAGTACTCCACGTTCACGCCGGTGAAGTACATTTGGGCGGGGCCTGTAATATTGTTTAGGCTTATGGGGAGATAAGAGGGCGCGACCACGTCCTTCGGGGAAAAACCTCCCGCCGAGGAGAAAAGGGTTATGGTCGGGCTCAGCACCGCGTTAAGGCCGACGGTTCCCGTCCAGAACGTGGCTTCCTGGAGGGTCAGTTCCATCGTTCCTACCTGCAATCTGTTATCCAGAGGCAGGACTCGCTCGATGTCGATGGGAAAGGTAAGATTGGAACCAATTTTTTGATAGCCGACCTGAGCATACGGGTTCAGGATAACTTTTCCAAGATTCATCCCGGGCAACACGGAAAGAGGGGAAAAGATCGCGCCTCCGGTCTCGCTCCCTAACATAGGCCCCACATTCGGCAATGGCCCGATCGGCGAGGGCAGACCGCCGTCCTCCGCATACAGATGAACCTGAAAGCAAAAGCTCAAAACCGCAATTGCATAAAGAAGAATTCGCATGGTCCCTCCCAATAAGCGTGCGCACGCTCGCATGAAATAGGAGAAAGGCTCGCGGTTCCTCATCTCCTGAAAGCAAAGTTCTTCGCGTTCATCATCAGGCGGTAAGACGCTGAAGGCCACCTGTCTCTCCTTTTGCGTCTCTGATCTGACGAACCCGCGACCCATTGCCGGCCGCCACCGGCGGGCTTCACCCGCTACGTCGCCTTTAACGGCTCTTATATCTTTGCGCTACTTGGCCTCGTACACGACTTTGCCGCCCACAATGGTCTTGACAGCCTTGACGTCCTTGATCTTCTCTTTCGGTATCGTGAAGATATCGTCTGAGAGCACGGTCATGTCCGCATACTTCCCCGGCTCGATTGAGCCCTTCACATCGGCTTCGCCCATGGATTTGGCGGCCCACACCGTCCACATTTTGAGGGCCTCGGTGACCGATATTGCTTGTCCGGGCAGGAACAATCCTCTGTCCGATTCACGCGTAATCATGGCGTACATTGCCTCAAACGGGTTGATATTGCCAAGGTAAATGCCTGTCATATCAGTGCTTGCGGTAGGCTCTAACCCAGCGTCGATCATCGAGCGAAACTGGAAACCGGTGCTTGCCCGCATGGCGCCCATATTTTCATAGTCCGCTTTGACAAGCTCCAACAGCCAGATCGGCTGGACTGACACGTGAAGGCCCTTATTTTTCAACTCCTTCGCGCGTTTTAGCTGCGCGTCGGTCAGTTGAAACATCCCGAAGTGTTCGATACGCATGTTCGTCTTCGGCCGTCCGGACTTGACCACCTGTTCGTACGCGTTCAGGCCGATGGTAGCGGCTTTGTCACCCGAACAATGGAGCATACATAGTGCGCTGGCCTTGTTCGCTAGCGCGGCCAAACGGTTGGCTTGCGGCTGAGGAGTAACGAGGGTTCCGTGGCCGCCAGGGGGATCGGTATCGAAATGCCCGATATACGGCTCACACATGTATCCTGTGCGGGCGTCATTCTCCCCGTCAATCCAAACCTTGATTCCGCCAAATCGATACCAGGCCGGGTCCACGCCTTTCGGCATGTGGAACTTGGACAGGTTTTCGGGCATGCCCTTCCCATTGGCGGCCGTCCATATTGAGGTGGTATAGCGGATGGTCGGCGTCATCTTTGAGGCTGCGACCTTCTGCAGCACCGGTAGTGCGGCAGCGGGCGTTATGGCCAGCAGCGACGTGAAGCCGTTCCGATTCCAGAACTCTTGAATGCCTGATGTATAGCAACGTTCCAGTTCGGCAAGAGTCGGGACGGTGGGGATGTCGGCCATGGCGTCTAACAACACGCCGGTGGGTTCGCCCTTCTTGTCAAGCACTACTGTGGCGCCACGCGGGAGCCTCTTCATGCCTTTCTTGATCCCCACCCGTTTGAGAGCCAAAGAGTTTACGACGCACTGGTGAGCCCCATTTGCCAGCAAAACCGGATTATCCGGCGCCGCAGCATCCAGCTCCGCTTTCGTGGGAAGGCGCTTCTCAACAAACTTGTTCTCACTCGCCGAAACGCAGGCTACGTATATCCACTCCCCCTTCGGGGTCTTCTTTGCCCACTCAGCTATGCGCGCCAGCGCCTCTTTGACTGATTTCGTCTGGGGATAGCGGCAATCCACCCAGGCATCCTTCAAGTAGATCGTTTCCATGGGATGGCAGTGGCCATCGATCAATCCGGGCACAGCCGTCTTGCCTCCGAGATCGACCAGACGCGTCGATCCTCCGGCAAGCTTTTTCATCTCATCCGAGCCGCCAACCTTCAGGATCTTTCCGTCCTTGACGGCAGCGCCGCCAACCGTAGATTCCGGGGAGTCGAGCGTGACAATCTTTCCGTTAAAGAAAACCACGTCCGGAAGAGCATCGTCCTTCAAAGCGGACGCGAACGCGCCCGATCCCAGCAAAAGGCCGCCCGCGGCCATGGTAGAAGAAGCCTTCAGGAAGCCGCGCCGACTTATCTTTTTGTCTCCGCCGCTCATATTTCCTTTTCCTTTCTCGCATTCGTCGGTGAGAGAGAATGGCTGCTCAAGCCGTAGATTTCATGACGGGGATACGGCATGATTCATTGGCAATCTATTTGCAGCTCGATGGCGCAGGTTTGCCGGCAAACCGATCAGCGAACCAATTGAGAAAGTCTGCCCGGGCTCTGGCAGGAACCCTGATGTGGTCCGTGTCCGCGTAATGGCTGTACGAAATCGTCGCTCCGGAAGCGCACGCCTTCTTGACATAGGCTTCCGTCGCCGCCGGAAAAATTGTCGGATCGTCATCGCCCTGATATACCGCTATCGGGACCTGCGCAGGCACGTTCCCCAGGGCCATCTGTTCGATTCGCTTAAGCCAGGCCTCCTGATTCTGCGGGTCCGGTCGCGTTGCAGTCCCTTTCCAGGCTTGCATGTATGCGAGTGATTGACCCATCTGGTGGCTGCATTGACACTTGGCCGATTCTTTCACGAAGCCGATGCCTAAGGGTGTCAACACATCGGAAAGCTTGAGCTCCGGGAAAGCAACAATCGCAGCATATTGGGCCATGATTGTCTCGACGGTCGTCTGCAGTGGGAGCTTCTTGCCCTGTGCTATCATCTGATTCTGAATCTTGCTCTGCTCCAGCGCGTTCACGGGGGCCAATGCCGCAACACCCAGAATCTGCACAGAACCGGCCACATAGTCGGCAATCTGGCCCGCCCAGACGGCTGCCTGACCGCCTTCCGACCAGCCAAACACCACCGCCTGCTTCCCTGCCCCGGCTTGTGGGATCTGTTGAGCCGCCACAATAATGTCCAACGTGTTGCGCGCCGCAGTGGGACCAACCAAGTACTGGTGAAAGCCGGGTGCGCCTAGGCCGCTATAGTCGGTGGCCGCCACGACATAACCGGCTGCAATCATCTGCGTCAGGCCCGGAACGCCCGAATCCATCTGATCAGGGCTATCGGGGAAGAAATAGAACGTCGCGTCCTTAGCGGGATTATCGACCATTGAGGGCGCACAGTTGCGGGCGATCCCCGTGGTGCCGTGCGCGTAGCTTACGACGGGGCGACCGTTGGCCGGCGCTTTGCCTATCGGAGCAATCACCATGCCGGTGACCGGAACCGCCACATCGTGGATATCCGTTGAACGATAGAGGACCTTCCAAGCCCGAGCCCCGGGAACGTCGGTCTTGATTTCCGTCGCCCAGATCAGATCGCCGCGCTTGCCGGGCGGCAGTGGATCAGGCGCATCATACACGGTCTTTCCCTCGGGCGGCCGTGGAGCCGCCTTCTCATCGGCCAACGCCGCATCACTCGAAAAAGCGACCATGAAGAGCGCAGCGGTTGCCAGCAGGCGCAGGAATTTGAAGTAAGTTGATGCTTTCACCTTCCTCATTCACTCCCTTCCCACGTATTTTATACAGCCAGGCATTGAAACCGACCCGCTTTCCCCCTCCCCTGGCGGGAGGGGTTAGGGGAGGGGGCGTAGGGAAGGCCCAAAAAGCTCAAAGTTAATGCGCAGCAATATAGAATCCGAAAAAGATCGCAGTCTTTAGCGGTCCCCACCGCGCGGCAAGACCAAGCTTCATCCTCCTAGGGGCGCCGCCCCACGTTCATTAGGTTGATCCGTATGAAATTGCGACCAGGGGTTCCTCACCCTTATAACATATCACTGAAAAGGCGACTACTGCTCAGATCATGCCCGCATGTTCCGCTACTTGGCCGTGGCGGTGACATCCTTGACCGATTGAGCGTCACCGTCCATCGGGATAAATTTCACCTTGTCGGCGCTGAAATCCAATTTGCCCAGATCTACTTTGCGCAGATCCGGATTCTCATACGTTTGAAAGTAGAAGAGCTTGTTCTTCAGATCCCTGAATGAAGCCCACTGCGTCGTCTCTTTCGCCACAACCTTCCCTTGCGGTGATCTCTCCACGACCATGCCGCTCACGATGTTGAATGCGTTCACAATGTGTTGACAGACGTTAAGGGCTTTGGCCACGTTTTCGGGCTGATCCGCGTAATGCGTTGTCACTCCCAGACGGATAAATCGACTGGGGGGCGTGAGATCGCCCGGCAATCCGATCAAACCTGCTCCGTGACCGGTGGGGATGAACTTCATGCCCGCCATATCCCTGGGCTTGGGGTTCTCGTCACTCATCCCGATGAACTGGCGCAAGTAGTTGACGTGCCACGGAAAGTTAGGAGCATTGGTCAGTATTCCCAGCGGATTGTCATAGATTTCCAGCTTCCCGTCTCCGAATTCCATAACGATGCATTTACCGGTCGCATCGTAAATGATGCTGTGGCCAGGCGGCGCCATGTGCAACTGAGGGACCACATAACCAAAGAACTTGATTGCCGAGACTGCCTGCTTCAATTCATCCACCGAGGAGAAGTTGCCCAGTATCCACGCCCCGGACATTGTTTGAGCAAGGGCTCGGGATTCCTCGCCCGGCGCCACGTCTTGATATTTGACATCAGGTTCGTACCACAGGCCGCCGAATGAGAGACCCGCCTCGTTCAACCCGTCCGACACCATGGTGTCAATGCCCCATCCCACCACGGCAACGTATCCGTATTTGTTTTTCCATGTGAGACCGGTCTTGCCTCCCGGCGCCGGACTGGTGAACTGCATGTTCCGAGGAACCACGGCGATCTTCCATTGGCTGTCAACGCCGAACTCCATGGTCCGCCCAATCATTATGGTTCCATCCTTTGCGATAACCCGGAATGACATGCAGGAATATGCGCTTTCAGCGCTAAGAATGAGCGTTGCGCACACTACGAGTAATATCCCGGTCAGTTGTCTTTTCATATCGATGCGCCTCCTTGAGCAGCCCTCATCCTTCGATTCTCAGTCCGACGCCCGCTAGGCGGTCCGTCTCGCACGTCTCACAAACCGAGCGCCGGGTCGTTCTCGATGTCACTTCTTTTTCGGGGTCAGGTCTTGAACGTCTTCCTTGCCTTTCATAGGGATGAAAACCGTATCTTTCGCATCCAAGTTCACCTTGGTCAGGTCGATGACGCGGACCCGGCGATTGTCGTTGGTGTGGAAGTAATACCGTTTGTTCTTTGTGTCCGCAGCCACCGTGTACCAGGTTCTATCCATCAGGATGGTCTTGCCGTGCCTGTCCCGAACCGAGCCCGCGGGAATGTCAAAGGCGCTGAGAACATGAAATCCCTGTTGGACCGCCTCTTCCGCCGTCTTGCCCGGCACCGCGGTCCGGCTAAGGGCGACGGCGCGCACAAACCTGGATGGCGGAGTGTAATCGCCCGGTATGCCTGGCATACCCGACCCGCTCCCAAACTGGGCAATCTCCATACCGTCGATTTCAAGGGGAGGAACAGCCGTTGCGGTCAAGTTTATGTAATTCCGCAGGTTGGTCATATGCCAATCGAACGTGGGCGAGTTCGTTAGGACACCCAAAGGATTGTCGTGCACGTTCATCTTCCCTTTGACGAACTCGATCACAATGCATTTGCCGTCCGCGTCATGGACGACCCAATGACAGGGCGGGGCAAACCCCCAATACGTAAGAACCACGTCAACCACAATTGCTTGTGAGAGCGCCTTACGCACTTCCTCGACGGTCGCAAAGTTTGTCAACAGCCAAAGCGCATATTCGTGAGGGGCTAAAGCTTTTGCGAACTCATCGGGTCCGACCTTTGGATACTCTGCGAAACCCGGTAGATAGAGTCCTCCGACCGCCAATCCCTTCTCGTTCATACCGTCGATGAGCGCGAGTTGGTTTGCGAGAGCGCCTCCGACCATCGCGTGCTTCGCCTTCCATTTCAGCCCCGGCTTACCGCCGGGCGCGGTCCCGGTGATCTCGTACCCGCGGGGCACGATGAGAAGGGCGGCGTCGGTCAAGCAGTCCGAACCGAAC
>Ga0194125_10014298_pt1 | contig 10177 bp, 3 predicted proteins | sample TA2KigC250mmetaG_FD_148626 | JGI IMG/M metagenome (GOLD analysis project Ga0194125, IMG submission 148626) | Freshwater microbial communities from Lake Tanganyika, Tanzania - TA2015034 Kigoma Deep Cast 250m | ecosystem: Environmental > Aquatic > Freshwater > Lake | place: Tanzania: Lake... | reverse complement strand
CGCGCTTTCGGCCACGGACCTCACGGTCGTGCTCGTGAGCGCCACTTCGGACGCCAAGCGTTGCCGAACGGGCTTGGGCAGGTTCGTCATCGCGTCGTAGTCAAGCGCGCCCTTGCCGTAGAGCCACGTCATCACCTGGCGAGCGCGGAAGGCTTCCAGGCCCTTCTCAGCGCACAGGGCTTCAAACTCGGCAAGAAGAATGTCTGTGACAGTCATGGGGGATGGTCAATGGTTGATGGTTGGCCATCTCGCGTCACTGTTCGCGTCGCAGCAGGCGCTCCATGGCCTGAAACGCGGCCCGGTTGTGGGGATCAAGCGCGGCGGACTTGCGATAGGCCGCAACGGCTTCCGAACGACGGCCCAGGCGTTCATAGGCTTGGCCAAGGCAGAAGGCGGCCTCAGCCATGTCGGGTCGCAACTTCGCGGCCAGCTCCAACTCACGCACGGCCTCCTCAAGTCGGCCCGCGTCCAGGTGAAGCCGTCCGAGGTTCAAGTGCGCGTGGAAGTGATTCGGGCTGAGCTTGACCACGGTTTGGAGCACAGAGAATGCCAGGTCGGTCTTGCCGAGGCGATGATAGGCGACCGCGAGGCTGTGAAGGAAGACCGGCTCGTTGGGCACGGCCGCGACCGCGCGCTCGTAGGAACGCGCGGCACGGGCATAGTGGCCGCGTTCGTTGTAGTAGTAGCCCAGGTTGCGGTGGACGTGCGGGTGGCTAGGCGACTTGCGCACCGCGTCGGAGCATTGCGTCTCGCCGTCGCGCCAGATGTGGTTGCGTTGCGCGGTCAAGCTCGCGTACAAGGCCAGAACGCACAGCAGGGCCGCCAGCAGCCCTTTGCGGCACGGGCCGCCGGCCCCGGTCAGCAGCGCGGCTAGGCCCAGCGGCCACGCGATCGTCGGCACGTAGAGGAAACGCTCTGCGAAGAAGGCCTTGATCGGCAGGATGTTCGACACGGGCAAGAGCATGACGAAAAACCAGGCGACAGCGAACGCGAGCACGCGGCCACGTCGCGCGGACCAACAGGCCACGACAAGCGCCGACAGCGCCGTGAGCAGGCCGAGGACATGCCGCCAAGTCACGGTGATGCGCGTGAACTGGATGAGGTAGTCCGTGCTGAGGTTCACGGGAACGAGAATCGCGGCCGTGTAGCGCCAGAGCACCTCGCAGAGCACAAGCGGTAGCTCGCTCAAGCGGCGCGTCTGGCCGGGCATCATCTCGGCCCCGTGCGAGAACTGGCGGCAGACCATGAAGCGGACGACGAGGTAGAGCGCTAGGACAACGAAGAGTGGCCAAAGAAGCCGGGCCGCGCGACGCAGCCAAAGCCAAGTGTCGCCTTTACCGACGGGCGGTCTATTTCCATTGGGGCAACACGGCTTATGATCGCACTCGTCGTCGTACTCGTCGTCGGTCGCTGGAACACCCGAGTACGACGACGAGTACGAGGACGATTTTCGAAGGAGCATCAGATGCAGGAGTAGAATGAGCGGCAAGGGCGCGGCCATTTCCTTGGTCAGCAGCGCCAATCCGAAGCAGGCGGCGGACGCCACAAGCAGCCAGGAACGACGTGAAGACGGGACGGATTCCCCCGCCGCGCTCAGGAACGTGAGATAGGAGAGGAAGAAGAACAGCGCGAACTGCACGTCCGAGCGGCTGGCAATCCAGGCCACGGACTCCGTCTGAACGGGATGGGCCGCGAAGAGGCACGCCGCGACCAGGGCGGCGAGAGCGGACGGAGTGATGGCGCGCACAAGGTAGAACAGCAGACACGCATTTGCGGCGTGGATGAGGATGTTCGTAACGTGGTAGCCGACGGGAGTGAGCCCCCAGAGCGCATAGTCCAGGGCAAAAGACGCGGTACGCACAGGCCGGTACATGTCCCGCGTGTAGTCCGAGGACTCGTTTGACACGAAAAAGCTGGGCACGTTGCGCAGCGACCGGATAAAGGGGTTCTGGGCAACAAACCGCACGTCGTCCGACAGGAATTCGCCGCGCAGCGCGTTGAGGTACGGCAACGCAGCAGCGAGTGAGATGAGCAGCAGGACGCGAAGTTGACGAGAGTCCAAGGCCATGGGGGGACGTGATCCGTGATGCGTGGAACGCAAGACGCGAATCGCAAGACGTGGAGTTCAGGGCGTGCGCACGAGGCGTTCGAGGGCGTTGAGCGCCGGGTTCGCGACGGGTTCGAGCACAAGGGACTGGCGATAGGCGCGCAGAGCGTCTTCTCGGCGGCCCTGACGTTCGTACGCGCGTCCCAGGCTGAAGAAGGCCTCGTGCATGTTCGGCTCGAGCTTCGAGGCGAGTTCGAGTTCGCGCAGGGCCTCGTCCACCTGGCCGGCTCGCAGACGGAACTGGCCGAGGTTCAGGTGCGCGAGGCCGAAGTCGGGGTTTAGCGCAATGACCTGCTTGAGCATCGAGACCGCACGGTCCGTGTGCCCGAGCTGGCCGTAGGCCAAGGCCAGACTGTGGAGGACGACCCAGTCGTCGGGGCTGGCGGACAAGGCGCGCTCGAACGACCGCGCTGCGCGCACGGTGTGGCCGCGGTCGCGGTACTGATGCCCGAGGCTGTGATGGACCACGGGATTGCCCGGCGATTTCCGCGCCGCATCATACCACAGCGTCTCGCTGGTTCGCCATACGTGATTCCGCTCGGCCGTCAGCGCGCTGGCACAGCCTACGAGGAGCAAGAGCAGAGCGACGATGCCCAGTCGCCTCGTGTGATGCTCAACGAGCAGCGCCGCCAACCCCAGCGGCCACGCCAGAAGCGGCACGTAGAGGAATCGCTCGGCGAAGAGGATCTTGATGGGCAGGATGTTGGACACGGGCAGGAGCGCGATGAAAAACCAGCCCAGAGCGAAGAAAAGGGTGCGGTTGCGTCGAAGTGCCCACGCGGCTGTGGCCAAGGCAATAAGCGCGAACAACGCGCCCAGCACGTGCAGCCGCGTCGAGACGATGTTCGCGGATTGAACGAGATGAGCGATGCCGAGATGGACAGGCAGGAGGATCGAGACGCCATAGCGGCCGAGCATTTCGCAGAGCATGAGCAGCGCGTTGGACAGGCCGATGTGACGGTCGTGAAGGTCGGCCGCGTGGGAAATCTGCCCGCAGACGGCCCAGCGGGCCAGCGCGTAGAGCGCGGCCATGCCCAAGTAGGGCACGGCCAGCTTCGCGGCCCTGTCGAACCGCGCGGCCACGCCGCTCGCGCCGAAGCACAGCACGTGCAGCCCGAGGATGAACGGCAGCGGCGCGGCCATCTCCTTGGCCAGCAGCGAGAAGCCGTAGCCGGCGACCGAGGACGCATAGAGCCACCGCTGTCGTGAGGTTTGCAGCGGCCTCCGGCTCGCATCCGACCAGAGGAACAGGAGGCACGACACCAGGAAGAAGAACGCGAACAACACGTCGCCCCGGCTGTTGACCCACGTGACGGATTCGGTTTGAGCTGGATGCGTGGCAAAAAGCAGCGCGGCAAGAAACCCGGCGGCGCTCGATCCCAGCAGTTTGCGGACGAGGCTGAAGGCGAGGCACGGGTTCGCGGCATGAAGCAGTACGTTGGTCAGGTGGAATCCAAGCGGATTCAGCCCCCAGACCGCATAGTCGAGCGCAAAGGACGTGGCGCGAAAGGGCCGATAGGAGTCCCGCGTGTCGTCAGCGGCCACGTTGGAGGTGAAGAACAGCGGCAGGTTGCCCAGCGTCCGGATGTGCGGGTTGCGCACGACATTCTTGATGTCGTCGTAAAGGAACGTGCCGCGAAGGGCGTTGGCGTAGGGAAGCGCGGCGACGAGGGCGACAAGAAGGAGAGTCCGATGCTGTGTCGAGCGGCTTGGCATGGGCAGGATACGAGTGAAGCATGATACGTGATGCGTGATTCACGGATCACGTATCACGCCGCAGAGCTTCCTGGATTCGCTGACGACCGCCCTCGTCGCCTTGCCAGTGCATCAGCGCGTTCTGAAAGCACTTGGCGGCTTCGTCACGCTGGCCCTTGCGGCTATACGCTTGGCCGAGATTGAACCACGCTTCGGCGTAGTTGGGCTGAAGGACGAGCGCTCTCTGGCAGAGCGGCACGGCCCTGTCGGGTTCGCCGAGTTCCAGCCAGCACGCGGCGAGCGCGTTCAGCGTCTCAGCCGCATCAGGTCGGATCGTCAGGGCGTCCTGATAGGCCGCGAGGGCAGGCTGGAGCGCCGACAAACGCATACACGCGTTGCCGATGTTCTGGTGCGCGGCCCAGCGCGTGGCATCGAGGCGCAAGCAACGGCGATAGCTGTTCGCGGCCTCGGTAAACCGGCCCAGCTTGTAGAGCGCGTTGCCGAGGTTGAAGTGCGCCTCGGCGAAGTCGGGGTCAATGTCCACGGCCTTCGCGTAGAGCGCGAGGGCTTCCTCGGCCTGGCCCGACGCAAACCGCATGCTGCCGAGGTCGTTCATGGCCTCGACGCACAATGGGGCCACGGACAGCGCGGCGCGATACGCGGCCTCGGCCTCGGACATCATGCCTTTCGCCCGATAGGCATCCCCAAGGCCCTTGTAGGCACGCACGTATTTCGGCTCGCCCAGCGGCACGAACGCGTAATGCTTTAGCGCATCGTCCGGGCGACCGAGCTCCAGGCAGGCGCTCGCCAGGTTCATGTGGCTGAGAATTGAACGCGGATCAGTCCGCAGGGCGCGTTCGTATTCAGAGACGGCGCGCTTCAGGTTCTTCTGCGCCGAGTAGGCCATGCCGAGGTTGTTGTGGCCCATCTCGCTCTGAGGCGCGGCGAGGATCGTGGACTTCCAGAGCGATGGCCCGGTCAGCCAGTCCAGGTTGCGATGAATCGTGAGCGTCGCCGCGCAGAGCACGCCAGCAAGAGCAAGTCGCTGCCGTTGGCCTCTGAGCAGACTCGTCGCCGCGGCCAGAGAGAAGCAGAAGCCCAGCGAGGGCAAGTAAAGGAATCGTTCAGCCAGCGTGGCTTGCAGCGGCACGATGTTCGAGACGGGCAGCAGGCCGATGAAGAACCACAGGATGCCAAATCGGACGCCTGACGGCGCGGGTGCGCGGATGGCCAACGCAAGAGCGCTGAGGATGACGAGCAGCGACACCCACGCCGCCGGCTCGCGCAACGAATCAAGAATCCGAATCGGATGGTCTATGTTCGGATGCACGGGCAGGACCAGCAGCCGCATGTACTCGCCGACCGCCGCCAGCATGGTCACGAACGTCGAATGCGCGCCCGTGCCCCAATAGCCCTTCTGGCTCGTTTCGCCCAGGATCAGGCTGCGGACGACAACATAGACCGCCGCGACCGCGAAGAAAGGCGCGATCTGGGCGAGGAGAAGCCGATTTTGGATTTTGGATTTCGGATTTTGGATTCCGTCGTTGAACGTTGAACGTTGAACGTTGAACGTTGAACGTTCAGTCCGTTCGTTTTTCCATGCCTCGTCACCAGTGACCGTCGGCCTAGCAAAGCAGAGGGCGTAGAGGAGCAGCAGTAGCGGCAGCACGATCGCCATCTCCTTCGACAGCAGCGCGAGCGCGTAGAAGGCAAGCGAAACGACTAGGAGCGAACGAGCGGACGCCGGGCGGGTGGTCGGTGGTCGGTGGTCGGTGGTCGGAGCGACGACGCCCCCGCGGGCAAACGCCAGGAACGAGAGCAGCGAGAAGAAGAGGAAGAGCGTGTTGCTGCGGCCCGCGACCCACGTGACGGCTTCCGTCTGCATGGGGTGCAGGGCGAACAGCATGGCCGCCAGCAGCGCCGCGACGTGGCTTGTCAGCACCCAACGCGCCACCGCCAGCACGAGGCAGGCATTGAGCGTGTGGAAGACGAGGTTGGTGAGGTGAAACCCCAACGGCTTGAGTCCCCAGACGGCGTAATCCACCGCGAACGTGGCGGAAGCGATGGGACGGTAGATGCTGAACTTGCCCGAAGAGGAGTAGTAGGCTCGTGAGTAGAACGCCTGCGGCAGGTGGCTCAGCTTTCGGATGTGAGGGTTCTGGACGACGAACTCCAGGTCATCCGACACGAACCCGCTGCGCAGGGAGCTGAGGTGGCCCGCGGCGGAAGCCGCCGCGATGATGAGGTATATGCCCCAGGCTCGTGACATCATATTGCCGCATCGGGTGGATTTTCGATTTCTGATTTTCGATTCTCGATCGGACCGCCCCCCAATCGCAAATCCAAAATCCAAAATCCAAAATCGGGAGTCAAGGTCGCTGTCATGGAACGAAGTAAGGATAATGCATCGCCGGCCCCCAATTGCCCGCATTGTCCTGCGCGCGGACGTGCAGATACCACAGGCCCGGCTTGAGATCGCTAAGCGCGAGCTTGGCGACAGGGCCTTCCGCGGCCTTGTCTGGCTCGGTTTGAGGGCTTTGGTCCGCGACGAGGCTGTACCCGCTGATGCCCGTGATGTCCAGGCTCGACCACTCGAATTCAGGCTGCGGCTTGCCAGGGCCGAAGAGGACAAAGTTGTCTATATGGAACATCACGCCAGCCGAGTTCCGGCTGCCGTACGGGTCGCCCAGCGCGAGCGACTTCACCAGATAGCTCGTGGCCTTCGGCGAGGCCTTCTTCAGCATGTCGAGCAGGTTGAACGATGCGCTGTGCCATTCGCCATCGGCCTTGATGCCCTTAACCACGCCGATGACTGGGTAGGTGCTGTACTGCTGCGTCAGCGTCACGGTGCGCCACGTGCCCTCAAAGTTCACCATGAACGCCATGTAAACGCCCTTCGGGATTTTGTATTCGAAGCTGATGAACGGGTACTTGGCCGCGTCGAAGGGCTTGGTGCGCACGGACACGCTGAGCGTGCCGCTCGTCGTCATCGTCGCCCGGACGCAGTGGTCATTGCGTTGCGGGTCCAGCACGCGCTCGACGAGCGTCGTGCCGTAGCGGCTGAGCGGCCATTCGCCCGTCGCGGTCGTGAACGTGTCCACCGTGAGCGCGTCATGCGAGGCGCACTTGACTTCAGGCGGCGTGGGCAGCGTCTTGTCTTGGCTGTAGTCCATGACCCAAGCCCACTTGGTCGGCTGGCCCAGATTGCCCGCGAAGTCCGCCACGGGCGCAAGCGCCACTTCCACCTTCTTCCCGTTGGGGATGCACTTCTCGGTTGCTGCCCGGCCGAGAAGCCAGTCCCATGTAAGCGCGCCCTGGCTCGGGACCCAGCTCGTGGCCCAGCCGTCCGCTCGGAACTCCCGTCCGTCCACTGTGAGCACGAGCGACGATGGGTCAATGCCTGCGAGGCCCGCGTCCGCGGCCTGTGCGCCGATGGTCGCGCTCGCGGCCTTCGCGTCCGGCGCAGGCGACTGCTTCGCCACGGCCGGCGGGCTGTTGTCCACGAGGAACCGGTGGTGGCTCGCCGGCCCCCAGTTGTTCGCCGCAGGCGAATTGTCCTGCGCCCGAATGTGGAAATACAGGTCGCCTTCGGGCACGTCCGTGAAGGTCTTCTCGGCTGCCGCACCCTCACTCGTCTCGTCCGGAATCTCGTCTGGCTTCGCGCTCCAGGAAAAGCTGTAACCCTTGATGCCGCAAGGGTCTGTGGCAGACCACTTGAGTGCGATGCCCTTCTTCGCGCTCACCACCGGCGCGACTTGGAAGTTGTCAATGTTGTAGCTCAGTCCCGGCCCGTTGGCTGCGCCGCGCCAGTCGCCCATGACCAGCGCCGCCGGCGCATACATCTGCGGATGGAACGGCAGCGCGTCGAGCAGCTTCCGGACGTTGATCTCCGCATGATGCCACTTGTCGTCCGCGGCCACACCGGCGAATCCGCCCAGTTGCGCCGACGAGCCGGTGAGTTGCACGCCGTAGTTCCGCCCGAGCACCTGGATGCCGAGGTCGCAGTGCGTGTCCTTGCCGATCTTGTAGTCAAACGCGATGAGCGGATAGCAGCCCGCGCTGTAGGTCTTGCTCCAGATGGTCGCGTTAAGCGCGCTGTTCACGGCCGGGCTGGTGGCCTTCAGGCTGTAGCGCCCGGAGGCCGCGGTCGTTGGGTCGCGGGATAGAAGGATACCGGCAGATGCCCCAGCCGTCCACGCGCCCAGCCCGTCCTCAAACGTGTCGTTGATGAGGAATCCGCCGTCCACCGTTACTAGCGAGGGCGGCGACTTGTCGAGCGCATGGTCAACGACGTAGGCCCACGTCTGGGCCGCGGGCGCGGCGAGTCCCTCACGCGGCGCGACGAGCGACACCTCGACTTTGGCCGCGTTGGCGAACGTCAGCCCGCTGCGCGTCAGGTCGAACGCCAGCTTTCGCGTTCGCCAGTCGTAGGCGCAGACCGTTTCGTCCGACGCAGCCAGCTTCTTGCCGCCGACCGTCAGGCTCGCGTTCGCCAGTTGAAGGTTCAGCCCGGTCTTTGGTTCAAGCGCGACCTCGAACTTCGTCCCATCCCACTTCGCGTCTTTCGCGGGCGTGACGGTTGCCTGCATCGGCCGCGAGTCCACGTCGAAGGCGAAGTGCGCCGTTCTCGTCCAGGCCTCTTCGCCCAACCTGCCCTTGACGTGGAAATACCAGCGGCCATCGGCGAGGCCCGTGAACTGCTTCGTCGTCTCCTTGCCTTCAGACGTCTCATCCGGTTCGCCATCAGGGTTCTGATCCAGGGCGAAGCTGTATTCAGCGCTGACGGGTTTCCAGTCAAGGCTCACCGTGCCTGTGCCGGCGGTCACGAGCTTGAAGTCGTCAAGGTTGTACGACACGCCCTGCCCGTTGCCGCCAATGCCCGCCGCCAGGTAGCCCTCATGGAAGTTGCCGATAAGCAGCCCCTCAAGCTCAAGGCTGGCAAGGGGATAGCGCTCGCGGACGGCCGCGGCCAGGTCGAACGTGGCCCGATGCCACTGGCCGTCGACTTGGACGTTGGCGATTCGGCCCAGGCACGGCATGCGCTCGTCCGAGAACTCCGGCCCCGTCAACTGAATGAAGTGCCGTCGGCCTTGCGTGGTCAGGTAGAGGTTGACTTTGGCCTGAGGCGAAAGCTTGTACGCGAAGCTGAGTTCCGAGACCGCGGCCAGGTTGACTTTCGGCGCGGGAATCCTCACGCCGAAGAACCCGCCGGTTTTCGGATTGGTGAGCTTCAGGCTCTGGCGACCGTGCGCAGCGGTGGAGTTGTCCAAGCTCAGACGCGCGCCTTCCTCCGCGCTGAACGGCTGCCAGCCTTCCAGGCCGGACTCGAAGTCGCACAGCAAGCCGGGCCGGTCGGCCGAGGTCACGAGCAGCGAGACTGGCTCAGCGGGCTTCTCAACAATCGGCGTCGCCACGGCCGCGGCCAGTCGAACCGGCGGCACGCTCATCGCCGCATAGCTGATCCGCGCGCGGGCCACCACCATGCTGCTCTGATATGTCCAGATGGCTACCTTTGTGCCCGTGAGCGGCTCAGGGTCGTCGTAAGTCAGCACTAGCTCATCGTCATACCACGCCTCAAGGCGGTTGCCCACCTTGCGCAGCTTGGCGTGATACCATGCGCCGTGGATGGGCCGTCCGCCGGGGTCCCACCAAAGCGCGATGCCGCGACTGGCGAAGCCCGACGCCCGACTCCGGGGAATAAGGTGACGGTCCGTCTCAGCCACCACCTTGCCTTGCCGCAGCAGCCGCGTCCACTTCTCCGTCCAGCCTGTGTCCCACGCGCCCACAAGGAGCGAGTAGCCTGAGTCGAGGTCCTTGCCGTCCGCGCAGATCGTCACGTTCACGTCGCCGACGCGCGGATACGAATAGCTCAAGCCTTCGAGGTTACGCATCCGCATTCCGCCGTAGAGTTCGGCCGTGACGTCGCCGTGATAGTCGAACTTGTTCCACAGGATCGCGGCCGTGTCGCTACGGCCGTCCAGGTGCGACCATGTCGGCGTGCAGGAGAACCGGCTGCCGAACTCCCACGTGCCTTGCGCGATCCAGTCCGTCAGTGCCTCGTCCCACGGATAGTCCCGCACGTTGCCGCGGACGACGTTGATGGCGAGCGGGTCAATAGGCTCTGGGCCGGCCACGCCGACTCGCGTGCCAGTCAGCATCTCCAAGTCGCGGAACGTAAGCACCTCGTCGTTGCCCAAGTTAGCCCAAATATATGGGCTGTCAACAGTTAGGCTCAGCGCGGCCTCGGTTGGCAGTGGGTTCGCCGCCAGCGCCTCATACGCGGGTTGACCGAGCTTGGACAGGCGCAGGCAGGGCCGTTTGGCCTGCTCATTCTCAGCGAGCTCGAGCGCATAGCCCCGCTTGGCGTCGAAAGTG
>Ga0194125_10014295_pt1 | contig 10179 bp, 10 predicted proteins | sample TA2KigC250mmetaG_FD_148626 | JGI IMG/M metagenome (GOLD analysis project Ga0194125, IMG submission 148626) | Freshwater microbial communities from Lake Tanganyika, Tanzania - TA2015034 Kigoma Deep Cast 250m | ecosystem: Environmental > Aquatic > Freshwater > Lake | place: Tanzania: Lake... | reverse complement strand
AGCCTTACTGCAACAGCTCTTAACGTCATTGCGACCGTTGCCAAAGATATCAACGTTAGCGCAGTGGAGCAGACCTCGATTCTTAATTTTGCAAAGGCTCAGGTTAAAGCAATTGTCGATGATGCCGCCTTAGTCGGAGCAGAGGTTGTTAATACAATTAACAAGGTCGCCACTGAGGTGAAGGCAACGCAAGCCATAGCAGCGGTTAAGAGTGACGCGGAAACTGCAGCTGCAGTCATTACTGCGGTGGCGGCAGTCAAGGAGGTAAAGACAGCTTACGGTTCTGCCGCACCATAACTGAGCAATAGCTGAACGGCCTTTCAACCTTGTCCTCGCTAAGGGGACAAGGTTTTTTTGTTTTGTTGGAGACTCGCTTTTCACGAAGGCACATTTTAGAGCGTGTTGAAGGCTGTTAAGTTTTGTTGCGCGATCCTGCTGATTCCCCTCTGTTATGGTACGGCGTCGAGCGTCGTCAGCGTCGTCCGAGCCAGCGGCAGCGCAGACACATTTTGGGTGGCTATCGTTTCAGGAGCTGGCTGCTGGGTGATCGTCTATCTGCTGCTTCCGAAACCGATTTGGATTTACGTCGTTGGTCACGAATTCACGCACGTCCTCTGGGCGTGGTTATTTGGAGGCCGCGTTAAGCGCTTTCGCGCGACCTCAAAAGGAGGACATGTAATTGTTGCGAAGGACAACTTTCTGATCTCATTGGCGCCTTATTTTTTCCCATTGTACGCCGTCGTGGTCATCGTGGTTTTCTTCGTCGGAGATATCATATGGGATTGGACTGCTTATCTGCCCTTCTTCCACCTGCTGCTTGGCGCTGCGTACGCTTTTCACATCACTTTGACGCTGCACATATTGAGAACTCAACAATCTGACATCACCCGTCACGGAATTCTCTTTGCGGCCGTTGTCATCTGGCTAGGCACCATGACTCTGCTCATGATCGGAGTGTCAATGTTGACGGCCAAGTTCGATTTGCAAAAGGTATTCGAGTCATGCTGGGTCGAAACTCGAAACTTATTCTTCTGGGTGTTTTCACTATTCTGATGTGGTCCGATTTTGGAATGCGGATTCCAGAGGGTGTCGAGACGCGCGTGCGCGTCTGGTTTTTTCGAAGTACTCGGAAACGAGGCGTGGGACAAAATCATCAAATCACCGAATGCCAAGCTAAAATAGGAGCCCTGAGATGCGCGAGATGCGGGGATGTTGTAGGGGCGCGTCTTTTCTGGCTGTAGCGGCGTCTCGTAAGAGCGCCGCTAACGTTGGCGGGAAGAATGCGGCGCTCTTACGAAACGCCGCTACAACTGAAAAGACGCGTCCTGGCGATGTTGGCGATTTTGGAATTCGCTCTTGAAAAGGCAACTTAATTCAGGCCATATAAACATTCGTTCTGATCGACGGTATGAATCTCGGCGACATTCTCCATAAAGAGCAAATCATCACTGAATTGCGGGCGGCGAACCGCTGGGAAGCGATCGACGAACTCATTGATAATCTTGTCGCGACCGGAAAGATTAAGGCGGAAGACCGTCAGCCAATCTCAGCAGTAGTCAAGAAGCGAGAAACCTCGATGAGCACTGGAATTGGCTTTGGCATTGGGCTTCCGCATGCCTCGACCGACCTGATCTATGAAGTCGTCGGAGCATTAGGCCGGTCCAAGAAAGGCGTTAACTTTGAAGCGCTCGATAACCAGCCCGTTAACCTCGTCATGCTCTTTCTGGTGCCGCAAGGTCAATTCCAGAAACACCTTCATACTCTCGCCAACATTGCCAAATTGCTGCACAAAAAAGAATTTCGCCAAGCGTTGGAAAATGCCGCTAACGCCGAGAGCATGTACAATATTATCAAGGATACTGCCGCCAGCAAGTAGTCGGTCGCTTTAAGACATCGGCTTGCTGCTCACTTTCGTCCCGTTCTCAACGTGCTACCCAATCGCTTTCTCGAGAATCTCCTGCGCGAGTCGCTCGCTCAGCATTTGCCGGACGCCGACACTGCCAGCGTTTTAGTCCGGCCATGTCCCGACCCCCAGTTTGGGGATTATCAGTCGAGCGCATTGATATCCTTAGCTAAGGAGCGAAAGCTCAACCCACGGCAGCTAGCGACCGATATCGCGAGCAAACTTGCTTTACCGGACTGGGCCAAGGTCGAAATAGCCGGCCCCGGGTTTCTTAACTTCCGACTCAGCCCGTCGATCCTCGAAGAGTCCTTGCGCTCGGCGATGCGTGGAGAGCATCTTTTTTTCGAACCGACCAGAAAACCGCGCACGGTTGTCATCGATTTTAGTTCTCCCAACGTCGCAAAGCCGATGCATGTCGGGCACATACGCTCGACAATCCTTGGAGATTGTTTGGCCCGCGTCTTTCGGCTGCTTGGTGACGCGGTAATTGCCGACAATCATATCGGAGATTGGGGCACCCAATTCGGAAAGCTGCTGGTCGGCTGGAAAGAACACCTCGACCAATCCGCTTTGCAAGCTGATCCGATTACCGAACTGGAGCGGCTCTACAAGTTAGTCAACACCGAATCGGAAAAAAATCCCGACGTGCTGGAACGCGCTCGCTCGGAACTGGTCAAGCTGCAGAATGGCGATCCGGAGAATCTCGGCATCTGGCGGCAAATGATTGCGTTGTCCCAGCGCCAGTTTGACGAGATATATGGCCGTATGGGAGTGCGCTTCGATCAGACTCTGGGCGAAAGCGTTTACAATCCTCAACTGAAATCCGTTGTCCAGCAGTTGCTCGGAGCGGGGTTAGCACGAGAGACCGAAGGCGCAATCGCTGTCTTCTTTGAACGATTTCCGGACCTCAAGCCTCATCCAGCATTGATCCAGAAAAGTGATGGCGCCTTCAATTACATGACCACGGATCTGGCCGCGTTGCAGTATCGAATGGAGACGTGGAGTCCCGATGAGATCATCTATGTAACCGACGGACGCCAGCAACTGCATTTCAAGCAGCTTTTTGCTATCTTCCGGGGTTGGCAACCGGAATGCCAGGTCAACTTGAAGCACGTTTGGTTTGGCGCGATCCTGGGCGAGGATGGGAAGCCATTTAAAACGCGCGCCGGGGACATCATAAAGCTGAGCGATTTGCTCGACGAAGCAGAAACGCGCGCGTTCGAGATCGTCAGCGCGAAAGCGGAAGAGCGCGCCTCCCGAACGGCCGCCGACGGCGGGCTCGAATTGAGCCAAGCCGAGCGCAAGGAAATCGCTCGATTGGTTGGAATCGGAGCGGTTAAGTACTCGGACCTCTTGCCGAACCGGCAGAGCGATTACGTTTTTAGTTGGGACAAAATGCTGGCGTTTAACGGCAATACCGCTCCCTATCTGCAGTACGCATACGCGAGAATTCGGAGCATTTTCCGAAGATTGGAAACCGAAGAATCCGTCACCGATCTATTGCAATCAGCCGCAACCTCGCGGTTGAATTTGTCGATTGCGGAAGAGATCACTCTTGTCAAGCATCTGCTCAACTTTGGGATCGTTCTTGAAGCGGTTGCTGATGAGCATCGGCCTAATTATCTTTGCAATTATCTGTACGATCTGGCGGGACTACTCACGAAGTTTTACGAGACTTGTCCTGTGTTGAAAGCGGAAGGCGATACACGATTAGCGCGCCTGGTTTTGTGCCACTTAGCAGGACGTGTTTTGTGGCAGGGCTTGCAAGTGCTCGGAATTGAAGCCCTCGAGAAGATGTAGCAAAACATAGGACATTGCCGCGTTCAGCTTCGGCGCCCTGCCTCAACGTATGTGCCAATCTTGCCGGGTTCGATTTAAAATAGCTGGCTTTCGCAAATGACAAGCGTACGGGTGTTAGCGGCCATTTGGGAATAAGGCCTCACTCAATTCGCTCGCGGCTCCAACAGCTCGGGAGCGAGCACTACACGAAAGCCGACGTAATTGAACGTGCGTGCAGGACCGGCGTGATTGCGAAAAGCCGACCGGCAAGCGGCATTTTTGTAATCCCATCCTCCACCCCGAAAGACGCGGCCTTTGCCCGAGGCGGGGCCGATGGGGTCCACGACACTACCGCCAGAATACCTGTCTGCATACCAATCCAAACACCACTCCCAGACATTTCCGTGCATATCGTGGAGGCCAAAGGCATTCGAGAATTTCTTGCCGACCGGATGTGTTGTCCCGTCGCTGTTACCTCTGCACCATGCATGCTCCCCGAGTTGGCTGAAGCCGGGGTCATCCCCAAAACTAAATCGCGTCGTGCTTCCACCGCGGCAGGCGTATTCGAACTCAGCCTCTGTTGGCAAACGATACGCGTAGGAAGCGGGCAACCGGCCGCCAATTCGCTCGGTCTCCGTGAGTTTCGCACAATAGGCCATTGCTTCGGCCCAACTTACCTGTTCGACCGGCCTGTTGGTGTCACCCGTAAACCAACTGGGATTCGTGCCCACAAGAGCTTGGTAATCCCTCTGTGTTACTTCGTATTTCCCCATCCAAAATCCGTGCGAGAGCGTGACCTCCGTCAGCGGATCTTCGTCCCAATCCCGATCCTGTTCATCGACCCGGCTTCCCATCACAAACTTTCCCCCTTTAATCCAAACCATATTTGGCGCCGGGGCAATTGGGATCTCCTCGATCTTGTAATAGAGATTAACCTGCTGATGTCCATCCAGAGTGATCGTTTGGCCGGTGCTTTCGATCGGGTCTCCCTGAGCCTCCCACAACTGCAGATCACGGCTGGTTAAGACGAGGTACTTGCGTCCCGGATTCGTGGCGAAGGTCAAGTTCACCCCTTTGTTCTGTCGTTGCTCGATCTTTACAGAGATCGGGTTTATTACTTCGACTCTGAAAAAGTTTCTTGCCTCCTTTTCGATATTGAAATCAAGCGCGACTGTTTGGCCGGTTCCATTAATTGGATCGTTCCGCAGTTCCCACTGCTTCAAATCCCTGCTGGAAGAGACCTGGTACGTTTTCCCGGCCACCGTTGGAAAGGACACTTTCAATGCGCCGCCCTGCGCGGCGCCGATGGCCAATTTAGGGCGGACCACGGCTTGTTCAGCCGCGTGGCTTGAGATCACTGCAATTGCAACCGTCAGTAAAAAAAACGATGCCCTGTTCATCATCGCACACTATTTCTCATGGAAATGGCAAAGAAAAGACTAATCTGTTTTACAGCGCAAAATTTAGCAGAATTTCAAACGGCGAGGATCGCCGATTGCTCTGCGCCTTCGCCGCTTCAATGAACGCGCGCACCTTGGCAGGGTCCTTTTTGCCTGGGACTGATTCGACTCCACTCGAAACATCGACTCCGTACGGCCGCGCTTCGGCGATTGCCTGACGCACGTTCTCTGGCGTTAAACCTCCAGCTAAAATAATTGCCGGATTAAGTTTCGCCGCCGCGCTGGCCAGCTTCCAATTGAACTGGGCGCCAGTCCCTCCCAGCTTTCCAGGCACATAGCTGTCGAGCAGCCAAGCCTCTGAACTGAATTCTCGCAATGGCGCTAGTGAAGTTTCGTCCCGAATTCGAAAGGCTTTGATCGTCTTTAGAGAAAACCGCCGGCAGAATTCTGGAGATTCATCGCCGTGAAATTGCAATGTGTCCAGCCCGCACTCCCCGATAGCCCGGCGCGCTTGTTCTTCGCTGGGATTTACAAAGACGCCAACCCTGGCCACGAAAGGCGGCAGCTCACGAATAATCTCAGCGGCCGCGCGGATGTTCAAATGTCGCGGGCTTGGCTCATAAAACATGAAACCGAGCGCGTCTGCGCCAGCCTCGATTGACGCCAACGCGTCGCCCGCGGAAGTAATGCCGCATATTTTTACTCGTACGCTCACAAACGCTCTCGATTTGCCGGACACAACATTATCCTCTCCAGCGTTGTGTTCCAAAGCAATACTGAGGGAGCGCGGACCGCCGAGTCCGCGCGGAAGCACTGATCAAACTCGCGGACTCGCCGGTCCGCGCTCCAATTCTAAATCGAGCTTACGACATTGGCACGTGCCGCCTTTAGATTGAACCAAGCAGGTTCGCCCTACCAACCGCGGATGTGCCATAGTCGTGTGCTTTGATCTAGGAACTGGCGCTGGTGTAATGACGAAGCGAAAAGCGCCAAGCGATTTCCGAGATAACAAAGCAAACGAGACTCAGCGCAAAGAGCAGGAACATCTCGAAGGGGCTGTCCAGCTTTTCGGCGAGCAGTTTTGTCGGAACATTTGCCACCAATAGCATCGGAATGGCGAACGTGAAGAATGCTTTGAAGAAGCCACGAAAGGCGGCGTCGGGCAATCGCGCCACGTTGAACAAGCTGTAGTAACCCCACACAATCCCTTGAGCCCGAACGGTCCAGAAACTTGTCGTGACGAGTGTTAACATCAGCGAGTAATGAATGAAGAGACTGCAAATGGCCAACAGAACAAAGCCGGCGATCTGGGTGACAGTTGGCGAAAGGCGCAATTGCCATAGGGCGTAACCCATTACCGCGACAGCCGACGCGGCATTGACGAAACCACCGAGATCAACTTGACGGAACGAGATGAGAAAGCGTGTATTGACCGGCAGTAGCAACATGAAGTCGAGTCGCCCCGTTCGAATGTATTCCGACAATTGCGCGCAATTCGTCAGAAAAATTGCCGTGAAAAGCTGCTGAATGAAGTGGCTGGACCCCATCAGGAGAACAACTTCCCATTTGGTCCACGTCGCGATTCTGTCGGTGTGCTGATAAATCACCGCAATGAATCCGAGTTGCAAGGCGAACCAAAGCAACTCAACCATAATCCAGAGCAGGAAATTGGTTTTGAAACTCATCTCGCGCACGATCGAGTTTTTCCAGAGAGCGGCGTAAATGCTAAGATAGCGTTGAAGTGAATTCGCGACTTTCACAATCGTGCAATCGGAGTTAATCGACAAACTCTGGCAAATTCCTACTGTTGACAATATGAAAATCGGCGTAGTCGGGTGCGGCGCGCTTGGCAGCTTTTACGGGAGCAAATTATGGCAGGCGGGCGAGGATGTCTGGTTTCTTCTGCGTTCGGACTACGAGATCGTTCGCCGTGAAGGCCTTCAGATTCAAAGCCCTGGCGGCGATTTTCATGTTCGGCCGGCTTGCGCACAAAGACCCGAAGAGATCGGGATATGCGACCTGGTTTTAATCGGGTTGAAGACGACGGCGAACCACCAATTCGAGAAGTTGCTTTCACCATTAGTCGGAGCGAAGACCGCGGTCCTTACTTTGCAGAACGGATTGGGAAACGAAGATCGATTGGCTGAGCTGTTTGCCGGCGAACAAATTCTGGGCGGATTGTGTTTTGTCTGCCTCAATCGAACGCAGCCGGGCATCATTCGGCATATTGGTTTTGGGCAAGTAGTGATCGGCGAATTCTCCGGCCCACCTCGACCTCGCACGCGCGAGATCGCTTCCCTTTTTCAGCGGACGGGGCTTGCCGTTGAAGTTACGGACAATCTGGAACAGGCTCATTGGCAGAAATTGGTTTGGAACATCCCTTTCAATGGGTTGGGCGTCGCAAGTGGCGCGGGCTATGACGCCGTTATCACCGGTGAACTTCCGCCAGGCCCTTGCTTGGGACCGCCATTCACGACCGATTTGCTCTTGGGGAATCCAGGGTGGGAAAATTTGGTTCGCGACCTCATGCTCGAAGTCATTACAGCGGCGAGTCGTCTCGGGTTTGAGATGCCAAGGGACTTTGCCGATATCCAGATTGATCGCACTCGTCAGATGGGAGCGTACAAGGCCTCGACGCTCATTGATTACGAACATGGCCAGCCACTTGAGCTCGACAGCATGTTTAAACTGCCGCTGCGCCGTGCTCGAGAAACCGGACTGGAATTTCCCCGCTGGTCTGCTCTGTGCAAGGTGCTCGATCAGTTGAACGCCCGCAATCTCGCTGCACGGTTGAGACGGTTGAGATAATCGGCATTTTCGCTTCTGAGAGTTGCGAGCAATCGGAGCGTCAGAAAGGGCCTTAATAACGGAACCTTTGAACCTGAACGCAGGATAGGCGTCCCGCCTGTCCAGCATTTGCGTACACCAAGAGCATAGACAGGCGAGACGCGCTGTCCTGCGAATTGGCGCCGCTACTTCGCAAAGAGTTGTTTATAGGCCACGATAAAGAATATCCCGAGGTAAAAGGCGCTGCAGAACAGCACTCCAGCCTCCATGAACCATCGCGGACGCAATTCCTTTGGCAAGAGCCGACGGTTTGTGATGATCGTTTGAATCGCGCTGAAACCTAAAGCCAGGTTCCAAAAGTTAGCCACTGTTTTAACGATTTGCGCCGGGTTGAACACGGCCAACGCGATCATGCCCCAGATACCATAGAGCGTCAGGACACCGTAATAAACGTATTTCACCTTGTGGCCTTCCAGGTGCCGCAGTCTTCGGCTGCCAGTCCAGAGAACGTCCACCCAGCGGCGGACCATGCCATCCATTTGCGTAATCTGTGTCGGGGCCAGCACCAATAGGCCGCAAGTAAGCGTCAAATACCAGAAGGCCGGGCCGCTGTGATCGGCAATTCCTTTCGCTGTCAAGGCGGCGCCCTCCCAGCCTTGAATCGTTGTCCCTCGCGGCAGGAAACCAATCGAGAGCATGGCCGGCAACATTGCGCCGAGGATGCATGCTGGCACCCAAATGAACAGTTGCTCGCGCGCTACGTGCCAAAACCAACCTCGCCAGCGTGCGAGACTCTCCGGCGTAATCGGGAATACTTTTCCGACGTGCGAAAGTGTAATGGTCTTTCCGCCAAACGCGCTCGGGATCGCGCCGACTTGCGCCCCCATGCCCCAGCCTTTGTCGCGAACGTAATTCGAGAAGTGCATGTTGGACAGCCCGCCGGCGCCGGCAATTCCGGCGAACGCTGCCACTGTTGCCCAATCCATGTTCGCGGGCAGCGTGCCAAACTGGAACAGCCCGGTGAATGCCTCGCCCCAGGCGCCTCGATTCAAAAACAAATTCACCAGCAGCAAATAGCCCAGGACCAAAACCGCTTTGAGGATCATGCAAAACTGAATCGCATTATAAATCTTTCGACCAAATAAAATTGGAATGTAAGCGCCCAAAAAGACCACATAACCCAGGCCGCGCACCAGAGTGGCATCTTCGGCGGTGGGCAGACGCCCCAGAATAATCGCTGCAAACGGCACGGCGGCATTCGACGCCAGATACGGCCAGATTCCGACAAAATCGAACGCAATGTACAGCCACGCCCAAAACATCGGCCCCGGCGGCATGCGGAAATAGCCCACGAACATCGGCTCGCCGCAGTAAAGGGCATAGCGCATAACTTCCATGTTGTAGAAGAGCTGACCGAAGATCGCGAGTGTCGCAATCCAAAGAATCGAGCCACCGTAACGAGCTGTGACTTCGGGACCAAGCAGCCATTCACCGCCGCCGATATTGGCGCCGGCCATCAGGATGCCCGGACCAATCATCAATCGCCATTGGCTAAGACCGGATGGCGGCGGCGGAGGAAGCTCACCAACTGTCCAACGGCCAAAGCTCTCAGCTTTTTCGCTCATGACGCGCTCCTCTCCCTAGCCCCCATGAACCTGAAGGTAGGGCGGCGTTGCTGCGCCGCCTGCATCAAGATCACGCCTTTAACAATAACAAGGCGGCGCAGCAACGCCGCCCTACCAGCGAAATGGTTCATAGGTTCTGATGGACCGAGGAAACGGCTATTTGGTGTCCACGTGCCGAAGTTCTTTTCCCTCGCCCCATCGGATGGGGAGAGGGTTAGGGAGAAGGGCACGTTTGGCGCCATGTTATGGATCGACCAGTTTTGGTTGCGGTTGTATCGCCGGCTGCCGAATGCCATGGCCGACTTTTGTTCGGGCTTCAATACTGTTCGCGAGAGCTTGACCGAGACGCAGACCGTTCATGGCCTCGGTTTGGCCGTGGTACGTAAGGTGTTGTCGAGCCAAGTCCGGCTTATCGGCCTTAAACAGGATGAGTGCAGTCTCTTCAACGGCGGGCTGCCGTTCGATCAGCCGGGACTCAAATGCTTCCAGGGCTTCTGTCACTTCAGGCAAGAATCTTTTCTCGTGTTCTTTGACCAGATAAAATAGCCGCTTGAATTCTTGGAAAGCATAACGCGTCGATTCCAATCCTCGCAATTCTTGATTCATGAACCGGTCAGACTCGCCATCGGTCAAATAGCGATGCCATTTGAATTCCGGGGGCACATCCGTCACGCCCAACCAATAT
>Ga0194125_10014294_pt1 | contig 10179 bp, 6 predicted proteins | sample TA2KigC250mmetaG_FD_148626 | JGI IMG/M metagenome (GOLD analysis project Ga0194125, IMG submission 148626) | Freshwater microbial communities from Lake Tanganyika, Tanzania - TA2015034 Kigoma Deep Cast 250m | ecosystem: Environmental > Aquatic > Freshwater > Lake | place: Tanzania: Lake... | reverse complement strand
GCGGGAATGTCGATGATGTGGATCGCCCAGTTGTTGTAGGCCGGAAAGAGGTTCGAAATCGTCAGCCCGCCGTTGGGCGTCAAGGCCGTCTGATACATCGTCTCCTTCGACCAGAGGAGCTTCGATTGCGGCCAGCCTTCGATATCGGGCTGAAGATAGATCCGGACGGCGAAATATTTGTACTTATCGGCGTCGATCGGGAAGAGGGCGCCGAATTTGTTCCCGTGGGGATCGGCGCCCGGATAAGCCGAATCGAGAAGGGTGATGTTCGCCGCCGAATAGGTCGGCGTCGGGCCGGCCGTCGGCGCCGTGGTCGCCGTGAACAAGCCGCCCGAGAACGTCGGATTGAGGAGGTACGAGGGCGGTTGTTCGTTCGAGACCGTCGGGAGGCCGTTGTAGATCCGGTAGCCGAGGTCGGTCCGCCGGTCCATGTCCATCCGGTCGCGCTGGACCTCGGTGGCATAGTCGGGGCAGGCCTTGACGGTGTCTTTGGCCGCCGGGGCCGTAACAGCCTGGGCGAAAAGCGCGGCCGCAGGGAAAACGAATACCAGAGCGACGGTCAGCGGTCTCTTGGCCATGGTTGGCATCCTTTTACCGGGGACATGATACCCTGTCCCCCATTGTTTTTACTCCCCGGGGACATCGACCGTCCCGATGAGGTTTTCCCGGCCGGCCCGGTCCCGGGCGAAGAAGAAAAGCGTCATCCCCTCGAGAAGACCGCCGGCAAAATCGGCCGGCCTGAAGCTGAATCTCCAGAGCATTTCCTCCCTCCCGGGGAAGCCGTAATAAACCCGGGCGACGTCGGCCGCGCTGCCGGCGGCGCAGCGGGCCCGGCCGACATAGGCCAGCCTTTTCTTGTTGAGGAGGGATATCGGTTCGCCGGGCCGGGCGTTTCTCCGGACGACGATCCGCGGCGGCCCGCCGTTGTCCAAGGCCCAGCCCGAGACGACGACCTCGCCTTCCGGAGCCGCGCCCGGGGTCCCGGCCGCGGGATCGATGGCCCCGAAGGGGAATTTCGGCCTGAGGATATTGAGCTCGGACGGGGGCTCGTAAATCCTCCGCTGGACGGCCAGGCGGAGAATGGCCTCGCCGTGCTCCTGGTCGGCGCAGGGCAAATCGGCCTCTCCCTCGCTCCAGCGGACGAGGGTGACGGCCAGGACGGGGCCGTAGTCGCGGCCCCGGGCGAAATTCCGGAAATAGGACAGGCCGCTGAACACGACGGAAAAAACGATGAATCCGACCCCCGCAGCGCGCTTTTCCTTCTCCCGGGCCACGGCGATCCAGCCGAGGAACAAGAGGGCCAGGAGGACGACGGCGAGGAACTTGTACCGGGGCTCGTAGGATTGGAGGACCCCGAACGGCGCCCGCGTCCAAGTCAGGGCGGCCAGAGACGCCAGAACGAAAAGCACCGCCCCCGAGAGGAACGGGCTCTTCTTGAGGAGGCCCCGGGCCGCCAGCAAAACGAGCCCGGCCATGACCAGGAGACCGGCGATCACCGAAGCGTGCGGCCGGAGAACCCCGAAATCGGCCCAGGCGCCGGCGACGGACAGAAAATACTCGACGACACCGAAAAAACGGTCTTTGAGATAAGGGAGGATGTCGGGATGGGCCGGATTCTTGACGTAGCCGCGGAAATAGAAGGCGGCCGTCAAGCCCCCGGCCAGAAGCCAAATCCCGAGCCGCCGGAGTCGCTTTCGGACGAGGAGAACCGCGGCCCCGGCGATGAAAACAAACAGCCCGTTTCCGTTGGTGTAGGCCGCGGCGACGGCCAGAACGAGGGCTCCGCCAAAGGCCGCCCCGCGGCGCTCGCCGGCCGTCTTCCCCGCCAAGAGGTCGAGCGAAAGGAAGGACAGGAAAATCACGACGACGTTCGTGAAGGCGCACATCGCCCAGAACATGAGCTGAAAATGCTGGGGTTGGAAGAGGAGAAAGAGAACGGGGAGGAAAAGGAAAAGCGGCTCCCCGCCGGCGGAGCCCCTCACGCCTCGAAACAAGACGAGGGCGATCCCGACGGCGGCCAGGTTGCCGAGGAAAGCGACGAGGACGAAGTCGATCTCGCCGCGGAGGGCGTAGAGGGCCAGGAGCGTCAGACGAAGGGTGGCGATCCGGTGCTCATTGTGCTGGCCCAGGATTTGGGCCGCTTTCCCGGCCGGCCAGTCGGGATTGGTCGAATTGATGACGAAGGCCAGGGTCGGGTAGTCGTCGCCGAAGGGGATGTCGACGGCGAAGGCGGCGAAGAACGCGAAATAGGCCGCGACCGGAGCGGCGGCCGCCAGCCGGAGAAGCCGCCGCGCTTTTGCCCGTTCGACGCCCATGTCCGTCCGGTATTCTTTCATACCGTCACGCCGTTGTCGATTCGAGGAGGGCGGCGGTTCGCCCCTATCCTATTTCTTCGAAGAATCCGGAACGGCGCGAAGCCGGACCCGATATCGCTTCGGGACGACATCGACCGCGACCTCGACCGGGACGCCGCGCCGGACGCCGTCCGTGGCGGCGAAATGGAGGACATGCCGGCCGAGGAATCCGGGGCCCGGAATCCAGGAAAAGATCCCGGTCTCCGGGTCGAGCGTGGAGCCGACGGGGAGCTCGCGGCTCTCGTTCGCCCCCCAGCCGATGATCCGAAGGCCGGAGGGCGGCCGGAATTTGACCACGGCCCGGCCGAGCTCCTCGACTTCGACCTCGGCGGGCGTCAGGAGGTCGAGTCTCAGGCGTCGGCTCCCGTCCTCGAAAACCGGGGCGGCTGAAACCGCAAGCCGAGATCCGCCCGAAACGGCCTTCTCTCCGGCCGCCCCGTGGCCCGAATTCTGGATCTCGAAGTAGCGGCTCCCGATCCCGCCGCTGTTCCCGGCGCTGTCCCTCGCGCTCCAGACGATCTGATGGGTCCCGTTCGGGTAGAGCGTCGTGTCCAGGTAGTAATATCCGACCGCCCCGCCGCTGTTGGCGTAGCCCGGGAAGAGGGCCGAGATGTCGGCCCGGTAGTTGCCGTAAACGGGATGTCCGAGGGGGACGCCGTCGACCCAGACCCAGATCGTCGAGCCGTCGTAGGGGATGTGGTTGGGCGGCGGCGTCAGGACCCAGCCGAAGTTGACGTAAGCCGGGCCGCTCGCCGTCCCGCCCTGGGCGGGCGTGTCGATCGCCCCGAAGGGAAGGACGGAATTGGCGTTGTCGACCGTCACCTGTTTTTCGCCCAGGTTGGTCCTGCGGCCTGAGGAGTCGACGGCCAAGGCGTAGATCGTGAAATCCCCGTTCCCGCCGTTGGGGAAGAAGTTCGAGAGGAGCATATACCCCCAGCCGGCCCGGTCATTGAGGGGATAGCCGGGATAAGCTTGCTCGACATCGGGCCGGGCGCCCTTGACGAAGACCGCGTCGCCGACGTAGACCAGGCCGTCGGCCATGATCACCCCGGGCGGGTCGGTCGGGTGCGGATTGCGCTTGATTTCGACCTTGACGACCTCGATATCGTCGAGCGCCCAGCCGGTCACGGCGACGCTCGCGGCGACGACCGAGCCCGCGACCGGCGTTTCGAAAACGCCGAAGGGAGGAGCATCCCCGTCCTGCGGATAGACCGTCAGGGCGACGTCGATCGTCTTCGGGGAACCGGCGGCGTAGGGATCGTGGACCGTGATCTTCCCCGCGTAATTCCCCGCCGCCAGGCCGGAGACATCGACCCGGACTTCGAGAAATCCGTCGCCCACTCCGCTCGGCGGGCCGAACTTTATCCAACCGGCGTCCGCCGCCGCCGTCCAGTTCAGGATTGTTCCCGCGGCGCCGCCGTTGCGGATGAGGATCTTCTGGACGGTCGTCGAAGCCCTCCCCCGCTCCGCGCCGAAGGCCAAGGCCGTTTTGTCGACCGTCAGAACGGCGACATTCTCGCTCGTGACGACGACCATGACTTCGTCCGACGCCGGCCCGACGACGCCGTTCACGTTCTCGGCCCGCCATTTGTAATAATAGATGGCGCCGTAGACGGCCGTCGCGTCGGTATATGCATAGTCGACCGCGTCGCCGATCCAGCGGGCGCCGTCGGCCGCGAAATTCGGGGTCGTCGAGCGATAGACCTTGAAATTCTTGAAATCACCCCAGGTCTTCCATTCCCAGGATTCGTCCGCCCAAATTTTTCCCGTCACCCGGAGCCGGACGCCGGGGACAAGGGCGGCCGCGGCCGCCGTCGATGCCCCCGCCGCGCCCGCCAGAAAGCCTGCCGACGCGGCCCCGAACTCCCCCGTCAGGCCGACGACCTTGGGCGGGGCGAAAACCCTTCCCAGGTCGGTCGAGCGGGCCCTGTCCCGGATGAGGCGGATGAATTGGCGGAGGGCTTCCTCCTTGTTCATCCCCTTGATCGTGTGCTCCGGCGTCTCGTCGATCCACCGCCAGAAATTGATGAGATGGGCGTTCGCGTTGTAGATCCGCAGGTACTGATTCAGGATGAAGGCGACATCGCTCTGGGGGACGCTGAAGCCGATGGGGTATGTCTCGGCGTCGTATTCCATGATCGCCCAGTTGGACGACATGGCCGCGATGTCGGGGAGGATGTATTCCGTCGTCCGGGCGAACCCCGCCGGGAACTTGATGTCGTAGATCGTCGCCCCGACCGAACCGTATCCGGGGGAGGCGATGTCGGCCGTCCGGAGAGGGGAGGCCGAGCTGTAGTAGCGGCCCCCTTTGACCGGCATCGAAGGATTCGTCCCGAAAAGATAGTCGGTCGGGATCTGGTGGGAATACCACTTCTGGGGGTCGATCCCGGCCTCCCGCGCCCAGCGGGCCAGGTCCAGGATGAATCGATGGACCATGTGCTCCCGGAAGGCATGCCAAAGGTCGTAGTAGGCGACGCCCGGCTGCTGGACCCGGGGCGGGTCGAACCCCCCGAGAATGAAATTCGGCCCCGATGAGGGCATCATTCCCCCGTGGACATAGGAACTGTAAGGGATGCGCCGGGGGTCGTCCATCAGGGCAACGACGGCCGGCGTCATTCCGGAGGAATCCGCCAGGCTCCAGTTGTAGTAACGGAGGTCCCAGCTCGAGAACGCCGCGCCGAAGTCGGCGTTGAACCGGACGAGGCCCTCCGTCCCTTGGTATTTCGCCCCCCCGCCCGCGTATCCCTGTCCGGCGTAGACGCCGGCGGCATTATCGTAGAGTCCCGCGTGCTGGATCCAGTCGCGGAACTCCAGGACGGCGAAAGGGGAGAAATCGGCGAAATAATCCTGGGCGCTCTGGCTCCCGTTGAGCCTCCGGAAATTGAGCTCGGCCTCGCCCCAGCCGCTGACGGCGATGAGGGTCCCTGGGTTTTCGTCCATCCTCTGCTTGAGGAAGGCGAGGGCGGCCCTGGACTTGGCCTCGAGGTTCGTCCGCATCTTCCGGGCGTAACGGGAAAACGTCCCGAAAATGTAAGCGTTCATCGCCGCCGGGTCCGTGATCTGGACGTCCGAGGCGAGCTTGTTGTCGTTGTACCATTGGGCGTTGCGGATATCCTCTTCCTTGGCCTCCCGATACACATGCAGGCTCCGGGCCAGGCCGGAACAGAGGACGAGGTGAAGCTTGACGTTCTTCGCCTTGGCCGCGGCGATCAGGGCGTCGACATCGTCCTTGAAGGCTTGGATCCCGTTCGCCGCGTCGCTCCAGTCGCTCGTCCAGGCCAGGCCGGGCGCGAGATGGGTCAGGGAAAAAGACGGCCAGGCAAAAAGGCCGAAGGGCATCGTCGACTTGATGTAATCGACCTCGGCCGCGTCCAGAACGCCGTGCTCGATGCTGATGACGACAGAGTTGGCGTAGGTCGGCCTGGGAAGCTCCTGGGCTTCGGCCTGGACGGAAGTCCGGAGAAGAAAGAGGATCCCGAACGCGAGAATTATCGTTCGAACTTTCATGCGACCTCGTAAAACGGCGATATCTGCTCCAAATGTCCAAGCTTATTCGATATATATTATAGGGAAAACCATCGGCATGTAAATGCTCCGGGGGGAGGAGACGAGAGAGGAGACGCGGCTCGGGCGCGGCTAGCCGGCCGGCAATTCACGAGAACGTTTCTCTCTGAGGCTTCGAGAAACGTTCTTTCTTCATCAACGGAGAGAGATGGCTTTTAGGTCGAGGCCCAAACGGCGCTCGTCGGGATTGAGGCCGAGCTTTTTCGGAACGAACGGCCGCGCCTCGATATCGACGCGGTTGATCTCGGCCAGCGAGGGTGGGAGACGGAAAACATAGTGACTCCCTTCGCGCCGGTCGAACTCGAGCCACCGGCCGTCGACCCGGACGGCGATGGCTTCCGGATTCGAGGCGTCGGCGGAGGAAGGCCGATATCCGAAAGCCTCGAGGACCAGACATCGAGCCTCGCGGCCGACCGGCCAGGCCACGCCGGCAATCGCCGCCCTGCCCCTCGTCCAGATGCCGTCGTCGTAGAATCCCGATTTGACGCCGATATCCCTGATTTCGACCCGCCCGGCGGCCGCCCACTCGGCGTTCGCCTTTCGCTGGGCGTACTTTTCGAGAAAGGAAAGGACCCGTTTGAACCAGCCGGCCCGCGTCCGGCAATCCAGGACGGCAAGGGCATATCCGGCCTCTGGCGTCTTATCGAAAAGGCGGCGGAGAGGGCCGATTTCGCCCCGGGCGGCGAATTCCGGGAGGAACCGGTAGACCGCCCGAACGACATAGAAGGCCGGGGCGCGCCCATCCCCGCTTCCGAGGCTTTCGAGCTCGGCCCGCACCCTCTCCGCCGACGGCCCGCGCCGCAGATCATCGACGAGGCGTCTTTCCCGCGACGAACTTCCTTTCCCGATATCCCGGCGGACCCAAAGGCCGGTCATCGCCTTCGTCGCGGGGCAATGCCTCTCCAGCCACTCCGTCCTCTCCTCCCGGACCGGCTCGTAGAGCTCCCTGAACCTGGGATCGGCGAACAGCGCCGCCCAGCGGCAGGCCCAGTTGTCGTGGATTTCGACGAAGTCGGGCGCGGCCAGTTCGAAGAAATAGTCGGCCGCCCTGCGGTCATTGCCGCCAGAGGGCAGGCGGGAGAGGACGGGACTTCCGAGCCGGCCCAAATCGACGACGTTGAACTCCTTGGACCAGCTCATGAGGCCGAGGTCGGCGTTGGCGACCGCGGGGCGGAAGAGGTCGTGCTCTTCGGCGAGGGAGAGAAAGTCGGCCTTCCAGGAGCGGAAATCTTCGGTGTTCCAGGGAAGATAATAGGGCGCGGCGTTTCGCCCTCCGCCGATGATCGCCAGGGCGAAGACGGCCCCGGCGGCGCCCAGCCTCCAGGAAAGACGGGGGAGATGGAAAATCGCCAGGCCGCAGAGAAGGAGCGAGAGCGGCGCCGCGTAGGTCGTCGTCCGGACGATGTCGAGAGCGCTCGGGCCGAAAATGAAAGGCGCGGCCAGGGCGTTTTCTATTCCCGAGCCGTGCCATTCGAGAAAGGCGGCGTTCCGGGCCAGGAGAACGGCCAAGGCGGCCGAGGCCGCCAGTCCCGCCGCGGCCGACGGCTTGAAGAATTTCGAGATGAAGAACCCGAGGAGGAAGGCGCAGGCGAAGGTCTGGACCTTGAAAAATACGCCGTAGGAGAGGCCGAAGAGAAGATAGAGGGGGAGAAAAACGAGGAACTGAGCCGGGCTCGAAAATCCTTCGACCCGCTCTCCCGAAGGGTTGACCCCGATCGTCCCGTGCTCGGCCAAGTTTCGGGCGTGGCTCAGGGTGATCAGGGCATCGTCGCGGTTCTCGTAGAGAGGAGCCGGAATCCGCCCGTAGGCGAAAGCAAAAATCGCCGCGAAGAGCGCCCCGGCGGCGCAGGCGGCGAGGAAATTCTTCATTTATTCCAGGCGAGCCGGGAGAGGAAGCCGAGGCCCCAGGCGAGGTGCATCGTGGCGAAAGCCCGGGCGAGGAGGAGGCGGCTTTTCGGCCCGAAGGCTCCGTCGGCTCTCTCCCGGGCCCGCGAGGCGCTCCGAGAACGTTTCTCTCTTTGGTTTCGAGAGCCGTTCTCCCCTGGGCGCGATAAAAAAGCAACTCCCAGGATCGCCAGCCCATACGCCCCCGGAAAGGCAAGGGCGACCGGGAAAAACGGCGCAAGGGCGAGCGCGGCGGCCAGGCCGAGGACGAAAAACGGGGGGAGGATCTGGCGCGGCGAAGTGAAGCGGCGGTGCTTGAGGGTCGTATAGCACCGCCCCCGTCCGTATTTGAAGTACTGCCGGAAAAGCTTTCCGAAAGAGGCCCGGGGGAAATAAAGGACCTTGAGCGAGCCGTCGAGCCAGATCTTCCGCCCGCTCTTCGCGATCCGGATGTTGAGCTCGGAGTCCTCGTTCGGATGGGCCTTCGGGTCGTACGGGCCGACGAGGTCGAAGACCTCCCTCTTGAAGGCGCCGAGGTAGGCGCCCTCGGCATAGCCGGTGTAGCGGCCGATGTGGAATTTCGCGTCGCCCACCCCGAGGGGGTGGCGCATCGCCCTGGCGATGGCCCTCTGAACGGCGGTCTCCCCCACGGGGTACATGACCCCTCCGGCGTTGAAGACGTCCTCGCGGGCGAGCATCTCGACGCAGCGGCGGACATAGCCGGGAGGATAGACGCAGTGGGCGTCGGCCCGGATGAGGAAGCGGCCGCGGGCCTCCCGGATGCCGATGTTCAGGCCGATCGACTGGAGTTTGCCGGGATTGTGGCGCAGCCGGACCGGATACTTTTCGGACAAGGAGCGGACGATTTCGGCCGTCCGGTCCGCGCTTCCCCCGTCGACGACGAGGATCTCGCCGTTCTCGCGGACATATTCGTCGGCCAGGCTTTCGACCGCCCGCCCGACCGCCGCCTCCTCGTTCAGGCAGGGCATGACCACCGTCAGCAGGGGCGGATGCGTCGGCATCTTCCGATATCTCTGAAAATACGATTATATTAGCGTTATTACTTTACAGAATGTCAAGAAAATAAGCTCTTGGGCCCCGAAAACGCGCCGGTGAGAAAACGGACTTCCCTTCCGCGTCTATTGATTGGAGACCGAATTGTCATCCATGTCGGAGGATGCTGTATTATGAAAAGAAACATCGCGGAGAACGGATTGAAACTGAAGGTGATGCTCGAGCCCAGCGAGGACGGGGGTTACACCGCAATCGTCCCATCGCTTCCCGGCTGCGTCAGCGAGGGCGATTCGAAAGAAGAGGCCTTGGCCAAGGTTCGCGAAGCCATCGCCCTCTATCTCGAGCCGGTGGACGACGACCTCGGCCTTTCTCCGAACGCCGAGTTGCTTGAAATCACCCTGTGACGAAAGCTCCCCAAATCGGCTTTGACCGGTTGAGTGCCGCATTGCGTCGAGATGGATGGATCATTGTTCGTCGAAGAGGAAGCCATATACGTCTTCACAAAAGCACCCGGGAAGGCCGTTTGAAGCTTACGGTTCCCGCAGATTCGCCCACTAAAAGATCGACCTTGGCGTATTTACTGAAGTGCGCCCGGCTATCAGTCGACGATCTGATGCGCCTTTTGTAAGAAACGCGGGGGGGGGTATTATTTCAGGGGAGTTGGCGGAGTTTTCGCCGGAGGGGGGGAAGGCGTCAGGCGGCCGAAGCGGTAAGACAGGGCGAGGCCGGCGGTCAGGCCGCCGATGTCGACTTCGTACTGGGCGGGAGCGATCGTGCAGGTCGACCAGCTCGCGAACGCCCCGGCGGACGCGCGGTCCGTGAAGCGGTAGAAAGCTCCGGCCCGAACCTCGGGGCCGATCTTTCCGGCCTCGACGTCGCCGATGGGATTCGATTCATCGTAGAGATAAAAGTTCAGCGCCGCGCCGCCATGGACATCGAACCGGCCGACGGCCCGGCGATAACGAATCCCCCATCCTAAAGTCCTGATCTTGACGAACGTCTCCTCGGCGGTGAAAGTGAGCAGGCCTTTCCGGTAGAAATATCCGCCGCCGGCCCAGAGGTCGACATTCTTCAAAAGTCCGACGACGACGTCCGCGCCGTAGGCCGGCCCTCCGCCGTAGATATCGCGGAAGGCCTGCTCGGAGGGCGAATGGTACCCGCCGCGCAGCTCCAGCCGGACGCCGGCTGCTCCCGGCCGCGGACAGGCCAGCAGTGCCCCCAACGCGATCGCGCCGATCAAGCGTGTTCGGCGTCCAGGGACGGCCGGAACGTGATGGGGAATCATTTGACGGAGACCGTGGCCATGGGGCTTTCGCGCCCGTCGGCTCCCACGGCCGCGAGCCCGAAGACGTATTCCTTGTCC
>Ga0194125_10014292_pt1 | contig 10179 bp, 10 predicted proteins | sample TA2KigC250mmetaG_FD_148626 | JGI IMG/M metagenome (GOLD analysis project Ga0194125, IMG submission 148626) | Freshwater microbial communities from Lake Tanganyika, Tanzania - TA2015034 Kigoma Deep Cast 250m | ecosystem: Environmental > Aquatic > Freshwater > Lake | place: Tanzania: Lake... | reverse complement strand
TTTTTCACTTCTTTCTAATGGTTCAGTCTTCATTGCCAATAATTCAGAAAATAGCTTTTTAACCGATTCTCTAACATTTTGATATTGATCTTTTCTATTTTCTAATACTTTGATTAAATTCTGTTGCGGATCTGCTTTCAAATCTTGATCTGAAATTCTAAACATAATTTTAGGTCTTTTACTTTGTTCTATAAGTGATGATTCATTTATATAGGTCATAAATGTTGTTAATGGTAGTAAATTATCAAGTGTTCTATTATCAATCATATTCCTTTCATTAAAAATTATAATATCCGCAATCAAATAAATGTATAATAGTATTTTGCAATCATTAGAAGAATCATGTAGACCCATACCCTGTACGTCAAAAAATAATATATTCTTTGCCTCAGTTTCAATGACAGCATAATCAATACCATAAGTACAGTGTTCGTCTGTATCAGATGTTTCAAATAAATTATAATTTCCTTTTAATAACGAACTTATAATACAATTTAATAATGTACTTTTTCCTCTTCTAGCTGGTCCAATTAAAGCAAGCACTGATAAAGGCTTGTCATTTGCTGGAAAATGTAAAGTTGGAGATAATTCTAAAATACCATTTCTAATATTCATAAATTTATTGACCTTGTAATAATTAGTTAATTCATCATAAGGATCTATAATTTCAAAGGAATCGTTGGTAGTCCTCATCCTCTTTTTTTAATATGTAATATATATTTATTATATATTCTATTACCAAATCAATTTTTACAAAATATTGAATAATATATTAAATATCAATATATATACATACCAAAGGTACCTTCGGTATATAAATACTATGACTCTTACATTTCACAGAACAGATGAAAGATTACTTATAAAATATATTGATGATACATTCAATATATTTTCATGTGTTATACCTTATCATGACAAATTTGTTATTGATTACTGTAATAGTAAATTAGAAAAGTTAGAAAAATTACTGAATAATTATATACTTGAAGAACATGATAATAAAATTATTCTTAAAGTTGAAGAACCTATCTGCATAAATTATGTTCTTAATAAACAAACAAATACAGTAGGAGAACAATCTGGACTTATTCTAGCTAAACTTAAACAACTGGAAAAAGAAAATAAAATATTGAAAGATAAATTAGAAGATACTGAACTTATTTATCTTGATAGATATACAGTTCCTATAAATAAAGGTATTACTACTTTATATTTTACAAGTAGTAATTACATTGTTGAACCAGAAAATACAATACTAGATTTATCACCGTTAGAAATATGTAAGAAATTAACTAAAATTAACATAAATTTATCTTATATTCAGATAATAGATTTGACTCCACTTAAAAATTTGGTAGAATTAAAAATTCATAATAACAGTAGTGGATATATTAAATCTGTTTTAGGATTAGAGTATTGTAAAAAATTAACTTATCTAAAATTCATGTATTGTGAAGATTCTAATACTCAGAAAAGTATTTTTGAAAACTGTACTAGCTTAAAAGAACTTTATATTACTCATTGTCCCGATGCGATGGATTTTAGTAAATTACAATATACATTAGAGAGACTTACAATTGAATCTTATAAAATAAATCCAATCGGAATAGAAAATTGTAAATTATTGAAATATTTACATATATCTAGTAATCATGAATATGCCTGCAAATTAGATAATTTAATCAAATTGGAAGAAATAACAATGTTAGGACTAATGGTTATTACAGGCTTACAAAAATGTATTAATTTAAAAAAAATTAAATTATCTTTAGTTAAATCAAATCAATTAGAAGATAAGAATATATCAGTTTTTAGATTTCTTGAAACAATTGATTTAACTAGTTCTAGCACTGAATTTAAAAATGGAATATCAAATATTCGTTCTGGAGTTCAAAAAATAGGATTTTAAAGTTTTATATATAAAAATAAAAAATTGAATTATATAATATAAGTAAATAAGTATATATTATTATGACTACCTACAAATTAAATAAACTTGATAATGGTAATATATTATTAGAAAAAGTTATAGATAATGATAATCGTGATACTGAAGAAACCATTATAAATATAAAAAATATGTCAGATATAAAAAAATATGATACAAGAAAATCTATTATTGTATCATGTAAAGTAAATCATGATAATTTTTCAAAATTAAAATATAAAGCAATAAAAGAACATATTTATAATTTAATTGACGATGGAACAAAAATTATTAAACATACAAAATTAAATATTAAAACAATAAATAAAACAGATGATGGTTTTATTTATTTGGAAAATTTAGGAATAAGCGTTCAAGGTGTTGATAGTAATAAATGTTTGATAGAAATTGTAAATCAATGTATTGAAAATAAAATTATCTTAGATATGAAAATTAAACTAAGAGATGAAACATTTTTACAATTAAATTTTTAAATATTTATTAACTTCTCTTATCAATTCTTGTTTGCTTATACTTTTCGGACCAACTGTATTATTGAATACAAATTTTATATTTTCTAGAGATTTTATATTATCTTCTATTGTTTTATTATTTGTAAATTTAATAAAATAATGTGATTCTATACTTTTATCTTCTGTTTTACTATATATTTTACCAGAATTTACACCTATTCTTCTAATTGATACATCATGAATTTCTTGTTTTTTAACAAACTTAAAATTTATAGGTTCTATTTTATCTGGCATTATTCTTTCTATATTCTTCTTTTGCCATATTTGGAATATACAAGGGACATCACAATTTTTACCATTCACAATAAATGAATTTTCTGGAATATCATTTTCATATTCTAAATGGAAAAATTTGTCAAATTTAGCTTTATAAAAATCTTTTCTAAATGATTTTGGTAAAATAAATGATATTGTATCCGCAAAACTACAGCATTTTTTTATAAACTGTATTGCCAATGACGATTGACGACCAAAAGGAGGATTACCAATAATATGTACCTTATTATATGGTTTTATTATTTCTTCAACATCTAATAATAAAAAATCCTGCTTTACTATTTCTTTATTTTCTGGTAATAAATCATAAAATTTATAATTCTTAGATAGTTCCTTAATAATTTTAATGAAAGAACCATTACCAGCACTAGGTTCAATTATTAAATCATTTTCGCCTATATTTATATATTTCTGTATATGAACTTTACAATCCATAACTATTTCTGGATTAGTATAATATTTATCAATTGTATCTCGTTTTAATCCTGTATTTTGTATAATAACTATATTTTTTTTATTCATTAGTAATTTATTTTACTATTTTATTTTTATAAAAATTTATTATATAAATTATTCATCCAATAACATTAAGGCCATCGCAGAATAATTATGTAAATCAATCAATGTATCTCTAATTCCTTCATCATTAACTAGATTTACTCCATTTTTAGTTATTGACATGGAACGCTGTAATTTATCTTCAATTCTCATCAAAACACCAATAACACCATATTTAGCAAAAGCATCACCATAATCAGTATTTTTTCTAGTAAATAATTCCAACGCTTCTGTATGGATTTTTTTCATTTGGTCTACCCTGTTATTTTTGATAGATTCTACACTGTTATTTTTGATAGATTCTACACTGTTAGTATTCATATTTCTAATATATTTAATAATAATTATATTATTAAATAAAATCAATTTTTCAGTTTCACTCCAAAAAAATTATCCTTTTCAGTATATCTATATGCTTGGTATTCATCTATCAGTACTTTATCATCATAACCTAATTTTTTAAGGAAAGCTATAATTTTATTTCTTTTGTTTTCTTCCATATCATTCCATTCTTCATCTATCTTTTCTTTATATTCTTTATCCAAATAATATTTAGCATGTAATCTTTCATGTTGTATGGATTTTGAATTATAAACACCTATAACATATTCTATTTTATTCTTTTTAACAAAGTCATAGATGCTATCTGTTTTTTCAATAAAAGAAGCAGGAAAGTTATGTCCTTCCGCAGCAATTCCTAAACCTTCATATCGTTCGGATATTTTACATAATTCATTATTCATTGCTATTTTATTACTATATCTTATAATTAGCAATCTTGGATCTGTTTTATCTATTTCATAAACCATTATTATATTATTAACTAATTATATATTTATCAATTTTTATCTTTTATATTATAAAATTATTTAATCTAAGTATATTTATATGAATCATATTACTAATGAAAATTTTTTACAAAAAAAATATTTAAAATATAAATCTAAATATTTATATTATAAAAATAATTTAATTGGTGGTGATCCACGAGAAGAAATTATAAAACAAATATATTCTCTTCTTAGAATTAATTCTGATAGAATTATACAATCATTTTTAATTGGAAGGCTTCGTGTAGAACCATTTAGTATTCCATATACTGATAAAGATCAAACTATAATTGATGATATAAAAAATAGAGTTAATCCATTATTGACTAAACAACTTCAAGATTGGTCTGTAGATTCACGAGCCAGATTTGATTTACATTTATCAGTAAGTGATACACACATAGAAGTAAATTTAGAAATAATACCTCTATTTGGTTGTTTGATATTAGAAGATAGAACTGGACAAAAAAGAATAATTAAATCAGATGATTGTATAATATTAGAAGAAAAATTAAGATTATCACCCGAAGGATCTACATATGAAAATTTGGGCAACTTATTAAGAGGACATTTTACACATAATCCTAGTTTAGTAGAAACTCGTGTAGTTAGTGAAGATGAATATAATTTTATTGATATTCTTAATAGTAGAGATTTAGAAACATTAAGAATTATGAAAGGTTTTACAACTAAATAAATGAGCTTTTTTGCTTAATAAAATTAATTAGTTTTTACCTATTTCAACATGAATTAATCCATCTTTTACTAAATCTTCTTGTTTATAATTATTTTTAAGCATTTTACCTTCTCCTTCAATAATTATGTCATAATTATTTATATTTTCTTTTGTAATATTATTTTTTTGAACATAACTATCTATATCAACCTTAAAATTAACTCTTGTTATAGCACATCTCTTACAATCAATAATATTTCTATTTACACCAAAGTGAAACGAAGATCCAGCATAATGTTTTTCTTTATTTATTTTTTTATTTTTTGGAACTAAATAAACATTAATTGTTACAGATTCCATTGGAATAGGAATTTCAATTAATTCAATAAAAGATACAGTAGGTTGTTCTGGTTGTGCTTGAATAATATCATATGTAAATGGATATCTATCTAGATTTAACATATTTTTTAATAACATATATTTAAATTTTTGATTTGTCCATCCATATTTATACTTATTATAATCTTTACTATAAATACCAGTATGAAAAAATGGAGCTTGTGTTGCCATATATGTTTCTTTTTTAATTTTTTTAGGATAAATAGATTTCTTAAACTGATTAGTATTATTATACATCCATGTATAAAAAAATCTATCCATATTACAATGATGTAGCCAAAATAATGGATCAAAAGCAGATATACTAATATCACTCATATTACCATTTTCTCCACCAATAATATTGTGAAGCGAATTATGAGGTGTTTCTAATGGAGTATATTCTGTAATTAAACCTGTTTTGACGTATGATACTGGATGAGAACTAAACTCTTCGTATGATGATGCATATAATGTATTATTTAGTTGTTTCTTAATAACATCTAGTTTCATTTTATCTTCTGATGTTTTTGGATTAAGAAAACCATTACGAGTTGTTTTTGTTTTAACATTATCTTTGTAATAATAAGCACTTGCTAATGGATTATCTATAGTAATATCATTATTTTCATATTTTATTGTAATTTTTTCAAGATTTAGAAAGCTAAAATCAACTGTATAATCAGTTAAATCAAGATATGGTAAAGTTATGTATTCTTTATTAGTTGAATTATTATATTTATTTAACAATAATTCAAATTGATAAATATATGGAGTGTGCCACGCAATAAAAGAATATACACTATGCTTACAATAAAATGGTTCATTTGTTTTACCAATAGCTGTTACAATATCTGGATCTGTCGGACATAATACTTTTTTATCATCTGGACGAAATGTATCACCATGAATTCCACAAATTCTATACCAATCACTCGATTCTTCTAAATTTTTTAATGCCATTATAAAAATGCCAAACTTTACATGATGGTTATTTTTTAGATCAATAATGTTAAGACGTTTGTGTTTTTCAATAATCATAGATATTTTTATATATAATATTATAATTACATATTTTTATATTATTTTTATAATAAAATTATTTGATAAAGCAGTTGTAAAAGAAAAAGATATTTCGGAAAAAAGAAATCTAAAACTAGCAAATAATAAAATTAATTTATATATTGAATCTGGTTATTCTTTACTTCCAGATAATAAATTTCATTATTATTTTCTAAATTATAATTTTTATTAAGTTCATATTTAGTATTAAATAATTTTTTACGAACATATAAATCTATATTTACATATTTCATTATTTATAAATAGATAGAATATATTTTAGTTCAATATAAAGAATAAATAATATATAAAAGTAATACTATGACAAATTTAGAAATATTTTTAGATGAATATAATAATAAAGAAATTAATTTTAATTTTACAAATAAATATAAAACCTTTGGATATGAAGATGAAGAATTATTTGATATTGATTTAGATTTTATGTTAAAAAATTTGTATAATATAGTAATAGTAGAAAATAGAAAAAGAAGATTACATCAAACAGAATTTAGAGAGCAAATACTTAATAAGTATAATAGAACTTGCATTATTACAGGAATAAATTGTGAAACAGAATTAACAGCTTGTCATATAATTCCAATTTCTGAAGATGAGAATTATGATATTGACAATGGATTATTATTAGTTGAAAATTTACATAAAACATTTGACAAATATCTATGGTCTATAAATCCAAAAACAAAGCAAATTATTGTTAAAGAAAATATAGGTAATTCTACAATTACACAATATAATAATAAGTTTCTTGAAATAGATATATCACCACAAATGTATTATAATTTGTTAAATCATTATAATAAATTTTTAGATAAAAACATGTAAAAATTGAATATAATTATATATGTTTATAATTATATAATTATACTAAAAACTATAATGGTAATATACGAAGATATTAAGAAAGAATTAGAATATCTACAACAGATAAAATTAGAATGTAAAATAATTCCGAATGGTTATCTAAAAAGATTAATAGATAATTTTATTATAACTGAAGAAATAAGTGAATTAGTAAAAGAGGATTTAGAATTATTTATTAGATGTATAGAATATTACAAAAAGAAATTTAATAAATTTATTATTGAAAATAGTGATATTAATTTTAATGAGTTAAACTTTTTAGAATTATTTATATTTAACGATTCTAATGAAAAGAAACAAAAATATAATAGATTTACTGAAATTATTATTCCTTGGTTAAAACAAGATTTTTTTCATGATTTGTATCAAAAGAATAATTTTGTTAGTAATGAAGATATTATATCAGCAAAAAATCAATCTAATAATACTATTACTAATTTTGTACCAAGAATAAACCAAAAAGATGCTTTTGATAAATTAGAGAAATATGGGTTAGTTACAGGTATTCATTGTCAAGCAACTGGTTGTGGTAAAACAAATATTATATTAAAATATATTGGTTATACATCTAAGCTAGTAGATGCCCTAAAAGTGTCATCGCCCCAAAAAAGAAATTGTAAAATAATTCTATTTACTGAAAGAGTAAGTATCTTAAAAGATTTATTTGATTTTAAAAACGGTGATTTAGTGCCAGATACTAAAAAGTTTGAAGAATGGAAAAAATCAGGATTATGCGATCTAACTAATTTCAATATTATAAATAGAGTAACAGTTAAAAGTAAAGACTGGCATGAAGAATTAAAAAAATCAACTAAACCAACTCTATTAGTTATTAACAGAGCTTATTTAACATTGGATAAATTATATAAATCATTTACTAAAAATGATATTGATTTAATTTTACACGATGAATGTCATAATACTTCTAGCTTACAATGTCATGATTTTTTAACATATTGTAAATCTCTAACAATTCCTATTGTTGGTTTCAGTGCTACACCTGTTAGAAGTGGTAAGAATGATAAAGATAAATTATTAGAAATTTATGCTTGTAAAGATGATAAGACTAAATTAAATTTAATTACTGATTACAATATGATATATGCTATATCTAATAAACTAATATTACCACCTGAATTTTTTTGGTATCAAATAGAAAAATATTATACAGATGATACAAAAGAAAATAAAAAGAAAGATAAAAAAGTAGAAAAAGAATTGATTACACAAGAAGAATTAGGTTCTGTGTTGGAATTATTAAATTCTGTAGTTCCTCTATTGGTAAATAAAAAAATTATAGCATGGTGTGGAACTATATCATTAGCTAAAAAATGGAAAGAATTATTTGAAAACAATTACAAACAAAGAGTTAATTTAAGAGATTTCACATTTGGACTAGATACATCACAAAGTAAGTCTGAGGATTATGAAAAATTTAAAACTTTAGAAGGTAAAAGTATATTATTTTGTGCCAATAAACATAGAGAAGGTTCTGATATTAATTTATTAGATTGTTGTATGTTTATTGATAAAGTTAAAGATAGAGGAGCAATACCTTTTATTCAATCTATTGGAAGAGTTTTAAGATTACCAAAAGAAACAGAAGAGAATAAAGATAAACCGCTTAAAAAGATGGGTGTTATAATTGATGGTTATGTTAAAGAAAGTAATAATTATGATAAAGAATTTATTGAAAAAATTATTGGATATTACATTGCATTACAAAATTTAACAGGGATTGAAATATATAATGAGGAAACTAAAGAAACTGATAAAACTGTAGCATTTAGAAGAGCGATGGATTTAATTAAATTTGATAAAATTAAACAAGAAATTAAATTCAAGTTAGGAACTGAAAGAATTAAAATTCATTGTAATAAACTGGAATGGATGAGTATATCAAAATATTTTGAAAAGTTTCTACAACAAAAGATTAAAATATCTAATGATGAAAAAACAGAATCAGAATATAATAATTTAAAACTTAAAATTAAAAATAAGTTTAAATCAGATTTAGAATATATTGACTGGGCTGTAGATAATAATCAAGAAATAAATCCAAAAGATAAATATAGTGAATATTGGAAAAATTGGTATGACTTTTTACAAATTGATACTTCTATTTATCCAAAAAATAAAGAGGAATTAATAGTAATTTGTAATAAAAATAATATTAATACAGAAAAACAATATTTATCCAGAATACAAATTAATAATAATATATATCTTCCATTAATGCCTAATGAATTATATAGTGATTTTAGTTATAAATTATTATAAATTTTTATATTAAAAATTGATTTTGATTAAATATGTTTAAGTATATATAATTATATATAAATAATGTCAATTAATACTAAAGAACAATTAAAAGATTATATTCATAGTATTCATGATTATATTCGTAATTCAGGTGCTGGTTATGGTATGAATGCTTTAAAAATATTTAATGTATTTTATACTATGAAACTTTTAGAAAATAAAATGGCTGAAATTGGTTTTAATGAAGAATTAGATTGGCGTTATGTTAAGAAATATATTAATAATAGTAATTTTGAAGATGATGTTAGAGATTGGATTTATGATACTATAAATAAATTAAGATCAATTTGTCTTAATGATAATACAAAGACTCATCCATTAACTAAAGATATTAAAAATATTTTAGATATTGTTTTAGATTGTAAAGAAAAAAACGGTAATAAAAATAAAGAATTACAGCATATAGAGGATGAAATAAACAAAGTTTTAAAAAAACAAAATGACGATGTTCAAAATAATATAAAATTAAAAGAGTTGGCTTATTTTATTTATTTTCAATTACCAGAAAGATTAGATAAAAAATTTATAAAAGATATGTTTATTAAAATTGATAGTTTAGAAAATATTTTAAAAAATAATAAGGATTTTGATATTAAAGGTAAAATTTATGAATATTTTATTGGTAGAGATAAAACTGCTATGTCTGACTTGGGAGCTTATTTTACTGATAGACATTTAACAAATTTTATTATGGAAGAAATAAATCCTGTTTTAGATAAAAATGGTAAC
>Ga0194125_10014275_pt1 | contig 10188 bp, 7 predicted proteins | sample TA2KigC250mmetaG_FD_148626 | JGI IMG/M metagenome (GOLD analysis project Ga0194125, IMG submission 148626) | Freshwater microbial communities from Lake Tanganyika, Tanzania - TA2015034 Kigoma Deep Cast 250m | ecosystem: Environmental > Aquatic > Freshwater > Lake | place: Tanzania: Lake... | reverse complement strand
TACTAGACATCGAAGGGGAAAGGGAGAAGGTCGAAGGGGGGCTGGCCTGGGTAGCCGCGCAGGGGATCTATGTGGAGAGGATTCCCCAGGAGGAGAGCGGCGAGGAGTAGGCTGTGCGGGGGAGCAGAGGAGCGGGGGAGCGTGGGAGCACGGGAGCGGGGGAGCAGAGGTGTCCGTCAAAGTTTGGTGCTGGATGTCACTTGATAGGGAAGATTGTCGAGTTACAGGACACTACGACCTGAAACGTCGTAGCTTAGGGGCCTCAGCCCGCAGGCTACGGCGTTCCAGGCCCCGATACATCTCATTGTTTGTAATGTATCGGGGCAGGCCGTAGTGTTCCCATCCAGAACGAACTCACTTGGTCGGCGAGACGCCAATAACGAGCTCGGCCTCCCCCAGCACCCCAGCACCCCAGCACCCCGGCACCTCTGCTCAGAAGGCTTCAGCGCGGCAGCGGGAACCAGTGGTCGGCCAGTTGCTCCAGGAAGCCCTGGGCGCGTAGCTCTTGCAGCGCCCGGTCAATGGCCTTGAGCAGCGTACGGTCGTAGCGATGGGCGGCGATGACGTAGGACTCATCGCTGAGCGGCCCGCCGACGACGCGCAGCTCGTCTCCTGCCGCCTCCCCCTGCACGAATTCCGACACGGCGATAGGATCGGCGATGACGGCCGCCACCTCGCCACGACGCAAAGCGGCCAGGGCCTCCAACACCGTCGGGTAGGTCTGCCCCACCAGCCCCGCCACTTCTTTCTCCGCCAGGCGCTGTGCCACCACCTGGCCCTCCGAGCCCAGCTCCACGGCCACGGTCTTCCCCGCCAGGTCGGCAGTTTTGGCGACGTTGCTATCCCGGCGCACCACCAGCACCGGCCCCACGTTGAGGTAGGAGACAGAATAGAGCACGTCGCGCGTCATCTCTGGGGCGTAGAGCAGCCCGGAAATGATGACGTCAATCTTGCGACTGGGCAGGGCCTCGTACAGGCTATCAAAGCTGATGTTGACGAATTCGGCCCGCACGCCCAGGGCGCGGGCGATGGCCTCGGCCAGGTCCACGTCGTAGCCGCCGAAGTTACCGCGGCCGTCGGTGGTCTCCAGGGGCGGGAAGCTGGCGTCCAGCCCCACGCGCAGCACGCCGGCCTCCTGCACGCGGCGCAGGCTGGGGTCGGGTGGCGCTGGCCACAGGAAGACGAGGAGCGGAATGGCCACGGCCAGCACAGCCGCGGCGAGCAGCGCCCGGCGGCGGCGCGGCGTGGCCCACAGCCAGCGGGCCAGTCGCCGCGGAGCGGCGGGGGCCCGTCGCCGGCGGCGACGGTGAGGCAGGGGCTTCTTCCTGGTGGGCAGGGGAGTGTCTGTCATAATCCTACTGGCTTTCTTGTGTGGGCAGACAGGGCGTGGGGCGGGTGGCCATCAAAGTTTCGCGCCGGATGACGCATGATTGCAGCGCCTGTCGAGTTAGACGGCACTACGACCTGAAACGTCGTAGCTTTAGGGGCCTAAGCCAGCAGGCTACGGCGTTCCAGGCCGTAGTGTTTCCATCCAGAACGCCCTCCCTCGGCAGGCGAGACTCCGGCGACGAACTACAGCGCGCTGGAATGACCGAATGGGCTGGCCTGTTTTGCAAAAACCTGACGGACACCCGTAGGGCGAAGAGATTGTACATGGACGCTATTTGTGGTATAATAAAACCAGTTAGCTGGGAGACCGGCTTTCCGCGTTGGGCGGCTTGGTCATGATGTGTAACCGCTCTATCGAAGGGGGTACGAAAATGCAACCAACTGTACAAACCGAGACGCTGGAACAGCCGATAACGTTGACCCGGATCGTTCCGGCTGTCCGCATGTTGTCCGCCCTCGACAAACTCAGGCTCATCCGCATTCTAGCAGAGGAACTCGAAGCCGCTAAGGAAATCTGGCCCTTTGAGTCTGGCAAAACCTACTACTTGCCGACGCCTTACAACTCATTTAGCGCGGCCGCGATCCTGGCCGAGGCAATGGCTACATATAAAGAGGAGAACCACTGAACGCGATGAACTTTTCCATGGAGTTCGATATCTGTTTCTACCGTTCGCAACTTGAATTCGAGGTCAAACCCAGAGCGCGCTGAGTTAGCTGGGATGCTAGATTTCCGCGTAACCCCTGAGGGCATTATACAGGAAAAATTCCGTATAATGCAACAGGGGTGGTCGATTAGGCGGAAGCTCCGCATAAGACCTCCCAGCGATTATGTGGAATACTTTCCGCATGATAGTAATGAGCTACGATGGAAGAGAGACCTATTGAGGTCTCAAGGAGGTACACCCCATGAAAGCCAACGAAACGACATTTCAACCTATAATCGAGGGGACAAAGCAGTATGTTGTACCTTTATTCCAACGTCCCTATAGCTGGGAGAAGAAGGAATGGGAAGTGCTATGGGACGATTTGGTCTACCTATGCGAAGATGGCGCGGCCGCCGGGCATTTTATCGGTTCAATTGTCACAATGCCCACCGCCTCGGTGCCTGAAGGAGTCACCAAGTACCTATTGATTGACGGCCAGCAAAGGCTAACAACCATTTTCATCTTGCTAACCCTATTGCGGAACATAGCGCAAGACAACGGTGAGCCTACGCTGGCGGACGAGATCAATCAAACTATGCTGGTAAATCCCTTCAAGAAGGGGGATGACCATTTCAAGCTAATGCCAACACAGGTAGATCGTGCAGCCTTCAGAAAACTGATACTTCGACAAGCTCTTGATGGTCAAACTCAATTATCCAGGTGCTATCAATTCTTCGAGAGGAAACTCAAACAGTCGAATATTGGGATTGCTTCATTGAACAGGGCCATCACAAGTCGTTTATCAGTGGTAAGCATTGTACTTGACGCAGGCGACAACCCTCATCTAGTCTTCGAAAGTCTAAATGCTAAGGGCCGTCCACTTACCCAGTCCGATCTAATTCGCAACTACTTTTTCATGCGCATAGATGTTGATAGGCAGGAAGAAATACATGCCGAACTCTGGGAACCAATGCAGGCGGCCATGGGCGACAACCTAACAGAATGCATACGGCACTACCTGATGCGTAATGGGGCCATTGTGAAACAAGGTGAGGTGTATTTCACCTTGAAAGACCGTGTTGGGCAGAGCGATGCCTTGGCAGCTTTGCATGACATTGCTGTATTCGCGGGCTATTACCAGAAAATGCTTGCCCCTGACAAAGAGCTTTACCCTTGTATTCGTACTGCTTTAATGCGCCTAAACCGGCTTGAGGTTACCACGGCATATCCTTTCCTCTTGAACTGCTACCACGACTATAACCAAGGCCAGCTTTCAGCAGAGAGCTTCGTGAAAGTCTTGCAAACAGTAGAGAACTTCATCGTTCGAAGATTTGTTTGCAATGTGCCAACCAATCAACTCAACAAAATATTCCCGCTGCTGTATGGACAGGCCAAGCTGGAGAATCCATACGACATAGTAACTGGCGTTCGGAAGGTGCTGCAAAATCGCGGGTATCCAAAAGACATCGAGTTTCGAACACGGCTAATCGAATCAAAGCTTTATGGGGCTGGAGAACGCGGGCGGAAAACGAAGCTGATCTTGGAAACGCTTGAAGCTGCATCTCACCACAAAGAACAAATTCCGTTCGATGACCTAACCATAGAGCATGTCATGCCACAAACGCTCAATGATTGGTGGCAGCGTCATCTTGGTGAAGATTGGCAAGCAGATCACGAGTTAGGCCTTCATACTTTGGGTAACTTGACACTGACAGCCTATAATACCGAACTTTCCAACGAACCGTTCCCCCAAAAGCAACAGCGATTTGCAGAGAGCCACTTGGAACTTAATCGCTACTTTCAAGGGGTCTCGCAATGGACAAGGGGGGAAATTGAGACCCGGTCTAAAGTACTGGCTGCTTTGGCCCTAACCATCTGGCCCTACTTTGGTGAAAATCAATTCGAGTCGGTCACTGCCGAGATGGTAACCGGCAAGAAGCCACGGATTCTGACAATTCTTGGTCAACAGATGGCCACCAATTCTTGGCGTGATGTTCTAGTAAAAACTCTGGCCACTCTAGCCGACCTAGAGCCCGATCTGTTCGCTATATTCGTGAATGAGTACCCGCGCTTTGTTGGCCGAGACCCTAGTCGATTTCAGCGTAGCCACCAATTGGATAACGGTTTTTACGTCGAGGTCAATCTATCGGCGCAAAGTGTTTACCGCCTCTGCATGCAAGCAATCGAATCTATTGGGCTGTCTGGAGAAGACTGGTTTGTAGAAGCAGACTGATTTCTCAAGACTCGTAAACAGCCTAACACGGTTTGCAGCCTACCCGCCTCTGCTGGCGCTCCGGCGGGCGGCTGCGCTTGGCCGTTGGTGCAGCTTTTGGGCAAAAAGGTGTCCTGCTAGCGTGGGAATATTGCCTGCCATCTGCAAACATCGGTTGAAAGCGAGGGCCGGAGAGCAATGATCTCAAAGATCACCGAACGAGAAGTAGCTGCTGATCTAACCGCGGAATTGGACAATCTCATCAAACAGGGTGGCACTCCTTTCCAAAAGGCCACAGTAGAACACCAAGCCGGTGGACGCTACCCAGACATCGTCATCTGGACAGACTACACGACCCACCAGGCTTTCGCCTTCTGGGAACTCAAGGCTCCGGGCCTACCGGAAGACACCTCCAAGTTGCCTCAGAAGGCCCAAAACCTGGGCGTTCGATACGTGGTCGTCTGGAACTTGCTGTATGGGGAATTGTACGAGATAACCAACGGGCAACTCTTACCCCGCAAGTCCTACCCCACGCCATTCCTAAATTCGTTCGAAGAATGGGCTATCCCACCGAAGCGCTTCCCCGTCATAGAACAAGCCCAGAAAATTCTAGACGACTTGTCTCGTCTGGCTCAGGGACAAAGCCTGACGCCCTTCGTCCCGGACAAGTTTTACTTTATAGGCATCCTGCAGAAAGCGATAACAAAGCTGCTGCCTGCCTTGCAAGATCATCTGTTTCAAAAGAAGAAGGATAAAATTGCCCGAAATCAGATCGACGCATGGGCAGTCAAGCAGAGCTATCCTACCTCTCTTCCCAACCTGGATGAGCTCTTGGCCCGCCATTGGGCCTATGCACTCGCTGTACGGTTCCTCTTCTACTTTACGGTGCGCCGCTATTACCCGAGTTTGCCCGACTTGAAGCCAATGCCGGGCAGTGCCCAGGCGGTGGCTGACCTCATCAACGACGCCTTCTCCAAAGCCCAGGCCGTAGACTGGCAGGCGGTTTTTGAACCTTCTCCTCTGGATAAACTCGGTCTGCCTCAAACCGTAGGACCCATCCTGCGTGAACTCCTCGATGAGTTCCACCGCTACGATCTCAGCCAACTTAGAGAGGACGTCATCGGCCAAATCTTGGAGGGTCTAATCCCCGAGAAAGAACGCCATGCACTGGGACAGTACTTTACCCGCGAAGACTTGGTGGACTTCATCATCGGCTTTGTAGCCGATAGGGACGACGCTTTTTACTTGGACCCGACTTGCGGCTCTGGAACTTTCTTGAACCGTCTTTACAGCCGCTTGCGATGGCTCTCCTCGTACCGGGCCACCCATGCTCAGTTCTTGGAAAGGCTCTGGGGCGTGGATATCGCTCACTTCCCCGCCGAACTGGCCACCATCAATCTCTTCCGCCAGGATGTGAAAGACCTGTCGAATTTCCCCCGCATCATAGTACGAGACTTCTTTGAGATGCAGCCAGGGCAGGTCTTCTCCTTTCCACCCCTGAAGATCACCGCCCCAGATTATCTTAAAATACAGGTGGCGATGCACACTTCCCACGGCATCGTTGGCAACTTTCCCTACATCCGCCAGGAACTGATCGAGCGCCAGAACAGGGGCTATAAGCGAGAGATCGTTCAGGCCATTGCCCTGGAATGGTTCTGGAAAGACCAGGAACTGTTCACGGTAAAAGGTATCCCTTCCACAGATATTGGAACGGTGGCCACAAAGGACGCCGGTGAGCGACAGAAGTGGCTACAGCAGCAGGTGCAAGCTGGCCGCACTGACCTGCGCCTTTCGGGCCAAGCCGATATATATGCCTACCTCTTCTACCACGCCGCCGCCTTTCTGGAAGAGGGCGGGCGGCTTGGCATCGTGACCTCCAACGCCTGGCTGGATGTAGCCTACGGCGAAGAACTCAAACGCTTCTTCCTACGGCACTTCAAAATCATCGCCGTGGTCGCTTCGTGGGCTGAGCCGTGGTTTGAGGATGCGGCCATTAATACCGCCTTCACTATACTGGAGCGCTGCGAAGACCCCGCCCAACGGGCTCAGAATATCGCCTGCTTCGTCAAGGTGCAAAAGCCTTTGAGCGAATTCCTGCCCCGCGATTTGTTGCTCAGGGAGGCGGAGCGCTGGCAAAAAGTGGACGCCCTAGTGAGGAGCATTGAGACTGCCGCCGACAACATTATGAAATGGGATCCGGCCACCGGGCAAATCCAGCCGATTCGGGGCGTTCACACCCTGGAGCAGGGCAATCTGCGCATTCGCCTGGTACCGCAGGCTGAACTGGAAGCCGAACTTCAGGCCAAAGGCCCCACCGCTAAATGGGGCCTCTACATTCGCGCCCCACAGGTTTACTTTGACTTGCTCCAGCGGGCTGGCGATAAATTCGTGCCCTTGAGCCAGATCGCTGAAGTACGCTTTGGGATCAAGACTGGCATCAACGACTTCTTCTATCTGCAGCCCTTAGGGCCGGAAAGCAATGCGGGGACGCTGCGAGTGCGGAACGCCCGTGGTTGGGTCGGTGAGATTGAGTCGGCGTGCCTACGTCCGGTCATCAAAAGTCCTAAGGAAGCAAAGGGCTTGGTTGTGGATGCAGCCGATTTGCAGTACCGCCTTTTCTTGCCACCAGTCAGAGAGGTTCAGGCCGAAGAGAATGAACCTAGCCAGGCCAATTTGGAGAAAGAACTGCTTTCCGCCTATCCATTGGCCCACGCATACGTCAAGTGGGGCGAGCAGCAACGCACTGCCGAGGGCCAGCCCTGGCCTCAGGTGCCCAGCGTTCAGGGACGCAAGGCGTGGTGGTTACTTGGCTCGCCCGCAAGGTTTGATTTCCTGATTAGCCGATTTGTGGATAAGCGGTTTTTCATTCCCGCTGCAGAAAGGCTTGAGGTGGCAGATACATTCTTCGTTGGGGAAGTAGAAGAAACCGAAAATGCCAAGATTCTGACGGCGTTGTTGAATTCTTCCCTCTATGCCTTGGAGATAGAAATCAAAGGGCGAGTTAACCTTGGTGATGGATTACTCACTTTCTACGGGCCGGATATAGACGCGACCTTTGTTCCTAGGGTGGATGGTTTCTCTTCTCACTCCCAGCAGAGCATTCTTGATGCTTATGGCAAACTCACGAAACGCCCCGTCAAGCCCATCGCCCAGGAAGTTAGGCAGAAAGATCGCCAAGCGCTGGACGCGACGGTACTGGAAGCGCTCGGACTGGACCCGGCCCGTTATCAGAAGCGAATCTACGAGGGGCTAGTGGAGATGGTGGAGGAACGGTTGGCTTTGCCCCAACTGCGCGCTACCCGTAAGAAGAGCGAAAAGCGCCTGAGCCTGGAGCAGGTGAAAGAGCACGTTCTGAAAGACGTACTTCCCAGCGGGCTAAAATCTATCACAGCGTTCTTACCTGTCGGTCATAGGGCGATGCTCTCCATTCCTGTGACGGGCCGGCCGGTCACCTGGCGTCCCTTCCTCACCCAGTTCACCCTGTTAGATGCCGCGGGGAACGAGGTAGGGATGTTGACGGGAGATGAACTCCAGGCACGCTATGCCATCTACGTGGCCCGTCACGGCCAATATATGCTGGAGGTGCCTGCAGACACGATCGTTGCCAGCAAGACTGTGCAAGAGTATGAACATTACCTGTTTCAAATTGGTCAGGACATTTTTCAGCGAGCACTGGAGGCCACTCGCGATTACCAACGGGCCGAGCAAGTCACGCGGGAAATTTTGGAATCCCTCGGCCTACCGCCGCTATCTGTGAACAAGGCAATGGGAGGGTGAGGCCGCCGCTTTGCGAGTAACACCTGAGTACAGCCTAACCCCCCGTGCAAAGCGAGATTTCAAGCAAAACATACGGAGGATATTTACCATCATGTCGTCAGAGCAAACAGTGGCGTTTCTCCATGATATCCGCCGCCAGCGGCGACGAGGAAGAGGCTTCTTGGTCGGCAGGGGAGTGTTTGTCATCATTCTACCGGCTCTCCTGTATGGGCAGACAGGGCGTGGGCGGCAGGGCGCAAAGATTGTACGCGGACATTATTTGTGGTATAATAAAGCCAGTTAGCTGGGATAGTGGCTTTCCGCCCAAACCCCTGCGGCATTATACAGAAAAAACTCCCTATAACGCAACAGGGGTGGTCGATTAGGCGGAAGCTCCGCATAAGAACCACCAGCGATTATGCCGAGTACTTTCCGTATAATAATAAGTTAGGCGAGCCGCTTCGCTCGCTGTGCTCCCTTGCGGCTCGCCTAACGGCGCGGCCACTTGTCGCACCGTGCTCAGTCTTTGCATCTATGGCATTCCTTGACAGCAATCTCGATTTGTCCAACACTCGATTCACCCACATCGCTCTGACAAACGAGCATTTGATATTCGCGCGCCAATTTCTACAAGCGGCCATTGACAAACACGATCCGGCGTGGCTTCGAAGGCCGGTTGGCCCCCTCGCCGTATATTGGAAAGACAGCGGTGCATCAGCTGCATGTTACTTAATCGAACTGAGCCGAACGCTTTCAACCTTGAATAAGAATGTCACAAAACGATCAGAGCGTATCTTTGTCCGGAAGTTCAGGCAGTTGCTGCGGGCGAAGGGAGCTAGTGAGTACGAAGACATACTCACCGAGCTCCAAGTCGCTTGCCAGCTTAGTGATCGCATCAGCCCTATTTCGCTAAGCCCCCTCATCCCAGAAGATCAGATTGGTGCCGCAAACGAACCTCCTTCTCCAGACTACGCTGTTCGGTTGCGTAGAGGGGATGTCTTTATTGATGTCTTTATCGAAGTAACTGTTCTCCGATTCGGTGTCTACTTGGACTGGGATTCCGCTGTGAGTCAAATCGCAAGTGAGATAAGCCGGTTGCTGAGGAAAAGAGGGGCAAGTCGCATTGTCTACCTTCGGGTTCCACTTGCTCTAAAAGGGACTGATATCTCAAAATCAGAGTTGGTTAGTCTTGTAGGGCAAATCTCATCGTTCGAACGGGGTCGCACTGCTGTCAGTATGCGTTCTACAGAAATACATGCGGAATGGGAACCTTTACCTTACATTGACACTCAAGGCCGGCACCCCAAAGAGATGCCCCCTGGTGTTAGATATGCCATTTGTGGTCCGATGGGGCCTTCACACGAGTTCGGTCTTATGATGGCCAGTGTAACAGCAGCCGATCCGGAGCCAGTTGTCATATTCGAAGGCGCTAAACCAGGCCCAATACCAGATACTGCCATCGCTGTCGAATCCCGGCCAATTGCGGACGATCGGCTGAACAATCTACTGCTCAAATCGCTCATAAACACTCTGAAGAGAAAGAGAGAACAATTTCCACATACTGCACCCTATGTCTTGGTAATCAAGCCAGGTCATCATCGAATTCCAGTAGGAACGATAGCTGATTTGTTGGAAAACCGGATTTGGCCCAAAATAGAATGTGCTTGGATAGGTGGTATCTGTCTCTTCAAACCCAGGACATTCTCAGACGTGACGGATGTGCCTGGTTCTCGTACTCATGATACGCCTTCTTCTCTTGTTCTCTTTCCAAATCCCAAAGCCCGAAGCCCGCTCCCGCAAGAGTTGGTGAACGTGTTTGAAGGACAGGCAAGATATCATATGCCATGATCGTGAAAGGCCGCCTAACCCGCGCATCCACCTAACTGGCTTCGCCTCGCTGTGCTCGGCTCGCCAGCGGGTGATGCCTGCTGTTAAGCAGCGTGCTCACAATCATACGGAGGAATTTCCCCATCATGTCGTCCGGACAAACAGCGGCGTTTCCCCATGAGCTTCGCCGCCGCCTGGCTCGCCAGGTGGCTGATGCCGCCTTGGCGGCAGTTGATCCGGCAGCGGCCATCCAGCGCCAGGTCAGGCTTGACGGTAACCGGCTGACCGTGGCCGACCGCACCTACGACCTGGGGCATTACCGTCGTATTTTTGTCGTCGGTGCGGGGAAGGCCAGCGGGG
>Ga0194125_10014272_pt1 | contig 10189 bp, 2 predicted proteins | sample TA2KigC250mmetaG_FD_148626 | JGI IMG/M metagenome (GOLD analysis project Ga0194125, IMG submission 148626) | Freshwater microbial communities from Lake Tanganyika, Tanzania - TA2015034 Kigoma Deep Cast 250m | ecosystem: Environmental > Aquatic > Freshwater > Lake | place: Tanzania: Lake... | reverse complement strand
CAATTTTGACTTTATTATCACTGAAATACATTCCGTGATTCTGATGATTAACTTTAATATGCAGTCCGTCATTTACCACAACAATTGCAGTGGGGGTTACATTTCCACCCTGAGTATTACCAACACCGGATAGGTTTAATGTTGTTGTTATACCAGAACTGTTTGTATATCTCATCGTAAATCCAGCACCGGTGACAAAATTACCCTGAACATTATCTAAGATAAGTTCGCTCGTTAGACCGATTCCAGCTATAGTGAATCTAGCATTTCTTCCGACAGATGCGGTGCCAATGGTTGTAATTCCAAGAACATCCCCAACTTGATATCCAGATCCACCACTACTGATAGTTGCTGCCACAGCAACGCCATTAGAGATACTGATATTTGCGATAGCACCCCTGCCACTTCCAGTGACTGTGACTAAATTAACTCCACTAAAGGTTTCTCCTCCACTGGAAGGAGTATAACCAATACCTGCATTAGAAACCGTTAAAGTTCCAGTGGCAGATCCAGCAACTCCAACTAAATCGCCGGTTGCATTTGTTCCAAGTTGAGAGAACGTATTTCCCAAGACATATCCAGAATCGGCTATAGTTGTTCCAAGACCAACTCTAATTTTTCTAGAACTTAAGATCAAAGAATCTGGTTGTAATGTTGCTATTTGTCCATTACCTTCTGATAGTTCTGGATTATAAAATTCAACAGATCCTGACGTTAGAAAGTCGGCTCTATATAAAGTAAATTTAAGATCCTCCCACTGACTTGGTTCCCAAGTGGAGGCATTTTGTGATTTAAATAGTGATCCTAAGAATGGTTGAGTAGAAACAAGAGTTTGAGTTATTAAATCAGTTTCAGTGACTCTGGATGTAAAAACACGATATTTTGTAGAATTAGACAACAGACACATGGCATACTCTGTTGCATTTTCTAAATAAACTGGCGCATCAAACTCAATTGTGGTCGCAACTGATCCATTAGATGATATTAATACCTGATCTGGGTCAAGAACAATTTCTGAGAACGGTAAAATCTTTTGTGTTGGGAATCCGTTTGCCATTGTTCTCAATTGAAAAACGACAGGGATATCCATGTCATCTTTTGCTTCAAAGAAAATATCACATTTTGTAACAAATATGCCGCTATCATCATCAACTAAAAACGATTGTGCTAACGGATCACCCCTCTGTTCAGGTCTTGGCCGTGGGATAGTGACCTCGGAGAGAATCGTGCTTCCCACGACTTGTGTTCCTAAACTTCTACTAATACCTCTATTTTCAGAAGTTTCTTTAACTTCAACTCTAGCATTACGAACAGAAATAATATTTTCCTGAACTGTTTCCTGAGTTCCTGATGCTGAAAATGCCTCTTGTGCGGATGTGGTTGCAAAATTTTGATTATTACTTTGATCATTAATGATAGTAAATGTTTTAGTTCCAGTTTCAAATCTAGGATGATTTAACCCATTTGGATTTGGGATAAAGAAACTACCAATTAATGTAGCAGATAAATCAGAGACTAACCTAACACTAGTGATTGTTGCTCTTGCTCCGCTTGTTTCTCCAATTAAAGTCATGCCAGACTCTACATACCCACTAAACTCTCCTTGAGCTTGATTTGCTAGAGAGAAGGTATCTACATTAAGAATATTTGATGTTGATGAGTAAGTTCCAGATAGTGGTTGATTTGTATATGGATTATTCACAAATGTTACTGCTGGAAGATTATATGGACCCTCTCTATGATTTGACTGTGCCACTCTGAAAGTTATTCGAGGTGAAGTATTACTTAAATCTGGATTTAAACCAGTATTTAAAAGTCTACCAATGACTTTTTCACCAACTAGAAATACTCCAGAAATCATACTAATTTCTAAGAGTTTTGGAACACAATATCTAGTTACATCTTTGCCATCAAAAAATGCATAAAGTCTTGTAAGTGGTTTAACTTGTTTAGAGACGAATTGAATATTTCTAGATCTCATAAATGGTATTATATTTCTACTTATAACTCTATCTCCAAGGGATGTTCTGTCAAATTGTTCACTAACAACAGTTCTTGATCCAGTCCTTGTTGCGACTCCTGTTTCTATAGTTTCTCTTAAATTCTCTCGAACAGTTCGAATCGTATCACCAGTATTGATCGTGACGACTCTCGTTGATTCTACATTATTTCTACCAGTCCAGTTATCCTGCCAAGAATTCCAAACAATCGGAGCAAATCCAGTTTGAGGATCTACATTTTGAGTTTTTCCTAATCTAAGGAGTGTAAGTGCATAGTTACCCTCAACTTCAATAATTTTTGATTCAAGGCGAGTGGTGTCAACCCAAGTGTCAGAGGAGGGTATTAATGCTATTGTTCCCTTCCAGAAAGGAACTAGAAAAGGAGTTACACTTTCGACACGAGTACCAAATGGTTGTGTTAGATATATAACATCAGCATAGTCTAAAGTTACCACATCATTTGCTCTTCTGATATTAACCCCCTCAACTATATTAAATTTAAGATCCTGTGTTGGATCAATATTGGTAACGGGTCCAAAAATTAAATTAACTGAATTAGTGTAATGTCTTGGTCTTAATTCTTTATTTTGAATATCAATGCTATTTTTAATACCACTATTTTCCTCTTGTGTTCTAAAGGAGCTAAAATTGTCTACAAAAAATCCAGATTTAAATCTATTTAATCCATCTGCATCAGGAACAAATAAATTTGATGTATTAGTTTCTAGTAAAGACAGTGTGGTATAAAATTCAAGATTTCTAATTCTATTTTCAAGTTGCTTAATATCAACCATGCGATATCTTTTATGTTCTAAAAACTGAATCACTGCTGCTTCTGGTGCATAAAGATATGGTGGGAGTGTTATTGTCGCTACTTCAAGGGCCTCATCGACAGAAACTGCTTTTTCTGGTCTTTCTGCTGGTTGACCATATTTAACTTGAAACACACCCTCTTTTGTTAAGAAAATTCTATCAATCCTACCCAAGTAATATGAAAATGTGGTTAAAATGGATTCATCTGATGCTAAAATGTTAGCGGCAGAATTTCCAGATGAATTAAAAGTTCTCCCAAGAAATTCTAATGGTGAACGAGAATTCTCAGACACTGTAAAAGAAGAAACTCTTGGTCTAATATCGATAATATCAGATACTCGATTGCCATTAACTGACTGCAGATCTCTTGAGTAATCAAATCTAGAATATGAATTGACTGTTGTAATATCGCCATCATCGGTTGACTCAAAATATCCATTTGAAAAGTAAATTTTTAGTTTTTTTAATGGTTCCTCAGAGTCATTTTTTCTTATTAAAGCACCATAGTTATAAATTGTTTCCTCTTGTCCATTATCTAATTTATAGTTTGATGAGATTTCAAAACTACCAGAATCTAAGGTAACGATAACTCCTTTTGCTTTTGACTCCGAGAAAGATACAGTTTCTCCCTCCTTAAATCTATTATCATTTTTATAAATGAACGCAATTTGGGATGATGTTAATTTTTCAGCACAAATTGCTACTGCCCCACTTGTTTGTCCAGTTAGTGTTTCCCCAATAATCAATTCCGTTGTAGTTGTTGATGAACTAGTAAGAGAAGCAAGAATGATTTTTGGTGCAGATGGATTCGATGTATCTGCTGATTCAAATATTCCGTGAATTTCAATAATATCTGGTGCATTAAGTGAGAGAATCTCATCTTGAACTCTTGTTCCAAATGGATAGTTGCCAAATATTAGTCCATCATTTAGAGTTGTTGCTCCAATACCAGATCCTGTATATTTTGATTTATCAATAATTAGTGAATTGACTCTATTTTTTATTTTTTCTTTTATTTTTGGTTTTAATTTTCTTAATGTGGCAGTCAAAGTTGCACCAGTATCATTACTACCAAGATTACGAATTTGTAATTGAGTGCTCCCCACTAAAAATTCAAGTTTATCTGAGGTTAAAGTTTCAGTTTCGCCATTTGAACGAGTTAATGTATATCTTTCTTCGTCAAATGGTAGAAACGTTTCATTAGTCCCTGCAGTTACGACAGCAGAAAGTTGATTTGAAGAAATATTTACTGTAAAAGTTTTTCTAATACTTAAAATAGCATCAGTCAAATCAACAGAAGAAATGTTATTCTTTGGAAGTTTTGTATAAAGAGTTTTGTCCGATGATGGATCAAGTTTTGTGGTTAAAATTTTAAAATCTGTAGCATTAAGAGTTGTTGTTGGTAAATCACCTGATGCGATTCCAGTAACGGTTGTCACTGCCTCAATTGTTACACTAGTTCTTCCAACACTAACTACTTTCGCAAAACTAATATCTCTATTCGCTGGATTACTAAATTGAACTAAATTATTCTTTTTTACTATTGTCCCGGGAAATAATGTATTGGTGCTAAAGACTGTGCTAATACCACCACTGCCAGCACTGATCGTTGCGATACCAACATTAAATCCAATGGACTGAATTATATCTCCTAAAAACGTTGATCCTAAACCAACAATCCCATTATTTGTGCCATGAACTGATTTTACATCAGAGAGTGAGTGTGTGGTAACTGCAATTGCAATTCTTCCATCAGCAATGCCATTAAAAATTAAAGATTCATTCGCAACAAACTCTCCAGAAGTATTATAAACTGTTACTGCCACCCCCGCAGACACTGCATGTCTAATAAAACCAGTTGCACCACTGTTAGATCCCTCTACACGAGTTGGAATACTTAGAGACGTTGCTTGATTGAGCGTGATATTAGTAAAAGTCTGCACATCAAAAAGTGACAAATCCCATTGATTTAAATTAGAATTTGTAGCATCGTATGATCCAGACTCTAATCTAAAATCATAAACTCTAGCAAGACCTATTTCATTTCCAACCGTTGCTATTCCTACACCTCTTCTAGTGTCTCTTAAACTTAAAACATATGTATTTCCAATGCCAAGAACAGGAACTCCATAAACTCTATTGACTTTTAAAGTTGGTCCAGTGTTATAAATGATTTCTTGATCTTTGATTGTTTTTGTTGTTCTTGGTTTTTCTACGTCAATAAATGTTGGAGTTAAAAGTTCAAGATCATAACCACGAACAAAAGCTCTACCTGGAGAAATTTTATATAATGCTAAGTTATCAGATGGGACAGATCCTCCGTAAGTGAACTGCCCAGATTGAAATAATCCTCTATTCCCAATATTATCATTTAATGAATTTAAAATACTGATGTCAAAATCCTTCACATAATAATCACCAGATTCTGCGTAGGTCCTTCTTGCTAAAGTATCTCTAATATCAAGATAACCAACCCCGCCACTTAAGTTTCCTCTATCTACTTTTGATTTAATGATTCCATCGGTGATCGTTGCAAGTTCAACAAAATTATTATCGTTTAGATCTGTCAGTGATTTTTTTATTAAACTCACAGATATTTTTAACCTATCTGCACCAGGTGCAGAATAATTATTAAATCCTTGAGAATTATCAGTTAAACTTTCATCGAGGGTGTCGTTAATAATTTGTTCTGATACAAATAAACCAACTCTATAATTTGGAGAATTTGAATATTGATCTAAAATTAAAGTTTCTGATTTTACATCTATAAAGTTTCCACGGATAAAATACACACCATTATTAATGAAAAAGGAAGATCCGGTTGCAGTGGCATTTGAAGATAAAGTAACCGCGAACGGACTACCCGCTGTAATTGTTGTATTTCCTAGTAAACCAGATATAATAGCAGAATCACAGGTTAGAGATTCGCCATCAGAAAATATTTGTGTTGAATTATTTGAAGTGCTAGAATTTAAATAATTGATGTAAAGTGTTAAATTATTTCTCTCAGAATCTATTGGTGATAAAATTTTGTCTACGAATGCAGAGACGCCAGATGTTTGCCCCGTAATTTTTTTACCAACTAATTGATCCGCATAAGCAGAGACAGGAACTCCTTGAAAAGTATTATTTAACTGAACACAATAATAAAGTTGAGAATATCCAATATTTCCTGGAATAACTTTCGCACCCTCTTTAAAAAAGTGCTGACCAAATTTTTCAATTTGATTCTGCAGTATTGATTGTAGAGTGGTTAACTCTCTTGCTTGAACTGGATATCCAGGTTTAAAGAGCACCTTATGATATTCTTTGGATGGATCAAAGTCATCAAAGTATGGAGCTACATTAAGATTCGTTTGCTGAGGCATAATTCTTTAGAACTGCAAAATAACTTTAATATCTTCTTTTTGATTAGATGATCTAGTAATCGCCGGTCTATTGTCAACATAAACAATGTTTCCAGAATACTTTCGCACTTCTGGAGATGAAACGCCGTTTGTGAAAGTTTGACCTAGGTAATATGTTCTACTATTTATTGCGGTGCTAACACCTGTAAATGAAGTATCAATAGAAAGATTTGAACCAGTTGATGGGATGATTGTTAAATTTCCACCTGAAGATGGTGAAGCAGTAAATCTTGTCATATTGAATCCATGTGTAGGATTCGTTTGTGCTGTTCCAACAGTATTAAATCCAGACACTGTTCTATCTTGCCAGTACTTCAAGACTCCTGTAGTTTGGTCATAATTTATTACTCTACCAACAGCAGTAGTTCCAGAGGAAACTGTTTGTTTTACTTGTGAGTCTGCAGTAAAGGTTGCTGAACTATATCCAACTCCAGTTAATCTCAATGCATATACTGCACTTGCTTTATCCACTGTCAGTAATGTTCCAGTGGTAACTTCTGGATTTTGAACGATTCCTATCCTTGCGATTTGATTACCAGTTATAAAATCTGGATTCTCATTATCATTTTCAATTCTGGAATAAAGAAGAACGTTGTATGCACCAAGTTCTCTATAAATATCATCTCCATGACCTCCCTTAGGAGAGATAATAACGTTAAAGGTTGGTCTTGTGGTTCCAGTTGGAACTCCTCCAGCAATTAGATCAACATTTCCAAAAGTATAACCAGAACCCTGATTGGAAACAGTAATAGAACTTACTTTAGAGTCATTGTTAATTGTAATCGTGCATTCTGCTCCACTTCCATCGCCTTTAATTGGAACTCGGGTATAAGTGACATTTGCTGTTCCAAGACCCACTCCACGATTTGTAATTGTAACAATTTTAATTGACCCATCAACAGCATTATCTCTAACTGCTGCATTATCTGTTGATGTGCTCCAGTTAGCGGGCACTGGAATAAAATCTGTCGTTTCAAACTTAATAACTTCACTTGGTTTTATTGTATAAAGATATTTCCAAATATAACCATCACCACTACTACCAGCAGATCTTGGTTCTAGATCTGTAAACGTGGGTTGGTCTAACGACGGTCTTCCGTTTGGATTATCTGGGTCAGTTCCATTTTGAAGACAAGAATAAACTTTATAATCCTCATTTATTACATAATAAGATGCTGAATATAAATTAGTTGCTCCAGAGATCTGAGCTGTATTTGATCTATTATAATCATGTCGATAATAATCATAAACTGTCCCTGAAGACCAAAATCTTTTTGTTACAACTTGTCTTACATCACCCGCATTAATTTTTTTCAATGCTATCATAGTATCCCAATAATCATTCTCCTGGTCAAAATTATCTTTCGGTGATGGAGGATTACTATCCCAATCAGATTGATAATCACTGGGATTTGGTAAACCAATAAAAGAATAAAAAGTGCCAACACCAACAGTAGCAACAAAGTTTTTGGCGTTTAATATTCTAATCTGATCAGTTATAATTGCAGCCATTTGATGGTATTTTTTTAGTTATTTATTAGGTATTTTAAACTCTCTTTGTAACTCTTGTGTTAACCCTTGGATACTTAACACCATTTGTGGACCCTTTTCTAGCACTGTAAGAATATCTAGGAGTTATTGATCCAGTTTCCCCTCTCTCTTTTTTATAAAATAAGTAGGAATTAGAACTACCCTGTATATCAGTATCATCATTATATCCACTACTCGTGGTTGTCATTTGATTTGTCTTTGAATGTTGTTCCAAATAAGACATAATATCTGATTGATTCATGTTTGGATATTGCTCTAACAAACAGGCAAGAACACCACAAACTTGTGGGCCTGCCATACTAGTTCCGCTATATTTTCCTAATTTATAACTACTGTTTCTAGAGTCATTAACTATTGCAGATAGAGTTTCGTCATGAACAGCAGAAATAATATTGGTTCCAGGGGCATAGACATCTACTCTAGGACCACAATTACTATCAGTTTTTTTGGATTCGTTTACTAATGCGCTAACTGCACCTACACAAACTGATAACCTTTGTCCGCCCACACCACTCCGAGAACCAGCATTATTCCAAGATCCTCTGTGATAATAATATGCACTTCCACTGATAACGATATAATTATTAAAATCATCTCCACCTTCGATATCTATTTTTGTAGAGTCATTTCCTGCTGAACCAACAAATATAACTCCATCATTTACAGCATCCTCCATATCAGCAATATAAGATGCAGTAATATAAGCTTGTATATAAACATTAGTAGCATCAAAATCCCGAATACCAAATGTATTTTGAAATGCACTATCAGTGAATCCAGAGTTATAAGTTGTTCCTCGATAAACTATACTTGTAATATTAGATCTAAGCGTATTATTCCAAGTAGATCCCCAACTATTATTAACAATCGTAGGGTTTCTTCTTCCTGTAGATTCATTAACAGATTTTGAGTTATGCCAAGCACGAATGTATTCGAATAGACGATCACCACCAATTGTAGTTGATGACGCACTATCATATGGACTCATATAGTAAATGTTTGCGTCTCTAGCCCAACCTTGAGTATTTCCAGCGACTGTTCCAGCTACGTGTTGTCCATGATTATCATTGGCGTTATTTAAACTTGATCCTGACCTATATGAGTATGTTCCCGCAGCAGTTCCCAATACAGTTGGATTTAAGGATAACCAGTTAAACTGCTGCACTCTAGACCCACCAGTTCCATCATCATTCACTGCAAACTCTGGACTATTAATATTCAAGTGTCCATCAACTATTACAACGTCAACATTTTTTCCAGAACTAGTCGTGACTATTGTAGCCGATGCATCAACGGTGCCATTAGATCCCCAATTTGAAACTTGCTCTCCATTTATACAACGATATAATCCCCAGTTTCTATTTGTATTTGTTGATGTAGAACTTTTATCCCAGTCTGTTGATGTTTGAGTCCAACATGGATGATTTGTAATAGTATCAAGGAGACTTTGCGACTCAATACCAACTACTCTAGGATCATTTTTTAATTGATTTACTTCCTCTTCACTTAAAATATAACCAGTGTTTCTACTGATTGGTCTTCGATCATAACAATCCACCTCTCTATCTGGAATAGTGGAGGTGCCCCCAGAGGTTTCCATGTCATCATAAAATTGATCAATATCAACTCCTTTTTTTACAGTGACAAGATATTTTTCCATTGTAGAATTTAATCCTCTAGTTTAACTACTGTAAGTGTTACACCAATTCCAGTTGAAGTCGAAGATTCATTATTCGTAACTCTTGCGTAAATTGTATTAGCAGTTGATACATCATTGTTCCATCCAATAACACCAGGAGACATTATGAAGGTGCTTACTCCAGAGGAAGTTGTACGAACCTCCGCAATGACCCCTGATCCTGGTGTTGGGTCTGTTAAGTGACTTCTTGTTTCGTCATTTGTTCTTGATGTTGAATCAGTGTATAAAACAACCCAAGCAGCACTAGTGATACCTACTTTTAACAAACCATAAGTTTTAAATCCATCAATATTCAAGTTAGTTGTAGATCCACTTCCAACAGACCCTGTGGTCGCTGTCAGAGTAGTTCTAACGCCAACTGCTGGTTCAAGACGCGGAGTAACAAATATTGTTGCTCCCATGCCAGAGTGATTAGTGCATTGATAATAGAGAGTATTTGGTGCGTTAAATGGAACTTCAAATCTTATTGTACCACTTGCTGCACCATTATTTGTTACACCGTTATTATATGCAGATCCTCCATTACCTGTACGAATTTGAAATGGGTGTGATCCACCAGAGTTATTTACAAACTCATATACTTCGCTTCTTGTTAAGTAAAGGACAGGATCATTTGTTGTTTCTGTAAATCCAACTCCAGTAAAAGTATAATGACTTGATCCACTTGCACCTAAAGTCCACTTACCATCAACTGCATTTGAAGCATCACCATAATACGT
>Ga0194125_10014262_pt1 | contig 10193 bp, 6 predicted proteins | sample TA2KigC250mmetaG_FD_148626 | JGI IMG/M metagenome (GOLD analysis project Ga0194125, IMG submission 148626) | Freshwater microbial communities from Lake Tanganyika, Tanzania - TA2015034 Kigoma Deep Cast 250m | ecosystem: Environmental > Aquatic > Freshwater > Lake | place: Tanzania: Lake... | reverse complement strand
AAATATCTCAAAAAAACTACATTTTCTTTACATAGATACAGGGGCAATGTATAGAGCTATTACATTGAGGGCACTGGAAAAAGATGTCAATCTTAATAATACGCGGGTATTGACAGATATTGCGAGGTACTCAAGGATTGAGTTAAGTGCAAATAGCAGTGGTACACAGAGGATATTTCTGGACGGTAAAGATGTTACGTATAAAATAAGAACACCACAGTTAACCAAATGTGTTTCGTATATTGCAAGGGTAAAGGGTATAAGGGAATATATGGTTAAACTCCAGAGAAGGCTTGCTAAAGAAACCAATAGCGTTCTTGAGGGGAGGGATATCGGAACGGTGGTATTTCCTGATGCAAATATAAAGTTTTATCTGGACGCCTCATTTAAAGAACGAGCCAAAAGAAGATTTAAAGAACTCAAGACTCACAACCCACACATTAAACTAAGGGATGTTGAAGAGGATGTAGAGGTGAGGGATAGAAGGGATTTAACTAGAAGATACGCCCCTTTAAAAAAGGCAAGGGACGCTATTTACGTGGATACCACCAATCTTAGCATAAGAGAGGTTACTGATAGGCTACTTGGTATTATAAACCCCAAACTCCACCTTTTTAGGCGCGGTATTGGCTGTAAAGTGCTTCATGAAAAATCCAGAGGTATTCCTCTCCATCGTCACCCGACTTGCCGTCAGGCAGGCGGATGAGGTTTTATGCAGGGTTATGAGTAAACCCCGCACATCGTCCTTTAGAACGAGGCTTTGGGGAAAAATTTATCGGCTACAGCCTTCATCCTCCTGCTTTCTTGCGAAAGTCCCCAAAGGGAACGAAAGCAAGAAGGGGGCTTTACGAGGTACGGGCTAAACAGTGATGTTAAATATTATCTATATCTTTTCCCGTTTTATATGTTTTATTTTAGTCAGGGTATTTTTTAGATTAAAGGTATTTTATAGATATAGAATTCCAAGAAAAGGTGCGCTTATAATAGCAAGTAATCATGCAAGTTTCTTAGACCCTGTTATTCTGGGAGTTGTCTCTCCAAGGGTACTTAATTTTATAGCAAGGGATGACCTTTTTTTAAACAGATTTTTTGGCACTATGATAAGCTTTATGGGAGCATTTCCGATTAAGAGAGAAGGTGGTTCTTCAGGTGCATTTAAAGAAGCGCTAAAGAGATTAAAAGAACAAAAGGCATTGGTTATATTTCCAGAAGGCACCAGAACCAAAAATGGTTCTTTAGGCAAAGCCCATTCAGGGGTTGGGTTTCTCGCAGCGAGGTCTGAGGGTATAGTTATCCCTGTTTACATAGATGGTTCAGATAGCGCACTTCCAAGAAGACGCCTATTTATAAGGTTTAAGCCCATAAAGGTATATTTTGGAAAACCATTGGGATATAAAGATACTACTAAAATAGAACGTCGAGATGCTTACCAGACATTTTCGGACCTTGTTATGGAGAATATCCTTGTTTTAAAGTCAAATGTTTAAGAATTGATGTTTAGATGCTAACGATAAAGATTGCAAAGAATTCTGGGTTTTGTTTTGGCGTAAGGCGTGCGGTAGATATGACAGCAAAGGAATTGGAGTCTAAGGGCGATGGTTTGATATATTCTATAGGACATATCATTCATAACAGAGATGTGGTTAAGGAACTTTCTCAAAAAGGATTAAGGGTGGTTGAGGGTTTAGAGGGGATTGAAAATGGCACACTTATAATCCGATGCCATGGTCTTTCAGATTCGGTAATTGAAGGGGCAAAGAATAAAGGTTTAAGGCTTGTGGATACGACTTGTCCATATGTTATGAACTCGCACCGTATAGCAAATCGCCTATTGAGCGAGGGATATCATATAATCGTTGTTGGAGATAAGGACCATCCGGAAATACAGGCATTATACGACAAGGGAAACGTAACTATTGTAGACGAAAATACAGACCTAAGCCTCTTTTATATAAAATCCAAAAAAGTAGGACTTATTGCCCAGACCACACTTCCCTATAACTTTTATAAAAAGGTTATAAGGTCTCTCTTAAAAAAAGATTTTGGAGAACTGCGTATCTTTAACACAATATGTAATGATACCAAAAAGAGACAATCCTACGCAAGGCGATTGGCAAGGGTAGTGGACTGTACCCTTGTTGTGGGCGGTAAAACCTCAGCAAACTCTAGAAGACTTTATCAGATTTGTAAGAAGGCAAATCCAAATACTTATCATATTGAAAATTCGGATGAACTTGACGAAAGCTGGTTTATAAAAATAACCACCGTTGGTATAGTAAGCGGCGCATCTACACCTGATTACATAATTAATCAGGTGGTTAGGAAACTTAAAACAATAAATACTTCTTGTAAAAATAAGGAAGAAGTTATAAAATTTTAAAAATATGTTAGTTTATAGAGTTGATTGAGTTTATTGGGTTCATAGAGTGAAAACTAAATTGATTCAAAAAAAGGAGATGATGTTATAAATGGCAGAATTTGCCGATGGAAGTAACAAGCAGATTAATAAGAAAGGTGATGATTTTTCAAAGATATACGAGGAGTCCTTAAAGGATATAAAAGAAGGCCAGATATTAAAAGGAAGAATAATTGCTATAAGCAAAAAAGAGGTTTTGGTAGATGTGGGGTATAAATCAGAAGGTTTGATTCCGCTTAATGAATTTCCGAATCCTGGCGAATTAAAGGTTGGCGATGAGATAGAGGTGTTTTTAGAGCAAAAGGAGAATGAAGAGGGTATGATGGTTATATCAAAGGAAAAAGCGGATAAGACACAAAGTTGGGAAAGAATCATAGCTACGCATAGAGAAGGGGATATTATAGAGGGAAGGGTAACAAAAAAGGTAAAGGGAGGCCTTACTGTGGATATAGGGATAGAGGCTTTTCTGCCTGCCAGCCAGACGTTCTTAAAAGCCCCTTTTAATATAGACTCTTTATTAGGACAGACAATAAAGGTAAGAATACTAAAGATAAATAAGGCAAGGAAAAATATTGTAGTTTCAAGGAAAGAGGCCCTTCAGTTTGAAAGAGAACATGCAAAATCCAAGATATTGGACGAGTTACGCAAGGGTGAAATACGAAAGGGTGTTGTAAAAAACATTACCGATTTTGGAGCGTTTATTGACCTTGGTGGTGTGGACGGGCTTTTACATATTACAGATATGAGCTGGTCAAGGATAAGTCATCCGTCTGAGATGCTTGCCATAGGTGATCCTATTGAGGTTATGATTTTAGACTTTGATAAGGAGAATATTAAGGTTTCGTTAGGACTTAAGCAAAAGACCCAAAGTCCATGGCAGAACGCAGAGCAGAAATATCCTGTAGGCTCAAAGGTGAAGGGAAAGGTGGTAAATATCCTACCTTACGGTGTATTTGTTGAACTTGAAAAGGGTTTGGAAGGGCTTATTCATGTCTCCGAGATTTCATGGTCAAAAAAAATTACAAATCCTCAAGAGATGTTCGCAATAGGAGATGCGGTTGAAGCTGTTGTAATAGGCATAGACTCAGCCAATCAAAAACTCTCGCTCGGAATAAAGCAACTTGAGGCAAATCCTTGGGTTGATGCAAAGACAAAATATCCTGTTGGCACCGTGATAAAAGGAAAGATAAGAAATCTTACTGATTACGGTGCATTCGTTGAACTGGAAGAGGGGATAGATGGGCTTATCCATATCTCAGATATGTCCTGGACAAAAAGGATAAGTAACCCCTCCGAGATATTAAAAAAAGGTCAAAGGATAGAGGCAGTAGTTTTAAATATAGACCCAGAAAACAGAAAACTTTCCTTGGGTCTTAAGCAGTTGACCGCTGATCCTTGGCCGGATATAATCAAAAAATGTCCTGTGGGCACGCCTATAGAAGGTAGGATAGTTAAAATAACCACCTTTGGTTTATTTGTAGAATTTAATGATAATCTTGAAGGACTGCTGCATATCTCAGAACTTGAGACCGAGCCATCTTTATCGCTTGACAGGCGCTTCAAGGTAGGCGATTCGATAAAGGCACTGATATTAAAAATAGATGAAGAGCAACGAAAGATAGCGCTTACCTCTAAAGGGTTATCAGGTATTTAATTTTCCTATTGACTTTTGATATTTTTGTGTTATATATTATAATAATTAAAAATTCTTTTAAAAAGACATAATTATAATATATGTGTTAAAAAGTGGAGGTATTTAAGATGGCCAGACAAGCAAAACTCTCACACAAAATTGTCAGTTTAATAGTTTCTATAACCTTTCTTCTAACCCAATTTGTTATTGACGTAAAACCTGTCTATTCAGCACTTCCTCAGGCGCTCCCTTTACCTGAACCGAATGAAATAACCATACCCGAGGCGTATGGCAAGATTACAGAGACCTTTAAGGGTGATTCCGGTAAATTGGTATTCCATATCCAGGACCTTCACACAAACCCCGAGGCGCAGCAAAACTCGGCCAGGATTTTTGAGCACCTTATTGATACCTACGGGGTTAAGCTTCTTACAATTGAGGGCGAGACCGGACCAATTAACCCAGAGTGGCTTGCCAATGTATCTATGATTAAACCTATAAATGACAAAATGGCTGAGATTTTCTTAAATTCAGGCGAGATGACAGGTGAGGAATATCTATATGTTACCACATATCCTAAATATAAGGATGTAGCCTTCTGGGGTATTGAAGATAAGGATCCCTACAGGAAAAATAGGGATATATTTAGCAGGATGTATCCAAGGATAAGGGAAAATCTTCGGCTCTGCGACAGCATAAAGGGCGGTCTTGATAAACTAAAGAAGGAGATATACCCTGAGCAGGCAGTTGAATTAGATGAGAAGCGCACTGCTTATGAGGCAAGGGAATTAGAGGTAAAGGATTATACCTCTTATCTTATTGACCTTGCCAAACAAAAAGGCGTGGATATATCAAAGTATGAAAACTTCTCTGTTTTAGCTAAGCTTGTTGATATCCAGGAAAAATTAGAGTTCTCCAGGGTGGATAAGGAAAGAACCCTTCTTTTTGATGCATTAAGCAAAGCCCTATCTGAAGAAGGGGCAAAGCAAATGATGGATAAGGTAAAAGAGCATAACGAGGGAAAATCTACTGCCATAGAATTTTATACCTACCTAAAAGGCCTTGCCGTTGATAACGGAATTGATTTTGCCCAATATCCAAACATAAACACCTATATGGAATATATCTCTACCTCAGAGAGATTAAACAATAATGAATTATTCAAGGAGTTAGACCAGGTTGAGGACGATTTGGTAGGCTCACTTCTTACAACAGATGAACAAAAGCGTCTTGCGCAGCTTTCCAAGATGTTGAATATAATGAAGAAATTCTTTGATATAAACCTATCTAACGAGAACCTTGACTATTATGAGAAAAATAAGGCTGAGTTTAAGGTTCAGACCTTCACCGATTTTATAAAGGAAAAGGCAAAGCAATATAATATCAGATATTCCTTAGACCCTGCCATTAATCAGTTAGATAAAACGTTACTTGAGCAGGATGAGTTTTATAAGGTGGTATTAGTAAGAGACGAGGCAATGGTAAATAATACCATTAAGAAGATGGATGAGACAGGCGCTAATATCACCATCCAGCCAATTGGCGGCTTTCATACAAAGGGTATGGTGAAAATGTATAAGGAAAGAGGCATCTCCTATGTTGTCATATCCCCCCATGTTACAAAGGAATTTGATGAGGAAAATTACAGGAATATATTGCTTGAGAAGAAAAGGCCAGTAAAGGAACTAATAGAAGAATTTAGAAAAACACTAAGGCCGGAAGGAATGTCAAGTAAGCCAGGTGCGCCAGCTGATGCGGTTGCAGCAGCGGTTTATATTGCACAAGATGCTTTTAAAGAAGCTGGAGCAAGTGATGAGGAGGCTTTAAGAGCTGCTTTACGCACTGTTAATCCAGAGTTTTTAACTCAAAATGTAGAGAAGCTCCCAGGGGACCTTAAGGATGTAGCCAAAGCCTTAAAAGATGAAACCCCTGCTGAGGTTAACTTTGAGAATTTAACTACCGCTGAAAAAGAATATTGGGTAAGTCTTGGTATTAAATCTTTTGACGATGTGCTTTTCGTTACAGGGGTTGGTTTCGCAGGGCTTGCTATATTTGATAAAGAAAGGGAAAAGATTCTTGTCCATCGCTGGTGGGGTCTTGCAGGCATAGTGTATAGAACATTTGAGGCAGGGGAGAAAAGTAGAAAAATTGATCTACTTATAGGTCATAGTATCGCAGACCATAGTTATGAACACGTCAAAAATCCTGAGTCCACTGAGGAAGAGGTATATAATAAACAAGCTGAAACGCTATTAGCTTCAGGCGCTAATGGAAGACAGGTTGCAAACGATATGGCAGAGGGTTTAAAAGAATTACAGAACGGAGTAAGCTTAGCTAATAAAGCTTATCCGGGTGTATATTCTGCAAATACGGCTCGCTATATAACTTATCTTAAGGCAGTAGGTGAAAATTTTGAAGGAGTAGATAGGGAAGATGTTATATCAAGAGTCGCTGAGGCCTCAGAAGCAATTGCTGGACTTTATGCATCACAACAGACCGCAAAGGGACTTACGGCAATTTTAGCGGAACATAGAGCTCGAGAAAAGGAAATAGAAAATAGTATTCCAGATCTTATAAATCTTGCCCAGGACTCTTTAACTGACGTAACAATTATAACGCCATCAGGTGCTCAACAAGTTGCTTCAGATTATTATGCAGGACTTCTGCAAACATTACAAAGAGACTTGGCAGATTCTTTAAAGGCTGAAAGGCGAGGTATTAATTTGGCTACTGTTGTGGACCTTGCCAGACAGATGGCAGCTCACATCCTTTCTAAGTATGATGACTATTCTAAGGCACAGAATGAGGGTGCAGGAGGCATAAAAGCCCAGGCAGTAGATGGTAATCTCAGCGTTGATGTAGGTGTATTGTTTGACAGGAATGGAACAGTAAGAGTCATAAATCCTGCAGGAACATTTTTGGGATATAATACAGCGGATTTACAAGGAAGAGTAATCAAGGTGATTAATACTTATGGGTTTGAAGAAGGTGAGCTTAAAAGACTTATCCGTGATTTCCTCGGCGTTGATATAGAGATTCAAGTTGTGTCGCGCACTCAAGTAGCATCAGCTCCAAATACATTAAAAGATGACAATTTAGTTTATTTGACTGAGAATGCAGACATTTTAGGAACTGAGTCTGTAAGAGCTGTAACCAAACGCCGTGTGGTTATTGATCTTAAAGAAGGAAAAGAGGTATATCTATCCGTATTTGCTATTGCTACCGCCTTAGCTAGTAACTCAGGTGAAATTATGCAAAAAATTGAACCGCCTAACCTGAAAGATTATGTAGAAATTTCAGGAAATGATGCCATAGTTACGCCTGTTCCTAATAACTTTGTAGCTCAGGCACTTATTGAAGCCTTAAGGGCAATACAGCGATAAAAAGGAAACATAAAAAAGGGGTCAGAGTAGATAAATAAAATTCTGACCCCTTTTTTATATCTAGGATTATCCTCTGTCAAAAAAGGGATTCTTGCCTGAGGCTGATAGCGGAATACCCAAGGCAACCCTAACCTCTTTACTCAATATTCCTAACTCAATAGCGTTTATTCCCACAGAATACATTACCCTATTATCAACCCTGTTATCTATCGCAACTGACACAGCAGAGCCAACCGCTATTCCCAAATCAAGGGTATTATAGGCGCAGATTGCCTTATGTATGGTTGCCCTTTCGCACCCCTCAAATCCGCAGAAGCTGCAATGAGTTAAACCTATTGACTTAATCTTTGTTCCTATTATGACAACATAAGATGCAGATTTTAAATTCTTCGCATCCCTTATAAAGGATAGCTTATTTTCCTTTATCCCTACCCTTTTCATTCTCTGGATGAGGCGGCTTTTTTCCTTTTCGGATATTATCTTTGTAACTATATTGTCAATACCCCTTGCCTTTGGCGCAGTGCGTGCCGCCACGCACATAAGATTGGCGACGGTTAATAAAGCATCCTTTTCGTCTCTCATGCGTCCACCCTTTTTATTTACAGCAATGTAGCATATTTTATAAGAGTTTTCAATTATAAAGTAGCAAGTAGCGAGGAACGAGTAGCGAGATAAAAGCTTGAAAATTCTTTCTTACTCTCTACTTGCTACTCGCTACTTTTTTCATTTGAATTGACAATCTTACTTTTCTAATGTTAAAATAACGCCACTATGGAAAAAGACATAAAAAAACAATTAGAGATTATTAAGCGCGGAACTGCCGAGATAATATCAGAAGGAGAACTTAAGGCAAAGTTAGAATATTCCCTAAAAACGAAAAAGCCTTTGATAGTAAAGGCGGGTTTTGACCCAACTGCCCCAGATATCCATATTGGCCACACCGTCCTTTTAAGAAAACTCAGGCACTTTCAGGAATTAGGTCATAAGGTGATTTTTCTTATAGGTGATGCAACCGCATTAGTAGGGGACCCTTCCGGGCAATCACAGACTAGAAAAACACTAACCTGGGAAGAGGTTGAAAAAAACGCCATAACCTATGAAGAACAAGTGGGTAAAATTTTAAATACCAAAGATAAAAATTTATTTGAACGAAAACATAACAGCGAATGGTTTTCCCGGCACGGCCGTAAAGAAAAAAATTCTCATCCTTTTGCCTTTGAGCAGTTTGTTGAGCTTGCTCAAAGATATACTGTTGCGCGGATTTTAGAAAGAGATGATTTTAAAAAAAGATTGAAGGAAAATAAACCTATAAGCTTTTTAGAATTGTTTTATCCGCTTATGCAGGGTTATGATTCGGTGGAATTGAAAGTAGATGTTGAAATTGGCGGAACAGACCAGAAGTTTAATATGTTGGTTGGTCGGGATTTACAAGAGGCATATGGGCAAAAGCCCCAGATAGTTATCACTATGCCTCTTCTGGAAGGCCTTGATGGAATAAACAAGATGAGTAAATCCTATGGAAATTATATCGGCATAAATGAACCTCCGAGAGAGATTTTTGGCAAGATTATGTCGGTATCAGATGAGTTAATGTATAAGTATTATGAGCTTCTTACGGATGAGAATTTAGAAAAAGTTAAAAAAATGCATCCTATGGAAGCAAAGAAAAACCTTGCCAGTGAAATTGTATATCAATATTATAGCAAAAAAGAAGCCTCCGAAGCCCAGATTGACTTTGAAAAAAAATTTCAAGAACGCGATCCTTTCACCGGGGTTATACCCAGGGATATCCCTATAGATTTAACTGCAAATAGTGAAGAAGGTCTATTATTGAGTAATATTTTATGCTCACCCCAAATTTTAAATTTAGTAAAAAGTAAGAGCGATTTTCGTCGTTTAGTGGAGCAAGGCGCTATTGTTGTAAATGGACAGAAAGTGACCAATAGTCAATATTGCTTAGAACCTAATAAAGAATATTGTATCAAAGTAGGAAAGACCAGATTTTCTAAAATTATTATTAGGATTAAGTAAGATGTTCTTAGATAAATTTGAAACTGTGACCGGAGACTCGAATAAAAAGTAAAAATATTTTTATTAAATACTTGACAAAAGTTAAAAATTTTGCTATATATCTATCTTGAGATTTAAAGGTATTTGACAGGGAGATATATTGATAATATTTACTTCTTCCGGATATGGATAAGAAGTAGGGTAGTGAAGGTTAAGAGATTATAAAATGGCACCTTCACGGTGCCATTTTTGTTTGTTCTTTGAGAAATTGTGCGAGAAATAGCCGGTCAGTCAAACTTTAAAAATTTATTTTTGGAGAGTTTGATCCTGGCTCAGAACGAACGCTGGCGGCGTGGATTAGGCATGCAAGTCGAACGCTCTTTCGTTGACTTCAGAACCGCAAGGCTCAAAGAGTTGATGAAAGGGAGTGGCAAAAGGGCGAGTAACACGTGGGTAATTTACCCCCATGGCCGGGATAACCTCTCGAAAGAGGGGCTAATACCGGATAAGACCACATAGGCGCATGCCCTTGTGGTAAAAGTAGGGCTTAGTCTATCGTAAGATAGAATGCTTTTACGTGGGGATAAGCCCGCGTCCTATTAGCTAGTTGGTGGGGTAATGGCCTACCAAGGCGACGATGGGTAGCTGGTCTGAGAGGATGGTCAGCCGCACTGGGACTGAGACACTGCCCAGACTCCTACGGGAGGCTGCAGTCGAGGATCTTTTGCAATGGGCGAAAGCCTGACAATGC